>Ga0315912_10000052_pt1 | contig 317315 bp, 253 predicted proteins | sample VfabasoilMG_FD_204469 | JGI IMG/M metagenome (GOLD analysis project Ga0315912, IMG submission 204469) | Garden soil microbial communities collected in Santa Monica, California, United States - V. faba soil | ecosystem: Environmental > Terrestrial > Soil > Garden | place: USA: California... | reverse complement strand
CGCCGAGATGAACAAGCTCAAGATGATGTCGCCCATGTCGGCCGAGGCCACCGTGGTGCGCAACTACATCGACTGGCTGGTGAAGGTGCCGTGGAAGAAACGCACCAAGATCCTCAAGGACATCGCGAAAGCCGAGATGGTGCTCGAGGAAGATCACTACGGGCTGGAAAAGGTCAAGGAGCGCATCGTCGAATACCTGGCCGTCCAGCAGCGCGTCGACAAGATCAAGGGACCCATCCTCTGCCTCGTCGGACCTCCGGGCGTGGGCAAGACCTCGCTGGGCCAGTCCATTGCGCGCGCCACGAATCGCAAGTTCGTGCGCATGTCGCTGGGCGGCGTGCGTGACGAGGCCGAGATCCGCGGCCATCGCCGCACCTATATCGGTTCCATGCCGGGCAAGATCGTGCAGAACATGGCGAAGACCGCCGTGCACAACCCGCTGTTCCTGCTCGACGAGATCGACAAGATGTCGATGGATTTCCGCGGCGACCCGTCATCGGCGCTGCTCGAAGTTCTCGATCCCGAGCAGAATTCCACGTTCGCCGACCACTACCTGGAGGTCGATCTCGATCTCTCGCAGGTGATGTTCGTCTGCACGGCGAACAGCCTCAACATTCCGGCGCCGCTGCTCGATCGCATGGAAGTCATCCGTCTGCCGGGTTACACCGAAGACGAGAAGCTCAACATCGCGAGGAAGTACCTGCTGCCGAAGCAGGTCAAGCAGAACGGACTCAAGCCCGAGGAGATCAAGGTCTCCGACGACGTCATCCTCGACATCATCCGTTACTACACGCGCGAAGCGGGCGTGCGCAATCTCGAACGCGAGATGGCGCGCATCTGCCGCAAGGCCGTGAAGCAGCTGCTGCTCGCGGCGAAGAAGGCGGAGAAGGGCGAGAAGGCCGAAAAGGGCGAGAAGTCTTCGGACAAGGTGGTCAGCATCACCACGAAGAACCTCGAGAAATTCCTCGGCGTTCGCCGTTTCCGTTACGGCAAGGCGGAAGAGGAAAATCGCGTGGGCCACGTCACGGGCCTGGCCTGGACCGAGGTGGGCGGCGAACTGCTGACCATCGAAGCGGCCGTGGTGCCTGGCAAGGGCAAGCTGCAGCACACCGGCCAGCTCGGCGAAGTGATGCAGGAATCCATCCAGGCCGCGATGACGGTGGTGCGCAGCCGCGCCAACGTGCTCGGCATCGATCCGGACTTCTACCAGAAGCACGACGTTCACCTGCACATGCCCGAGGGCGCCACGCCCAAGGACGGCCCCTCGGCCGGCATTGGCATGTGCACGGCGCTGGTGTCGGCGCTCACCAAGATTCCGGTGCGCTCGGATGTCGCCATGACCGGCGAGATCACGCTGCGTGGCGAAGTCCTGCCCATCGGAGGCCTGAAAGAGAAATTGCTCGCAGCGCATCGCGGCGGCATCTCGACGGTCATGATCCCGGTCGACAACGAGAAGGACCTCACCGAGATCCCCGACAACATCAAGGGCAAGCTCGATATCCGTCCGGTCAAGTGGATCGACGAGGTATTCGAAATCGCCCTGGCTTCCCGGCCCACGCCGCGCCTGGGGACGCCACCGGCACCGGAGGAGAAACGTCCGCGCCGCGGCGGGCGCCGTTCGTCGAAGCAGGTGCAGGCTCACTGAAACGGCTGCGGCCGGGTCGGTAAAAGGTCAAAGAGGGCCCCGGAAGGGGCCCTTTTTTGCTTTGCGCAATCCCTTTCATCCCCGGGGGCGATCCGCTAGACTGCGCGGCCTTTCGCGGGCGGCCAAACGGGTGCTTAGCTCAGCGGTAGAGCATCGCCCTTACAAGGCGAGGGTCGGGGGTTCGAAACCCTCAGCACCCACCAAAAAACGGAGCGGTAGTTCAGTTGGTTAGAATACCGGCCTGTCACGCCGGGGGTCGCGGGTTCGAGTCCCGTCCGCTCCGCCAATTTTTTGGGACCCAGTCTGTATAGGAAGAAGGATGCTGCAGCGAATTCGCGACGGCCTGCATGGCCGCAAATGGCTGGCCTGGGTAGCTCTGTCTCCCATCGCTCTGATCTTCGTCTTCTGGGGCGGCTCCAATACCCTCGATTTCTCCGGCGCCGGCCGTGGAGAGGCCGCCAAGGTGGATGGAATCAAGATTCCCGCCGAGTCGGCCACGCGCGCGTGGAGTGAGACCCAGGCGCGCTGGTCGCAGCAGTTTGGAACCGAGATCCCGGACGCGCAGCGCGAGCGCATGCAGGACGGCATCCTCGAAGACCTGGTGCGGCAGAAGCTCATCGAGGCGCGACTCGCCGAAGAACACTACGGCGTGAGCGAAGTGCGTGTGGTCGAGGAGATCCAGAAGATCCCGGCCTTCCGCAACACCGAGGGGAAATTCGACGCGGCCATCGCGCGCCAGGTGCTGCAGGCGAATGGCATCACCGAGCCGGAGCTGTTGCGGGACACGCGCCAGAGCCTGCTCATCAACCAGCTGCAGAACGGCATCGGCAACTCCTACTTCCTGACGCGCGCCGAAGCGCAGCGCCTGTACAACCTCGAGAACGAAGAACGCGAAGTCGCGTTCGCGCGCCTCGGCCCCGACCTGTTCACGGGCACGGAGGCCATCGATGACGCGGCCATCCAGGCGTACTACGACGCCAACGGCGACCGCTTCATGTCCACCGAGTCGGTGGCGCTCGAATACGCGGAGCTGCGCCTCGAGCAGCTGGCGTCGCAGGTGGCGCCCACCGAGGCCGACCTGCACAAGCTCTACGACGACAACCGCGCCAACTACGTGCTCGAAGAACGTCGGCGCGCGCGCCACATCCTCATCCCGGTCAGCGGCGACGACGACGCGGCGGCGTTGAAGCAGGCGGAAAGCGTGCTCGCCGAGGCGAAAGGCAGCGCCGACTTCGGTGCGCTGGCGAAGAAATACTCCAAGGACAGCACCGCCGCGGAAGGCGGCGAGCTCGGTTTCGTGCAGCGTGCGGACTTCCCGGGGCCGTTTGGGGACACCCTGTTCGGCATGAAGGTCGGCGACATCGCCGGTCCGGTGAAATCGCAGTTCGGTTATCACCTCATCAAGCTCGAGGAAATCCAGGCGGGCGAAGCACGACCGTTCGAGTCGGTGCGCGCCGAACTCGACGCGCAGTACCGCCAGAATCAGTCCGCCGACCTGTTCGGCGAACGCCAGGAAGAACTCACCGCCGCGATCGAGCGGGGCGATGCCGATCTCGACAAGCTGGCGCGCGACCTCGGACTCACGCGCGGTTCGATTGCCGAGTTCCTGCGTGGCGGCGGCGCCGAACCGCTCGGATCCAGCGCGGACCTGCAGCAGGTGGTGTTCAGTGATTCCGTGCTGAACCAGGGAAGAATCGGCGGACCCGTGGGACTGGGCGAGGATCACATGGTCGTGGTCAAGGTCACCCAGCACCGCAAGGCCGAGGTGAAGCCGCTCGCCGCGGTTCGCGAAACCGTCATCGGCCTGCTGCGCGAAGAGCGCGCCGTGGCCGCGGCCAAGGCTGCCGCTGCCGAGATGCTCACCAAGCTCGAGGCCGGCGGAAAGCTGGATGCGCTGGCCAGTGCCGCGCGCGCCACCGCGGAGCCCGCGCGCTTCGTGAGTCGGGGCGATCCGTCGATTCCGGCGGCGCTGCGCACCGCGGTGTTCGAAGCGCCGCGTCCGACCACCTCGCCGGTGATTCGCACGGCCACGCTCGATGATGGTTCGACCGCGGTATTTGTGGTTAGCCGCACGCGCGTCGGCGACACCAGCGCCAATCCGCAGCTCGCGCAACAGCAGAACATCATGCTGGTGCAGCGCGCAGCCTCCGGCGACATCGCGGCCTACATCAGCGAGGCGCGACGCAAGGCGAAGGTCAGCAAGAACCCGAAGGTCTTCGAGTAAGTCTTCATGGGAGCGGCCGGAGCGGAGAGCAAACCGATCCCTGTCTGGCCCATCCTTCTCGCCATCGTCGTCGGTGCCGCCGCCGGCTACATGACCGGTCCCGATGGGGCGATCGGAGCCACCAAGCTGGTTCCCATCTACGATCTCGTCGGCACGCTGTTCATCAACCTGCTGAAGATGCTGATCGTGCCGCTGATCCTCTCGTCGGTGATCACCGGCGTCGCGGCACTCGGAACCGGTCCCGATCTCGGCCGGCTCGGTGCAAAAACGCTTGGCTTCTACGTGCTCACCACTCTCGTGGCCGTATTGATCGCGCTGGTGCTGGTCAATGCCGTCGAGCCCGGCGTGCAGGGCGGCCAGCCGGTGCGCGACAAGCTCGCGCTCACGGCGGATGCGGGAGAAGTCACCGCGGGCGTGATGACTCGCGCGGATTCGGGTCCGCTGGACGCGATTCGCAACGTCGTGCCGGCGAATATCGTGGAAGCGGCGGCCAACACGAAAATGCTCGGCCTGATCCTCTTCTCGGTGCTGTTCGGATTCTTCCTGGCGCGCATCCAGCAGCCTCAACAGGGCTACGTGTTCGGATTCTGGCAGGGAATATTCCAGATCATGATGCGCATGACCGGATTCGTCATGACCATCGCGCCCATCGGCGTATTCGCGCTCATCGCCAAGGTGGTGGCGCTGGCGGGGTTCAAGAGCCTGGGACCACTGGGGTTGTTCGCGATCTGCGTGGTCCTCGGGCTTCTCATCTATGCGCTCGTGGCCATTCCGCTGCTGCTCGTGCTGGTGGCGCGCGTGAATCCCTGGCGCCTGTACCCGGCGATGGCGCCGGCACTGCTCACCGCGTTCTCCACGGCGTCGTCATCGGCCACGCTGCCGCTGTCGCTGCAATGCCTCGAACGCCGGGCCGGCGTTTCCGAACGTATCGCGGGCTTCGTGATGCCGCTGGGCGCGTCGATGAACCACGCCGGCAGCGCGCTCTACGAATGCGCGGCGGCGATGTTCATCGCGCAGGCCTACGGTCTGCACCTGAGCTTCGCCACGCAGTTCACGGTGGTGATCCTGGCGCTCGTGACGTCCATGGGCATGGCGGGAATCCCGGCCGCTTCACTGGTCGGCATCGCCATCATCCTGGCCGCGGTCGGTCTGCCCGCGGAAGCCATCGGCGTGCTGCTGGTGTTCGACCGGATCCTCGACATGTGCCGGACCGCGGTGAACGTGCTCGCCGATGCGGCCTGCACGGTGATCGTGGCGCGCCTCGAGGGCGAGACGGAAGTGCTGGCCGGGCCGGCGAAATCCGCGGCCTGAAAATCAGCCTTCGCCGGCTTCCTGCGGGAAGCTCATTCCCACGGTGCTGAATCCCGCATCCACGTAGGTGATTTCACCCGTGATGCCATTGGCCAGATCCGAGCACAGGAACGCCGCGGCATTGCCCACGTCTTCCAGCGTCACGTTCCGGCGCAGCGGCGCCACTTCGGCGACGCGGCTCAGCATCTTGCGAAATCCGGCAATACCGGCCGCAGCCAAAGTCTTGATGGGGCCGGCCGAGATGCCGTTGACGCGGATGTTGTGCGGGCCGAGGTCCGCCGCCAGGAATCGTACGTTGGCTTCGAGGCTGGCCTTGGCGAGGCCCATGACGTTGTAGCTGGGGATGGACTTCACCGCGCCCAGGTAGGACAGCGTGAGCAATGCACCGGCACGGCCCGCCATCAGCGGCTTGGCGGCGCGCGCCAGCGCGGTGAGGCTGTAGCTCGAGACGTCATGCGCCACGCGGAAGGACTCGCGCGAAGTCGCATCGGTGAATCCACCGGCCAGTGATTCGCGCGGCGCGAAGGCAACCGCATGAACCAGGATGTCGAGCGAGCCCCAGGCCTGCTTGAGCGCGGCGAACGTGGAATCGATTTCCGCGTCGTTGGTGACGTCCAGCGGCAACACGAGCTTCGAGCCCAGGCCGGCGGCCAGCGGCTCGACGCGATCCTTGAACTTGTCGTTGACGTAGGTGAACGCGAGTTCGGCGCCTTCACGATGCATGGCCTGCGCAATGCCATAGGCGATGGAACGATCGGAGGCGACGCCCACGATCAGGGCGCGTTTGCCATTCAGGAAACCCATGTTTATCCCCTAATACCTGACTTCCTCATTTCGAGGCCGGCATTCTGCCAGCTTCGCTGGCGGAGGGATGGGGATTAACGGGCGCGGGTGTTGACCGTGAGCTTCTGGCCGACGCGCAGCGTGGAATGGCGGCTGATGCCATTCCAGTTGACGAGATCGTTGACCGTGACGCCGAAGGACTGCGCGATGCGCGACAGCGTGTCGCCGCTGCGCACCTTGTAGGTCTTCGAGCCACCGCCGGAAGCCGCCGTGCCGCCACCGGAGCCACCGCCACGATTGAGCACCAGCTTCTGGCCGGCGCGCAGCGTGTCGTTGGCGGCCATGCCATTGAGGCGCGCCAGCGTGGCCACGTCCATGCGATGACGCTTGGCAATGCGCCACAGCGAATCGCCGCTGCGCACCACGTGCACCGCGGGCCGCCGGCCGGAACGATTGCTGCGGCCATCGACGCGCGCCGCGGCCAGCATGACCTTGGCGGGCAGGTTGAATACGGCCGTCGGCACGCGCAGCTCCGCGCCGATGACCAGCGGCTCGGTGCCGAGGCTGTTCATGTCGCGGATGACGATGGGCTGGGTCTTGTATTTCTTCGCGATGGTGGCGATCGACTCGCCACTCTTGACGGTGTGCATCGAGACGCGCACGCGCTCGTCGGGGCTGAGTAGTTCGAGATTGCGGCTGAACGCATCGGCGGTCTCGCGCGGCAGCAGCAGGAAGTGCGGGCCGGCGGGATCGGTGGCCCAGCGATGAAAGCCCGGGTTGAGCTCGTAGACTTCGTCGACGGTGATGCCGGCGAGTTCGGCGGCGAGGCTCAGGTCGAGCTGTCCGCCCGTGTCGACGCGCGCGAAGTAGGGCTCGTTCGCAATCGGGCTGAACGCGATGCCATAGTCCTCGGGATTCGCGACCAGGCGGCGCATGGCCATGAGCTTGGGCACGTACGCCCGCGTCTCGGCCGGGAGCTTGAGGCTGAAGAAATCCACGGGCTTTCCGGCGGCACGATTCGCGTTGACCTCGCGCTGCACGCGGAATTCGCCGCAGTTGTAGGCGGCGATGGCCAGCAGCCAGTCGTCGAAGAATTCGTCGTGCATGTACTGCAGGTAATCGAGCGCGGCGCGCGTCGAGGCAATGACGTCGCGACGCCCGTCGTACCACCAGTCCTGCTTGAGGCCGAAGCGCTCACCGGTGCCCGGCATGAACTGCCAGAGCCCATTGGCGCGTACCCAAGACTGGGCGTAGGGCTCGAAGGCGCTCTCGACCACTGGCAGCAGCGCGAGTTCGAGCGGCATGCCGCGGGCCTCGATCTCCTGCACGATGTGGTGCAGGTAGAGGCTGGCGCGTCCGAACACGCGTTCGAGGTACTGCGGATTGTTGGCGAAGAAAGCGAGCTGCTGGTCGATGCGCGGCGAGTCGATGTCTTCCAGCTTGAAGCCCGCGCGAATGCGATCGAACACGTCCGGATATTTCTCCGGCGTCAATCCGGCGACAGTGTGTGAACCCGCGCTCGACAGGGCGGCGGCACCCAGCTCGTCGGCTCCGGAGCTATCCACCGCGGATTCCTGCGCGGCCTCCACTGCACCGAGCGTGCGCGAGGCGCTGGCGGCGGCCACCGGCGTGCCGGCATGGTTTCCGCCCGCGGGCCGCGCGGCCGGGACATCACCGGTAACCGGAGTAGGGGTAATCGCCGGAGCAGCCGTGGCCGCAACCTGGGGAACAGGCGTGGCCGAGGGAGAGTCCGAAGGCGCCGTGGCGCAACCGGCTGCAAAAATCGCAAAAACAACCAACGGCGCGAGTACGCGCACGCCCGTGAATCCGACAGTCAATTCACACCCCCGTGGGGTAAACGTGTACCGTTTTCGAAATGTGACGGTACTTGGTCAAGTGGCGGTATTTAAGCCGTAAGTTCACAGGATTGCTACCTTTTTTGTGCTCTAATTCACAGCCTTCGTGACACACGCCACCGCCTCCGCTGCCGCCGATTCCTGGCTCGGTTCCGGGCTGGGACAGGCCGTGCTCCAGGCCGAATCCGAGCTCATGACCGAAACCCTGGACGACGTTTTCGGCTGGGAGTTGCTTCAGCTCGGACTGTGGGGCCCCCGCGATTCGCTGTTGTCCGGTTGTCGGACTCGACGTAGAGCCGTTGTCGCGCACGAACGTTCCCCGTCTGCTGACGCCGACATCCGGGCGCGGCTTTCACAATTGCCGATCGGCAACGGCGCGGTGGACGCGGTCATCATCCCCCACACGCTGGAATTCGAAACCGATCCGTTCGCGGTGGTTCGCGAAGCCGACCGCATCCTCGCCGGCGAGGGGCATCTCATCGTCATGGGATTCCGGCCGTTCAGCCTCTGGGGTTTTCGCAGTCGCGCCATCAGCCACGGATATCCACCCGGGCTCAAGCGCATGCTCGGCGCACGTCGCGTGGCGGATTGGCTCGAGCTGCTGGGCTACGACGTGGGCCCCATCCGCAATTACCTTTTCGCGCCCCCCTGGGGCCACAGCACGCCGCGGCCGGGCGTACCCTCGGCGCTGCTGCGTCGGGGCTGGATCAAACCCTGGCCTGCCGGCGCCTACCTCCTCAAGGCGCGCAAACGCATCTTCACCATGACCCCGATCCGGCCGCGGATTCGCGAGCGGGCCCAGCCCATCGGTGGGCTGGTCAAACCCACCACGCGCACGAGTTCCTGATTTGAGTGACGTCGAGATTTACACGGATGGTGCCTGTCGCGGCAATCCGGGCCCCGGTGGTTGGGCGGCACTGCTGATGTCGGGCGGCCACGAGCGCGAGATCTCGGGCGCGGAAGCGGCGACGACTAACAACCGCATGGAGCTCACCGCGGTGATCCGCGCGCTCGAGGCGCTCAAGCGTCCGGTGCGCGGTCGCGTCTACACGGATTCGCAGTACGTGCGCCAGGGCGTGCTCGAGTGGCTGGCCAACTGGAAAGCGCGTGGCTGGAAGACGGCCGACCGCAAGCCCGTCAAGAACCAGGACCTGTGGCAGGCGCTGGATGCGTTGACGCAGCGCCACGAACTGGAATGGCACTGGGTCAAGGGTCATTCCGGCAATGTCGGCAATGAACGCGTCGATCTGCTCGCCAATCGCGCCATCGATGCGATGATCGGGTCGTAATCCGCGGTCGACTTACTTAGACTCGCGCGCCATGCGGCAGATCGTTCTCGACGTTGAAACCACCGGCCTCGAAGCCAGTGCCGGCCATCGCATCATTGAAATCGGATGCGTGGAACTCGCCAACCGGCGCCCGACGGGGCAGAAGTTCCATCGCTACCTGAATCCCGAAAGGGAAATCGACGCGGGCGCGCTCGCGGTGCACGGCATCGAGTTGTCGCGCCTGCTGCAGGCACCGCGTTTCGCGGAGGTGGCCGCGGAACTGGTCACGTTCATCGACGGCGCCGAGCTCATCATCCACAACGCGCCCTTCGACGTCGGATTCCTCGACGCGGAATTCGCGCGCCTGCAGGGCATGCGCACGGTGGCGCAGATGTGCAAGGTGCTGGATACGCTGGCGCTGGCGCGCAGCCTGCACCCCGGGCAGCGCAACGGCCTCGACGCGCTCTGCAAGCGTTACAACGTCGACAACAGCAAGCGCGACCTGCACGGCGCGCTGCTCGACGCGGGCATCCTGGTCGATGTGTACCTGGCGATGACGGGCGGACAGAGCGCCCTGGCGCTGGATTCGGCGGCAGCCCATGGCGCGGCCGCGCGCGGCCAGGCCCATGCACCGGCGCGTCGCGCCGCGGGCATTTCCCTGGTGGTAGCCGCGGCCACCGAGGACGAACTGCGCCAGCACGAATCGCTGCTCGCGGTCATCGACAAGGCCAGCGGTGGCAAGACGCTGTGGCAGCGGCCCGGCGCGGACGCCGACACTCATTGACGCTGCTGCCTCGCCAGCGGCGGGCAACGAATAACGGAAGGATCATGAAACTGAGCACGAAGGGCTGTCGGATCGGCGTGGTGGGGCTGGGATACGTGGGCCTGCCGCTCGCGGTCGAATTCGGCAAGCAGTTCGCCACCGTCGGCTTCGACATCAAGGCGGATCGCATCGCCGCGCTGAAGCGCGGCAAGGACAGCACGCTCGAATGTTCGCGCGAGGAACTGCGCGCCGCGAAGCACCTGCGCTACTCGTCCAGTCTCAAGGACCTGCGCCGTTGCCGGGTTTTCATCGTGACCGTGCCCACGCCCACCGATCGGTACAACCGCCCCGATCTCACGCCGCTGGAACGCGCCAGCGAGACCGTGGGCCAGGTGCTCAAGAAAGGTGACGTGGTGGTCTACGAGTCCACCGTGTTCCCGGGCTGCACCGAGGAAGTGTGCGTGCCCATCCTCGAACGCGTGTCGGGCCTGAAGTTCAACAAGGACTTCTTCGCGGGCTACTCGCCGGAGCGCATCAATCCCGGCGACAAGGAACATCGCCTGCCCAGCATCCGCAAGGTGACGTCCGGCTCCACGCCGGCGATCGCCGAATTCGTCGACGAGCTGTACGGCAGCATCGTGCATGCCGGTACGCATCGCGCCTCGAGCATCCGCGTGGCCGAAGCCGCCAAGGTCATCGAGAACACGCAGCGCGACGTGAACATCGCGCTCATCAACGAGCTCGCGATGTTGTTCAACCGCCTCGGCATCGACACCGAGGAAGTGCTGCTGGCCGCGGGCAGCAAGTGGAATTTCCTGCCGTTCCGTCCGGGCCTGGTGGGCGGGCACTGCATCGGCGTGGATCCTTACTACCTGACGCACAAGGCGCAGGAGATCGGCTTCCACCCGGAGATGATCCTGGCCGGCCGCCGTCTCAACGACAACATGGCCAACTACGTGGCGGGCGAAGTGGTCAAGCTCATGGCCAGCCGCAAGATCCTGGCCAAGGGCTCGCGCATCCTGGTGCTGGGTCTCACGTTCAAGGAAAACTGCCCGGACCTGCGCAATTCCAAGGTCGCCGACGTGGTGCGCGAGCTGCAGCGGTTCGGCGCGCGCGTCGACGTCTACGATCCGTGGATCGACGGCCGCGAGGCCAACCACGAATACGGCATTCGTCCGATCCGCAGCATCCGCGCGGGCAGCTACGATGCGGCGGTGGTGGCAGTCGGGCACAAGCAGTTCCGCGAGATGGGCATTGGCGCGGTGCGCAAGGCCTGTCGCAGGAACCACGTCATCTACGACATCAAGTACGTGTTCGCGGGCCACCAGGTCGACGGGCGGCTGTGATGAAGATCCTGCTCACCGGCGCGGCCGGATTCATCGGGTTCCACACGGCGCGCAAGCTGCTGGCGCGCGGCGACGAAGTCGTCGGCCTCGACAATCTCAACGACTACTACGACCCGAATCTCAAGCGCGCGCGCCTCACGCTGCTCGAGCGCGAGCCGAAATTCCGCTTCGTGAAGATGGAGCTCGCGGACAAGGGCGGCATGAAGGCCCTGTTCGCGCGCGAGAAGTTCAAGCGCGTGATCCACCTCGCCGCGCAGGCCGGCGTGCGTTATTCGCTCGAGAATCCCCAGGCATACGTCGACAGCAACGTGACGGGCACGCTCAACGTGCTCGAGGGCTGCCGGCACAACGGGGTCGAGCACCTGGTGTTCGCGTCCACGAGCTCGGTGTACGGCCTCAACACCAACATGCCGTTTTCGCCGCACCGTGGCGTCGATCACCCGCTGTCGCTGTACGCCTCGACCAAGCGCGCCAACGAGCTCATGGCGCACAACTACGCCGCGCTGTTCAAACTACCGGTGACGGGCCTGCGGTTCTTCACCGTGTACGGTCCCTGGGGCCGCCCCGACATGGCGCTGTTCCTGTTCACCAAGAACATCCTGGATGGCAAGCCCATCGATGTCTTCAACCACGGTCACCACAAGCGCGACTTCACCTTCGTCGACGACATCGTCGAAGGCGTGGTGCGCACCTGCGACCGCATCGCGACGCCGAATCCGCAATGGTCGGGAGACCATCCGGACCCGGCCACCAGCAGCGCTCCGTTCCGCATCTACAACATCGGCAACAACGCGCCGGTGGAGCTGGTGCGCTACATCGAGGTGCTCGAGGAATGCCTGGGTCGCAAGGCGGTGAAAAACCTGCTGCCGCTGCAGGCGGGCGACGTGCCCGACACCTTCGCGGACGTCACCGACCTGGTGAACGACGTGGGTTACAAGCCGGCCACGCCCGTGGAAGTGGGCGTGCGGCGTTTCGTCGACTGGTATCTCGAGTACTACCGCCGCAGCTGAGGGTCGCATGAAAGTCCCACTCCTCGATCTCAAGCCGCAGTACCGCGCGCTCAAGGCGGAACTCGACGCCGCGATCCTGCGCGTCAGCGAGTCGCAACATTTCATCCTCGGTCCCGAGGTGAAGGCGCTCGAGGCGGCGACGGCCGCCTATTCGCAGTGCCGTTTCGGCATCGGTCTCTCGTCGGGTACCGATGCGCTGCTGATCGCGCTCATGGCGCTCGACATCGGCGCGGGCGACGAAGTCATCACCAGCCCGTACACGTTTTTCGCCACCGCCGGCACCATCGCGCGCGCCGGCGCGCGACCGGTCTTCGTCGACATCCGGCCCGACACTTTCAATATTTCGCCGGATGCCATCGAGGCCTTCATCACGAAGCAATGCGAGACGCGTGACGGCGACCTCGTGAATCGCGTCACGGGTGGCCGCGTGCGCGCCATCATGCCGGTGCACCTGTACGGACAGGTCGCCGACATGGACCGCATCATGGCGATCGCGAAGCGCCACCGGCTGCGCGTCATCGAGGATGCGGCGCAGGCCATCGGCGCGGCCGACGCCGCCGGCCGGCGCGCCTGTTCTTTCGGTGACATCGGCTGCCTGTCGTTCTTCCCCACCAAGAATCTCGGCGCCTTCGGCGACGCGGGCGCCTGCGTCACCAACGACGAGCAGCTGAATGCGAAGCTGCTCAAGCTGCGCGTGCATGGCATGGAACCCAAGTATTTCCACCAGCTCATCGGTGGCAATTTCCGGCTCGACGAAATCCAGGCCGCGGTGCTCAACGTGAAGCTGCCGCACCTGGATTCCTGGAGCGCGGCCCGCCAGCGCAACGCGGACTTCTACGACGCGGCGTTCGCCAGGGCGGGGCTCGCAGGCGCGGTCACGCCGCCACCGCGTGCGGCCGCCGGCTCGCGCCACATCTACAACCAGTACTGCATCCGCACCCGGCGCCGCGACGAGCTGCGCCAGTGGCTGGCGGACAAGGGCGTGAGCTCCGAGATCTACTACCCGCTTTCCCTGCACATGCAGGAGTGTTTCGCCTATCTCGGCCACCAGCCGCAGGACTTCCCGGAGGCCCTGCGGGCCTCGCAGGAAACGCTGGCGCTGCCGATATTTCCCGAGCTCGTGGAGTCGCAACTTCAGTACGTTGTCGATACCATCGCGGCTCTGTTTCGCCAATAACACCATCCCAAATGGCCCACGATCCGCTGACCGCCGCCTGGCGTGCCGTCCAGGCGCGCGCGACCGAAACCCGTGCAGTGTCCCTGCGCGCCCTGCGTGACGCCGATGCCGCGCGCGGCACCCGGTTCGCGCGCGAAGCCTGCGGGCTGTACCTCGATTTTTCCCGCCAGCGCATCGATGACGATGGTCTGCACCTGCTGACCAGCCTGGCCGACGCGGCCGGACTGCGCGCCCGCATCGACGCGATGTGGCGTGGCGAAACCATCAACACCACCGAAGGCCGGGCGGTGTTGCACACCGCGCTGCGCGTGCCCGCCGTGTCCGCGGCGTCCCCGGGTGGCGAGATCGTGGCGCGGCAGGTCATCGAAGAACGCGAGCGCATGCTCCGCTTCGCCACCGAGTTGCGCGACGGCGTGATCCTCGGTTCCTCGGGCAAACCTTTCCGCACCGTCATCAACATCGGTATCGGCGGCTCGGATCTCGGTCCGGCCATGGCGGTGGAGGCACTGCATCCCCTGACGCGGGGCGCGCCGCGCGTGCGCTTCGTGTCGAACGTGGACGGCACCGATCTCGCCAATGCGCTCGAGGACTGCGACGCGGCGACCACGCTGTTCATCGTGGCGTCGAAGACCTTCAGCACCCAGGAGACGCTCGCCAACGCGCGCACCGCGCGCGCCTGGCTGGCCGGGGCGCTGGGAGAGGCCGCGGTGCCGGCGCATTTCGCGGCCGTGTCCACCAACGCCCAGGCGATGGACGCCTTCGGCATCAATCCTAACTACCGCTTCATGATGTGGGACTGGGTCGGTGGCCGCTACTCGATGTGGTCGTCGATCGGCGTGTCGCTGGCCGTGGCCGTCGGCGCGGATGCGTTTCGCGAGTTTCTCGCCGGCGGCCACGAGATGGACCAGCACTTCCGCACCGAGCCCTGGGAAAAGAATCTTCCCGTGCTCATGGGCCTGCTGGGCGCCTGGAACATCAACTTCCTCGAATTGCCCACGCTCGCGGTGCTGCCGTATGACGGCCGTCTCAAGCGTTTCCCGGCGTACCTGCAGCAGCTCGACATGGAGAGCAACGGCAAGTCAGTGAACCTGGCCGGCGAGCCGCTGGCGCATTCCACCGCGCCCGTCATCTGGGGCGAACCCGGCAACAATGCGCAGCACTCGTTCTTCCAGATGCTGCACCAGGGCACGCCGCGTGCTGCGATCGATTTCCTGCTGCCCGCGCAGTCCTCCTGCAACAATCCGGAGCAGGCGCTGCTCGCCATGGCCAACTGCCTGGCACAGGCCGATGCCTTCGCCTTCGGCTTCACCCACGCGCAGGCCGTGTCCGAGCTCACAGCCCGCAAACTCGACCCGGCCCGGGTCGAACTTCTCGCGCGGCACAAGGTCCATGCCGGCAATCGTCCGGTCAGCGTGGTCGCTTTCGAGCGACTGGACGCGCGGACTCTCGGCAGGCTGGTGGCCATGTACGAACACAAGGTGTTCACGCAGAGCGTGATCTGGGGCATCAACGCCTTCGATCAGTGGGGCGTGGAACTCGGCAAGAAAATGTGCGACGAAGTGCTTCCGCTGGTGCGCGATCCCGGCGCGGCGGGCGCGCGTCCCATGCTGAAGCCGCTGCTGGCGCGACTGCGCGCCTGGCGTTCATGATCCGCGGCGCGTCGATGCGTTCATGGTCGGCGATTGCGTTGCTGGTGCTGCTGGCCCAGGCGCCCGTGGCCAGTGCCGACGCCGGCTGGTTCGAGTCGGGCGACACGCGGCTGCGCATCGACCTGCAGCTGCTGGTCGACGCCGGGATCATCCGCCTGCCCGTGAACCAGTGGCCCATCCCGCGCGCGGCCGTGCAGTACGCGCTCACCAACGCCAAGCAGCACCTCGCCACCAATTCCGCGGTGGCCGATGCACTGGAACGCGTGCGACTGCGTGCCACGGCGCCGGCGAAGGGCGCCTGGTCCTTCGACACCGACCTGCGCGGTGGTGACCCGGGTCTGTGGCGCGACTTCGACACGCTGGCCCGCGAGGAAGGTGAAGTCAGCGCGGGTGCCGACTACGACAACGGGCGTTTCTCCGCGAATCTCGATGTCACCGGCGTCACCGACGCCGCCGACGGCCACGACGTGCGTCTCGATGGATCACACGCCACCGTGCAATGGGGCAACTGGCTGCTGTCCGCGAATACGCTCGACCGCTGGTGGGGCCCGGGACACGAAGGTAGTTTGATCCTCTCGAACAACGCGCGGCCCATGCCCACGTTCGGAGTGGAACGCGCCGAGGCGCGCGCCTGGGAACCGAAGTGGCTCAACTGGCTCGGGCCATGGCGCTTCAGCTTCGCCATCAGCCAGATGGAAGGCGATCGTGCCGACATCGACTCGCCGCTGTTCATGGCCTGGCGCGTGGTGGTCATGCCGTTCAGGGACGTCGAGCTCGGGTTCTCGCGCACCGCGCAGTTCTGCGGCGACCAGCTGGCCTGCGACCTCGAAGTATTCGGCAACCTCATCGCCGGCAATGACAACGTCGGCATCGATGCCACCGAGGAGAACGAACCCGGCAACCAGATGGCTGGCTTCGACATCCGCTGGAATTCACCCATCGGCAACCTGCCGTATGCCGTGTACGCGCAGTACATCGGCGAGGACGAGTCCTCGTACGTGCCGGCGAAATACATTTCGCAGCTCGGCCTCGAGTTCTGGAAGCCCTTTGGCAATGGCGCGCTGCTGCAGGTGCATGCCGAGTACGCGTCCACCACCTGCTCGGCGCACACCGACCGTGGCCCGTACTACAACTGCGCGTACAACCAGGGTCGCTTCGGCATTGACGGGTATCGTTACTACGGCCGCTCCATCGGTTACACGGCCGACCGGGATGCCGAAAACTACGCCCTGGGTGGCAGTCTCACGGCCGCGGGCGGCGACGTCTGGACCGCGACCCTGCGTTTCTCGGAACTGAATCGCGACGACTTCGGCGACACATACAACACGGTGGCCTCGGTACCGACGGATTACGCGGCCATCGAGCTGGGCTGGAAAGGCCGGCTGTTCGGCGAGCACATTTCCGTGGATCTGGGTTTCGAAGCCATCGAGCCGGAGAACGGCGAACGCGACAACCGCCCGTTCGGATTCATCGGCTGGCGGCACGAATTCCTGCCGTGAAACTCCGGCGCGCGCGGGCGTGGCTCACGGCCTGCGCCGGCCTGATCATGGCGACGGCGCACGCGGATCCCTGGCTCGCGCCCGGAGACGAAGGACTGCGCTCCGACATCGAACTGCTGGCCGACGCCGGCATCCTGCGCGGACCGGTCACCACCTGGCCCATCTCCTGGCCCGACGTGGCGCGCGACGCCCTGGCGGCCAGCGACAGCAACCTGGACACGGCCACGCACGAGGCGCTGCTGCGCATCCGCCGCCTGGCGCGTGCCGCCTCCGCGCGCGGCTTTGCCGGCCTGGGTCTCAAGGTGAGTGGTTCGTACGAACCCACGACGCTGCGCGAGTTCGCCGACACCCCGCGCGAGGAAGGTGAACTGGCCCTGCGCGCCAGCTGGCTGACCAACTACTTCGCGGTGAACCTGCAAGGCTCGTACGTCGCGGACCCGGACGATGGCAAGGACTTCCGCGCCGACGGCAGCTACGTGGGCGCGACCTTCGGCAATTTCATGTTGTCGGCGGGATTCATGGAACGCTGGTGGGGGCCCGGATGGGACGGCGGTCTGATCCTCTCGACCAACGCGCGGCCGATTCCCTCGATCACGCTCGAACGCAACTACACCGATCCCTTCGAGACGAAATGGCTGTCGTGGCTCGGCCCCTGGCGCGCCAGCATCGCCATGGGCCAGATGGAGTCGGAAGGTGTTCCCGTGCCCGATGTCCAGTTCTTCGCGGCTCGCGTCAATTTCAAACCGCGACCCTGGCTGGAGTTCGGCCTCACCCGCACGGCGCAATGGTGCGGAGGCGACCGACCCTGCGACTGGGACACTTTCACCGACATGTTCGTCGGGGCGGACAACCAGGAAGACAGCTCCGACCAGCCGGGCAACCAGATGGCGGGTTACGACATGCGCCTGCGGTCTCCGTGGCGGCCGTTGCCACTGGTGTTCTACACGCAATGGATAGGCGAGGACGAGGCTGGCGGCCTGCCGTCCAAGTTCATCGGCCAGTTCGGACTGGAAACCTGGGGTTCGTCGGCGTGGGGCGGCTGGCGCCTGCGGACCGAATACAGCGACACGGCCTGCAATTTCTCGCGCGAGGAGCCGGAATTCGGCTGCGCCTACCGCAATTCGATCTACCCGCAGGGCTACGCGTACCGGGGGAGGATCATCGGTCATTCCATGGACAACGACAGCCGCATGTTTTCGATCGCCGGCCTGCTGACGCGTTCCAACGGCGACCGGATCAGCCTCATGGTGCGCCGGGTGGAGCTGAATCGCGACGGAGGCCCACACGCCATCAGCGACGTGCCTGTTGATCTCGACAATGTAGAATTGCGCTACTCGCGGGGGATGGGCGCCGGGACCATCAGCGCCGGGGTCGGTTATGACCATCCGGCCATCGATTCGGATTCCTCCTCCGGCGTACATGGTTTTGTCAGTTGGCAACAAGGATTCTGATGCTCAGGCGATGGTTCGTGACAGGGGTTGCCGGGGTTTGCCTAGCCGCAGCGGCTTTCGCTCAATCTCCCACGCCCGAGCAGGCCGAGATCCTCCGCAATCTCTCGCCTGAACAGCGCCAGGCCCTCGAGCAGCAGCTCGGACTCCCGGACTCGACCCAGCAGGACGCGAAGAAGCGCCCCGAGTCCGAGCAGGCGGAGAGGCCCGAATTCACGCCGCCGCTCGACGAAGAGACCCGCCAGGAAATGCGCGAGGCGCAGCGGCGCGTACTGCGTGCCGACGACTCGGTGATCATCGAGATCGATTTCGAGTTGCTGCCCGTGGCCGCCGAGGGCCAGGCGGGCTCCCAGCAGCCCGGCGCGCGCCAGCCGCCGCTGGGAGGCCGGGAAGTGCAGGGCGGAGATCCCGACGTGCAGGGACGCTCGCCCAGCGGCCGGCCCATGCGCACGCTCAGCGAAGAAGATGCCTCGCGCCTGGTCAAGCTGCGCGACCTGATCCGCTCGCGAAATCCCTATCGCCTCACCCGCGATGGCGTGCTGCTCATGCCGGGTTTCGCGGGTATCCCGCTGGCCGGTCTCACCGAAGAACAGGCCACGTTGCGGCTGTCATCGGTGGGAGAACTGCGCGATCTCGACGTGCGACTGCGTCGCCTGCCGCTGCGTCGCATGGGCGTCGATGCGCTCAAGCCCTTTGGTTACGACCTGTTCGAACGTTCGCCGTCGACCTTCGCGCCCGTGACCGAAGTGCCGGTGCCCTCCGATTACATCGTGGGTCCCGGAGACGAAATCGAAGTCCAGCTCTACGGCACGCAGAACCGCGTGATCCGCTTCACCGTCGGCCGTGATGGCACGGTGAGTTTCCCCGAGCTTGGGCCGGTGACGCTCAGTGGCCAGTCGTTCTCGCGCGTGAAGGCGCAGATCGAAGAACGCGTCGCGCGCCAGATGATCGGCACGCGTGCCAACGTCACCATGGGTGACACACGTTCCATCCGCGTGTTCGTGCTCGGCGAAGCGCGGCGCCCCGGCTCGTACACCATCAGCGGGCTCGGCACGATCACTTCCGCGCTGTTCGCGGCGGGCGGCGTGCGCACGATCGGCTCGCTGCGCGACGTGCAGCTCAAGCGCAATGGCGCCGTGGTACGCCGCTTCGATCTCTACGACATGCTGATCCGCGGCGACACCACCGATGACACCAAGCTGTTGCCCGGCGACGTGGTGTTCATTCCGCCGATCGGCTCGACCGTGAGCGTGGATGGCGAAGTGCGCCGTCCCGCGATCTACGAAACCCGCGGCGAAACCACGGCCGCGCAGGTAATTGCGCTGGCCGGCGGCCTCACGCCCGAAGCCGACCTCACCAAGGTGGCGCTGACCCGCATCGATGCGAACGGCAACCGCGTGGTGCTCGGCGTCGACCTCACGGCACAGGGCCAGCCGCAGTCGATCCGCGCCGGCGACCTGCTGCGCGTGGCGCCACTGGCACCGACGCTCGACGCCGGCATCCTGCTCGAGGGCTATGTCTATGCGCCGGGGGCCTTCGCGTGGCGCGAGGGCATGCGCATCACCGACGTGATCGCTTCCGTCGACGACCTCAAGGTCGGCGCCGACATCAACTACATCCTCATCCGCCGCGAATCGCCGGTGGACCGCAAGGTGACGGTGGTATCCGCGGATCTCAACGCGGCCCTGGCGGAACCGGGATCGGCCGCCAACGTGCCGCTGATGCCGCGCGACCGCATCACCGTGTTCGATCTCGAGAGTGGTCGCGATCGCATCATCCGTCCGCTGCTCGACGAGCTGCGGCTCCAGGCCGACCTCAATACACCCACGTCCATCGTGCACGTCGACGGCCGCGTGAAGGTGCCGGGCGACTATCCACTCGAGCGCAACATGACCGTGCGCGACCTGGTGCGCGCCGGCGGAAGTCTTTCCGATGCGGCCTACGGCGGCCGCGCCGAACTCACGCGTTACAAGATCGTCGACGGCGAATCGCGCCGTACCGAGCTCATCGAACTCGACCTCGCCGCGGCCATGCGCGGTGACGCGGCGGCCAACCTGCGGCTGCAGCCCTTCGACAGCCTCAACATCAAGGAAATGCCGGACTGGAGCGAGCAGGAGACCATCGAGATCCTCGGTGAGGTGCGTTTCCCCGGCCGCTATCCGATTGCGCGCGGAGAAACCCTGCGCTCGGTGCTGGCGCGCGCCGGCGGACTGTCGGACCTGGCGTTCCCCGCCGGAAGCGTGTTCACGCGCCAGGAGCTGCGCGAGCGCGAACAGGAGCAGCTCAACTCGCTGTCGGAGCGGCTGCAGAAAGACCTGGCCATCCTCGCGTTGCAGGGCGCCGCCGCCAACCAGGGCCAGGCCGCCACCGCCATGAGCGTGGGCCAGAGCCTCATGAGCCAGCTGCGCGCCGCGAAGGCGGTGGGCCGCCTGGTCATCAACCTGCCGGCCGTGATGGAAGGCAAGGAAGGCACCCAGGACATCATGCTGCGTGGTGGCGACAAGCTCATGGTGCCCAAGAAGCGTCAGGAAGTGACCGTGATTGGCGAGGTCCAGAGCCCGACTTCGCACCTCTACCAGAAGAATTTCTCGCGGGATGACTACATCTCGCTGAGCGGTGGCATGACCCGCAAGGCCGACGACAACCAGACCTACGTGGTCCGCGCCGACGGCAGTGTCATTGCCAACGCGGGCAACCACTGGTTCAGCCGCAGCGGCCAGGTAACCATGCAGCCGGGCGACACCGTGGTGGTGCCGCTGGATACCGAGCGCCTGCCGACCCTGCCGTTCTGGCAGGCCGTGACGAACATCCTCTACAACCTGGCGATCTCGGCCGCCGCCGTAAACTCCTTCTAAGTCTTTTACTTACGTCGTTGACACCCCGGGGGAGTGCCCCTAGACTCGCGCGCGTTCAATTATTGAACGCGACCGCCCACGTGCCCGTTGCAGTGCAGCAATCCTGAAGACCCGCGCTGGTTCCTGGTGCTGACCAAGCCCTCGAACGAACAGATCGCGACCACGCACCTGGCGCGGCAGGGATTCCACATCTATCTGCCGCGGCTGCTTCGGACCACCTTTGGTCGTGGCCGGCGCCGCGAAAGCATCGTGCCGCTGTTCCCGCGTTATCTCTTCGTGCGCCTCGAATCGCTGCGACAGTCGCTGGGTCCCATTCGCTCGACGCGCGGCGTCGCCAGCATCGTGCGCTTCGGTGAGCAGGCCGCCGAGGTCGCGGCCAACGTGATCGACGCGCTGACGCGCCGCGCCGACCCGGTCACCGGTTTGCATCGGCTCGAGACCCGCGCGCTGCGGCATGGCACGCCGGTGTCCATCGTGGGCGGAGCCTTCGATGGCCTCGAGGGCATCTTCGAGCGCGAAGAGGGCGAGGAACGCTCCGTCATCCTGCTGTCGCTGCTCGGTCGGAGCACGCCGGTGCGCATGCACCCGCGCTTCGTGGTGCCGGCCGCATGAGCACGCGCATGCACTACAAGCTGATGCGGCTGCTCGAGGAAAATCCCGGGCTCAGCCAGCGCGACGCGGCGCGCGAGCTCGGCGTGAGCCTCGGCAAGATCAACTATTGCCTGCGTGCGCTGATCGCGCGCGGCTGGGTCAAGGCCAGCAATTTCAAGAACAGCCAGAACAAGGCGGCGTACCTGTACATGGTGACGCCGAGTGGCATCGCCGGAAAGGCGGGACTGGCCGTGGAATACCTCAAGGAGAAGGTGCAGGAGTACGAAGCCCTGCGCCTCGAGATCGAACAGATGCGTCGCGAGACGCATCTCGAAAACGAACGTTAGTTCTGCGCCGCGCGGAGCCTGGTGCCGCGCGACAGGCCAAGGAAGCGGCCCTGAATTGCGGGATCCGGATGGATCGTCGCAGGCGGTAGCGTGCCTGTTCTTTCGGCAAACAATCCAACAACAAGCGAAGTAGCCCATATGCAGGAAAAGATCGCTGACGAGAGCAATGTCGACGTGGTTGCACTCATCGAGCTCCTCTGGCGTTACCGCCTCGTGGTGATCGGCTGCACGCTGCTGGGCGCGGGTGTGGCCATCTGGATGGCGTTGACCGCGCGTTATCTCTACGAAGCCGAAGTCGTGGTGACGCCGGTGGTCGAGGATGCGAATGGCATAGGTTCGCTGGCCGGGCGTTTCGGCGGACTCGCCAGTCTCGCCGGGATCAGCCTGCCAGCCTCGGGTGGCAGCGCGGTCGAAGCGCAGGCGATCCTGCAGTCCCGCTATCTCGCGGAAACCTTCATCGCTGGCAACAAGCTCGAGGCCGAACTCGGAGGCGCTTCCGACGCCACGGTCTGGAAAGCGGTCGATCTTTTCCGGCGCACGGTGCTCAAGGTCACGTTGCAGAAAGACAAGGGCACGACGTCGGTGACGATCCGCTGGAAGGATCCCGTCAAGGCCGCGCTCTGGGCCAACCAGTACGTGGCCCTCGCCAACGACATCCTGCGCAACCGCGCGCTGCAAGCCTCGAATCGCAACATCAAGTTCCTCAACGAGAAGCTCTCGACCACCTCGGTACTCGAGGTGCAGCGGGTCATGTACTCGCTGATCGAAAACGAAGCCAAGAACCACATGCTGGCGAGCACGCGTACCGACTACGCCTTCACCATCGTCGATCCCGCCGTGACCCCGGAAGACCGCGTCTGGCCGCGGCGCACGCTCATGGTGGCCACCGGAACCGCCGTGGGATTCGCGCTCGGCGCTTTCCTGGCGCTGGTCTACAACCTGTGGCGCCGCTTTGCGGCGCGCCGACCGGCGTGAAACCCGCCCAGTCCATCACCGGCATGCTCGCGCGGCTCTGGCGGCACCTCGAGGCGCGCCGCCGGCGGCAGTTCGTGCTGTTGCTGGGTCTCATGGTGATCACGGTGGCCGCGGAGGTCGTGAGCATCGGGGCCGTGGTGCCGTTCATCGGCATCCTGGCGTCCCCCGAAACCGCCATGCAGCACGCCAGTGTCGCGGCATTCGCGCGGCTGCTGGGCATCGAGTCGCCGCAGCAACTCATCGTTCCGCTGACGGTGTGTTTCGCCATCGCGGCGGTGCTGGCCGGCCTGGTGCGGCTGCTGTTCATCTGGGCCAGCACGCGCTTCACGTTCGCGGCGGGCGCCGACCTCAGCCTCGAGGTCTACCGCCGCACGCTGGCGCAGCCCTATGAATCGCACATCCGCCGCAGCAGCAGCGAAGTGATCGCCGGCATCTCCCAGAAGGTGGGCGGCACCATCCTGGGCGTACTGCTGCCCATCACCGTGCTGCTGAGCTCGGTGCTGCTGCTGGTCGCGGTCATGGTGGTGTTGCTGGTCATCGATCCCTTCGTGGCCTTGCTGTCGGCCAGCGGTTTCGGCGCGGGGTATGCCATCGTGTCCTGGCTCAGCATTTCGCGTCTGCGCCGCAACAGCGAGTTCATCGCGCGCGAGCAGACCGAGGTGGTCAAGGCATTGCAGGAGGGGCTGGGCGGTATCCGCGACGTGCTGCTCGACGGCACGCAGGCTTTCTATTGCTCTATCTACCAGCGCGCGGACCGCGTGTTGCGCCGTGCGCTCGGCACCAACCTGTTCCTGGTGCAGGCTCCCAAGCCGGTGATCGAGGCCTTCGGCATGGTGCTGATCGCCGGGCTGGCGTTCATGCTCAGCCAGCGGGCCGGTGGCATCGCGGCGGGACTGCCGGCGCTGGCCGCGCTGGCGCTCGGCGCGCAACGATTGCTGCCGGCGCTGCAATCCGCGTACTCGTCCTGGGGGTCGATCATCGGCTGCCAGGCCGTGATGGGCGACGTGCTCGGGCTCATCGAACAGCCCTATGACACGCGCGTGTTCATGGCGCCGCCGCCGCGCCTGGAGCTCCGGGAAGAAATCCGCTTCACCGGCGTGCGTTATCGCTACGCCCTCGAGGCGCCCTGGGCCATCGATGGACTCGACCTGCTGATCCCGCGCGGTGCCCGCCTGGGTTTCGTCGGCGGCACCGGCAGCGGCAAGAGCACCACCATGGACCTGCTCATGGGCCTGCTGCGGCCGGCCGAAGGCGTGATCACCGTGGACGGCGTCGCGCTGAATGACGGCAACATCCGTTCCTGGCAGAGCAACATCGCGCACGTGCCGCAGGCCATCTACCTGGCGGATGCCAGCGTGGCCGAGAACATCGCCTTTGGCGTGCCGCGCGCGCAGATCGACCTCGATCGCGTGCGGGACGCGGCGCGCCGCGCCCACATTGCCGAGCACATCGAGAGCCGGCCCGGCGGCTACGACGCCATGGTGGGCGAGCGCGGCGTGCGCCTGTCCGGCGGCCAGCGCCAGCGCATCGGTATCGCGCGCGCGCTCTACAAGCAGGCCGGCGTGCTGGTGCTCGACGAGGCCACGAGTGCGCTCGACAACGTCACCGAGCGTTCGGTCATGGAAGCCATCGAAAATCTCGAGCGCGACCTGACCATCCTGATCATCGCGCATCGCCTGACCACGGTCCGGCGCTGCGACAACATCGTGCAGATCGAGGCCGGCCGCGTCGCGGCGATGGGCCGCTACGACGACCTGCTCGAATCCAGTCAAAGTTTCCGGCAAATGGCACGCGCCACGACGTTCTGACAAGGGCCAGGCATGTTCAACGACAAGTCGATTCTCATCACCGGTGGAACCGGTTCCTTCGGCAAGCAATACGTTCGGACCATTCTCGAGCGTTTCCAGCCGCGGAAACTCATCATCTACTCCCGCGACGAGCTCAAGCAGTTCGAGATGCAGCAGGAGTTCGACCAGGAGTGCATGCGTTACTTCATCGGTGACGTGCGCGACCGCGAGCGGCTGGTCCAGGCCATGAACGGCGTGGATTTCGTGATCCACGCGGCGGCGCTCAAGCAGGTGCCGGCCGCCGAATACAACCCGATGGAGTGCATCAAGACCAACATCCACGGGGCCGAGAACGTGATCCACGCGGCGCTGACCGCCGAGGTGGACAAGGTGATCGCGCTGTCCACCGACAAGGCCGCGAGCCCCATCAACCTGTACGGTGCCACCAAGCTGGTGTCGGACAAGCTGTTCGTGGCGGCGAACAACATCGCGGGCGGCCACCGCACGCGCTTCGGCGTGGTGCGCTACGGCAACGTGGTGGGTTCGCGTGGCTCGGTGGTTCCGTTCTTCCGCAAGCAGATCGCCGATGGCTGCAGCTCGCTGCCCATCACCGACCCGAACATGACGCGCTTCTGGATCACGCTGCAGCAGGGCGTGGACTTCGTGCTCCGGAATTTCACGCGCATGCACGGCGGCGAGATCTTCGTGCCCAAGATCCCGTCGGTGCGCGTGGTCGACCTGGCGCGTGCCATGGCGCCCGGATTGCCCCACAAGGTCGTGGGTATCCGCCCCGGCGAGAAGCTGCACGAAGTGATGTGCCCGGCGGACGATTCGCACCTGACCGTCGAGTTCCACGATCACTACGTGATCAAGCCCACGATCAACTTCGGCGTGCACGTCGATTTCGATACCAACCGTCTCGCCGAGAAGGCGAAGCCGGTGGACGCCGGTTTCGAATATCACTCGGGACGCAATCCGCACTTCCTGAGCGTGGATGAAATCGCGGCGTTGAACGCCTCTGTCTGACGCCATGATTCCGTACTCCACGCAGCACATCACCGAGGCCGATCTCGCCGCGGTGCGCGAGGTCATGACGTCCGGCTGGCTGACGCAGGGGCCCGCGGTGCCGCGTTTCGAAGCCGCGTTCGCGGCGCGCCACGAAGTGGCGCATGCCATCGCCACCTGCAACGCCACCGCGGCGTTGCACATTGGCTGCATCGCGCTGGGACTCGGGGCGGGCGGACGCCTCTGGACCAGTCCCAACAGCTTCGTCGCCTCGTCGAATTGCGCGCTGTACGTCGGTGCCAGTGTCGACTTCGTGGACATCGATCCGGCGACCCGCAACATGTCGCTGGCGGCGCTGAAAGAGAAGCTCGAAGCCGCGCGCCGCACCGGCACCTTGCCGGACATCCTGGTGCCGGTGGATTTCGCGGGACTCCCGGCGGACCTGGCCGAGATGCGGGCGCTCGCCGACCAGTATGGTTTCAGGATCCTCGAGGATGCCTCGCATGCCGTCGGCGCGCGTTATCGCGGGCGACCGGTGGGCAGCGAACATGCGCATGCCTCGGTGTTCAGTTTCCACCCCGTGAAGATCATCACCACGGGCGAGGGCGGGCTCATCACCACGCAGGATGCGGCGCTGGCCGCGCGCCTGCGGCTGCTGCGCAGCCATGGCATCACGCGCGAAGCGGAGCAGATGACCGGCCCGCCCGAGGGCGGCTGGTACTACGAGCAGGTGGACCTGGGCTACAACTACCGTTTGACGGACATCCAGGCGGCGCTCGGGACATCGCAGCTCGCCCGGCTCGATGAAATGGCGGCGCGCCGCCGCGAGCTCGCGGCTATCTACCCACGCAAGCTCGCGGGCCTGCCGCTGCGCCTGCCCGTCGTGCCCGCGGATCGCGAATCCGCGTGGCATCTCTACGTGGTCGAAATCGACGCCGCGCGCTGCGCGGTGCCGCGCGCCAGGGCGTTCGCCGGGCTGCGCGAGCGTGGCATCGGCGTCAACGTGCACTACATCCCCATCCACCTGCAGCCGCACTACCGTCGCCTGGGTTTCAAGGCCGGGCAGTTCCCGAACGCCGAGGCTTACTACTCGCAGGCCCTGTCGCTGCCGCTGTTCCCGCAGATGAGCGAGACGCAGATGGACACCGTGGTCAACGCGCTCGGCGAGGTTTTGCGCGCGTGAGCGAGGCGACCGTGGAACTGGCGCTGGGCACGGTGCAGATGGGTCTTGCCTACGGCGTGGCGGGACGCGGCGAGGCCGTGCCGGCGACCGAGGCGCAGGACATCCTCGAATGCGCCTGGGAAAACGGCATCCGTGTGCTCGACACCGCTCCGGTGTATGGCGACATCGAAGAGCGCCTGCCCGGCCTCATGCGCCATCGGGCCTTCAACGTGGTGTCGAAGATTCCTCCGTTGCCCGCCGCTGTCGATGACGCCGCCGCCCGCAAATTCGTGCGCGATGCGGTCGAACGTTCGCGACAGCGGCTCGGCGCTCGCCTGAACACGCTGCTGTTCCACCGCGCCACGGACCTGCTGGGATCGTCGACCGCGCCCTTCGATGCGGCGCGTGACGCCGCGGGACCCGCGGTGCGCGTCGGCGTGTCCTGTTATTCGCCGGACGAGGCCATCGCCGCGCGCGAACGGCTGCCGGTCGAGGCCGTGCAGCTTCCCGGCAACGCCCTCGACCAGCGGCTGGCACGGGCCGGCGTCGTGGATCGCCTCGATGGCGTCGAAATTCATCTGCGCTCGGCCTTCCTGCAGGGTTTGTTGCTGATGCCGATCGAACTCGCCTTGCGGCGCGTGCCGCTGGCGGCCAATGCACTGGCGCGCTGGCAGCAATACTGCCGCGCGCGTGCGCTGTCGCCGCTGGCCGCCGCGCTGGGCGCGGCCCGGCAATTGCCCGGTGTGCGTTATTGCGTGGTCGGCGTCGACCGCGCGCAGCAGCTCGCGGAAATCTGCGAGGCCTGGCGCGCCAGCCAGTCGCCGGATGCCGCGGCGCTGGCCTGCGACGATGAACGCGTGATCGATCCGCGTCTCTGGGCGGCCGCATGAGCGCCGTTGCGTTCATCCAGGCGCGCATGTCGAGCTCGCGTTTTCCGGGCAAGGTGCTCGAGACGCTTGGCGGCTTGCCGATGATCGTTTACATGGCACGCCGCGCGCGCCGCGCACGCCTGCTCGACGAAGTGGTGGTGGTCACCAGCACCGACGCCTCGGACGACGCCATGGTGGACGTGCTGGCGGCACACGCGGTGCCCTGTTTCCGCGGTGACCTCCAGGATGTGTTGCGACGCTTCGCCGATGCCGCGCAGAAATATCCCGCGGAAGAAGTGGTGCGCCTCACCGGCGATTGCCCGCTCATCGACCCGGGCATCATCGACGCGGTGGTGGGCGCGCGCCGCGCCGCCCGCGCCGACTACGCCAGCAACATCGATCCGCCGAGTTTTCCGGATGGCGTGGACGTCGAGGTCTGCACGCGCGCCACGCTGGCGCGCGCGCACGCCGAAGCCCGGAAACCCTCCGAGCGCGAACACGTGACGTTGTGGATGCGCGGCGATGCGGCCGGCCTGCATCGCGTCAACTACGCGGCTCTCGCGGATCTCTCCGCGCTGCGCCTCACGGTGGACTATCCCGACGACCTGGCCGCGGTGCGCGCCATCGTCGCCGAGCTCGGTGCGCGCGATGCCACCGGATTCGACCTCTATGACGTGTTGCGCTGCCTGGCCCGGCGGCGCGACATCCTGGACATGAACCAACACCAGCGGAACGAAGGCCTCGCGGTCTCTCTCGCTGCCGAGAATTCACGGAGTAGCTCATGAAGCGATGCGCAAAGTGCGGTCTTCCCGAGACCCACGAAACCATTTCCTTTGACGAAGCCGGTGTCTGCAACATCTGCCGTCAGCACGAATACAAGGCGGAGCAGATCGACTGGTCCGCCGGCAAGAAGCAGCTCGACGCACTCATCGAGGAACACCGCGGCAAGTACGACTACGACTGCCTGGTGCCCTTCAGCGGCGGCAAGGACAGCACCTGGGCGCTGTATTACCTGGTCAAGGAATACGGCCTCAAGCCGCTGGTGGTGCGCTTCGACCATGGCTTCCTGCGTCCGAATCTCGAAGAGAACGTCAAACGCACCATCCGCAAGCTCGGCGTCGACATGCTGTCGTTCACGCCGAACTGGAAGATCGTGCAACGCCTGATGCTGCAGAGCTTCCTCGAGAAGGGCGATTTCTGCTGGCACTGCCACACCGGAATCTTTTCCTACCCGATGTGGGTGGCGCTCGAGAAGAAGGTGCCGCTCATTTTCTGGGGCGAGCCGTCCGCGGAGTACACCGCGTACTTCACCTACGACCAGCCCGAAGAGGTCGACGAGAAGCGCTTCAACCGTTACATCAATCTCGGCATCAGCTCCGATGACATGTTCGTGCGGCTCGGCGGCAAGGTCGATCCGCGCGATCTCAAGCCGTACTCCTATCCACCGCTCAAGGCGCTGCGCTCGCTCAACTACCGCTCGGTGTGCCTGGGGTCGTACATCAAGTGGAATGCGAAGCGCCAGGCCGAGATCCTCGAAAAGGAACTGGACTGGCGTGGCGATCGCGTCGAGAACGTGCCGCCGCAGTATTCCTACGAGAAGATCGAGTGCTACATGCAGGGCGTGCGCGACTACATCAAGTACATCAAGCGCGGATACTCGCGGCCCTCGCACCTGGTGGCACTGGACGTGCGCAACGGCCTCATGCCCAAGGAGCAGGGTGATGCACTGGTGGCGGAGTTCGAAGGCCGCCGTCCGCCCAGCCTCGAGCTGTTCCTGGAATTCATCGGCCTGACCGAGCAGGAATTCCTGGAAGTCGCGATGTCGCACCAGGTGAGCCCGTACGTGCACGACCCGGCCACCACGCAGCCGGGCACGAAAATGGCGGACTTCGACCGCTGGAGCCGCGACGGCGCCATGGCGCGCTTCGACGCCGAAGAAGTGCTGGCCCGCTGGCGCACGCGCAAGGCTGCCTCACGCTCATGAATGCCGCGGGCCGTGGCCGCGTGGTCGGCATCGTCGACTACCAGGCCGGCAACATCCAGTCGATCGAGAACGCCTTCGATCACCAGGGCGCGCGCGTGGTACGCATCCACGCGGCCGAAGATCTGCCGGCCTGCACGCATCTCGTGCTGCCCGGCGTCGGGGCCTTTGGCTTCTGCGCTGACCGGCTGCGCGCCACGGGTCTCATCGATCACATCCGTCACTGGGCTTTCGACGAAGCGCGCCCGCTGCTCGGCATCTGCGTGGGGATGCAGCTGCTGGCCGACGGCAGCGAGGAATCGCCCGGCGCCGCGGGGCTCGGGTGGTTGGGAGGCGACGTGCGGCGCATCCCGGCCGCCGCCGGCCTGCACGTGCCGCACGTGGGCTGGAACGCGGTGCGCTTCGAATCCGACTACGGCGAGTATCGCGCCGGTCACGAGGCCGATTTCTATTTCGATCATTCGTTCGCGTGGTCGCAACCGCGCGAGGGCTCGACGCTGGGATTCTGCGAACATGGCGTGCGTTTCAGCGCCATCGTCCGGCGCGGCAATACCACCGCCGTGCAGTTCCACCCGGAAAAAAGCCAGGCGGCCGGTGCGCGGCTGCTGCGCAGTTTTCTCACGCAATGAACACGCGGCTGAAAAAACGCCTGGTGCCGAAGCTGCTGATCCGGCATCGCAACGTGGGCCCGCAGGTGCGGCCGGTGCTGGTGACCACGCGGGGCTACCAGGAAGTCCTCGACGTGGGCGATGCCGTCTCGCAGGCCAAGATCTACGAGGCGCAGCTGGCCGACGAGCTCGCGGTGCTAAACATCGACGGCACGCCCATCGGCAACGACGAGATGCTGCTGTCGCTGATCGAGCGGCTGGCGACCGAAACCTTCATGCCGCTGGCGGTGGGCGGGGGCGTGCGCTCGGTGGCCGACTTCGCGCAGCTGCTGGAGCGCGGCGCCGACAAGGTGTGTGTCAACTCGCTGGCCCTGAGCAATCCCGAGATCATCCGCCAGGCGGCCGAGCGTTTCGGCGCGCAATGCGTGGTGGTGTCGATCGACTTCCGTACCGACAGCGCGGGGCAGGCCCGCGTGTTCGCCAACCACGCGCGCGAGGACACCGGGCATGACGTCGTCGCCTGGGCCCGTCAGATGGCCGACTCCGGCGCCGGCGAGATACTGCTCACCGACGCGGATCGCGATGGCGGCGGCGAGGGGCTCAACTGCGACGTCGCGAAGGCGGTCTCCGACGCGCTGACGATTCCGGTCATCCTGTCGGGTGGTTGCGGGCGCGCCGAGCATTTCGTCGAAGGATTCAAGCGCGGTGGTGCCGAGGCCGTGGCCGCAGGCACGTATTTCTGCTTCCGCGACCAGAACCCGATGCAGACGCGCGCGCACATCCGCAACGCGGGCATCCCGATCCGCATGGGTACCTGAATGAAACTGGCGCCCACCGCACGCTGGCAAGGGCAGCGCACGTCGCTCTTCCTGCTGGAGCCCGAGTCCGCGACCGCCGAGTACGTGGGCTGGCTGAACGATGCCGCGGTGAATCGTTACCTCGAAAGCCGCTGGGCGGTGGCCACGCCCGAGTCCACGCGCGAATTCGTGGCGCAGCAGCTGGCCAGTCCGTCGGTGCTGTTCCTCGGCATCCGCGCGCGTGCGCTTGGCGACCGCCACGTGGGCAACATCAAGCTCGGGCCCATCGACCGCCGTCATGGCCTGGGCGAGATCGGCATCATGATCGGCGCGCGCGACGCCTGGGGCGGCGGCGTCGCCACCGAATCGATCCAACTACTGGCGGGCATCGCGCGCGAGGAGCTCGGCCTGCGCAAGCTCACCGCCGGCTGTTACGCCAGCAACGCGGGCAGCGCCCGCGCCTTCGAGAAGGCGGGCTTCGCCATCGAGGGGCGGCGCAGCGCGCACTACCTGCTCGACGGCAAACCCGAAGACCTCATCCTGCTGGCAAGACACCTATGAGAACCTACGAAAAATCCCAGGAATATCTGGCGCGCGCGGAGCGCACCATCCCTCTCGGCAGCCAGACCTTCAGCAAGAGTCGGACGCAGTTTCCCTACGGCGTCTCGCCGTTCTACGTGACCCGCGCGCAGGGCTCACGCGTCTGGGATGTCGACGGCAACGAGTACATCGACTTCATCAGCTCGCTGGCATCCGTCACGCTCGGCTACAACGATCCCGACGTCACCGCGGCGGTGCGTGCGCAGCTCGAGCAGGGCGTCATCTTCTCGCTTCCCCACACGGTGGAGGCCGAGGTCGCCGAGCTCATCTGCGACATGGTTCCCTGCGCGGAACTGGTGCGCTTCGGCAAGAACGGCTCGGATGCCACCTCGGGTGCGATCCGGCTGGCGCGCGCCTACACCGGCCGCGATCGCGTGGCGGTGTGCGGCTATCACGGCTGGCAGGACTGGTACATCGGCAGCACCGCGCGACATCGCGGCGTGCCGCAGGCGACGCGCGATCTCACCCATACGTTCGCCTACAACGATCTCGCCTCGCTCGACGCGCTGCTCGAAAAACATCCGGGTCAGTTCGCTGCCGTGATCCTCGAGCCGATGAACACCACCGAGCCGAAGGCGGGGTTCCTCGAAGGCGTGAAACAAAGCGCGCACCGGCATGGCGCGGTGCTGGTGTTCGACGAAACCATCACCGGCTTCCGATATGCCAACGGCGGCGCGCAGGAATTGTTTGGCGTGACGCCGGACCTGGCGACCTTCGGCAAGGGGCTGGCCAATGGCTATCCCGTGTCGGCGGTGGCCGGACGCCGCGACATCATGAAACTGATGGAGGAGATCTTCTTCTCCTTCACCTTCGGCGGCGAAACGCTGTCGCTGGCGGCGGCCCGCGCCACGCTGACCAAGCTGCGTGACGGCAACGTGATCTCGACCATCCGCGCGCGCGGGCAACGCGTGCTCGACGGAGTGCGCGAGCGCATTGCGCGACATCGCGTCGACAGCCTGCTGTCCATCTCGGGCCAGCCCGCCTGGTCCTTCCTCGCGATCCGCGACACCGAAAAAGCCACGCAATGGCAGACCAAGACGCTGCTCATGCAGGAGCTGTTCGAGCGCGGCATCCTCGCCTACGGCACGCACAACATCAGCTACGCGCACAGCGAGGCGGATGTCGACCGCCTGCTGGCGGTCTACGACGAGGTGTTTCCGATCCTGCGCGAAGGAGCGATCGACGGCCGCATGACGCAGCTGTTGCGATGCAAGCCGCTGGAGCCGTTGTTCCGGGTACGTTGAGCGTGCAGGTGGCCTTCAGACTCGATGCGTCGCTTCAGATCGGCAGTGGGCACGCCATGCGTTGCCTGACGCTGGCGGATGCGCTGCGCGCGCGCGGAGCGCAGGCGCGTTTCGTATGCCGCCAGCTGTCCGACAGCCTGGGCGCGCGTATCACGCAGCGGGGCCACGAACTGCGGCGCATCGGCGCCGGCGAGACCCCGGAGCCCTGCGACGACCTGCCGCAGTCGGCGCTGCTGGGCACCAGCCAGGCGCAGGATGCGCGCGCCACCGTCGAGGTGCTTCAAGATAAGCGCTGGGACTTGCTGGTCGTCGATCACTACGCGCTCGACCGCCGCTGGGAGAGCGCGCTGCGGGACGCGACGTCGCGCATCCTCGCCATCGACGACACCGCGGACCGGGATCACGACTGCGACCTGTTGCTGGACCAGAACCTGTATCCACGAATGGAAACGCGCTACGCGGGGCGGGTGCCCGCGCGCACTACCTGCCTGCTGGGCCCGCGGTACGCGTTGCTGCGCCCGGAATTCGCCGAGTGGCGTGCGCGAACCGCGCCGCGCGCTGGCGCGATCGGGCGCGTCCTGGTGCTGCTGGGTGGAGGGGACGCCGGCGATCTCACCGGTCGCACGCTCGACGTGCTGGAGCACGCCCTGCCTCCCGGCATTGGAGTCGACGTGATCATCGGCGCGGAGCATCGCCGTCGCGACGCCATCGTGGCGACCTGCGCGCGACTCGGCTACGACTGCCACGTGCAGACCGACCAGGTGGCGGCGCTGATGGCGCGCGCGGATCTCGCGGTGGGCGCGGGCGGCTCGGCCAGCTGGGAGCGCAGTTGCCTGGGGCTGGGCACGCTGTGCGTGACGCTGGCGGACAACCAGGTGGAAATCGCGCGGGCGCTGGCGGACTCCGGTGCCTGCCTCTATCTGGGCCCGGACGACGCGGACTTTCCGCAACGACTCGAGGCCGCGCTGACTTCGCTGCTGCGCGACCCGGCGCGCGTGCGCGCCCTGTCGGAGCGCGCATTCGGGCTGGTTGATGGTCGTGGCGCCGAACGGGTGTGCGAGGCGATCGGAGGGCGGGCATGAAGCTCGATGTCCTGTGCAGCGATGCCGCACACCCCGTCATGCCGCACCTGCGCGCCTGGCAGGAGCGTGAAGCCCGGGCCGGACATGAAGTCCGCCTGCTGCAGGATCGCGACCAGCTGGCCGACGGCGACCTGCTGTTCCTGGTGTCCTGCAGCCAGATCATCGGCCCCGAGCTGCGTGCCCGGTACGGCGCGACCCTGGTGCTGCATGCCAGCGACCTGCCGCGCGGCCGTGGCTGGTCTCCTTATATCTGGGCGGTGCTGGGCGGTGCCTCGAAGATTTCGGTCTGCCTGCTGGAAGCGGCGGAACCCGTGGACAGTGGCGCCGTGTGGCTGCGCGAAGAATTCGCGCTCGACGGCAGCGAGTTGCTGCCCGAGATCAACGCCAAACTATTCGACGCCGAGGTGAGCCTGATGAGCCGCGCGGTGCGCGAGCGGGATCGCATCGTGCCGCAGCCGCAGGCGGGTGAGCCGGGTCCCTACCTGCGCAAGCGCACGACCGAGGACAGCCGGCTGGATCCCGGGCAGAGCCTGGCTTCGCAATTCGACTTGCTGCGCGTGGTGGACTCGCGGCGTTTTCCCGCGTTCTTCGACTGGCGCGGTCATCGATATGTCATTCGCATCGAGAAGGTGGAATCCCGTGAGCATGAATGATGAGTTTCACATTGGCGCCCGCGCGATTGGCGCGGCGCATCCGCCGTTCGTCATCGCCGAGATGTCCGGCAACCACAACCAGTCGCTGGACCGCGCGCTGGCCATCGTCGATGCGGCCGCCGATGCCGGCGCCCACGCGATCAAGCTGCAGACCTACACCGCGGACACGCTGACACTCGACATCCACGAGGGCGATTTCTACCTGAGCGACAAGGACAATCCGTGGAAGGGGCAGAGCCTGCACAAGCTCTACCAGCAGGCCTACACGCCCTGGGAATGGCATGCGCCCATCATGGAACGCGCGCGTGCCCGCGGGATGTTGTGCTTCAGCTCGCCCTTCGACGAGAGCGCCGTGGATTTCCTCGAGAAGCTGGGCGCGCCCGCGTACAAGATTGCCTCGTTCGAGAACAGCCACCTGCCGCTGATCCGCAAGGCCGCGTCCACCGGCAAGCCGCTCATCATTTCCACGGGCATGGCCAGCATCGCCGAGCTCGACGAGGCCGTACGCACCGCGCGCGCGGCGGGTTGCAAGCATCTCGTGCTGCTCAAGTGCACCAGCACCTACCCGGCGTCGCCGGAGAACACCAATATCCGCACCATCCCGCACCTGCGCACGCTGTTCGGCTGCGAGGTGGGACTTTCCGATCACACCATGGGCGTGGGCGTGGCCGTGGGGGCCGTCGCACTCGGCGCGGTGGTGGTGGAGAAGCATTTCACGCTGCGGCGCGCCGATGGCGGCGTCGACAGCGCGTTCTCGCTCGAGCCGGCCGAGCTCGCGAGCCTGGTGGTGGAGACCGAGCGCGCCTGGAAGAGCCTCGGCATCGTGCGTTACGGCGCCACCGACGCGGAGAAGAAGTCGCTGGTGTTCCGCCGATCGCTGTACGTGGCGGCGGACATGAAGGCCGGCGAGGAATTCACCGCGACGAACCTGCGCATCGTGCGGCCCGGCAATGGGCTGCATCCGCGCCACTACGAGCAGCTGCTGGGCAAGCGCGTGGCCCGCGACCTGCGCAAGGGCACGCCCGTGAGCTGGGAGATGTTGTCTTGAGCCAGGCGCAGGGCAAGTTCCACGTACTCACGCTGGGCTGGGCCCCGGCGCTCGACGGCATGATCGAGCAGCTGGCCGCGGCCACGGGGTACCGTTTCACGAGCATCGTGCACCCGTCCTTCATGGCGGCTGACGTGGCGAATCGCCCGGAGTATCGCTTCCTGCGACGCGACACCTCCGCGCCGCTGCCCGAGCCTGACTACGCATTGCTGGGTTCGCTCGAGCAACCCGGCGTGCCGACGCTGAACAACATGATTCTCAGCGACCGCATCGTCGCGACCGTGGATTACACGGACGCGCTGCGCTGGGCCACGTTCCTGGCACGACGCTGCCGCGAGCTTTACGAAGAGCTGCGTCCCTCGGTGGTCATCGGCGCGTTCGACGGGATCCACAGCGCCATCTCTCTCGCCGTGGCGCGACGCATGGGCATTCCCTGGTACGCCACCAACTTCACGGTGCTGCCGCCGGGTTATGCCTGTTTCTGCGACCAGATGTCGCCGGCCGCCCGCGTGCAGATACACGTGCCGGACGAACAGCAGCTGCGCACGCTGGCGGACGAGACCCTCACGAAATTCGAGCGTCGCGATGCACAGGCGCGCGCCTACATCACGCCGCCCGGCCTCTCGCCGGCCGAGTTGCTGCGCAAGTTGCCGTCGCGCGTGCGCAATGCGCTGCGCACGGTGCAGCGCGCGAGCCAGCGCGAGCATCTGCAGTTCACGCACGATCGCAGCGACTACAGCGTCGGCGCGGCGCTCGCGCACCTGCGCCGGGTGCGCCAGGCACGTGGCGCGCTGGCTCGCGAGCAGCTGGTGGCCGAACCGCCTCGCACGCCTTACATACTCTTCGGACTGCACATGCAGCCCGAATCGTCCATCGACGTCTGGGCGCCGTGGGTCAGCAACCAGATGTGGGTGATTGAGTGGCTGTCGCGCGCCATCCCGCCCACGCACAAACTACTGGTCAAGATCCACAAGAGCGACGCGGCCAAGTATTCCGCCGCGGAGCTGCGGCAGATGCGCTCCTATCCGGGCGTGGAACTGGTGCAACCCTTCACCGATGCGCGCCGGTTCCTCGAGAAGGCGGACATGCTGATCGCCATCCAGGGAACCATGGCGCTCGAAGCCGCCATGCTGGGCAAGCCCGTCATCATGCTGGCGGACGCCGCGACCGCCCTCATGCCCAGCGTCACCTTGTGCACCGACATTGAAAAGCTTGCGCCGCTGATTCGCACCAGGCTTGCCGAGCCGGCGCCGGGTCGCGATCGCATCCTCGACGGACTGGTCGAATACCTGCGTCCCTTCATGCCGGCGAGCTACAACGACTGGAACAGCCAGCGCAGCGAGGCGGAGATGCGCGGCTACGCGGCCTTGTTCACCGCGCTCGAGCAGTACCTGGCGCGCGGCGGCACGCCGGTGAGGACGCAGGCTGCGTGAGCGCGATGTCCTCGCCATTCCGGATCCTGCGCGGCGTCGCCGGCCGCTGCACCAGCCTGGTTTCGCGGGCGCTGGTGCCATTGCGATTCGCCGGTACCGGCGTGCGCGTGCATTCCAGTAGTTGGGTCGCCTGGCGCAGCGACGTGGACGCGGGTGGCGGACAGGTGGAGATCGGACCGGACTGCGAGATTCATCCAGGCGCGATGTTGCTCGCCTACGGCGGCAACATCCGCCTGGGCGCGCGCTGCAGCGTCAATCCGTACTGCGTGTTGTACGGTCACGGTGGGCTGACGATTGGCGAGGGTGTGCGCATTGCGGCGCACGTGGTGATCATCCCGGCCAACCACGTGGTCGCGGAGGGCGACGTGCCCATCGTGGAATCGGGCATGCAGGCGCGCGGCATCCGCATCGACGATCACGTGTGGATAGGCGCCGGCGCGCGCATCCTGGATGGCGTGCACATCGGTGCCCACGCCGTGGTGGGTGCCGGCAGCGTGGTCACGAAATCCGTTCCGGCGCGCGCGACGGTGGCGGGTGTTCCGGCCCGGGTCATCCGGCAGCGATGAGTTCCGTCGTCAACCCGGCTCTCGCGGTATTCCGCCGGATCGATGCCAGCGTCACGGCGGCCTCGTTCGCCGGCATCGTCTCCTTCGTCATGGTGCTGAACGCGGCGTTCTACGAAAGTGTCACCGCCTCGCATGTGCTCGTGACCGTGGTGCCGCTGCTCATGCTGCACGTGCTGATCTGTCCGCGCGTGCATTTTCCGGTCGAGGCGAAGTTCTACGCGGCGTTCTTCGTCTACGGCTGCCTGTCGACGCTCTGGGCCCCGGACCTGCTGCTGGCCATGAACAGCCTGGAGCCCATGCTGAATTTCCTGCTGCTCCTGATCCTGTTCAGTTCGCTGGTGAGTGAATACCCGCCGCGCGCCGTCATCGTCGGGGCGCTCATCGGATTCGCCGCCGGCGGACTGGCATTCACGGCTGGCACGGGCTTTCCGTTCGCGGTGCCGCCCGGGTTCTCTTACAACGGCGTGGCGGTGATGTACCTGTACGGCGTGTTCCTCGCCGTCATGCTGGGCGCGATCTCCTCCTACCAGCTGCTGCCGCTGTTGCTGGCGCTGCTCGCCATGCTGCACGTGGCCGCGACCACGTCGATCAAGACCAATTTCGGCGTGTTGCTCGGAGCGGGTGTGGCCGCGCTGTTCCACCTGCGCGACTTCGGCGCGTTGATCCGGCGCCACGCGGCGCTGCTGGCGATGCTGGTCGCGGGACTCGCGTACTGGGTGATCTCCAATCCATCCATCATCGAGCGGCTGAAATACGGCATGTTGCGCATGTCGGTGGGCATCCAGGTGCTGCAGGCGCGCGAAGACGTCGACGGTTACGTGGGTTTCGGCGAGCGCATCGAATGGGCGCGCGACGCCTGGAACCAGTTCCTGCAGAACCCCCTGTTTGGTGAGGGCGTGGAAGCCTTTCGCTTCTCGCACGGCATCACCTCGCACTCGACGGTGGTCGACCTGGCCTACAACATGGGCGCGGTGGGCATCGTGCTGTTCTACGCCGTGTTCGTCGCGCTGCTGTGGCGGACCCGTGCGCCGGCGCTGCGCCAGCACCGGCCACTGCGCGCCGTGGTGATCGCGACGGTAGTTTGCTACCTGTTCGTGTCGCTGTCGGGAACCTTCTTCTACAACACATTCGTTGCCGCATCGCTGGGCATCTGCGTGGCCCTGCTGCGCCGGGCCGTGATGGGGGCCGAGGACCGGAACGCCGCATGAGGAAAGTCGTCTACGAACCCGCCAGGGACCGCCTGGTCTACCTGCTCGAGAAAGCCACCCCGGAATTCTGGGATGCGCTGTGGGAGCGGGAAGGCGAGGCCGTGGACATCGATCCCCTGTACCTCGACACCACGCGTCGTCACCTGCCCGTGGGCTCGCGCGTGCTCGAAGGTGGCTGCGGTCGCGCCGACAAGGTCAAGTCGCTCACCGACGCGGGCTACAAGGCGGTGGGACTGGATTTCGCCGAACGCACCGTCGAACGCGCGCGCCGCGTCTACCCGGGACTCGACGTGCGCACCGGCGATGTACGTGCGCTGCAGTTCGACGAAGCAAGCTTCGATGGCTACTGGTCCATCGGCGTCATCGAACACTTCTGGGATGGCTACGAGCAGATCCTGGCCGAGGCCGCGCGCGTCATCCGTCCGGGCGGAATCCTGTTCCTGACCGCGCCATGGTTTTCGCCGATGCGCCGTCGCAAGGCGCGCGCCGGTGGATTTCCGCAGGCGGACTTCAAGGCCGAGACCACGGATTTCTACCAGTTCGCGCTCGGCCGCGAGGAAGTCTCGCGCCGGCTCGAGGCCGCGGGTTTCGACGTCGAGCGCTGGGAAGGCAAGTCCTGCGAGATTTCCCTGCGCGAGGACCTGCCGCAGTTCAAGGGCCCGGTGGAGTGGCTGTTCGGTTCGCGTGGCTCATTGCCGAAGCGCGTCCTGAGGCAGGCGACCATGCGCATGCTGGATCCCTTCTGCGGGCACTCATTCCTTTGCATCGCGCGGCGCCGGTCGGCGAAATGACAGACATTCGACGCGTCCTGCTGGTGGCCTCGAGCCTCGGCAGCGGCGGCGCGGAAAGACAATTGGTCGAGATGGCGACCTGGTGGAGCGCGCGCGGTGTCGACGTGACGCTCGCGACGTTTTCGGCCGCCGGTGCCGAAGACCTGTTCGTGCCACCGCCCGCCGTGCGCCGCGTCGCGCTGGACTCGGGCCATGGCAGCGTGATCCAGCGCCTGGTGCGGCTCACGCGCGCGTTGCGCGCCCTCATCGTGAGTGCACGGCCCGATGCCGTGATCAGCTTCATCACCGAAAACAACCTGATTGCGCTGCTGGCATCCACCGGTCTCGAGGTTCGCACGCTGGTGTCGGAACGGGCGCATCCCGGGTTCGATACCACGGTGCGTCCGCTGTGGCGCACGTTGCGGTGGCTGCTGTATCGCCGCGCTTCGCTGGTGATCGCACAGACCAAGGCCACGGCCGAGTGGGTGGCGAAACATTGCGGTGCCCGCGTGACGGTCATTCCGAATGCACTGCGCACGCTGGTCGATGCGCCCCGTCCACGCGAGTCGCTGGTGCTCGGTGTCGGCCGGCTCACGCGGCAGAAGGGATTCGACCTGCTGCTGCGCGCCTTCGCGCGGCTGCGCCCCGAGTTTCCGCAATGGCGCATCGCCATCCTCGGCGTGGGACCGGAACTGGAGTCGCTGCGCGCGCTGGCCGCGTCGTTGCAGATCGCCGACGCCGTGAGCTTTGAAGGTACCGATCCGGCCATCGAAGGCTGGATGGCGCGGGCGGGGCTGGTGGTACAGCCCTCGCGTTTCGAGGGTTTTCCCAACGTGGTGCTCGAGGCCATGGGTCTCGGCGCGGCGGTCATCAGCGGCGACTGCCCGGCCGGTCCGAGCGATCTCATCACCGATGGCCGCAATGGCCTGCTGGTGCCGGTGGACGACGTGGAAGGCCTCGCCGCGGCGATGCGCAAACTACTGTCGGACCGCGCATTGCGGGAACGGCTCGGCCACGAGGCGCGCAACGTTCGCGCCGCCTTCTCCCAGGAAAGGATCATGTCGATGTGGGATTCCATCGTGTTCGCGGGCGCCCGGTCCGCCGGAGCCAATACGTGAGCGCGCAGGGCGAAATTGACGCCGGCAAACGTTTCGCCTTCGGCGAGAACTGGACGCGCTTCCTCGCCGACCTCAACGAGAAGCGCATCACCGACGCCGAGGCGTCGCTGCGCGACATGCTCGGCGTGCACGATCTCGCGGGAAAGAGTTTCCTCGACATCGGATCGGGCTCGGGCCTCTTCAGCCTCGCGGCTCGCCGGCTCGGCGCCCGCGTGCATTCTTTCGATTTCGATTCGAAGTCCGTGGCCTGCACCGAAGAACTGCGCAAGCGTTATTTCCCGGGCGACTCCACCTGGCGCGTCGAACAGGGCTCGGCACTCGACGGCGCGTATATCGCGTCTCTCGGGCAGTTCGACGTGGTGTACAGCTGGGGCGTGCTGCATCACACGGGTTCCATGTGGCTGGGTTTCGAAAATGCCATCGGCCGCGTGAACCCCGGCGGCAAGCTCTTCATCGCCATCTACAACGACCAGGGCTGGAAATCGCACCTGTGGTGGCTCATCAAGGCCTTCTACAACGTGCTGCCGCGCCCGCTGCGCTGGCTGTTCATCAAGCTGCTCATGGGCGCGATCCACGCCGTGATGCTGGTCAAGTGCACGTTGCGCGGCCGGCCCATGGATGCCATCCGCCCGATCTTCGATGACTCGCGTGAACGCGGCATGAGCGCAAAACACGACGTGGTCGACTGGGTGGGCGGCCTGCCGTTCGAGTTCGCCACCTTCGAACTGCTGGAGGGTTATTTCCGCCAGCGCGGCTTCCGCCTCATCAACTCCATCCGCACGACGAGCTGGGGTTGCAACGAACTCGCCTTCGAACGCGTCGCATGTGCGGACTGACCGGGTTCCTGCGCACGGCCCCACTGGGGCCGGGCAGCGGCGAGTGGCTCCGGCGCATGTCGGACTGCCTCGTGCATCGCGGGCCGGATGCCGGCGGCAGCTGGCTGGACGAAGCGGCCGGCATCGCGCTCGGCCACCGGCGCCTGGCCATCATCGAATTGTCGGAAGCCGGGGCCCAGCCCATGCACTCCGCGTCCGGGCGTTTCGTCATCGCGTACAACGGCGAGATCTACAACCACGCCGAGCTGCGCCAGCAACTGGAACGCGCCGGCGTGACGCCGGCCTGGCGCGGCCATTCGGACACGGAAACACTGCTCTGGAGCATCGAGCACTTCGGCCTGGAGCGCACGCTGGCCGCGGCGCGCGGCATGTTCGCGTTCGCGCTGTGGGATCGCGAGCGACGCCAGTTGATGCTGGCGCGTGATCGCCTGGGTGAGAAGCCGCTGTACTACGGCCGCCAGGGCGAATACTGGCTGTTCGGTTCCGAACTCAAGGCATTGCGCGCCCACCCGGCGTTCAACGCCGGGGTCGATCGCGTGGCGCTGGCCCAACTGCTGGCGCGCGGTTTCGTCGGCGCGCCGGCGTCCATCCACGAGGGCATCCACAAGTTGCCTCCCGGATGCACGGTGACGCTGGACGTTCGCGGCGCGGGTGCGCCCGTTCCGTACTGGTCGTTGCGCGAGGTTGCCGCCGCGGGACTGGCGCAGCCCTTCGAAGGGGATGATGACGCGGCGATCCGCCGCCTGGACCAGGTGCTCGGCGACGCGGTGCTCGAACAGACCATCGCGGACGTGCCGGTGGGTGCTTTCCTGTCGGGCGGCATCGATTCCACGTCGGTGGTTGCGCAGTTGCAGGCGCGCTCGTCGCGACCGGTGCGCACGTTCACCATCGGTTTTGCCGAGGCCGGTTTCGACGAGTCGCGGCATGCGGCCGCGGTCGCGGCGCACCTCGGTACCGAACATGCCGAGCTCCAGGTGACGGCGCGCGATGCGCTGGACATCGTGCCGCGCATGCCCGAGCTCTACGATGAACCCTTCGGTGACAACTCGGCCATTCCCACGCACCTCGTGTGCGCGTTCGCGCGGCGTCAGGTCACGGTCAGCCTGTCGGGTGATGGCGGCGACGAATTGTTTGGCGGTTACTCCCGGTACCACGCCACGGCGCGGATCTGGCGCGGCGTGGACCGGGTGCCCGCGTTCGCGCGCAGCCTGCTCTCGGGCGCCTGCCGCGCGGCCACGCGGCTGGGCGGAGAACGCGATTCGCGTCTCGCGCGCCTGTCGCGATATCTCGCCTCGCGCAGTGGTGAGGAGTGTTACGCCGCGCAGGTGAGGCTGTGGAGCCTGCCCGTGGTGCGCGGCGCCGACGGTCGCGCGGCCGTTGCCCATTCGGAACCACTGAGTGCGGAACCCTCGCAGACCGAACTGGCGCAGGGTGACCTGTACGCCCGCATGATGTTTGCCGACAGCCTGGACTACCTGCCCGACGACATCCTGGCCAAGGTGGACCGCGCCGCGATGGCGGTGAGTCTCGAGACGCGTGTGCCCATGCTCGATCCGCGCGTGGTCGCTTTCGCCTGGAGCCTGCCCGCGCACCTGAAGGTGCGGGATGGCGACGGCAAGTGGCTGCTGAAGCGCGTGCTGGATCGCTACGTGCCGCGCGCGCTCATGGAACGGCCGAAGATGGGTTTCGGTGTGCCGGTGGGCGCCTGGCTGCGCGGACCGCTGCGTTCCTGGGCCGAGGACCTGCTGGCCGACTCGCGCCTGCGCGCCGAGGGCTACTTCGATGCCGCGCGGGTGCGCGAGCGCTGGGCCCGCCATGTCTCCGGCCAGGAAGATGCCTCCGATGCGCTCTGGCCGGTGCTGATGTTCCAGGCCTGGTTGACGGTGCCCGCGCAGCGCGCGGTCGCCTGAGTATCCGCATGCAAGGCTCCCGCATCGCCTTGTTCCTGCCGTCGCTCGATGGCGGCGGCGCCGAGCGCGTGTTCGTCGAGCTGGCTAACTACATCGCCGGGCAGGGTGTGCCCGTCGACCTGGTGCTGGCGTCCGCGACCGGGCCCTATCTAGGCGAAGTGCGCGCCCCGGTGCGCGTGGTCGATTGCGGCGCCAGCGGCGTGGGACGTGCGTTGCCGACGCTGGCGCGGCACCTGCGCCGCGAGCGCTGCGCGGCCCTGCTGTCGGCGCTCGAACATGCCAATGTCGTGGCGCTCGCGGCGCGTGTCTGCTCTCTCTCGTCGGCGCGAAGCGTGGTGTCGGTGCGCGGCGTGCCGACCATGCTGGCCCGGGAAGCCAGCCGGTCCGCTCCCTGGGTGTTGCGGGCGTCGCGCCTGGCGTATCGCTTCGCGCACGCCATCATCGCCAATTCGCATGGCGTGGCCGATGACGTGTCCACGCATCTTGGCATTGCGCGGCGGCGCATCGACGTCATCTACAACCCGCTGAACCTGGAATTCATCGAGCAACAGAGCCAGGCGCCGCAGCCGCATCCTTTCTGCGCGCCCGGCGCGCCGCCGCTGCTGCTCAGCGCTGGCCGCCTCTCGCCCCTCAAGGATTTCCCGACGCTGGTGCGCGCCTTCGCGCGGCTGCGCGCCGCGCGCCCGTGCCGCCTGGCCATCCTCGGTGAAGGACCCGATCGCGCGGCACTGGAACAACTGGTGCGCGAACTGGGCGTCGAGGCTGACGTCGCGCTGCCGGGCTTCGATCCGAATCCCTTCGCCTGGATGCGCCATGCCGCGATTTTCGTCAGTTCGTCGCTGTCGGAGGGTTGTCCGAACGCGCTCATGCAGGCCCTGGCCTGCGGCACGCCGGTGATCAGCACGCGCGCCGTCGGGGGTTCGGTCGAGATCCTCGAGAACGGACGCTGGGGCAGGGTGGTGCCGGTGGGTGACCCGGCCGCGATGGCCGGCGCCATGGCGGCCACGCTGGACGAAACCACGCATCCCGACGTGCGCCTGCGCGCACGGGATTTTTCCATGCCGCGCGTGGCGCGCGAGTATCTCTCGGTGCTGCTGCCGAGCGAGTTCGCGCGGGGAGCCGCCTGATGTGCGGCATCCTGGGATACGCGGCGCGCCCGGGCGGGGGCGTCGATGCGCAGGCGAAAAACGTCGGCGATGCGCTGCAATCGCTGCGTCACCGCGGCCCGGATCTCCAGGACGGCTGGGGAGACGGGCGCGTGTGGTTAGGCCATGCGCGCCTGTCCATCATCGACCTGTCGCCGCTGGGCTCGCAGCCCATGCACACCGCCGACCAGCGGCACGTCATCGCCTACAACGGCGAGGTCTACAACTTCAGGGAACTGGCGGGACCGCTCACCGGCCTGCGTTCCAGCTCGGACACCGAGGTGGTGCTGCGGCTGGCGGCCGAACAGGGTCCGCGCGTGTTCGCGCGTTTCAACGGCATGTTCGCGTTCGCGCTGCTGGATCGCACCGCGAGAAAACTCTGGCTGGTGCGCGATCGTCTGGGCATCAAGCCACTCTTTTATTCGGTGGATGACCGCGGCCTGGCCTTTGCGTCGGAGATCAAGGCCATCCATGCGATGCGCGGCAGCCGGCCGGTATGTGAAGTCGGCGCGTTGCACGAGTGGCTGTACTACGGCAATCCGCATGGCGAACGCACGCTGCACGCCGGCATCCGGCAACTGCTGCCGGGTCACTACCTCGAGCTCGACCTGGAAACCTTTGCCATCAGCACGCGCGCCTACTGGTCGCTGGCCGAACAGGCGCGGGAGCCGCGCACGGCGCCGGACGTGCCCTCGGCCATCACGCGCACCCGCGAGCTGCTCGAGGATTCGGTGCGGCGCCAGCTGGTGGCGGACGTGCCCGTGGGTCTGTTCCTGTCCGGTGGTGTCGATTCGAGCGCGCTCGCGGCCTTCGCCGTGCGCCACTATCCCGGCAAGCTGGCTACCTACTGCGCCGGGTTCGATTTCCAGGAGGGCGCGGGGGACCTGCCGCGCGCGCGCGAAGTCGCGCGACACTTCGGCACCGACCACCACGAAATCCACATCGCCGGCGCGAACGTCGCCGAGCTGGTCGAGAAGCTGGTGTGGAACCACGACATGCCGTTCGCGGACGCGGCCAATATCCCACTGGCGCTGCTGGCCGGTCGCATCAGCTCGCATACCAAGGTGGTGCTGCAGGGTGACGGCGGCGATGAGCTCTTCTGCGGTTACAGCCGGTACTTCACGCTGGCGCGCCGCCAGCTGCTGCGCGCGGCGGCCCGGGCCTTCCTGCCGCTGCTGGCTCTCACGCCGCGCAATGCACTGCACTACCGGGCGCGGCGCTTCCTGCGCGCGGTCTCGGAGACCCGGCTCGCGAATGCCATGGCGCTGCTGCTGACCTCCGAAGACCGGTCCCTGCTGCCGGAGAAGGTGCTGGGGCCCGCGCTGCGCAACGCGGTGGAAGGCGCCGATCCCTTCGCGCGCCATCGCGAATGCCTGGCGCCGTTTCTCGCGCAGGATCCGGTCAACCAGATGTCGTTCGTGGACCTGCTGGTCACGTTGCCGGACAAGTTTCTCGAGAAGGTGGATCGCGCCACCATGTCGGCCAGCCTGGAAGTGCGCGTGCCCTTTCTCGACCACGACCTGGTCGACTTCGTGGTCGGCCTGCCAGGCGACTTCAAGGCGCCGCAGGGTCGCCGCAAATGGCTGCTCAAGCAGGCCCTCACCGGCATCGTGCCCGACCGCGTGCTGCATGCCCCGAAGGCCGGGCTCGACGTGCCGTATGGGCGCTGGCTGCAGGGAGCGCTGGCGCCCCTGTTCTTCGATCATCTGGCACGATTCGAAGCACGGAACCCCGGCCTGCTCGATGCCACCGAATTGCGCCGCCTGCACGCCGCCACCGGCGCGGGCGGCAAGGACGATTCCTTCATGCTCTGGAAGATGTTGAACTTCATGATCTGGGCCAATAACAGCGATGTCGAATTCCGTGTCTGATTTTCCGCAACAAGTCTGTCCCATCGACCATGGGACCCTCGGCGCGCAGGGCGAAGAACTGGCCTGCGCGAAGGGGCATCGTTATGCCGTGCGCAACGGTATCCCGCGCCTGCTCGCCCCGGAGAGCAACTACGCCGAGGCCTTCGGTGCGCAGTGGAATCACTACCGCATCACGCAGCTGGACTCGTACACCGGCACCCACCTGACGCGCGACCGGCTGCGGCGTTGCGCCGGGGAGGACGCCTGGCAGCGCATGAATGATCCCGCGCAACGCGTGCAGGTGCTCGAGGCGGGCTGCGGCGCCGGGCGTTTCACCGAGGTGCTGCTCAAACTACCGGGCGCGGTGGTGACGTCCACGGACCTGAGTTCCGCGGTGGAGCCCAACCAGCAGAACTGCCCGCAGTCGGACCGCCATCGCATCATCCAGTGCGACATCAACCAGTTTCCGTTCGCGCCCGCGCAATACGACCTGGTGGTGTGCCTGGGCGTGGTCCAGCACACGCAGAACTCCGAGCGCACCATCGAGCATCTCTACCGCCAGGTGAAACCCGGCGGCTGGCTGATCATCGATCACTACCCGCGCAACTTCGCGCACTACACGCGTTTCGGCGAACTGGCGCTGCGCCCGTTCCTCAAGCGCATGGCGCCTGGTTCCGCAGTTTCGGTGACCAAGGCGCTGACGCGCTGGTTCTTCCCGTTGCACCGCGCGGTGCGCCGCGTCCGCCCCGCGCAGATGATGCTGTCGCGCGTCTCACCGGTGCTCACCTATTTCCACGCGCTGCCGGAGCTCGACGATCGCCAGCAGTACGAATGGGCCGAGCTCGACACGCACGACTCGCTCACCGACTGGTTCAAGCACGTGCGCACGCCCGGCGAAATCCGCCGCGCCTTCCAGTCGCTGGGGGCGGTCGACCTGTGGGTGGAAATCGGCGGCAATGGCGTCGAAGCCCGCTGCCGCAAGCCGGGTGCGTGAAGTGAAGCTGCGCGTCAAGGCACTGCTGTCGGGACTGGCCACCTACGTGCCGGGTTACGACTACATGCACGGCACGGGCGGCACGGACTCGGCGCGGTATTGCTACGCGGTGTGGATGCGGCACCTGGTGCTGGCGCAGCGCACGGGCGCGCTCCGGTCGATTCCGCGCGTGGTGGCCGAGCTCGGGCCCGGCGATTCGATCGGCATCGGCCTCATGGCGCTGCTCACCGGCGCCGAGAAATATTTCGCGCTCGATGTCGTGCCCTACAGCAATCTCGACAAGAACCGCGCCATCCTCGACGAGCTGGTGGCGCTGCTGCGCGCGCGTACACCGCTGCCGGGCGAGGACGAATTCCCGGGCATGAAACCCGAGGTGCGGCAGGTGGATTTTCCCGTCGACCTGTTCGACCTCGACCGCATGCTCGCCGCGGAGCGGCTGCAGAGGATTGCCCGCTCGGTGGCAAACCCGGCGGAACCGGGCTCGTGCATCGTTTATCGCGCGCCCTGGTTCAGCCCCGAGGTGCTGGAGCGTGACTCGGTGGACATGATCTTCTCGCAGGCCGTGCTCGAACACGTGGACGACCTCGCCGGCGTGTATGGCGCCATGCGCGGCTGGCTGCGTCCCGGCGGCATCATGACCCACCAGATCGACTACCGCTCGCATGGCAAGGCCGACAGCTGGGACGGGCACTGGACCTACTCCAACGCCGCCTGGAAACTGGTGGTGGGCCGGCGGCCCTATCTACTGAACCGCGTCTCGCATTCCGGGCAGCTGCGCCACCTGCGCGGCGCCGGGTTCGATACCGTGGCGGAAACCCTGTATCGCGAGCCCTCGCACATCCGGCGCCAGAACCTGGCGCCGCACCTGCGCGGAATTCCGGACGATGACCTGACGATCAGCGGCGCCTTCGTGGTCGCGCGCAAACCGAATTGAGGAAAGACCAATCTTGAAAAAGGATTCGATATGGGTATCAGCGTAACTTCACTCACCGAACACCTGGATCGCATCGAGCGCATTCCTGACCAGCGCTGGATGGAGACTCTCGACGACCGCAAGCTCAAGGAACTCGAGTTCCACGACATGCATCGCGACCTGAAGCAGAAGAAGAGTCATGACGCGGACACCTTCGAGAAGCTCTACGGCAACGAGAAGTACTACCAGACCACGCGCATGTCGGTGGACTACGTGGACAACTGGCTGAAACGCACGGTGCCGGGCAAGGTGTTCCTGGACTACGCCTGCGGCGACGGCATGTATGCCATCGCGGCCGCCAAGGCGGGCGCCGCGTATTCGGTGGGCATCGACATCAGCAAGGTCTCGGTGGACAACGCCACGGAATTCGCGAGGAAGGCGGGCGTCAGCGACCGCTGCCGCTTCGTGCAGGCCGATGCCGAAAACACCCAGTTGCCGAACGACTGCGTCGACGTGGTGTTGTGCAGCGGCATGTTGCATCACCTCGATCTCTCGTACGCCTTTCCGGAACTGCGCCGGATCATGGCGCCTGGTGGCAAGCTGCTGGCGGTCGAGGCGCTCGACTACAACCCGGCCATCAAGTTGTACCGTTACCTCACGCCGGCCATGCGCACCGAGTGGGAGGCCGCGCACATCCTGAGCCTGAAGGACGTGCGTTTCGCCAGGCGATTCTTCGACGTCGGCGACATGAACTACTTCCACTTCACCGCGCCGGCCGCCGCCAACCTGCCGGCGCTGCTGCCGCTGTGCAATGGTCTCGACCGCCTGCTGGGCAAGGTGCCGTTGATCAAGCTCATGGCCTGGATCTTTACCTTCGAGCTCGTGAAGAAAAAAGCGCTCGAACCGGTCAAGGCGAACGCCTGATTGATTCGTATCCTGCTGATCGGGCCCCTGCCGCCGCCCATGGGCGGCGACACGCGCCACTTCGCGACGCTGCTCGAAGACCTGCGCGCCAGTCCGGGATTCCGCGTCACGCTGGTGAACACCTCGCGCGGCGAGGAATTCCACAGCACGCTGCACAACCTGCGCGTGTTGCTGAAGACATTCTTCGCGTTGTGCGCCCATGCCTGGCGCGTGGACGTGATCTCGTTCCACGCCAGCGATCGCGGCCTGTTCTGGGCCGCGCCCCTGGTGGCGGCGTTTCGCCGGTTGTCCGGACGCCGCACCATCCTGCGCGTGTTCGGCGGTTCCTTTGGCGATTACTACGCGGGTAGTTCGCCGCGCGCGCAGCGCTGGTTGCGGCGTTTCGTGCTCGGTGCCGACATCATCCTGCTGCAGACGCAACGCATGGTGAAGCAGCTCGGGGGTATTGGTCGCGGGCGCCTCGAGTGGTTTTCCACTTACATACGGCAGTCGCCGGCGCCCGCGGGCTGGCAGCGTGCCGGGCAATGCCGGCGATTCGTGTTCCTCGGGCACCTGTGGCGCACCAAGGGCGTCGAGACCCTGCTCGAAGCCGCCGCGCAGCTTCCCGACGAGGTGACCATCGACGTCTACGGTCCGCAGGATGAATACCGCGGCGAGACCGTGGACGCGCGCGGAGCCGGGCGTGTCCGTTATCGTGGTTTTCTTTCCCATGCCGAAGTCGACGTGAAACTCTGGAATTACGACTGCCTGGTGCTGCCGACCTTTCACGAAGGCGAGGGATATCCCGGCGTCATTGCCGAAGCCTTTGCGCATGGGCTGCCGGTGATCAGCACGAACTGGCTGGCCATCCCGGAGATCGTGGACGACAGCTGCGGCCTGCTCATCGAGCCCGGTGACGCGAAGGGCTTCGTCACCGCGGTACGTACCCTGCACGCCGACCCGGCGCGCTGGCTGCGACTGTGCGCGGGCGCCCAGGCGCGCGCCGCGCAGTTCGACCACGCGGTCTGGGCGCGCAAGTTCGAAGCCTTGTGTGAGCGGGGTGCGGGCTGATGTGCGGCGTATTCGGAATCTGGCGATCGGAGTCCACGGGCCTCGCACCGGGCCTCATCGATGCCGCCTTCAAGGTACAGGCGCATCGCGGACCCGATGGCAGCGGCAGCGAGGAGTTCCGGTTCCGGCAGGGCACGCTCACGCTGGCGCACCAGCGGCTGTCCATCATCGATCTCAGCGACGCCGGCCTGCAGCCCATGCGCTCGGCCGACGGCACGGGCCGCATCTCGTTCAACGGCGAGTTGTACAACTACATCGAGCTGCGCGAGGAGCTGATTGCCGAGGGCGCCACGTTCACGTCGCGCACCGACACCGAGGTGTTGCTCACGGCACTGCAGCGCTGGGGCCACGCGCGCGCCTTGTCGCGTTTCAACTGGATGGGCGCCTTCGCCTGGCTCGACCTGCGCCACAACCGGCTGGTGCTGGCCTGCGACGCGGGATCGGAGAAGCCGCTCTATTACTACGCCGACGCGAACCGGCTGGCCTTCGCGTCGGAGATCAAGACCGTGCTCACGCTGGCCGAGCGCAAGTTCGCGCTCAACCGCGATACCGTGGGCCTGTTTCTGTACCAGGGACTGGTGGATGCGTCGACGGCGACGTATTTCGAAGGCATCCAGCGACTCGAGGCCGGCAGCTTCCTCGAGTTCAACCTGGATGCGCCGCCGCAGGTGGGCAAGCCGGTGCGTTACGAGACGCCGTCGAGTCCCGTGGATCCGCGCTCGCAGCCGCTGCCGCAGTTCATCGAGACACTCCGGGACCTCTTCACCGACGCGGTGCGCATCCGCCTGCGCAGTGACGTGCCCGTGGGCGTGTTGCTCTCGGGCGGCGTCGACTCTTCTTCCATTGCCGCGATCGCGCATCGGGTCGCGGGTGCGACGCCGCCGCGGCTGCTGTCCGCGGTCAGCGACGACGCGCGCTTCGACGAGTCGGTGCACATCGAGGCCATGGAGCGGCATCTCGGCCAGAAGGCCGAGCGCATCACGCTGCGCCCTTCACCGGATCGAGCGATCGACGAGATCGGCGAGCTCAACTGGTACAACGACGCGCCCATCGCCGGGCTGTCGGCGCTGGCGCACTTCCGGCTCATGGAGCGCGCGAAGCAACTGGGGCTCACCGTCATCCTGAGCGGGCAGGGCGCGGACGAAATCCTGCTCGGCTATCGCAAGTACCTGGGCTTCTACCTGCAGTCGCTGCTGCGGCAGCGCCGGCCCATCAAGGCCTTCGAGGTGCTGTCCGGATTCTTCGCCAACCGCACCATCGTCAGCCAGTTCGACATCAGCGACGCCAAGCGTTACGTGCCCTTCCTGAGGTGGTGGAGCGAGCGATCGAATCGCGACAGCAATCCGCAGAGCACCGAAGGGTCCTGGCTGCGGGGCTGGCAGGCGGAACCGCTGGGCCTCGGTGACGGCACGCTCGCCGACCGCCAGTGGCTGGACGTGCGGAAGTACTCCGTGCCCGGGCTCTGTCATTACGAAGACCGCATGTCCATGGCCTGGAGCCGCGAGATCCGGCTGCCATTCCTCGATCCGCGCCTGGTCGACCTGCTGATCCGCGCGCCGGACGAGTACAAGCTGCGCGACGGCTGGACCAAGTATTGTTTCCGCCGAGCCGCCGAGCCGGTGCTGCCGTCCTCGATCGCCTGGCGCAAGGACAAGCAGGGCTTCTCCAATCCCGAAGGCGAGTGGCTCAAACACGAGCTGCGCGATGCCGTGCGCGCGGCTTTCGCGCCCGACAGCCTGATCGCGCGCAAGGGCATCATCGACAGCGCCGCCATGCTGCGGCGGTACGACCTCTACGCGAAGCAGCCCGCCATGGGTGGCAGCATCTGGTATCGCGAGATCCTCGCGCCGCTGTCGCTCGAGTTGTGGATGCGCCGCTTCGCGCCGTGGATCGAGTGAGGCCGTCGCGTCCATGAAGATCTGGGTGATCACCGTCGGCGAGCCGCTGCCGAAGTATTCGCCCGCGGATCGCACCTGGCGTTCGGGTTATCTCGCGCGCCTGCTGGCGCAGCGCGGCCATGACGTCACCTGGTGGGTGTCGAGCTTCGATCACTTCCGCAAGGTGCAGCTGGAGCCGGATTCGCGCCGCGTGCCTCTCGAGGAAAACCTCGCGCTCCAGTTCCTGTGGGGCCGCGAATATCCGCGCAACATCTCCTTCGCGCGACTGGCGAACCATCGCGAAATCGGCGAGGAGTTCCGCCGGCTGGCCCGCGAGTACCCGGTTCCGGACGTCATCCTGTGTTCCTTCCCGACCATCGAGCTGTCGCGAGAGGCCACGGCCTTCGGAATCGAGAAAGGGGTCCCCGTGGCGCTCGACATCCGTGACCTGTGGCCGGACGAGATGCTGGAACGGCTGCCGCGTTTCGCCCGCGGCCTGGGCAAACTACTGCTGGCGCCGCTGTATGCCGGTACCCGCCGTGCCATGCGCGATGCCACCGCGCTGGTGGCCATCTCCAACAGCTTTCTCGAATGGGGATTGGCCCATGCGCAGCGCGCGCGCGGCCCGCGGGACACGATGTTCCCCATGGGCTACACCGGCGCGCTGGATCGCGTCGCGGTCGACGACACGGTGCGCGCGGCGCTGGCCGCGAAAGGCGTGGATGCACGCAAGCGCATCTTCTGGTTCTCCGGCACCTTCGTGAGCAACATCGACCTCGGCACGGTCATCGAGGCGGCACGCCAGCTGCGCGGCGAGCCGGACATCCAGTTCGTCCTGTGTGGCGCCGGGGAGCGCGACACCGAGTGGCGAACCCAGGCGCAGGGCCTCGACAACGTGATCTTCACCGGCTGGGCCGGGTCGCAGGAACTGGCCTGCATGGCGTCCATCGCCTGGGCCGGCCTGGGCGCGTACGAGCCGCACGCGCGCATGAGCTTTCCCAACAAGGTGTTCGAATACATGAGCGCCGGACAGCCGGTGCTGCTGAGCCTGGGCGGCGAGACGCGCGAGCTTGTCGAAGGGAATGCCGTGGGGCTGGGCTACACCGCGGGAGATCCCGCGAGCCTCGCGACCGTGGTGCGCCGGCTGGCATCCGAGACGCCGCTGCGGGCGACGCTGTCGTCGAATGCCACGAAGCTGTTCAAGGAGCGCTTCGCTCCCGAGGTCATTTACGCCTTGTATGCCAATTTCCTCGAATCGCTGGCGAAGCGATCCCACTGAAGCCGCGTCCGCGGCTTCAATCCACTAACGTTGAGTGACGATGCTGGTCGCGCCCGGTGGCGGGGCGGGCTCGAGCGGAGCATTGCGCGTCGCGACCGCGACCAGGTCTTCCGGGGCTCCACGCCTGCGCAGGTCGTCCACGACCCCACGCAGGGCGGCGGGCTTGGAGGCGATGGCCACGGCCGTGAGGTAGATGAGCTTGATGTCGAGCAGCAGCGTGCGGTTCTCGACGTAGAAGATGCCGAGCCGGCTCTTGTACGGCCGGATGATCTGGTTGTACGCCAGGTCCGGATCGGGCTTGCCCTTGAGGATATCGCCCTCGTCGGAAAACACGATCGACGAGTAGTCGGTGATGCCCGGACGCACGGTGAGCAGCTTCTTCTCCTGCTCGGTGTACAGGCGCGTGTCGCGCTCCACGTTGGGTCTCGGTCCCACGAGACTCATGTCACCCCAGAGCACATTCCACAGCTGCGTGAGCTCGTCGAGCTTGTAGCGGCGGATGAACGCGCCGATGGGCGTGATGCGCGGATCGTTGGCGGCGGTGGAATCGACGCCGGACTTGTCGGCTTTCACCACCATCGAGCGCAGCTTCACCATCTTGAACGTGCCGCCACCCTTGGCGACGCGCGGTCCGAGGTAGAAGGGGGACTTGTAATCCTGCAGCCAGACCAGGAAGCACACGGGCACCACGATCACAGCGGACACCACGAGGCCGGTCAGGGCCACGACGATGTCGAGAAGTCGCTTGAGCATTCTAACGATCCTTGCCTGACAGCTTGAGCGCCTGCGCGATGACCGCGGGCGCGTCGAGGCCGTAGATTTTACGCAGGTATTCCTGGCTGCCCACGGCCGAGGCGAATCCGCCACGCAGGCCCATGCGCACGAAACCACGCGGAATCGTGCCGAGTTCCAGCAGCGATTCGGCGATGGCGCCGCCGAGACCGCCATTCACGGTGTGCTCCTCGAGCACCAGGATGCCGCCCGTCTCGCGGGCCGCGCTCTGCATCGCTTCGACGTCGAGGGGCTTGGCGGTGTGCACGCTGAGCACGCGGCATTCGATGCGATGCTCGCGCGCCAGCACCTCGGCGGCCTGCAACGCCACTTCGAGGATGCCGCCGCAGGTGGCGATGGTCAGGTCGTTTCCGGGGCGCACCAGGCGCGCCTTGCCGATCTGGAACACGTCACCCGGCTTGTGGGTGGCCGGCGCCTTGGATTTGTCCAGGCGCAGGTAGCAGGTGCCCGGGGTGTCGAGCAGCGCGCGCGTGGCCTGGCGGACTTCCCATTCGTCGCCGGGTGAAACCACCGTCAGGCTGGGCAGCGAGCGCAGGATGGCGATGTCCTCGGTGGCGTGATGCGAAATTCCGAGCGCGCCGTAGCTGAACCCGCTGCCGATGGAGACCACTTTCACGTTGGCATCGTGATAGGCGGCGTCGTTGCGGATCTGCTCGAGGCAACGCAGGCTGGGGAAGTTCGCGATCGAATACGTGAATACGATGCGGCCTTCCATGGCGAGGCCGGTGGCGAGGCCCGTCATGTTCTGCTCGGCCACGCCGGCATTGAGAAACTGCCGCGGATGTTTGCGCGCGAAGTCGTCGAACACGCCGAAGCCGAGGTCGGCGGTGATCAGCAGGATGCGCGGGTCCGTGACCACGAGCTCGGTGAGCTCGGCAATGAAGGCGTTGCGCATCAGGACTTGTCCAGCTCGGCGAGCGCGCGATCGTATTCGTCGCCGCGCGCGGTGCGGTAGTGCCAGAGCACCGTGTTTTCCATGAAGGACACGCCCTTGCCCTTGGTGGTGTGCGCCATGACGCATACCGGCTTGCCGCTGGCCGAAGGCGCGTCGAGCACCTGTTTTAGCCGCGCGTGGTCGTGACCGTCCACTTCGCGCACTTCCCAGCCGAAGCTCACCCACTTGTCGACGAAGGGTTCGAGCGCAAGGGTGTCTTCCACCTTGGCCAGTGACTGGATCTTGTTGTAGTCGATGACCGCGTAGAGCCGGTCGAGCTTGTGATGCGCGGCGAACAGGATGGCTTCCCAGTTGGAGCCTTCGTCGCACTCGCCATCACTGAGCAGCACGTAGACGCGATGGCCGCGTTGGTCGAGTTTTGCCCCATAGGCCATACCCGTGCCCACGGGCAGGCCGTGGCCGAGCGAGCCCGTGGAGAACTCCACACCCGGAATGCCCTTGTGCGACACGTGGCCGCTGAGCAGCGAGCCATCCTGGTAGTGGGTGTCGAGGCGCTCCACGGCGAAAAAGCCGCTTTCGGCCAGCGCCGCGTAGATGCCGGCACCGGCGTGTCCCTTGCTCAGGATGAAGCGGTCGCGGTTGGCCCAGCGCGGCTGCGCGACGTCGTAGTCCATGACGTCGGCATAGAGCACCGCGACGATGTCCGCCATCGAGAGCACCGCCCCGATGTGCGAACTGCCGCCCTTGCTGGTCATCCGCAGCGCGTGCTTGCGGATGCGCCGCGCGAGTTCGATCGAATCCACGCGTCAGGCCTTGGCGTGGAATTGTTCGATCACGTCGCAGATGTAGCTGACGTCTTCGTCCGACAATGACGTGTTCATCGGCAGCATGATGAACCGCGAGGTCATCAGCGTGGTCTTCGGCAGATTCACGTTGAAGCCGAGCTTGTCGAACTGGTGCACGGCGCGACCGCCCCACTGCAGCAGCGTGCGCACGCCGTACTGCTCGAGGTAGGCACGCAGTTCGTCACGGCGCACGGCCTGCATTTCGTAGTTCTGGAAGACGTCGTAGTGATCCGGATGCGCATCCGGGCCCGGCGGGAGCATGAGGCCCTCGACCTTGCGCAGGCGGCGGTCGTAGAGGCCGGCGATCTCGCGGCGGCGCGCGACGGCGGCGTCGAATTTCTTGAGCTTGTAGCTGAGGACGGCGGCCTGCAGGTTGTCGAGGCGGCAGTTGGTGCCCCAGTCGGCGACCACTCCATCCTTGTTGCGGCCGTGATCGCGCCACATTTCCATTTTCTCGGCGACCTGGTCGTCGTTGGTGACCAGCGCACCGCCGTCACCGAAACATCCCAGCGACTTGGCGGGATAGAAACTGAACGTGCCGGCGAGGCCGAACGTACCTGCGTGTCGCCCACGAAAAGTCGAGCCCAGGCCCTGCGCCGCATCTTCCACGATCTGCAGACCGTGGCGCGTCGCGATGTCCTGGATTGCCGCCATGTTGCAGGTGCGGCCGTTGAGGTGCACCGGGAGGATGACCTTGGTGCGCTTCGTGATCGCGGCTTCCACCGCCTTCGGATCGATGAGGTGATCGTCGCCGCATTCCACCAGCACCGGCGTCGCGCCCAGTGACTTGATGGGATACACGGAGGCGATGAAAGTGTGCGAGGGCACGATGACTTCGTCGCCCGGGCCGACGTTCGCGGCGCGCAGCGCCAGCACGATGGCATTGGTGCCGTCGGCCATGCCGAAGGCATGTTTGACGTTCAGATACTTCGCCAGCGCCGCCTCGAATTCCTTGAGGTCCTTCTGCAGGATGTAGGCGCCGCGGCTCAACACGTCGCGCATCAGGGCCATGAGCTCCTGCTCATCGGGCGCGAACAGCGCGGGGTAGTTGAAGAAAGGAATCTGTCGACGGGTCAGCATGTGAATCGGCCTCTCAGATCTACGCGAGGTGGGGTCTGCGTACAGTCATGCGGGAAGGGTGGCGCGGCAATACAGCACCTTGTGCACCTGGTCGGGCGCATTGCCGGGAAGCAGGGTCGGCGGTTCGGTTTCCGCGATCGACGTGGGCGGTAGTTCGGCCGGCATGGAAACCAGCTTGCCGAACACGAATCTCTTGAGAAAGCGTTTGCCAGCGAGCGACTTTGGCATGAGCCCCAGCGACACCACGAGCTTCTTGACCGGACGGAGGATACGCTGACGCAGCGAAACCTTCCCCACCGGCATGTATCCGTAGACCGCAGGCTCGAATCCCGACTGCCGGAAGAGGCTGACCAGCTCGTGCGCTCCGTAGTAGTGATGGCTCAGCGGGCTGGGATTGAAGTCGTAGAGATCCTTGTTAGCGGTAGCAATGAGGACCTGGCCGCCGGGACGCAGCACGCGGCGGCATTCCCGGATGAAGCGACCGGCCTCGGGAACGTAATAGATAGCTTCGAACAGGATGATCACGTCCTTCGAGGCATCGGGGTAGGGCAGCGACTGGGCATCCACCTGGCGCAGCGGCACGCGCGAGCCGTAATGATCCCGGGCAACCTTCAGGATGGCTTCGGAGTAGTCCCCGGCCTCGAGGGACCGGCTCACCTTGCCCAGCATTCCGAGGCCCTGCCCGGAGCCGCAGGCGACTTCGACGACGTCTTTCTGCTGGCAAAAGCTGGCGGCCCACCCGTATCGGTGCGCCATGCGCTGCAGTTGTTCTTCGCTGATTCCGGATCCGGCTAGTTCGGTAACTTCTGAGAATTCGGTCGCCATGATTCCTTCAATCGGGAACGCCTCTCGTCCGCGGGGCTCAGCCAGGAATCGCCTGGGACAGGAGCAACAAGCAAGCGGGTAGCGCGCGGGCGCGGATTCTATCCAAACAAGCGCCTTAGTGCGCGAGCACGCGTGAAATCCTTCGCGAATTCAGCCGGGAAATCGCTTGAAGCCATCGGTGTGTTTGGTGAAAATACAACGCTTTTTCTTGGTTTGTGGCTCATACGTAGACCCGACATGCGAATGCAGGAAGCAAGGCAGTGAGCCTGACGGTCCGTCAGGCCGTCGATCCGTCGTCGAATGACGACAACTCCATTTCAATTCCATCGATTCACGAATCCCTTGTTCCGCCGGCGCGAGATCGACGCGTCGGCGTGAGAGAATTTCTTAAGTCATGACAGAAGAGACTCAGGGACGAGAAGACGGTCGCGGCGCGTCAGGAAATGAACTGGCACGATCGACCTTTTGTCCGATGGTCGTCCCGATCTCCCGGGCGATGATGGTTGGGCGATATTGACCAAGACTGAAACTAAAGTGCGCCGCAGGAACAGCAAATCCCACGCGCGGGCCGTTGGCCGTCGAACTGCCCGTTTGATGCGAACCGCACGACACCTCGGCCGGCGTTCCAAACAGCTACTCGGGCTCCTGGTCGATGCCATCGCCATTCCGGCGGCCCTGTGGACGGCTATCTTCCTGCGCCAGGACAGTGGCGGTACCACCTTTTCGGACGTGGGCCCGCTGTACGTGGCCGCGTTGCTGGTCACGCTGCCGATGTTCATCCGGCTGGGCCTGTATCGCGCCGTCATCCGCTTCGTGGGTATTCATGCCGCACTAACCATTGCGATCGGCGTGGGCGTGTCGGCTGCGTCGCTGGCCGTGCTCAACGGCCTGGTCCTCGAGCACCCGCTGCCTTACGAGGTGTTCGTCATCTACTTCGCCGTGGGACTCATCTACACGGCGGCCACGCGCTTCGCGGCGCGTGAGTTGCTGCGCCTGCGTGTCACCGACGTCACCCGGGTCATCGTGTACGGCGCCGGCGCCGCTGGTGCGCAGCTGTGCTCGGCGCTCAAGACCCGCGGCCAGTTCAGGCCCGTGGCCATCGTCGACGACAATCCCGCGACGGCGGGAACCCGGGTGTTCGGCGTCAAGGTGCATTCGCCCAACGACCTGCTCGACATCCGCCGCCGCAAGGGTGCGGGGCTGGTGCTGCTCGCCATGCCGAGCACCTCGCGCCGGCGCCGCAGCGAGATAATCGAACGCCTCAGCAATTTCGGATTCACGGTGCAGACCGTTCCCGAGATCGCGGAGATCGTCTCCGGCCAGTCGCGACTCGAAGAGATCCGCGGCATCGACGTGCACGACCTGCTGGGCCGCGACCCGGTGCCGCCGGATGCGCGCCTGCTCAGCGCCTGCGTGCGCGGCAAGTCCATCCTGGTCACGGGCGCCGGCGGCTCCATCGGCTCGGAACTCTGCCGCCAGATCATGGAACTCGCGCCGCGCCGCCTGGTGCTGCTCGAAGTCTCTGAACTCGCGCTGTACGAGATCGAGCGCGAGCTGCGTTCGGTGAACGCGCGCCTCGGCAACCGCATCGAACTGGTCGCGTTGCTCGGCAATGCGCACCACAAGCAACGCGTGCGCGAGATCATTTCGACCTTCGCCGTGCAGACCGTCTACCACGCGGCGGCCTACAAGCACGTGCCCATCGTCGAACACAACATGATCGAAGGTATCCACAACAATATCTTCGCGACCTTCAATACCGCCGAGGCGGCGATGGAGTGCCGCGTCGAAACCTTCGTGCTCATCTCCACCGACAAGGCCGTGAATCCCACCAACGTCATGGGATGCACCAAGCGCGTCGCGGAGATGGTGTTGCAGGGCCTGCACCAGCGCAGCCATGGCACACGCTTCTGCATGGTCCGATTCGGCAACGTGCTCGAATCTTCGGGCAGCGTGGTGCCGCTGTTCCGCGAACAGATTCGCGAGGGCGGCCCCATCACGGTCACGCACCCGGACGTGATCCGCTATTTCATGACCATTCCCGAGGCGGCGCAGCTGGTGATCCAGGCCGGCTCGATGGGCTCGGGTGGTGACGTTTTCGTGCTCGACATGGGCAGCCCGGTGCGCATCGCCGACCTGGCGCGGCGCATGGTCCAGCTCGCCGGCTACACCGTGCGCGACGACAAACAACCCGATGGCGATATCGAAATCCGCTTCACCGGCCTGCGCCCGGCCGAAAAGCTGTTCGAAGAGCTGCTGATCGGCAAGAACGTCACCGGCACCGAGCATCCCCGCATCCTGCGAGCCATGGAACACAGTCTGCCCTGGGACCAGGTCCGGCACGTGCTCGACGAGCTGGCACAGTGTTCATTACGGTTTGATTGCGAACGGGCGCGCGAAATCCTGTTGCGCGCGGTACCCGAATACCAGCCCACCGATCGCGTCCAGGACCATGTCTGGCTGCACGGGGGCTCGCGTGTCAGCGGCTCCATGCTTGCGGATGACGAGAAGGTCCGCGAGCTCAGGCCACGCCCGCCCAACTGAGAAGTGACCAAACCGACATTTCCTGCATTCCTATAGAGGAAGCCGGCACCCGGAAGGGGTCATTTCGTTAGAATTCGGCCCCTTACGCCCATTTGGGTGCTGTCAGGGATCCCATGCGAGTCACAATTTTCGGCTCCGGTTATGTCGGATTGGTCACCGGAGCCTGCCTGGCGGATGCCGGCAATGACGTCCTCTGTGTCGACGTGGACGCCAAAAAGATCGAAGGCCTGAAGCAGGGCATCATCCCCATCCACGAGCCGGGTCTCGACACTCTTATAAAGGCCAACATCGAGGCCGAGCGCCTCAAGTTCACCACCTCCGCCAAGGAGGGTGTGGACCATGGGCTCTTCCAGCTCATCGCGGTGGGCACGCCCCCGGACGAAGACGGTTCGGCCGACCTGAAATACGTGCTGGCCGTGGCGCGTTCGATCGGCGAACACATGGGCGAATACAAGGTGGTCATGACCAAGTCCACGGTGCCGGTGGGTACCAGCGACAAGGTGCGCGGCGCCGTCGAGGAAACGCTCAAGAAGCGCAACGCCCACATCGAATACGACGTGGTCTCGAATCCCGAATTCCTCAAGGAAGGCGCGGCCATCGACGACTTCATGCGGCCCGACCGCGTGGTGGTCGGCACCGACAATCCGCGCGTCACCGAGCTGCTGCGCGCCCTCTACGACCCGTTCACGCGCAGCCGCGAAAAACTCATCGTCATGGACATCCGCTCCGCGGAGCTCACCAAGTACGCGGCGAACGCCATGCTCGCCACCAAGATCAGCTTCATGAACGAGCTGGCAAATCTCGCCGAGCGCTTCGGCGCCGACATCGAGAAGGTGCGCGTGGGCATCGGTTCCGACCCGCGCATCGGCTACCACTTCATCTACCCGGGCCTGGGTTACGGCGGTTCCTGTTTCCCCAAGGACGTGCAGGCGCTGGCGCGCTCGGCGCGTGGCGTGGGCTATACGCCGGCGCTGCTCGATTCGGTCGAGGCGGTGAACAAGGCGCAAAAACAGGTGCTCTTCGCGAAGATCGCGAAACACTTCGGCGGCAACCTCGAGGGCAAGACCATCGCCATGTGGGGACTGGCATTCAAGCCGGGCACCGACGACATGCGCGAGGCGCCCTCGCGCGTGTTGCTCGAGCAGCTCTGGGAAGCGGGCGCGAAGGTGCGCGCGTTCGATCCGGCCGCCATGAACGAGACGCGCCGCATCTTCGGCGAACGCGCCGATCTCACGCTGTGCGCGCGCGCCCGTGAAACCCTCGAAGGCGCGGATGCGCTCGCCATCGTCACCGAGTGGAAGGAATTCCGCAGCCCGGATTTCGACTTCCTCAAGAAGCAGCTGAAGTCGCCGGTGATCTTCGACGGCCGCAACCTCTACGACCCGTCGATGATGAAGAAGCAGGGATTCACGTATTACGCAATCGGACGCGGCGAGGGCGCGCGGTCTAACTAGACGCCACCGGTCCGGACGGGGTGGCCGGGTCGCCGGCCCCGCCCGGTCCGTGACCTGCCCGGCCGGGGCTGAAATCCGGGATTCATGACGCCTGCGCCCAATCGCGTTAGGATGCCGGGCGCATGAAGCTCGTCCCCGTCATCCTCTCCGGCGGCGCTGGCACCCGGCTCTGGCCGTTGTCGCGCGAGCTCCTGCCGAAGCAGCTTCTGGCGCTGACCGGCGAACGCACCATGCTGCAGGAAACCGCGGCCCGGCTCGAAGGCTTCACGGGTGCCACGGGACCCATCGTGGTGTGCAACGAGGCGCATCGTTTTCTCGTGGCCGAACAGCTGCGCGAGATGCAGCTCGAACCCACGGCCATCCTGCTCGAGCCCGAAGGCCGCAACACCGCGCCGGCCATCGCGCTGGCCGCGCACGCGGCGCTGGCCACCCAGGGCGAAGACCCGCTGCTGCTGGTGCTGCCGGCCGACCATACCCTGCGCGATCTATCGGCGTTCCGTGCCGCCATCCGCGCGGCCAGCACCGCGGCGGAGGCCGGTCAGCTCGTGGCCTTCGGCATCGTCGCGCGTTCCCCCGAGACCGGTTATGGCTATCTTCGAGTCGAAAAGGGCCGGCGCGGAGCCGGCGAGGGCGTCGTACGACCCATCGTCCGGTTCGTCGAAAAACCGGATCTGCCGCGCGCGCGCGAATTCGTGGCCTCGGGCGAGTATTTCTGGAATTCGGGCATGTTCCTGTTCGGGGCGCGCCGCTTCCTCGATGAGCTGGCGCGACTGGCCCCCGACATCGCGGAAACCTGCGCCCGCGCCAGCGCCACCTCGGTGCGCGACCGCGACTTCACGCGCGTCGATGGGGCGATTTTTGCCCAATGCCGCAGTGAATCGGTGGACTACGCCGTCATGGAAAAGACCCGCGACGCCGTCATGGTGCCGCTGGATGCCGGCTGGAGCGACGTCGGCTCCTGGGATGCCCTGCACGAAGTGCTGCCCGCGGATGAACACGGCAACGTGGCGCGCGGCGACGTGCTGCTCGAAGACACGCACCGTTGCTACGTGCACGCCGACAGCCGGCTGATCGCGGCACTGGGCTTGCATGACATGGTCATCGTCGAGACCGCCGACGCGGTGCTCGTGGCGCCCAGGTCGCGGGTCCAGGACGTCAAGAAGCTGGTGGCCCGTATCAAGGCGGCCGGGCGCGACGAACACGTCGCGCCCGCGACGCCCAAACAATAGTTAGTCAGAAGTCTAAAGAGAAAAGGGAAAGACCCAGTGATCAATCTTGCAGCGTTCAAGGCCTACGACATCCGCGGCCGCATCCCCGACGAAATCAACGCCGACCTCATCTACCAGATCGGCCGCGCCTATGCCGCGTTCATCAAGCCGAAGAAGGTCGCGGTGGGCCGCGACATCCGCCTGACCAGCGAGGAGTTCGCGCAGGCGCTGATCCGCGGGCTGACCGACTCCGGCGTCGACGTCGCCGACATCGGCCTGTGCGGCACCGAGGGCGTGTACTTCGCCACGTTCCACTACCAGCTCGACGGCGGCGTGATGATCACCGCCAGCCACAATCCGCCCGACTACAACGGCCTCAAGCTGGTGCGCGAACTCAGCAAGCCCATCGGCGCCGACACCGGCCTCAAGGACATCGCGGCGATGATTTCGTCGGGCAAGCTGCCGCCGCCGGCGGCCGTCAAAGGCAAGGTCGAGAAACTGGACACCTCCGGCGCCTACATCCAGCACCTGTTGAGCTACGTGAACACGAAGGCCCTGCGCAAGCTCAAGGTGGTGGTCGATGCCGGCAATGGCGGCGCGGGCCTGACCGTCGACAAGCTCGCACCGCATCTGCCGTTCGAGTTCATCAAGGTGCGCCACGAGCCCAATGGCAAGTTCCCGCAGGGCGTGCCCAATCCCATGCTCGAGGAAAACCGCGGCCCGACGCTCGAAGCGCTCCGCAGATCCGGTGCCGACGTGGGCATCGCCTGGGACGGCGACTATGACCGGTGTTTCTTCTATGACTCGAAAGGCTCGTTCATCGAGGGCTACTACATCGTCGGATTGCTTGCCGAGAGTTTCCTCGCCAAGCAGCCGGGCGCGCGCATCGTCTACGACCCGCGCCTCACCTGGAACACCATCGACACCGTGAAGAAACTCGGCGGCGTGCCCGTCATGAGCAAGTCCGGCCATGCCTTCATCAAGCAGAAGATGCGTGAGGTGGACGGAGCCTACGGCGGCGAGATGAGCGCGCATCATTACTTCCGCGACTTCTCGTATTGCGACAGCGGCATGATTCCCTGGTTGCTGGTGCTGGAGCGTGTGTGCGAATCCGGCAAGTCGCTCGACGAACTGGTGGCTGCGCGTATCCGCGCGTTTCCCTCGAGCGGCGAGATCAACCGCAAGCTGCCCGATGCGAAGAAGGTGCTGGCGGCCGCCGAGGCGAAATACGGCCCGGGCGCCGACGCCGTCGATCACACCGATGGACTGTCGGTGGATCACAAGAACTGGCGTTTCAACGTCCGTGCTTCGAACACCGAACCCCTGGTGCGACTCAATGTCGAATCCCGCGGTGACGAGTCGCTGATGCGCGAGAAGACGGCCGACCTGCTGGCCTTCCTGGATTCGCTCGGCGCCGAAAAGCCCGGCGCCCACTGACCCACGAGACTGACATGATGAAACCCACCCGACTTGCCGGTACGGCGGCATTGGCTGCCGTCGTTTTTGTCTCGGCCTACGCCGCGACTCCTTCCTTCGAAATTCCCGCGGCCGTCGAAGCCGCGGCGAAGGCACAGATCACGCCCGCGGCGCTCAGTGCGCCCATCCGCTTCCTGGCTTCCGACGAACTCGAAGGCCGGGGCCCGGCCACGCGCGGGGACGCGCTGGCGCGTCGCTATCTCGCCGCGGAGCTGGAATCGCTGGGGTATCAACCCGGTGGTGAAAACGGCACCTGGGAGCAGGCCGTGGACGTGGTCAGCGTGACGGCGAAGCTTCCCGCGACCTGGAGCTTCACGGGCAAGAACGGCAACGTCGATCTCAAATGGTCGGAGGACTACATCGCCGGCAGCGGCGTGCAGACGCCCAGCGCCGAGATCAAGGACGCGGGCCTGGTCTTCGTGGGCTACGGCATCGAGGCCCCGGAGTACAAGTGGAACGACTTCAAGGGCGTCGACGTGCGCGGCAAGGTGCTCGTGATGCTCAACAACGATCCCGACTGGGATCCGAAGCTGTTCGCCGGCAACACGCGCCTCTACTACGGTCGCTGGACGTACAAATACGAGAGCGCCGCGCGCCACGGCGCCGCGGGCGTGATCATCGTGCACACCACGCCGTCGGCGGGATATCCGTGGCAGGTGGTGCAGTCATCCTGGGGCGGCGCGCAATTCGAGTTGCCCGCGGAAAACGAGCCGCGCATCCAGCTCAAGGGATGGGCCACCGAAGATTCCATGCGTCGCCTGCTGAAGGCGGGTGGGGCGGATCTCGACAAGCTGGTGAAAGCCGCACATAGCCGCAGCTTCAAGCCGGTGCCCATCGATCTCAAGACGTCGATCAGGTTCGAGAACGACATCTCGAAGGTACGCACCGCCAACGTCGCGGGCCTGCTGCCGGGCAGCGATCCGAAGCTCAAGGACGAAGCGGTGATCTACACCGCTCATCACGATCACTTCGGTATCGGCGAGCCGGACAAGACCGGCGACAAGATCTACAACGGCGCCGAGGACAATGCCGCCGGCTGCTCGCAGGTGCTGGCCATCGCGCGCGCCATGGCCGCGCTGCCCGAACGCCCGCGACGTTCGATCCTGATCCTGTTCGTGGCCGGCGAGGAACAGGGCTTGCTGGGCAGCAAGTACTACTCGCTGCATCCGACCATCGCGCCCGGCAAGATCGCGGCCAACATCAACTACGACGGCGGCAACTATCGCGGCCGCACGCGCGACCTCACGCAGCTCGGCATGGGCAAGTCCTCGCTCGACGCAATCGCCAAAGCGCGTGTCGAGAAGCAGGGCCGCGTGCTGGTGCCCGACCAGTTCCCGGACAAGGGCTATTTCTATCGCTCCGACCAGTTCAATTTCGCGAAGATTGGTGTACCCGCGCTGTATTTCGACAACGGCTACGACTACATCGGCAAGCCCGCTGGCTGGGGCAAACACGAGCATGAAGAGTGGACCGAGCACGTGTACCACCAGCCCAGCGACGAGATCGACGACACCTGGGTGTTCGACGGCATGATCGAAGACGCCATGATCGGATTCGAAGCCGGATGGATCGTGGCCCAGGCCGACGAGCTGCCCACGTGGAATCCCGGCGACGAATTCGAAGCCGCCCGCAAGAAAGCACTCGCCGCGAAATAAATGGGGACATTCCTGATTTCCTAGCAAAAGGGGACAGGGCTCGGCGCTTCCTCATCGGGCAATGGGGAGGAGGGTGCGCACGCTCAGTGCGCACGATTCACCCAGTGCGCGGATTCCAGCGCCGCGCCACGGGGGTGGCCCGCTGGCATGAAAGCTGCTCCTGGTTTCCCCGGCACGCCTGGTTGCCGGAGCGGGAGATCACATGAATCGTGCGGACGTCACCGAAGACATCATCCTGGCCAAGCGCGCCAAGGGACTGCGCTGGGAGGATCTCGCGAAGGCCCTGGGGACCAGCAAGGAATGGGCGACGGCGGCCTTGTTAGGCCAGATGACGCTGACGGCGAAGCAGGCCGAGGCAATCGGTGCGCTGCTCGAATTGCCGCCCGAGGCAGTAACGTTGCTGCAGGTGGTGCCGTACAAGGGCTCGCTGCCCACGGCCGTACCCACCGATCCGCTCATCTACCGCTTCTACGAACTCGTGAACGTGTACGGCACCACGTTCAAGGAGCTCATCCACGAGGAATTCGGTGACGGCATCATGAGTGCCATCGATTTCCGCATGGAGCTGACCCGCGAGCCGGATCCGAAAGGCGACCGCGTGCACATCAACATGAGCGGGAAGTTCCTGCCTTACAAAACCTACTGACTCAAGCCGCGGCGTCGGGTTCGGGCGACCTCATCAAGCGGCTTCCGCGGATGAGGCCCGTCCCCTTTTGCTAGGAAATCAGGAATGTCCCCATTTACGCGGCGACGACCTTTTCGCTCTCGGCCGTGGTGTAGTCCATGAGAGCTTCGAGCGCCTCGGCGGCGTTGTTGTAACGCTCGTCGGGCTTCTTGGCGACCAGGCGCTCGAGGAAGCGCTGGTGGCGCGCGAGCTTCTCCGGCAGCTTCGGAATCGGCGCGGTCTTGTGCATCTCGAACAGCGCCACCAGCGATCCGGCGGCGTACATGCGCTGGCCGGTGAGCAGTTCGTAGAACATCACGCCGACGCTGTAGAGATCGGAGCGCTCGTCGGCCGTGCCGCCCAGCGCCTGTTCGGGTGACAGGTAGTAAGGCGTGCCGATGACCACGCCGGCCAGCGTCCTGGCCACCGGGTCGGCGTCGCGGCGCGCGCTGCCGAAGTCCACGAGCGCGATGGTGCCATCGTCGCGGAACATGACGTTGGCGGGCTTGAGGTCGCGGTGGATGATGCCGCCGGCGTGCACCGACATCAGCGCCGCGAGGATCGATCCCACGATGATCATGGCCTCCTCGGCCGAGGGACGATCACGCGCGATGCGCGCGCGCAGGTCGCCGGCGGGGAAGTACTCCATGACGATGTAGGCATGGCTTTCCGAGAAACCGTGCTCGAACACCTTGGCCACGTACGGGCTGTCGATGCTCGAGGCGGCGAAGTATTCCTGCACGAAACGGGCGAGCAGGTCGGCGTCGCCGCTGCCTTCGCCCTTGAGGATCTTGAGTACCACCTGCTGCTTGTCCGGCCCGCGCTCGCACAAGCAGACATTGGCGGTGGCACCGCTGCCCAGCGGCTTGACCGGCGTGAAGCCGGTGATGCCGGCGGCCTTGAGCACGGCATCCGCGTCCGCCAGGCGCTTCATGTCGGCGCGCTGGATCATGCTCGGGCTTTCGACCACGGGCTCGCTCTTCGGCAACGGCTTGCCCTGCGGAATCGGCTTGATATCCGCGGCCGAGGGACGCGATTCGGACTTGCGCGGCGGCAGTGGCGGCGCCTTGACGTCGATCTCGGCCGGCGGGCTGTGACGCTTGCTGGCTTCGACCGGCACGCGCACGATTTTCGGGAAGTTGGGCCGGGTGCGCAGCTCCGACAGCCACAACAGGCCCTCGCGACGCAGGTACTCGTCGTCGATCAGCATGTGCGCGTAGCGGTCCCAGCGGAAGTCCGGCGGCGGCTTGCCGTAGGCCGCGAGGTCGTGGACCTCGAGCTTGGCATTGGGCCATTTCTCGATGGCCACGCGCCGCGCCCGGTTCACGAGACCGGAGGCGTGGCGCATGATGAGGACGCGTTCAGTCATGGTGGGGACTTCCTGTACGTCACTTCTGCGTGACCGAGTGCCTCTCGATGATCGCGCGCAGCTTGAGCTCGTCCACCGGCTTGGTCAGGTAACCGTCGCAGCCGGCCATGGTGCCGCGGATCTTGTCGAAGGTCTTGTCCTTGCTCGTGAGCATCACGACCTTCATCAACGCGTTGTCCTTGTTCTTCTTGATCATCTTGCAGACGTCGTAGCCATCCATGCCGGGCAGCATGACGTCGAGGAAGATGAGATCGAAGTGCTGCTTGGAGATCTTGAACAGCGCCTCTTCGCCCGAGGCGGCGAATTCCGGCTGGATGCCATAGGGCTGCAGCTTGTTCTGCAGGAAGGTGCGCATCAGCGGGCTGTCATCGACCGCGAGCACGCGGAAATTGTGTTCCTCGTGCCGCGCCGTCGGCGCACCGGCCGGCATCACCGGCACGGGCGGCGCCACGGGCGCGGGCGCGGGAGCGACCTGCACGGTGGGCGGAGCCTGCATCGGCGCTTCAGCGAGTTTCGAGACCGTGGGCGCCGCCGCGGGCATGGAGGCCTGCATGGGCGCGTCCGCGACCTTGGCCAGCGACGAAGCGCTGGGCAGCGAGGCGGCCATCGGTGATGGCGGGACCACGCGCAGGTTGGCGCGCGCCGCGGAAGGCGCAACCGCCGCCGACAAGGCCGAGGGCGACAGCGGCGTCACGCCACTGGCCTGGAGGTTGGCCACGGGGCTGGCCGCCTTCTCCGGCTGGGACAGGATCCGGTCGACGGTTTTCTCCGGCACCGGTTTTTCATTGATGGATTTTTCCAGGGCCCGGTCGAGCGCCGGCGGCATGTTGGGCTGCAGCGTGACATTGGGAAGCACCGTGGCGGCGGGCGCCGCGGCGGTCATCGACATCGGCATCACGCCAACCGGCGCGGCCGCGGAACTCGCGGTCATGGTCTGGGCATTCGAGGACAGCGTGGCGGCGGCCGTGGACAGGGTGCTGGCCGCGGCGGAGGACAGTGTGCTCGCGGCGGCCGTGGACATCGTGCTCGCGGCCGCGGACACCGGCGAGTTCAGGCTGGCGGACAGCGACGGCTGCTGCATCGTCGTTCCGCTGCTGGCGCGCGTGAGCGTCTGTTCGGCCCGGGTGGGTTCACGCGCCGCGGCCGGTGAGGACTCGGCGGCCGACGTGGGCAGGGTGCCACCGGCGGATGGCGCCGAGACATCGTGCCCGGCGGCTTCGCGCGCGACATTGTTGAGCGCAATGGCGAGACGGTCCATGGCGCCCACCACCTTGAGGCCCAGCGGCCGTGCGGCGGAGGCCACGCCGAGATCGGTGTTCTTCGATCCCACTACCAGGGTGCGATCGGAAGTACTCGCGAACGTGGCCTGCCAGCTGGCGACGGCACTCTCGCTGTCACCATCCAGCAGGTACATGTCCGGGGCCACGCCGGTTTCCGGGTTCCAGAGCTTGTAACCGATCTGCCGTGCCGGGGCGACCGACAGCAGGAAGATCGAGTTCAGCATCTGGCGCTCCGGGGCGGAGAAGCCAACGACTCGTACATTGAGGACGCGCGTCTTGTTACTCATATCAATCCCTTGTGTGACCTCAGCCCGCCGCCGCGCGACTCAACTGGCGCGGGTTGACGGCATCGGCCACGTGTTGCAGCAGCTCGTGATCGGTATACGGTTTGGTCAGGTAGACGTTCACGCCCGCGGACAACGCCTGGCGACGGTGTTTGTCCATCGAGCGCGAGGTGATCATGATGACGGTGAGCGCGGCCAGCTCGGGGCGCGAACGCACGTGCGCGGTGAGCTCGAGGCCGTTCATGTTGGGCATTTCGAGGTCCGTGAGCAGCAGGTCGGGGCGCTGCGCGTCCATGGCCTTGGCCGCTTCGAGGCCGTCGCGGGCCAGCACCACGTCGTAACCATGGTCCTCGAGCAGCGAGGCGACGGCACGGCGCACGGACATCGAGTCGTCCACGATGAGCACGCGCGAGCGGCGCTGCGCCTGGGCCTGGGCGCGCGCCTCGGCGGCGACGCGCATCGACTGCTCGCGCGGGCTGCGCAGCAGTTCCGAGATGTCGAGCAGCGGAATCACGCTGCCGTTACCGAGCAGGCCAATGCCGGCCACGCCGGGAATACGCTTGAGGAAACGGCCCGCCGGTCGCGTCACCAGTTCGCTGGCATCGAGCACGGCATCGACCAGCACGCCGACGGGACCCGTCTCCGTGTCCACGAGCACGAGATTGCGCTTCTCCGGCGCGCTGGCCGCGGCGAGACCGGTGAGCGTCGCGAGTTCGTGCGCAGGGACGCGGCCTTCTTCGGTCATGGCGAACGTGGCGTCGCCTTCCTGGGCCAGGCCCACGGCCACGGCGGGCACCGCGCGGCGCACGGTGTGGCTGGCGATGCCGAACACCTGGCCGCCGTCGCGCACGAACAGCGCGTGGGTGGCGACCAGTGAAGCCTGGAAACGCAGCTCGATGGTGAGGCCTTCACCGCGGCGGCTGCGGATGTCGATGGAGCCGGCCAGCGCGCGCAGGCGCGTCGCGACCACGTCGAGACCCACGCCGCGGCCGGAGATCTCCGTGACCGCGTCGCGCGTCGAGAAGCCGGGCAGCAGCGTGAGGCGCGCGATTTCGACTTCGGAAGGCGTGGCGTCGGCGCCCAGCAGGCCGCGTTCGATGGCCCGGGTCCGGATGCCGTCGAGATCCAGTCCGCGGCCGTCATCGGAAACCTGCACGGTGACCACCTGTCCGCGGCGCAACACCTGCAGCGTGATCGTGCCCATCTCGGACTTGCCGGCGGCGAGGCGCTCGTCGGGTGACTCGAGTCCATGGTCCACGGCGTTGCGCAGGATGTGCAGCAGGGGATCGAGCAGCTGGTTCAACACGTCGGCGTCGACCAGGATGTCCTGTCCCACCACCACCAGCCTGGCCTGCTTGCGCGTGGCCGTGGCGGTCTGCCGCACGTTGCGCTGCAGGCGCGGCACGATGGTTTCCACCGGCGCCATGCGTGTCTGGGAGGTGAGATGCGTGAGTTCGCGCAGCAGGCGCTGCTGCTGGTGCAGGATGCCCGCGAGGCCGGCCAGTTCGTCCTTGAGACCGAGGCCGAGATCGCGCGCGTCCGTGGATTCTTCGATGAGCGCGCGCGTGATCGACTGCACTTCGTTGTACTGGTCGAGTTCCAGCGAGTCGAAATCGCCGTGGCCGGGCGCAGCGGCCACCGGGCTCGCCGAGTGCAGCTTGTGGCGTGCCGCGACGCCGCGGATGTCCACCGAGTTCTCGAGTTCGAACAGCCGCTTCTGGATGCTGCGGTCCTGCTCGACCAGCTGCCGCGAATGCGCCGAGGCGGATTTCAGTTCCTGCTCGAGCTCGCCGATCTTGATGGTGACTTCGCCCACCATGCGCACCAGGTTGTCGAGCAGCTGCGTGGGCACGCGGGTCATCGCGCGGGCATCGCGCGTATTGGGAGTATCGCGGGCATCGCGCGTATTGGAAACATCGCGCGCTTCGATCGGATTCGCAGCGACCGGCGCGACTGCCACGCTGGCCGGCGATTCCGTCATGCCCTGCGGCGTGGCGCCATCGTCGACGAACTGGTTGTCGCGCGCCGCGTCGAGCATGGTGATCACGGCGAGCGCGTTGTCGGGCGCGCGATCTTCACCCGCGACCGCGGCCACCATCTGCGCCAGGCAGTCGGCCGCCGCCATGAGGGCGCGCGCGCGATGCGCTGAGGGCGCGTGGCTGTCGGCTTCGCAGATTTCGAGAACGTCTTCGAGCCGGTGCGCGAGCTTGCCGACGCCCTGGATGCCCAGGATGTTTGCCGAGCCCTTGAGCGTGTGCGCGGCGCGCTTGGCATTGCGCAGCAACTCGGACTGCGCGGGATTCACGATCCATTCCGACAGTGACTCGGTGACTTCGGCCGCCTGCGGCGGCGAGTCGTTCATGAAGGCATCGAGCAGGGCACCGTCGACGTCGGATCCGATATCCAGCGCCAGGTCGGATTCGGTGAGTGCTTCGGGAGCCGCGTCTTCGGATACGTCGAGCGCCGCGCCGATGTCGTTGGCCGCGGCGAGTTCGGCGCGCAGGGCGGCGAGGGCGTCGGCATCCAGCGGATGGGGAACCCACTCGCCACCGAAATGGGCGAGCAGCGTGTCGATCGAGCCCGTGTCCGTCGGATGCCGCAGGTGCGTTTCGAGCTGGCGCGGCCAGTCGGTGAAGAAGGAACGAACCAGCACGCGCTCGTCACCTTCGTGCGTGGCGAGGTGGCGCAGGTTGTCGGCCACGCAGGCGCAGATGCGCTGCACGCCCGCGAGGCCCATGTATCCCGCGGCTTCAGAAAGCCGGGCGACGGACGTTAAATAGGAATCATCGGCAGGCGCCGTCGCTCCGGGTTCACCACTGGAACCGGAGTCATAGGCCTGCGTCAGCTCGGGGGAAAGACCCCGGAGCTCGTCGGCGAGCGCGGTGAGGAGATCCTGTCCTCGCAACTCCCTAACCTCTCTGCATTCCCTTTGACCGTTACGCCGCGCGACTCGTGGTCGGCAGCTTGAACACGCGCACCGATTCCACGAGGCGATCGGCTGACTTCGACAGGTCCGCGGTGGCCTCGGACTGCAGCAGAATTTCCGCCGCGGTCTTTTCCGTGCTGGCGCCGATCTGGTGCACGCGGTTGCGCAGCTCCGTCGTGATCTTCATCTGCACCTGCGCCGACGACGTGATTCGCTTCACGAGCTCCACGAGCGACGCGGTGGACTGCTGCGTTTCGCGCATCTGCTGACCGGACCTGGCGGCCAGCTCGGAGCCGGCGACCACCTGCGAAATCGTCTTGTTGACCGTGTTGATCGTGTCGGACGTTTCGATCTGGATGTTGTTCACCAGCTGCGCGATCTGCTGCGTCGCCTGGCGCGAGCTCTCGGCGAGGCGCTGCACTTCTTCGGCCACGACCGCGAAGCCGCGGCCCGCGTCACCGGCGGCGGCCGCCTGCATCGAGGCGTTCAAGGCCAGCACGTGCGTGCGCTCGGCGATGGTGTTGATCAGGTTCACGATGCCGGTGATTTCCTGGGAACGTTCGCCCAGGCGCTTGATGCGCTTTTCGGATTCGGCGATGGATTCGCGGATGCCTTCCATGCCCTTGACGCTCTCGTTCACCGCGCCGAGCGCGCTGGTGGTGGAGGTGGTCGCCTGTTCGGCGGCGCGGTTGGAGGCGGCAGCCAGCTCGGCCACCTGGGTCATGACCTTGTTCGCGTTCGCGAGGTTTTCGCTGGCGCGTTCGACGTCCGAACGTTCCGCCGCGGCGGTGGCGTTCACGGACTCGGCCTGGCGCTTCACGCGCTCGGTGGAGAGCTTCACCTGCGCCGCGATGCTGGTCACTTCCGACAGCACTCGGCCGGTCTCGTGGGCCAGCAGGTTGATGGAGTCGGACACGGTGCCGATCACGTTCGCGGTGACCGGCGCCTTGGCGGTCAGGTCCTTGTTGGACAGCTGCGCCACGGCCTGCAGCAGCTGCACGACCGAGTTGTTGAGGTCTTCGTTCTCGCGCTCGGCGTCGGCGAGACGCGTCACGCGGTCGTCGAGCAGGTTGTCGAAGGCGCGCGAGAGCTGGCCGAATTCGTCGTCACCACCCAGCTGCGTGCGCGCCTGGTAGTCGCCATCCGCGATCGCGTTCACGGTGTTCTGCATCTTCGTGATGGGCTTGGTCACCGAGCGCAACAGCGCGAAGGCGATCAGCAGGCCGAGTCCCAGCAGCGCCACGGCGATACCGGTGGACCAGACCACCACCTTCTCGCGCAGGCGCGTCACCGCGGCGAACGCTTCGGTGGAATCGATCTCGGCCACGATGGCCCAGCGCAGGCCGAGTACGTTGAGCGGCGCGTAGGCACCGAGCACCGGCGTGCCGGCGTAGTTCGGGTACACACCGAAGCCCGCGGTATTGTTTTCGAACGCGTCCTTCGTGGCGCGCGTGTTGATGGGCACGAGGCCGATGCTGGTGCCCTTGGCGGTCACGGCACTGGCCAGGCCCTTCTGGAAGCCCGCGGCGCTGACGCTTTTGCCATACGCCTCGAGGTCCTCGACCGCGAGACGCGCGATGGAACGCGGCGTGCCGTCGGCGGCCGAGACCAGGTAGGTTTCACCGGTGTCACCGAGGCCGCGTTCTTTCCACTTGCCTTCGTGCGTCATCACCGCGTTGATCTTGTCGATGGGCACCTGCACCACGAGCACGCCGATTTTCTTGCCGGCGTCGAAGATGGGCGTGCCGAGGAAGGCCGCCTGGTCGTTGTATGAAGGCAGGTACTCGCCGAACTCCGACAGCGACACGAGGCCGGGTTTGTCGAGCGACCACGAGGCGCGGAAGGCGTCGCCGAGTCGGGACTTCGCGTAAGGACCGTTCACCAGCGAGGTGGCGAAGTCGAGCTCCTTGAACACGGTGTAGACGATGGTGCCGCCGCGCGGCTCGACCAGGAAGATGTCGTAGAGGCCGAACTGCGTGAGGGCCGTGCGCAGGTACGGGTGCAGCGCTCCATGGAGTTCCGAGTAACGCGAGCCGTCATTGGCGCGATCCAGGTTGAGCTTGGCGCCCAGCGGATTCGGGTTGGCCGCGATGTACTGGTACTGCAGGTTCATGGTGAGGTCGGGCAGCGCCGCGACCGTGCCGGACATGTCGAGCTTCTTGCCGGTGTTGCGGCGCTCGAACTCGGTGACGAAATCGCCGGTGTAGTACTTGGCGAGGCGCGCGCGTTCGCCGGGCAGGTCGGCGATGCTGATCACCGAGTTCTCGAACGCCGGCGGCATTTCGCGCATGGCGTGCACCACGTCCGGCGAGGCGGCGAGCACCTGCACCTGGTTCGAAAGCGACTGGAAGTAGTCGGTGATCTGCGCGGCCTTGGACGCGCGCTGCGCGATCAGCGCTTCACGCGCCTGGGCTTCGAGCGCCGCGCGGCCGGAGTTCAGGGACTCGCGACCCACGATCACCGAGGTGACCGCAACCGGGATGATGGCGAGGAACAGCGTTCCGAGCAGCAGTTTCTGCCGGATGGACTGGGCGCCGAATGCATTGCGGAGGGCCATGGTTTAACTCACGTGGGAAAGGAGTTGCGCGAAATCGAACTCGAACCAGGCATCGCTGCCGGCCACGTAGGTGGCGACGACGGCGGTGGCTGCGCCCGCGGGCAACGCGGGCGGAATGATCTGGGCCTCGGGCAGGAAGGCCATGCGGCGGGGCAGGCCATCGATGACGATGCCGGCGGCTTCATCGCCGTGGCCGATGACCAGCAACATGCGCTTCTCGCGCGGCAGGTGTTCGGTTTCGAACAGCGCCGCGAGATCGAACAGCGGCACGATGCGGCCGTGGAGGTTGACCAGGCCGAGCAGGTTGGCGGGCATGCGCGGCAGCGGGAAGACATTGGGCATCTCGACCAGCTCGCTGGCCGCGGCGAAGGGCGCGAGCAGGCGCATGTGACCGATGCGAAATGCCTGGCGCACGATCTCATTCGGGTTCTCACCCGTGGGCGGCGCCGCGAGAGCCGCCAGCTCCGGGGGCAGCGGCGGCAAGCCGAGGATCTGTCCCGGTGGCAATGGATACGTGGCGTTCACGAGTCGTGCCGGCTCAGGCGCAGGCCGTGATGGCGCTGAGAATCTGGTCGGGGGTGTACGGCTTGGTGACGTAGCCCTTCACGCCGAGCATCTGCGCCCAGACGCGATCGGCCTTCTGGTTCTTGCTGGTGACCAGCACCACCGGGATGGCCTTGGTGGCCGCATCGCCGCCGATGGCGCGCGTGGCCGCGAAGCCATCCATCTGGTCCATGTTGACGTCCATGAGGATGACGTCGGGAAGCTGCGCCTTGGAAATTTCCACGGCCTGTTGGCCGTTGGTTGCCGTGATCGTCGTATAGCCGGCCCCACTCACGATCTTCTCCAGATTCATGAGATCCGGACGCGCGTCATCAACGATCAGCACTTTTTGAATAGCCACGAAGCTCCCTCCGGGCGTGGAAACGCCCCAAAAACAGGTCTCAGACGAGGGGAATCTTGGCCCTTATGTGACAAAACCACGGTGATGCGGGTCACACCGGGTTTCCCTAGGAAGGGCTCCAGTTCACGAGTTTTCGGGGTTTGGAGCGACTCCGGGCGCCGGGGGCTCTTAGTACTGGCGTTTAGGCAGTTCTTCGGCCGCCGTGTCGCGCGAGAACACCGATTCCCGGGTGACGATGTGCCGGGGCACGGGACGGCCGGCCACCACGTCCTGCACCGTGGCGATGAGCTGCGGCCCGAACATCGGGCTGGATTCCACGGTTACGTTGAGCTTGCCGGCGACCACGGCCTCGAGGCCCCGCCGGCTGCCTTCGATCGAAATCACCAGGATGTCGCTGCCGGGTTTGAAGCCCGCGGCCTCGATGGCATCGATGGCGCCCAGCGCCATGGTATCGCTGTGCGCGAACAGCACCCGGATGCGGCGACCTTCGCTCTGCAGGAAACTCTCCATGACGCGCTTGCCGCTCTCGCGGCTGAAGTCGCCGCTCTGCGAGCGGATGATGCGGTAGCGAGGCTCGGTCGCAATGATCTCGGCAAAGCCCTGCTTGCGATCGTTGGCGGGCGCCGAACCCACTGTCCCCTGCAGCTCGACGATGTCGATCTCACCCGGAAGGTCGCGGGTGTGTTCGAGCAGCCAGCGCCCGGCCTGCCGTCCCTGCTCGACGAAGTCCGAACCGATCAGCGACACGTACAGCGATTCGTCGCTGACCTCGATGGTGCGATCGATGAGGATTACGGGAATTCCCGCCGCGCGGATCTCGCGCAGCACGAGCTCCCAGCCCGTCTCGACCACGGGCGAGAGCGCGATCACGTCGACGTGCTGGCTGACGAAAGAGCGCAGCGACGCCACCTGGTTTTCCTGGCTGCGATGCGCATCTTCCACGCGCAGTTCGATTCCCGCGGCCAGCGCGGCCTGGCGTATGGACACCATGTTGGCCGCGTTCCAGTTGAGCCGGGTGTCGATCTGGCTGATGCCCAGCACGATCGAGCCGGCGTTGCCATCCGTCCGGTCGGTGCCGCGCGAGCACGCCCCCAGGATGGCCACCACCGTGGCCACCAGCGCGCACGCCAGTCCCTGTCGAATGCCCCATCTCATTCTCGTGCCGAAGCCTGCGCCATCGCGACGACGTGCGACAACCCCCGTTGGAGGTACGGTCATCGGTAGTAAGGACATGTACGCATGTGCTCAGCGTCCGCCCAGGTGGGTGGCGAGCGCGGTGCGCAGGTCGGTGATGCGCGGTGGCTTGCTGATGATTCCATCGACACCGGGCGGAATGTCGCCTTCGGCGACCAGTCGCCGGCCCCAGCCCGTGAGCATCAGCACCACCGTCGCCGGCGACGATGTCTTGATGGTCGATGCCACTTTGCGGCCATCGACATGCGGCATGCCGAGGTCGGTGATGACCACCTCGAAGGGATGGCCCTTGGTGCTGGCTTCCACGAAAGCATTGATGCCGGCCTGTCCGCCACTGGCGCTGACGACTTCGTGGCCGTCGGACTCGAGCGCATCGCGCAACGACTTCAGCATCATCGGATCGTCGTCGACGATGAGGATGCGCTTCGGGCCGATGGGCTGCTGACCGGGTTCCTGGGGCGGCGTGCTGTCGATCCTGGCGGCGGCGAATTCGACACGCACCACCGTGCCCTTGCCGGGTTCGCTTTCGATGTCGATCTGCGCGCCATGTCGCTGCACCACGCCATACACCATGGGCAGTCCAAGTCCCGTGCCCCGCGTTCCCTTGGTGGAGAAGAACGGCTCGAGACAGCGGCGCCGGGTTTCCTCGTCCATGCCGACGCCATTGTCGGCCACTTCGAGGATCGCCCAGTTTCCCTGGGCGCGAATCGCGGTGCGCGTGCGGATGGTCAGCGTGCCGCCGCTGGGCATGGCGTCCACGGCGTTGAACACCAGGTTCACGAGCGCGTCGCGGATCTGACTCTGCACGCCGGCGATGCGCGGCAATTCCGAGTCGAGCTCGAGCGTCAGATCGATGACCGCGCCCCGCTGCTGCGGTATGTCGCTCCAGCGCGCGCGTGTGAGGTCGAGCACCTGTTCCACCAGCAGGTTGAGATCCAGCGGCTTGAGCGAGGCCTCCGGTTCGCGAAAACGATAGAACTCGCCCATGCGCGCCACCGTCTGCGCCACGTCGTCGACCGCGCGCTGGATGATCTCGAGCTGCTTGCGGCCGCGCTCCGTCAACGCCGACTCGCGTTCCAGCAGCGCCTCGGTGTAGAGCGCCATCGGCGAGATGGCATTGTTGATGTCGTGCGCGATGCCGCTCGCCATCTGGCCGAGCGCGCGCAGGCGCTCCTGCTGCATGACCTGTTGTTGCGTGTGGCGCAGGTCGTCGTAGGCCTGCTGCAGGGCCGTGTAAAGCTGCGCCTGGTGGGCGGCGAGGGCGGTGTGTTCGCTGGCCTGGCGCAGGAATTCGCATTCGCCGCTGCTGAAGGAATCCGCGGCACCGCGCGCGCAGATCAGGGCGCCGAACACCTGGCTCTCGACCAGCAGCGGCGCGATCACCAGCGAGCGCAGGCCGGCGCCGGCGAGCCGCCGCGGAAAGTCGAACATCGCGGCATCGATGTCGGGTTCGTAAACCAGGTAGCCGCGCACGCAGCGGCCCAGCCCGTTGTCGTCGATGGGCAGAATGGTGTCCAGTCTCAGGTCCATCTGCCGCGCCAGCGGTTCGCTGCGTGCGCCCAGGCAACTCACGGCCAGCTGGTTGGCCGCGGCGTCGTACAGGCACACACAGCAGAAATCCACGGGCATGTCGTCTTCGATGGTGCGCACCACGGCCTGGAAGATGCTGCCGAGGTCCTGGCGTTCACCGATGGCTCGCGTGATGCGCGACAGCAGCGCCAGGCGCTGCAGCTGCTCGGCCACGCGCCGCTCGTGTGCCAGGCGTTCGCTGATGTCGCGGTAGTTGCACACGATGGCGCGTACGAAGGGATCGTCCAGCAGGTTGGTGGCGACACCTTCGAGCCAGATCCAGTGGCCATCCTTGTGCTTGCGGCGCCAGACGGCCGGAATCGGCTGGCCGGGACTCAGGAACAGCTTTTCCATGGCCTTGGCCAGCGGCTCCAGGTCGTCCGGGTGCGTCTGGTCGGTGGCCAGCGTGCCCAGCAACTCCGCGGGGGAGTACCCCTCGATTCGCGTGACCGAGGGGCTGAGATAGCGGAACACGCGGTCCGCACCAGTCAGCGAAATCGCGTCGGCGCTGTTCTCGATGAGCGCGCGGAACTGGCGCTCGCTCTTGTGCAGCGATTCATAGGCTTCCTCGAGCGCGCGCGTGCGTTCCGCGACGCGTACCTCGAGCCTGTCCTTGGCGTCGCGCAATTCCTCGGCGGCGCGTTCCTCGTCGGTGACGTCGCGGGCAGTGGCGAACATCAGGTCACCGCGCGGCAACGAGCGCCAGGAAAGAACGCGCCAGCTGCCGTCCTTGTGGCGCATGCGTCCGACGAACGCATCGATGCGCTCGCCGCCGACGACCTGGCGGCGCACGACATCGAGGGCACGCTCGCGATCATCGGGATGCACGATGTCCATGTACGGAATGCGCAGGGCTTCTTCCACGCTGTAACCGAGCATTTCGGTGATGGCCGGGCTCACGCGTTTGAAGTACCCGTCGGCGCCCGCGATGCTGAAGAGGTCGATGGACAGGTCGAAGAACCGGCTGAGCTCGGCTTCCGCCCGCGCGCGGCCGGCGAAATCGCGACGAATGGCGAACAGGGCGATGCCCACGCACAGCAATGCGAGTCCGCTGCCCCCCACGATGACCCAGCGCGCGATCGAGGCGCTGCGCCGCGCTTCGCGCTCGCGCACGTTGAGCTGCGCGATCTCCGTGGTCTTCATTTCCTGCGCCAGCCGGAACACCGTGGCCTGGAGCGCGGGCCCCGGCCGACTGCGATTCTGCGCGAGGCGGCGTTGCACTCCCTCCATGCCCTCGGTGCGACGCAGCTCGACGATTTCGTCGCTTTGCTTCAACCGGTTGCGCACGGCTTCGGCCAGCTCTGACATGCGCGCCGTCTGTGCCGGGTTGTCCTTGACGGCGTCGCGCAGCTCCACGACCAGCCCATCGACACGGCCGATGGCGCGCGTGTAGTCCGCGGCGAACGGCTCTTCTCCCGTGATGATGTAGGCGCGTTGCGCGGATTCCGACTCGAAGGTGGTGGTGACCAGTGCGTCGATGTTGGTGAGCACGGTCTGCGAGCGGATCACGAGCTGCGAGTTCTCGTTGAGCCGCACCACCGACAGGTAGGACACGATGCCGATGGCGCCCAGGATGGCGATCGCCACGGCGAAACCCAGCCGCACCTTGAGCTCGGTGGTGGCGTGGCGGCTGTCGATGGCGCGGCGCGCGGCGCCCTGGCGCCACCCGGTGAGCTCGGCGAACAACACGCTGATCAGCACACCTTCGAGCACCAGGAACAGCCAGTGGGCGAAGTCCACCGGCGTGCTGAACGAGAAGCTGCGCATCGGGGGAACGACGAACCAGGCGGTGACGAGGGCCGTCAGCAGCGTCGCGAACAGTCCCGGCCAGAGACCGCCGAGATAGGCGCTGACGATGACGGGCACCAGGAAGATGATGAGAAAGGAGCGGTTTTCGAGCTCGGGTGCCAGCACGAGCCGCAGCCAGAGCACCGCGAGCGTCAGGGCGAGCGCGACTGCGTAGGCACGCCAGCGTTGTGCCAGCCGCGTAGGAACCGCGCGGGTGGATTCTTCTTGCACCGCCGCAGCGTAATCCCCACCCCCGCCGCGAGGGAAGTGCTTCGCACGCAGTTGGGGCAGGGCGTGCCGGGCACCCTGCCAGGCGCAGCCCCGGACCCGTTGCTAACTACCGTCCGCTGCCGCTCCCGAGGTGAGCCACGAGGGCGGCCCTGAGCTCGGTGATCTTGGGTGGCTTGCTTAGGATTTCGTCGACTCCCGGGGGAATATCGCCCTCGGCCACCAGTCGGCGGCCCCAGCCGGTCAGCATCAGGATGACCGTGCGGGGTACCGAACCCTTGATGGCCGAGGCCACCTTGCGCCCGTCGACATGTGGCATGCCGAGGTCGGTAATCACTACCGGGAATGGGTGTCCCTCGGCATGGGCTTCGACGAAGGCATTGATGCCGGCCTGGCCGCCGCTGGCCGACACCACTTCATGGCCCTCGGCTTCGAGTGTGTCGCGCAGCGACTTCAGCAGCAGCGGGTCGTCGTCGATGATCAGGATGCGTTGCGGCCCGAGGTCCGAGGCTTCGTCCGCGGCACGATCCGCGTCCTCGGCCGTGCCGGCCGGGAAGCTCAGGCGCACCGTGGTGCCCTTGCCGGGCGTGCTGTCGATCTCGAGGCTGGCGCCATGGCGCTGCACGACGCCATACACCATGGGCAGTCCCAGTCCCGTGCCGCGTTCACCCTTGGTGGTGAAGAAGGGTTCGAGGCAGCGGCGCCGCGTCTGCTCGTCCATGCCCACGCCCTGGTCGGATACCTCGAGGTGGACCAGGCGGGTCCAGCCGCTGCCGGGGCCACTGAAGGTCCGCACGATGAGCGCGCCGCCCTGGGGCATGGCATCGACGGCGTTGAACACCAGGTTGACCAGCGCGTCGCGGATCTGGCTTTCCACCGCGGCGATCTGCGGCAGTCCCGGCTCGAGCTCCGGCCGCATCTCGATGTTGGCGCCGCGTTGCTGTGCCATGTCGCTCCAGCGCGCGCGCGTGAGATCGATGACCTGGCGCACCAGCTTGTTCAACTCCACCGGGATCAGGTGCAGCTGCGGCTCGCGCTGCCGGTAGAACTCGCCCATGCGCTGCACGGTCTGCGCCACGTCGTCAACGGCCCGCTGGATGATCTCCAGGTGGCCACGCGCGCGCGGACTCAGCTGTTCGCGTTCGAGCAGCGCCTCGGTATACAGCGACACCGGGGAGATGGCGTTGTTGATGTCATGCGCGATACCGCTCGCCATCTGGCCCAGGGCGCGCAGGCGCTCCTGCTGCATCACCTGTTGTTGCGACTGCCGCAGGTCGTCGTAGGCCTGTTGCAGCGCCGAGTACAACGACGCCTGGTTCGAGGCCAGCGCGATGTGCTCGCTGGCCTGGCGCAGGAACTCACATTCCGCGCTGCCGAAGGCCTGGGCCTCGCGGCGCGCGCACACCAGCACGCCGAATACGTGGCTCTCGACCACCAGCGGCGCGATGACCAGCGAGCTCATGCCTGCCTGCGCGAGCCGGCGAGGGAAGTCGAAGGTGCTCGAGGCGATGTCGGCCTCGTAGACCAGCTGGCCGCGCACGCAGCGGCCGAGGCCGTTTTCGTCGATGGGCAGCAGCGTGTCTTTCTGCAGGCCCACGCCGGCCGCGGGCTGCTCGCTCTTGGCGCCGATGCAGCTCACGCTGAGCCGGTGGTCGGTGTCCTCGTGCAGGCAGATGAGGCAGAAGTCGACCGGCAGATCGTCTTCGAGCGTGCGAACCACCACCTGGAAGATGCTGCGCAGGTCCTGTCGTTCCCCGATGGCGCGCGTGACCCGTGACAGCAGCGCCAGGCGCCGCAGCTGTTCGTTGAGCCGGCGCTCGTGCGCCAGCCGCTCGGTGATGTCGCGGTAGTTGCAGACGATGGCGCCCACCGAAGGATCGTTGAGCAGGTTGGTGGCGATGCCCTCCAGCCAGATCCAGTGGCCGTCCTTGTGCCGTCGGCGCCAGGTGGCCGGAATCGGCTTGCCGGGATGGGCGAGCAGCTGCTGCATGGCATTCGCCAGCGTGGGCATGTCGTCGGGGTGCGTGTGCTCGGTGCCCAGCCGGCCCAGCAGCTCGTCGGGCCGGTAACCTTCGACGTTGGTGACCGCCGGGCTCAGGTACAGGATCTTGTTGTGCGCATCGATGAGCGCGATGCTGTCGCTGCCGTTCTCGATGAGCGCGCGGAACCGGCGCTCGCTCAGGCGCAGTGATTCGTTGGCTTCCTCGAGAGCGCTGGTGCGCTCGGTGACGCGTTCCTCGAGTTGCGCCTTGGCTTCCCGCAATTCCTGCGAGGCGCGCATTTCCTCGGTGACGTCGCGCGCGGTGCCGAACATCAGGCTGCCGCGCGGCATCGAGCGCCACGACAACACGCGGTAGCTGCCGTCCTTGTGGCGCATGCGGCCGATGAAGGCGTCGATGCGCTCGCCGGTCTGGATCTGTCGCTTCACGGCGTTGGTGGCGCGCGCGTGGTCATCCGGGTGCACCAGGTCCATGTAGGGAATGCGCAGGATTTCATCCTCGGTGTAGCCGAGCATGTCCGCGATGGCCGGACTCACGCGCTTGAAGTAACCATCGCCGCCGGTGATCACGAACAGGTCGATCGACAGGTCGAAGAACCGGGTGAGATCGGCCTCGGCCCGTTCGCGGCCGGCGAAGTTGCGGCGGATGGCGAACAGGGACAGCACCACGAAGATCAGCGCAAACAGGCTGCCGCCGAGAATCACGTTCTTGCTGAGGGCCGTGCTGCGCGCCGTCATGCGCTCGCGGTCATCAAGCACGGCCTGTTCGGCAGCCTCGATCTCGTCGGCGATCGACCGCAACCGCGCCTGCAGGGCAGTACCCCGGGTGCCGTGCTGACGGATGTCTTCCTGGACGGAGGCGACGCCGCCCTGGCGACTGAGCGCGATCACCTGGTTGCTGCGCGCGATGCGCGCGTCCAGGGCTTCCTGCAGTTTCCCGAACTGGGCGCCTTGCGCGGGTTGCAGGGAACTGCGCAGCCTTTCACGCAGCACGTCGATGTCGTCCACGATCTGGTCGAAGCTGGAAACGAAGGATTCATCCCCGGTGATCACGAAGCCGCGCTGCGCGGATTCCGCCTCGGCGGCGCGGTGCACGATCTCGTCGAGCGTCGAGATCACCCGGTGCGAGCGCGCCACCAGCGCCGAGTTCTGCGACAGCTGCGCCACGCTGTGAAAGCTGGCGAAGCCGATGACGATGAGCAGCGCCAGCGCGACGCCAAAGGCGGCGCGAATCGTGAGCTCAGCCTTGCGGGTGCGGTGCGCCATCAGGCCACGTTCTCGGCGGTGCTTTCCACGGTTGCCTGTGGCAGTTCGATCCAGAAGGTCGAGCCCGCGCCCGGATTTGATTCGAAGCCGATGCGGCCGCGCATATGCTCGATGAAGCGGCGCGCGATGTGCAGACCGAGGCCCGTGCCTCCCTTGGAACGCGTCGTCGAGGAGTCCGCCTGCGAGAACTTCTCGAAGATGCGCGCGCGGAACTCCTGCGGAATGCCGGGACCCTCGTCGCGCACGTTGACGCGCAGCGAGTCCGCGTGGCGCTCGCTCCAGACGCGCACCACGCCGCCGGCCGGCGAGTACTTGGCGGCGTTCGACAGCAGGTTGGACATCACCTGGATGAAGCGTTCGGGGTCGACGTTGACCTGCCAGGCCGGCGGCACGCCGGTGAGGTCTATCTTCACGTTGAAGCGGCGCGCGTAGCCTTCGTTGGCATCCACGGCCTGCTTGACCACTTCCGCCAGCGGTACGGTCTGGAAGTCGAAGCGCATCTGGCCGGCCTGGAATTTCTCCATGTCGAGGATGTCGTTGATGAGCAGTACCAGGCGTTCGCAATTGCTCTGCGCGATCTCCAGCAACTCGCGCACCTTCGCCGGCACGGTGCTGGCCATGGCGCCGAGGATGAGTCCGAGTGATCCGCGGATGGAGGTGAGCGGCGTGCGCAGTTCGTGGCTCACGACGGCGGTGAATTCACTCTTCATGCGCTCCATCTCGCGTGCCAGCGTGATGTCTTCGATGACGCCGAGGAAGCCGCCGACCTCGCCGTACTCGTCGCGCAGCGGCGTGATGATCACGTTGACGGGAAAGCGCGTGCCGTTCTTGCGGATGAAGGTCCATTCGCGTTTCTCGTAACCCTCGCGCAGCGGGATCTTCGTGAAGATGTCCGGACCGACGGCGATCGGTTCGCCCAGCTCTTCGGAGAGGCTGCGGGCGCGCGCCTCGAGTTCGACCGCGTCCATGAAGATCGGAATCGCGCGGCGGCCGATCACGTCCTTCGCCGGGTAGCCCAGCGCCTGCTCGGCCGCGCGGTTGAAGATCATGATGCGGTAGTTGGCGTCGATGGCGATGACCAGGTGCGCGCTGCTCGAGATGATGCCGGCGTTCAGGGCCAGCGATTCGGCCAGCCGCAGCGACTTCAGCCGCGAGATCAGCATGAAGCGCACCGACAGCGCCGCGAGCACCGCGACCAGCAGGCCGGCGGCCAGCGTCAGCGAGGGCAGCTGCGAGTTCTGGCTGGCGACGAAGGCCGCGGTCGGCGCCACGCGCAGGGTCCAGTTCTCTTCGCCGATGCGCATGACCTTTTCGTTGATCCAGGAGCTGGAGAGCCGCGCGCTCTCGCGCGTGTTGGTGAAGTACACCGTGCCGTCGTGCAGGATGGCCATGGTGAAATTGCGCGACAGCTCGGCACTGACGGCGCCGTGGAAGAAATCGTCGATCGAGAACACGCCGGCGATGAAACCGTCGAACCGGTTGTCGCGGTGAACCGGCACGTAGGCGATGAACCCCGCGTAGCCCTGCACCAGGTGCAGCGGCGGCGTCAGCGTCGAGCGCTCGCTCCGCGCGGCATTGCGCACCGCCTCGGCGCGGCGCGGATCGGCCCGGATGTCGAGGTCGATGGCGTTCTCGTTGCCGGCGAGCGGTTCCACCCAGCGCACCCGATAGGTGGGATCCACCCACTCCAGCGCGCGCAGCCCCGACAGCTGCGCCACGTGGTTGGCCGCATCCATGCGCCACAGGTTCTCGTCGACGGAGGAGGCCGCCTCCCAGCGCGCCGCCAGCCGCTCCAGCGAGCCCACGCGTTCGGTGACCCGCGCGCGCAGCAGCGATTCGACGCGTTCGGTTTCGTCCTGCACGCGGCGTTGCACGTAGTCGACTTCCTGCTTGCGCAGCTGCCAGTGCAACGCGAAGCTGCCGGCGGCGAGGATGGCGAACACCAGCGCCGGTACCGCGAAGTGCCGCTCGCCGAACATCTGCTCCACCTGCTCGGTGCGCCGCACCGTCAGCACGATGAGCAACAGCGCCAGCAGCGCGGTGAACACCAGTCCGCCGATCAGGATGAACAGCGGGTTCGCGGAGCGCTCCGCGCGTTCGAAGGCCTCGGTGCTTTCCCAGACCAGCTGCCACTGGCGCTGCAGCAGGTTCAGCGTGGCGCGCCGGCTGTAGGCCGGGCGCGCGCCCGGCGCGGCGTCGCTGGTGTAGATAGGCGCGCCGCGTTCGGCCGCGCCCATGTCGTAGATCCGCAGCTGGTATTCGGAAGTCTGGCCGTGGGTCAGGTCGGCGAGCAGGTGCGAGGCGATGAAGGGTGAATAGGTCCAGCCATGCAGCGCCGCGCGGCGCTGCTCGATGGTGATGAGCGGCACGCCGCGCTTGTAGACCGGGTGCATGACCAGGAAGCCCATCGGCTTGCCCGGATACTGGACCAGCATCACCGGCCCGGACATCGCGGCACGGCCGCTGTCGCGCGAACGTTCGGCGGTGGTCAGGCGCTGCTGCTCGAAGGCGATGTTGAGTCCCAGCGCGATCTGGTTCTCCGCCTGCGGCTCGATGAAGGTGATGATGTAGTCAGGCCCGCCGGCAACCGGCGGGTGCACCTGGAAGTCGGGCGCGCCATCGGCACGGGTCTGCGCGAGGAATGCTTCCATGCCACCGGGCGGTACGGGCTGGATCCAGCCAATGCCGCTGATGCCCGGAAAGTTCGCGTCGAGACCAATGGTCTCCACGTAGGTGCGCCACTCGGCGCGCGACACCTCGTTCGAGCCCTGCACGAAACCCGCCGCGCCCAGCAGCGCGCTGGCGTAGGACGCGAAGCGGTTCTGCAGTGCCTTCTCGCTCTCGATGGTCAGGGTTTCGAATTTCGCGGTGCCGCGCTGGAGGTCATTTTCCGTGGCCGCCTTCCAGAGGTAGAACGTGAGACCCAGCGGCAGCATGAGCAGCAGCAGGGCGGCGATGGGCAGGCGGCCGATGCGCGACGCCCGCCAGGTGAGCTGGTCGCGACTGCCCGGCGCCAGCAGCACCAGCGGCATGAACACGATCACGCCAAGGGTGTCGCCGGACCACCAGGCCAGCCAGTTCCGCGTGGCCTCGGCCGGGGCCACGATGCCGGTGGCCATCAGGGTGCCTACACCCACGGATGCCGCGATCACGCAGGCCAGGGGTCCCGACAGGGCCAGCAACTTCGCGATGTCGCTGGCGGAGCTCAACTGCAGGGGCAGGCCCACGAAGCGCGCCAGCAGCGCGCGGCCGGCCAGCGCCTGGAGCGTGGAGCCAATGCCGATGCCGGCCGCCGCCGCCATGGGCGCCGAGGCCCAGTCGCCGGAGAAAGCTCCGGAGTTGAGGGCGTTGACCAGGAATGAGCCGATGAAGATTCCGGGCCAGAGCCGGGCGCCGCCGATGAGCAGCATGCCCAGCGCGATGCCGGACGGCGGCCAGATGATGGTCGCGTACCCCGGCGGCACGGCCAGCAGCAGCCCGAGCTTGCCGGTCAGCAGGTACAGGGCGGCGAGAATTGCCACTCGACTGATGTAGTTAGCCATCGTCGTCTGCTATAAACCCCTAGGGCAGTTGCGTATCGAAGCCCTCACCACGGGGTGGTGAATGGCCGTCAATCTACCAATACGTTAGCTTGCCTCCCGCAACGAACAAACTGTTGGTGCATGGAGGATTCGGGGGCCATGGGAAATCTCGAAGACGACATCAATTCGGGCGTGGTCACGGGCCGGCTGAGGGCGCTGGCCGCGGACATGCCGTTGTCCGTTCTCATCGTCGACGACGACGAGCTCGAGCGCACGTTGATCGGCAGCCGTCTCGCGCAACGCGGCATCAAGGTGGGCGAGGCCGCCGACGGGGCGCAGGCGCTGGCAGTGCTGCGGCGCGAGAAGATACCCGTGGTGGTGGTCGACTGGCAGATGCCGGTCATGGACGGGATAGAGTTCACCGAGAAGTTCCGCGAGGAAGTGGTCGGTGACACCTACGTGATCATGCTGACGGCGCGCAAGGAAGATTTCGACTATGAACGGGGTTACCGCGCCGGCGTCGATGACTATCTATCCAAGGACGTGCGCGAACCCGAACTGATGGCCCGTATCCATTCCGGACTGCATACCTATTCGCTGCGCGTGCAACTGCGCGAGGCGCGCGCGGCGCTGAAGCTCGCCACCCGCCGCCCCGATGGTAACTGAGCCCAACCGGACCGCGCGGTCGGAAGAATCCGCGATCACGCAGATTCGTCCCGCACTGCTCAGCATCACCCCACGGGTGCTGCTGGTGGACGACGACGAGATCGCGGTCGAGCGCATGCGCCTGCTGGTGGAGGCGGAAGGCTACGAGGTCGCCACCGCGGCCAGCGCCGAAGGCGCGCTGGCCGAACTGCAGCGCGAGTTCGCGCCCATCGTGATCCTCGACCGCAACATGCCTGGCATGGACGGTATCGAGTTGTGCCGCGCGATCCGCGATGGCGCGCACTACCCGGGTTACGTCTATCTGATCCTGTGCACCGCGCACGACGCCGAGGAGGAAATCCTCTCGGGACTCAATGCCGGTGCCGATGACTACGTGAGCAAGCGCGCCTCCGGCACGCAGCTCATCGCGCGCCTCGCGACCGCGCGGCGCATTCTCGCGCTCGAACAATCGCTCAAGCAGGTCATCGAAGAACGGCGTCGCATGGCGATGACCGACGCGCTCACCGGCGTGCACAACCGGCGCTACTTCATGAGCCACCTGCGGCGCGAGCTGAAACGGATCAAGCGATACGGCAGCCAGGTCTCGCTGCTGGTGCTGGACATCGATCACTTCAAGAAGATCAACGATCGTTATGGCCACGCGGCCGGTGACAGCGTGCTCATGGAGTTCGCGAAGCGGTTGCACGGGTCGTTGCCCCGCGAGAGCGACTGGGTGGCGCGCCTCGGCGGCGAAGAATTCGCCGTGGTCCTGCCACAGACCGACCTGGCCGGCGCCCGGGTGGTTGCCGAGAAACTCCGCGTCGCCGTGCATGGTGTGTCCATGCGCACGGCCAGCGGCAACATCCAGGTGACGGTGAGCATCGGCGTCAGTGGCAGCGCGGTGTTCACCACCGCCGACGAGGTCACGGTCGAGCAGCTGCTGCGCCGGGCCGACGACTGCCTGTACGACAGCAAGCGCCAGGGACGCGATCGCGTCACGGTCGATGGGGACAAGCCTGTGAACCAGAAGACACTGAAGAAACTCCTGTACGTCGACGACGATGCCGACATCCGCGAGATCGTGCAGATATCGCTGAGCCTCGATGGCACGCTGGAGGTGATCACCAGTGACGGTGGCGAGCGGGCGCTGCTCAAGATGCAGATGGAAAAGCCCGACCTCGTGGTGCTCGACGTGATGATGCCCGGGATGGATGGCCCGACGTTGCTCCGGCGCATGCGCCAGGATCCGGTGCTCGACCAGATCCCGGTGATCTTCATGACCGCCAAGGCCAGCGCCGAGGAGACGGCGAAGTTCCGCGAGCTCTCGGCCATCGGCGTCATCGCCAAGCCATTCGATCCGATGACGCTGGGTGGCCAGGTCAAGGCGTTGTGGGAGGCACGATGAACGAGACACGCGAAGAACGGGTGGCGGCGGCCAAGGCCCGCATGGCGGAACTCGCCGAGAAATTTCTGGTGCGCACCGCCGGCGAAATCGAAACCATGCGCACGCGGCTCGCGCAAGCGAACGACGACAGCGCGGCGCTCGCCGAGATCCGCAACCTGGCGCATCGCGCCTGCGGCACGGGGGCGACGCTGGGGTTCGAGTCGTTGAGCGAGTTCGCGCACCGCGTCGAGTCGCTCGCGGCGTCGCAGCCGCCGGGCTCGCAGGCCGAAATCGCCCGCGCCATCGATGAGCTGGCCCGCGAACTCGCGCGTCAGCCGCGCGCCGGTCCGTAGGTATGCGCGCGGCACACCCCCACCAGCCGGGGATGGAGATGTGCCGCGGTTTCCGCCTGAGCACCGGGGGGTGCCACCGCAGAAATCGTCGCCGCTAGCGGCGCACCGGCGTCGCGGCTTCCTCCGGCGCCTGCCAGGCGCTGGCGTCCGGCAGGACGATGCCGCAGGACACCAGGGCCAGAAGCGCGAGAATGATCTTGAGTGCTTTCATGCCTGTCTCCGCCCGGAAGTTGTAGCAGCGGCTTCGCCGGCAATTCGACGGGAGGTACGCAGGCGCGTGCGCGGACTGTGAGAAATTTCCGGAAAAGGCCGGGCGGACCGCGCGAGCCTAACTACGACGGGCGCGCGCCGGCCCCGGTCGACGACCTGCAATGGTAGTTAGATGGATGGCGCGGGCGGCCGCCGGCCGGCGCGGATGCGCGTACGCCGCGAGAATGCGGCCGCGCGACTTACGGAATGGATACGTCCCGGTAACACGCCGGGCGCGGGCGATTCACGGCCAGTGGGCCGTGAGGGAGAACTCCAGGCACAGTGAACACGAAATTCCACCGTGCCGCGTGCCCGCGCAACGAACCTGGCCTTCGGCGCGCGGCTCCCGGGCACCCATCATGATGCCGACCGAGCGTGTGAGATCGAACTCGCCGTCGCAGTCGCTGTAGGGACAGGCGAAGCAGAAATAGGCGCGGGCCGGCGGGTGGAACACCGTGACCTGCGGCGAGGGCAGGAATTCCGTCCGGTCGCTGAACTCGAACTCGAGCTGCAGCGAGCCGAGCCCGGGATAGAGGGCGCGCATCGTCTGGGCGGCGGCGCGATCGCGGCTCTGCCGGCCGCGCATGGCTTCGCGACCCTTGGCCGCCGCCACGCGTGCGTTCTTCATGGGGCCTCCGGCGTCGGCGGCAGGTCCTGCGAGGCCGGGTTGTCCGGGTTGGCGGGATCGGTTTCCGCGGGCTTCGGATCACGGTTCTGCTTGCGCTCGAGCTTCTGCTGCTGCTTCGCCTTGCGGTGCTCTTCGCGATTGCGCCGCGCCTGCCGGTAGTTTGGTGTTCGCATGGGATTCAGGGTGACAGGAAAGTGAGCTCGTGGCAGTTGTTGGCGTCCTGGGCGTTACGCCCCGGCACGCTCACGTGCAGGGAGGCGTCGTCGCCGTGGAGCACGCCACCCACCGTGTGCACGCGTCGGTACGGTCCTCGTGTCAGCGCGGGATCGCAGGGCAATGGCTTGATGCGCACGTGCACGGGCCCTTCGCAGTCGAGTTCGCGGTAGGCGCGGCCTCCGATCTGCCACAAACCTTCGACGCAGCGGGCCACCACGTAGTTGTCGGGTCCGCGCAGCGTTCCGTCCGCGCAGAAGCGCAGGCACGAGGCGAGCATCAGCGTCGGCGTATCGCCTCGACCCGGATGGAAGGTCACTCGCAGCACGATGGCCTGGGCATGAAAATCTCCACTGGGACAAGAGAAAGAAACGCTGCCAGGCCGGAATGCCTGGTCGGTTCGCGAGAGCTAGGAGATGAAGGTCCCTTGCCGCGGTTGCCGGGAGTGGCGTGGGCAGAGGCGCGCAGGTCGAAGAATCACAAGCCGCGAGGCAGTGTAGCCCAAGGCCACGACGGGCTGGGCGTTCAATTTCGCGAGTCGCGTGTGGAGATGGTGGGCGGTACAGGATTTGAACCTGTGACCCTTGCCGTGTGAAAGCAATGCTCTACCGCTGAGCTAACCGCCCGCCGTGGGATCCGGGCTGGCCGGGTCCCTCGAAAGAGGGTGCGGAGTCTAAAGATCGGCCCCGGATGAATCAAATGCTACGATTCGCGCCCCCAAAATCCGGTCCAGATACCCCATGTCCGCCGTCGTCACCCGTTTCGCGCCCAGCCCCACCGGCATGTTGCATATCGGAGGCGTGCGCACGGCGCTGTTCAGCTGGCTGTACGCCCGCCGCATGGGCGGCCAGTTCATCCTGCGCGTCGAGGACACGGACCTGGAGCGTTCCACGCCGGAGGCGGTGCGGGTGATTCTCGAGGGCATGAAGTGGCTGAGCCTGGAACACGACCAGGGGCCGTTCTACCAGACGCAGCGATTCGACCGGTACAAGGCGGTCATCGGCGACATGCTCAAGGCCGGCACGGCCTACCACTGCTACTGCAGCAAGGAAGATCTCGACGCCATGCGTGCCGACCAGCAGGCGCGCAAGGAAAAGCCGCGTTACGACGGCCGTTGCCGCCACGGCAAGGGTCCGGGCGCGGCCAGCGGCCGGCCGCCGGTGGTGCGTTTCGCGAATCCCGAAGAGGGTGACACGGTGGTCGAAGACGTGGTGCACGGCGCGGTCACCTTCCAGAACAAGGAGCTCGACGACCTCATCATCGCGCGCTCGGACGGCACGCCCACTTACAACTTCTGCGTGGTCGTCGACGATGCGGACATGGGCGTCACGCACGTGATCCGCGGTGACGATCACCTGAACAACACGCCGCGCCAGCTGAACATGCTGCTGGCGCTGGGCAAGAAGGCGCCGGTGTATGCGCACGTGCCCATGATCCTCGGGCCCGATGGCGCCAAGCTCTCCAAGCGCCACGGCGCGGTGAGCGTGCTCGAGTACCAGGAACAGGGCTATCTACCGGACGCGTTGCTGAACTACCTCGTGCGCCTCGGCTGGTCGCATGGCGACCAGGAGTTCTTCACGCGGGCGGAGATGATCGCGGCCTTCGACGTGCGCGACATCAACAAGTCGGCCAGCGCCCTGAACCCGGACAAGATGCTGTGGCTCAACCAGCAGCACCTGGTGCGCAGCGCACCTGCGGACGTGGTGCCGCACCTGCAGTGGCAGCTGCGGCGGCTCGGCATCGAATCGACCGACCAGCCGCTGCTCGAAGGCATCGTGGTGTCGCAGCGCGAGCGCGCCAAGACGCTCAAGGAAATGGCCGAGAACAGCCGTTTCTTCTTCGGAGACGAGGTCACGCTGGACCCCAAGGCCGTCGCCAAGCACCTGACGCCGGACGCCAGGGCGCTGCTCACCGAGTTCAGCCAGCGCCTGGAACAGTTGCCGGAATGGACGGCGCCCGCCATCCATGGCGCGCTCGAAGGTTATGCGCAGGAGAAGGCGCTGGGCCTCGGCAAGATCGCCCAGCCGATTCGCGTGGCGGTCTCGGGCGGCACGGTCTCGCCGCCCATCGATGCCACGCTGGCGCTGCTTGGAAAGCAGCGCACGCTCGCGCGCTTGTCGCGCGCGAGCGTGGCCTGATTCGACTCTAGGGAATGGTCTTGCTGGCGACGTTGGACACGTCGCTCTGCGTGCCGCCGAGATTCACCGCGCGCACCGCGAAGTACCAGGTGCCCGAGGCGAGGTTGCTGACGGTGTAGCTGCTGAGGCCGATGTTGGTGACCAGCGCCGTCTGGCTGAGATTGGTCGCCGTGCGGCCATAAACCACGCGGTAGCTGGCCAGGTCCGTGAGGGCGGTGCCATCGGTGTTGAGCGTCGGCGGCGTCCAGCTCACGGTCGCGGTGCCGGTGCCGATGGCCTCGACGGTGAGGTCGAAGGCCGGCAGTGAAGCCAGCGCCGTGCCGTCGGACACCGCGATCACGATGCCCGTGGTGGTGCCCACGTTCGCCACGGTCGGCGTGCCGGTGAGTGCGCCCGTGGCCGTGTTGAAGGACGCCCAGCTCGGCATGTTCGTGATGCGGTAGGACAGCGTATTGCCGTCGGCATCCGCGCCGCGCGGCGTGAAGCTGTAGGCCGAGCCCACCACGACGTCGGTGACCGGCGTACCCGTGATGGTCGGCGCGCGATTGGCGGCCGTGCTCACCTGGATGGTGAAGCTCGGCAGCGATACCACGGGCGCCGTGCCGTCACTCACCGAGATGGTGATGCGCGCCGAGGTTCCCGCGGTGCCCGAACCGGGCGTGCCCCAGAGTCGGCCGGTGGTGGTGCTGAATTGCGCCCAGGCCGGCTTGTTCTGGATGGAATAGGTGAGCGAGTCACCGTCGGCGTCGCTGCCCACGGGACGGAAGCTGTAGGCGCGGCCGATGGTGGCCGTGGCACCCGGCGTGCCGGTGATGGTCGGCGCGCGATTGGGCGTCGTGCCCACCGCGACGACTTGCAGGTTGAACGCCGGCAGCGCGGCCGCGTCTTCGCCGTCAAAGACGGTGATGATGATGCCCTGAGTCACGCCCACGTCCGCCGACGAAGGCGTGCCGCGCAGTTCGCCGGTGGCCTCGGTGAAGGTGGCCCAGGTCGGCTTGTTCTCGATGGAGTACGTGAGCACCGAGTTGTCGACGTCATCGCCGACCGGTGTGAACGTGTAGAGCTTGCCCACCGTGGCGGTGGTTGCCGGGACGCCGGCAATGGTGGGCGGGCTGTTGCCCACCGGCGCGCTCACGTTGCTGGCCACCTGGATGCGGAAGGCGGGCAATTGCGCGGAGGCCTTCGAGTCGGTGACTTCGATGACGATGGAACCGGACATGCCGACGTCGGCTTCGGTCGGTGTGCCCGTCACCGCGCCGCTGTTGGCGTCGATCTTTGCCCAGCCGGGCAGGTTGCTCGCGAGGAAGGTCAGCTTGTCGCCATCCGGGTCGGCCGCGGAAGGTGTAAAGGAATAGGAGGTACCGGCCGCCAGCGTCGTGGTCGGCTTGCCTTCGATGATGGGAGGCAGGTTGTTCCCGGAGGGGCCACCGGCAGTCGATTCGCCACCTGAACTACCACCGCAGGCGGCAAGAACGAGAGGGGCGAGTGCAAGCAGGGTAAGCAGTCGGGCGCTGATTCGCATGTTCGGTTCGGTCCTACGTGTCCAACTCGAGTACCGAAGCGCGAATGCGGCGACCACGGGATGACGGCATGAAACAGCAACGTTATGTGCGATTTCGTACCGGCAACTCCGCTATCTGTCCGCCTCATCGGCGCTTCAGACCGGAAGCTTTGCGTCCCCGCCTCACGACGGGTTTGCCTTTGCTCTGACGCGCAGTAGAACTTGACAAGAAACATATTTCAACGTGTCGGGACCGGCCGACACGGGGATTCTCGGGACCGCGAATTAAGGTGAACGGGTGGGGGACAAACAAATTCGAGTGCTGTGATGCAATCGCTTTTGCTTACTTGACATACCTCATGTCGGACCGTAATTTGCCGCGCCCGCGTGGGGCCATAGCTCAGCTGGGAGAGCGCTTGCATGGCATGCAAGAGGTCGGCGGTTCGATCCCGCCTGGCTCCACCAAAAATTTTTTTGCGTCCCCATCGTCTAGAGGCCCAGGACATCGCCCTTTCACGGCGGTAACGGGGGTTCGAATCCCCCTGGGGACGCCATCATTCGCCGCCATCGGCGGCGAACTACTCCGCCACTAGTTCAATCCCATTAGGGGTTTGCGGAGAGAAACTCCAGAACCCTATCAAGTCCGCGCTGCCAGTCGAACTCGACCGCCGTGCCCGAATGCAGCGCCACGTTCGGCTCCAGCACCGAGTTGGCGGGCCGCCGCGCGGGCGTGGGGTACTGCGAAGTCGGAATGCCGGTGAGCGCAGGTTGTTTGGCGATGAGCCCGCGGGCCTGCGCCTTCGAGAGAATGGCACCGGCGAATTCGCACCAGCTCACCGGGGCGTTTCCATCCCGATGAGGTCCGCCAGCGTGATAGGTGCCGGGCGCGACCGAACCGGGATTTGTCAGCAATGCGACGATGAGCCGCGCCAGGTCGCCCGCATAGGTCGGGCGGCCGCGCTGATCGCTCACCACCTTGAGCTCGGGACGATCCTTGCCGAGCCGCACCATGGTCTTCACGAAGTTGTGGCCGTATTCGCTGAACACCCAGCTGGTGCGCAGGATCCAGTGGCGGGGCGCGAGTGCGCGGACGGCGAGCTCGCCGCCGAGCTTGGTCACGCCGTACACGTTCTGCGGGGACACGGCATCGCTCTCGCGATACGCACGTTCGCCGCTGCCATCGAAGACGTAATCCGTGGAGACCTGCACCAGCGGTACGTTGCCGCTCGCGGCGGCGCGCGCCATGGCGGCGGGCGCTTCGGCGTTCACGCGCCAGGCGAGATCCCGTTCGGACTCGGCCTTGTCCACCGCCGTATGCGCGGCGGCATTGACGATGGCCGTGGGTGCGAAGGCCTCGATCTGCGCCTGCAGTTTTTCAGGTTGGGCGAGATCGGCCCGGGTGCGATCCCAGTACGTGGCGGCCGGCAACAGCAATTGCAGGTGCTGCGCGAGTTGCCCGGTGCGCCCGATGACCAGGACCTTGGACGGATCGCTCATGCGCGCGCGCGAATCTGCGCCAGCGTCGGCAGGAGTTCATCCTTCTTCGAAAGCTGCACGTCGGTGATGGGCCATTCGATGCCCACGTCGGGATCGTTCCAGATGACGCCGGTCTCGGCGCTCACGTTGTAGTAGTCCGTGCACTTGTATTCGAAGTCGGCAATTTCGGAGAGCACGACGAAGCCATGCGCATAACCGGGCGGAATCCAGAGCTGGCGGTGGTTTTCTTCCGAGAGCACCACGCCCACCCATTTGCCGAAGGTCTTCGACGCCGGGTTGATGTCCACGGCCACGTCGAACACCTCGCCGCGTGCCACGCGCACCAGCTTGCCCTGGGGATTCGGCGACTGGCAGTGCAGTCCGCGCAGCACGCCGCGGCGTGAACGCGAGTGATTGTCCTGGACGAAGGGCAGCTCGATGCCGGCATCCTGGCGGTAGCGATCCGCCTGGAAAGTCTCGAGGAAGAAACCCCGCGCGTCGCCGAATATCCTGGGTTCGATGATTCGAACCCCGGGCAGCACGGTGTCCGTCACCTTCATCGACCGAACTCCATGACGTCGAGCAGGTACTTGCCGTAGCCGCTCTTGGCGAGCGGCGCGGCGAGTTGCCTGAGCTGCTCGTCGCTGATCCAGCCCTTGCGCCAGGCGATTTCCTCGGGGCAACCCACCTTGAGACCCTGGCGCTTTTCCAGCGTCTGGATGAAATGCGAGGCCTCCATCATGGAATCGTGCGTGCCGGTGTCGAGCCAGGCCATGCCGCGCGCCATCATCTGCACGTCGAGCTGATTGCGCTTGAGATACACATTGTTGACGTCGGTGATCTCGAGCTCGCCGCGCGCCGAGGGCTTGATGGCCTTGGCCACGTTCACCACGTCGCTGTCATAGAAATAGAGCCCGGTGACCGCGTAGCGGCTCTTGGGCTGCTTCGGTTTTTCTTCGATGGAGGTGGCGCGGCCCTCCTGGTCGAAGGCCACGACGCCGAAGGCCTCCGGGTTGACCACGGGATAGGCGAACACCGTGGCGCCGGTGGTGCGCGCCGAAGCGGCCTGCAGCAGGCCGCTGAAGCCGCTGCCGTAGAACACGTTGTCCCCCAGCACCAGCGCGCTCGGCGCACCGTCGAGGAATTTCTCACCGATGATGAAGGCCTGCGCGAGGCCGTCGGGCGAGGGCTGCACCGCGTATTCGATGCGGATACCCCAGCGTTTGCCGTCGCCGAGCATCTGCTCGAAGCGCGGCGTGTCCTGCGGCGTCGAGATGATGAGGATCTCGCGAATGCCCGCCAGCAGCAGCGTCGCCAGCGGGTAATAGATGAGTGGCTTGTCGTAGATGGGCAGCAGCTGCTTGCACACGCCGAGCGTGGTGGGGTGCAGGCGCGTGCCGGAACCACCGGCCAGGATGATGCCGCGCCGGTTCATACCGCGATCCGTTCGGTGCCGATACGCTCCAGCCGGTAGCTGCCGTCCAGCACGCGCTGCCACCAGGCCCGGTTGTTGAGATACCAGTGCACGGTCTTCTTGAGGCCGGTCTCGAAGGTCTCCTGCGGCTTCCAGCCGAGCTCGCGCTCGATCTTGCCGGCGTCGATGGCGTAACGCGTGTCGTGGCCGGGGCGGTCAGTGACGAACTTGATGAGCTTCTCGTAGCCATCCGGGCCCGAGGCATGCGGAACCGCTTCCTGCAGGTGCGCGCAGATCTGCTTCACCACTTCGAGATTGCGCTTCTCGTTGTGGCCGCCGATGTTGTAGGTCTCGCCCACCTTGCCGCGCGTCAGCACGGTGTAGAGCGCACGCGCGTGATCCTCGACATGCAGCCAGTCGCGGATCTGGCTGCCGTCTCCGTACACCGGCAAGGGTTTGCCCGCCAGCGCGTTCAGGATCATGTGCGGGATCAGCTTCTCCGGAAAATGGTACGGGCCGTAGTTGTTCGAGCAGTTGGTGACCAGCACCGGAAACTTGAACGTGCGGCACCAGGCGCGCGCCAGGTGATCCGATCCGGCCTTGGTGGCCGCGTAGGGTGAGCTGGGTTCGTAACGGGTCTCTTCGGTGAAGTAGCCACCGCCGTCGGCGAGATCGCCGAACACTTCGTCGGTGGACACGTGCAGGAAGCGGAAGGCCTCGGCCTTCGCCGCCGGCAGCGTGCGGAAGTAGCCGAGCGCGGCGCTCAGCAACTGGCCGGTGCCGAGCACGTTGGTGCGGATGAAATCATCGGGCGCGTCGATGGAGCGGTCGACGTGGCTCTCGGCCGCCAGGTGCATGACGGCGTCTGGCGCGTGCTGCGCAAACACGCGCTTGAGCGCATCGCGGTCGCAGATGTCGACCTGCTCGAACTTGTAGTTCGGCGAATCGGATACCGATGCCAGGGATTCGAGGTTGCCCGCGTAGGTGAGCTTGTCGACGTTGACCACGCTGACTTTTGCGTGGCCGATCAAATGACGGATGACGGCCGAGCCAATAAAGCCAGCGCCGCCAGTGACCAGAACCTTCATCCTCGAACTCCCTTGAACTTAAGAGCCTGCCTGTCCCAGGCGGCCGGGCTGGCGAGAATCGGGTGTGGGAGGGGGGGCGTCAACCCAACCGGGCGGCCGGATTCTCACTTGTGCGACGCGTTCCGACTTTTCATCGACCGCGTCACAAATCCGGTAGCGCTGTAAGTTTTTCCGTCAGTGCATGTCGGCTATTCAGACACAATGCGGCCCGCACCCCAGCCTGACCCTTAGAGAGTGCCCCCGGACGATGGTCGCCGTGCCCTTGCGAATCAGTTTCCTGAGCTGCGCGCTGGCTTACGCCACCGTGGCCATCATGCTGCGCCCGGGTCGCGCGGCGGGTGGCGCACCGCGCACGCGGCTTCGGGTTGCCTGCCTCGTGACGGCCGTCTGGGCGCTGACCGGATTGTGGTACGCCGGGCAGGGTCTGCCCCGTATGGGCTTCGGCCTGCTGTCTTCCATCCTGTTGCTGGCGGTCTGGGTGTGGCAGCTCGAGCCGCTGGGTCGCTGGCTGCAGCAGCCCGAGTGGTTCCTGCGGCTGCTGCGCTGGTTCGGCCTCACGGTCACCCTCTTCAGTTCGCTCGCCATGGCATTGCCGGCCGACTGGCATGCCGTCGAGGCCTTCGGCCGATGGATCCCGCTGTGCGGCCTGGTACTGGCCGCGCTGGGCCTGTTCGCCCTCGAGCAGGCGTACCGAAATGCCCCCGAGGTTGCCGCGGCCGCGATGCGCTGGTTCTGCCTCGGCATCGGCGGCCTGTTCGTGGTCGAACTCGTGGGACTGGCGCAGGTACTGCTGGTGGGCGCGACTCCCACCGAGCTGTGGATCGCCCGCGGTGGCATCTACGCCCTGTGCGCGCTGGCCATCGCGCGCGGCGCGCTGCACATGCCGAAGTGGTCGTTCGGAATCTCGATTTCGCGCCACGTGGTTTTCTACACCACCTCGTTCACCGCCATCGGCGCCTATCTCGTGGTGCTGAGCTTCGTGGGCTGGCTGCTGTTGCGGGAGAACAGCTGGAATCCCATCGTGCAGATCGCCTTCGCGCTGCTCGGCGGCGCCATGCTGGTGGCGCTGCTGTTCTCCGCGACGCTGCTGCGCCGCTGGCGCGTGTTCATCAGCACTCACTTCTATACGCACCGCTACGACTACCGGCGCGAATGGCTGCGTTTCATCCGCACGCTGTCGGAGGCGGGCGGCGAACTCACGGTGGCGCAGAAGTGCATTCGCGCGGTGAGCCAGATCGTCGAAAGTCCGCGCGGCGTGTTGTGGCGCCGGAACGATCTCGGCACGGGTTTCGAATTCGGCGACTGCATGGGCTTCGAGCCGCTGCCATCGATGGGTGCGGTGGTGCCGGAGAGCGATGCGCTTCCGGCGTACCTCGAACGCACCGGCTGGCTCATCGACCTGGTGGAGCTGCGGCGCAATCCCACTCTTTATGACGGGCTGGCCATCGACCCGGCGCGTTACGGCGTGCCAGCCAACGGGCTCATCGTGCCGTTGATGCACATGGAACGGCTGTACGGCTGGCTGCTGCTCGACCGTCCGCCGGAGATGATGAAACTCACCTTCGAAGACCGCGACCTGCTCAAGACCGCCGGTCGCCAGATCGCCGCCTACCTGTCACAACACGATGCCGACGTTCGCCTCGCCGCGTCCAGCCAGTTCGAGACCTACAACCAGATGACGGCGTTCATGATGCACGACCTCAAGAACCTGGCCGCGCAGCTGCAGCTGGTGTCGCAGAACGCCGCGCATCACCGGCACAACCCCGAGTTCATCGACGACGCCATGCAGACCGTGGGCGCCTCGGCGGTGCGCATGACCAAGCTCATCAACCAGCTCAAGGGCGTGCCGGAAAGCGGCACCATGAATACCGCCGAGCTCGCGGATATCGCGCAACGCGCGGCCAAGCGTTGCAACTCGCGCGCGCCGGTGCCGCAGGTGGTCGTGATCGCGCGGCCCACCATATTCGCGGACGTCGAGCGGCTGGGCAGTGTCATCGAACACGCCATCCGCAACGCGCAGGACGCGACGCCCCCCACGGGCGAAGTGCGCGTCGAAGTCGACCGCGTCGATGACCACCCGGTGGTGCGCATCGTCGACACGGGCTGCGGCATGGACCAGGTGTTCGTGCGCGACCGGCTGTTCCGGCCGTTCGACACGACCAAGGGAACGAGGGGAATGGGAATCGGCGCGTTCCAGATGCGGGAGTACATCCGCAGCCTGGGCGGGTCGGTGGATGTTCAAACGGCCCCGGGAGAAGGCACGTGCATCACGATGCACTTTCCCGTGCAGGCCATCCAGCCGCAGGTGCAGCTGGCCAGCAGGATCGGTTAACCATGCACGACGACGACAAGTTCAGGACCCTGCTCGTGGTGGAGGACGACGCCGCCCTCCGTTCCCAGCTGCGCTGGAGTTTCGAGGGATACAAGGTGCTGCTGGCGGAGAACCGCGCGCAGGCCATTGCCGCCGTGAGGCGCAGCGAGCCGGCCGTGGTGCTGCAGGATCTCGGCCTGCCACCGGATGCCGAGGGCACCGCCGAAGGACTGGCGACGCTCACGGAGATCCTGGAAATCGCGCCGCGCACCAAGGTTATTGTCGTGACCGGCAATCACGCGCGCGACCGCGCGGTGAAGGCCGTGGCGCTCGGCGCCTACGATTTCTACGAGAAGCCGGTGGACGTCGAAGTGCTGCAGCTCATGGTCAGCCGCGCCTTCCACATCGCCCGCCTCGAGGCCGAGGTGGACAGGCTCAGCAGCGTCGCCTCGCAGAATGGCGTGCAGGGCGTGATCGCCACCGATCCGGCCATGCTCAATGTCTGCCGCATGATCGAGAAGGTGGCCCCGGCCGACGTCGGCGTGTTGATCCTCGGCGAGAGCGGCACCGGCAAGGAGCTGCTGGCCCGCGCCATCCATGACCTCAGTCGCCGGCGACACAAGCGCTTCCTGGCCATCAACTGCGCGGCCATTCCGGAGCAGCTGCTCGAAGCCGAGTTGTTCGGCTACGAGAAGGGCGCGTTCACCGGTGCGGTCAAGACCACGCCGGGCAAGATCGAATACGCCGACGGCGGCACGCTGTTCCTGGACGAAATCGGTGACATGCCGCTGAGCCTGCAGGTGAAGCTGCTGCGCTTCCTGCAGAACAAGGTCGTGGAACGGGTCGGTGGCCGACAGGAAATTCCCGTCGACGTGCGTATCGTCGCCGCCACCAACCAGAACCTGGAGAATTTCATCAAGGAGCAGCGCTTCAGGGAGGACTTCTTCTATCGCCTGAGCGAAGTCACGGTTCGCGTGCCGCCGCTGCGCCAGCGGCCGGCCGACATCATGGCGCTCAGCCACGTGTTCCTGAAGCGGTATACCGCGCGCAACGGGCGGCCGAAGCGCGGCTTCTCCGACGACGCGGTGGCCGCACTCAATGCGCATCCGTGGCCGGGCAACGTGCGCGAACTGGAAAACAAGGTGAAGGTCGCCTGCCTGCTGGGCGACGACAACCTGGTGTCGTCCCTGGATCTCGGCCTGACCGCGCCGGAGAAGGACGCGCTGCCGCTGAACCTCAAGGAAGTGCGCAGCGAGGCGGAACGCAGCGCCATCCGCCAGGCCATGCTGGTCGCGGACGGCAACATCTCGCGCGCCGCGGAGTTGCTCGGCATCTCGCGCCCGACGTTGTACGACCTGCTGGCCCGGCTCGGCTTCGCGGGCTACGAGCGCCAGGAATCGGTGGGAGAGTCGCGATGAGCAGGCGCGTGCTGGTCATTCTCGCGGCCGCCATGCTCGCCTCCTGCGGCGGCAAGGCGACGCCCGAGGCCACGGTGACGCGCGCGCAGGACCTGGTAGCCGCGGGCAAGCCCGGCGAGGCGCGCGTGCACATGAAGGCGCTGCTGGTCGACCACCCCGGCAATCTCGACGCGCGGCTGCTGCTGGCGCGCATCGCCGTGGACGGCGGTGACCTGCGCGTGGCGGATGAAGAGCTGGCGCAGCTCACGCCCGAGCAGCAGCAGGATCCGCGCGCCCAGACCCTGAAGCTCTGGGTGGACCTCGGCGCCGGCAAACATGCCGCCATCCTGCAGGCCATGGAGCAGGGCTCGATCAAGGTAGATAGTCCGGAGCGCGCGCGCATCCGCGCCGCGGCGCTGCGCGCCACGGGGTCGCCGGCCGACGCGCTGGAAGTGCTGCGCACCGCGGCCGCCACGGCGCCGCAGGACGCCGCGATCGCCGTGGATCTCGCCGAGACGCTCGCGGCCATCGGCAACCTGCAACAGGCGCGCGTCGAACTCGACGCCTTCCTCGCGAAGAATCCGCGCCAGCCCGATGCGCTGGCGGCGCGCGGTTCGCTGCTGCTGCGCGGCGGCGACGCCGCGAAGTCGGTGGAAGATCTCTCGGCGGCGCTCGCGGCCGCGCCGCCCTCGTGGGGTCCGCTCAAGCGGGTCAACACGCAGGTGCTGCTCGGCGAGGCCGCGCTCGGCTCCGGCAAGGTGCCGCTCGCCAAGGAACAGCTCGCGGCCATCGAAAAGGATCATCCCGGCGCGCTCGGGGCCAACCTGCTGGCGGCCGACATCGCGCTGTACGAAGGACGCGCCGGCGACGCCGCGGATGCGCTGCAGGTGGTGGCGCGTGCGCTGCCCGACAACGCCCGCGTGCAATACATGCTGGCCGACGCCTGGGTGCGCGGCGGCAACACCACCCGCGCCATCGACCTGCTCGAGCGTCGCGTGCGCGAGGCGCCGTCGGATGCCACGGCGCGGCGCATGCTGGCCCGGCTGCTGCGCAACACCAGCCCCGACCGCGTGGTCGAACTGCTGGGTGACCTGCCGCAGGAAGAAATCGAATCCAGCGCCGAGGCAGACAACCTGCTGACGGCCGCGCGCGTGGCTCAGGAGCAGGCCAGTGACGCGCTCGAAAAAGTGCAGAAGAAGATTGCCCAGGAACCGGGCAATCGCGACCTGAAGCTCGAGCTGGCCTTCGCCTACCTGCGCAACGGCCAGCCCACGCGCGCGCTCTCCACGCTCAAGGAGCTGAACGCCACGCTGACGTCGCCGGCCGCGGCGTCACTGGAAATGCGCGCGTATTACGCCGCCGGCAATGATCGCGAGGCCAACCGCCTGGTGGCGACGCTCATCGAGGCGCAGCAGGCCAGCGCGGATACCCTGCTCGGTGCCGCGGACGCGGCCAACGCGGCGGGCCGCAGCGATGCCGCCCTGCGGTTGATCGCCGAGGCACTGCGCCGCGATCCAACGAACGCCGGCGCGCTCCTGCGCCGGGCGAATCTCGAATTCCTCGAGCGCGACTATGTCGCTGCGGACAAGACCCTGCAGTTGCTGGTCACCGAAAAACCCGACGACGTGCGTGCGCGCGCGGCGCTGGCCCGGGTGGCGGAGGCGCGCGGCGATTTCGATGCCGCCAAAGCGGCGCTGCAAGAGGCGGTGAAACTCTCGCCCGGCAAGCCGGAGCCGTCCCTGATGCTGGCCGCGCTGCTGCTTCGCAAGGGCCAGGCGGATGAAGCCAGCCGGGTGTTCGACCAGCTGGTGGCCGCCGGCAACGACAATGGCGCGGCCGCGAACGCGGCCGGACAGATGATGCTGCGTGCCGGTCGCGCCAGCGATGCGCGTGCGTGGTTCGGCAAGGCCGTGCAACAGGCGCCGAACGAGGCGGGTTACTGGTTCAACCTCGGTCGCGCGCAGGTGGATGCCGAAGACCGCCAGGCCGCCATCCAGTCCTTCGAGCGCGCCGTGACGCTGCGGCCCGACTGGGTCGAAGCCAACACCGCCGCGATCCAGCTCAACCTGGAAGCGAAGCAACTGGCGCGGGCCCGGCAGCTCACGCAGGCCTTCGCGACCAAACTACCGTCCGACCCCATGGCCTGGATGATGAAGGGCAAGGTGGCGCTGGCCGAGGCGAATGCGCCGGAAGCCATTGCCGCGTTCGCCCGTTCCTATTCGCTGCGGCCCAGCGCCGCGGCGGCGATCCGCGAGTTCTGGGTGCGCGAGCAGAGTGGCGCGCAGCGTCCGCCGCAGCCACTGCTCAACTGGCTGACGCAGGAGCCCGCGGACGTGGACGCGCGCCGCATGCTGGCGCAGTACTACCAGCGCACCGGCGCCAACCGCGAAGTGATCGCGCAGCTCGAGAAAATCCTCGAGATCACGCCGAACGACGCGGTGTCGCTGAACAACCTCGCGTGGGCACTCATCAAGGTCGACGCGGGCCGCGCCGAACAGCTCGCGCGCCGCGCGCATGCCATCGCGCCCCAGCAGGCCGCCTTCGCGGACACATTGGGCAGCGCGCTGATCGCCAATGAGAAATACGCCGACGCCGTGAAGGTGCTCGGCCCCGCGGTGCAGGGCCTGCCGAAGGATGCATCGATCCGGACTCGATACGCGCTGGCACTGGCGCGGTCAGGCGACGCGACTGCCGCGCGCCGGGAATTACAGGTCGCGCTCGGCGACGGCGGTGCCTTCGACGAGCGCGCAACTGCAGAAAAACTGCTTCGGGAGTTGGGAACATGAGCAAGGGTTGGAAGACATTGTTGGTGGTGATGCTGGGCGCGAGCCTGCCCACCTGGGCACAGGCACCGGCCACGCCGGCGGTGCCACCGGTCGCGCCGGCCGCCGCGACGCCGGCGGTCACGGATCCCGACTACATGATTGGGCCGGGTGACACGCTGCAGGTGTTCGTGTGGCGCAACCCCGAGCTCTCGGTGACGGTGCCGGTGCGTCCCGACGGCAAGATCTCCACACCGCTGGTCGAAGACATGAGCGCGAGCGGCAAGACGCCGTCGCAGCTGGCGCGCGACATGGAAGGCGTGCTCGCCGAATTCGTGCGTTCGCCGCAGGTGAACGTCATCGTCACGCAGGCGCTCAGCAGCTTCAGCGCCGTGAAGGTCGTCGGCCAGGTGCGCAACCAGCAGGTGGTGCCGTACCGCAAGGGACTCAAGGTTCTCGACGTGGTGCTGGCCAGTGGCGGCCTGAGTGACTTCGCGGCGCCGAACCGCGCGAAGATCGTCCGCACCAACGGCGGCAAGCAGACAGAAATAAAGATCCGCCTCGGCAAACTGATGAACGGCGGCGATCTCGACCAGAACATCGAACTCGAACCGGGCGACGTGCTGATCGTCCCGCAGTCGATGTTCTAGCCATCGGAGCAGACAACCATGAACGAAATCGTCATTGTCATTTACGCCTGGGCGCGCGCGCTCTGGCGCCGACGCTGGCTGGCCATGGCCGCCGCGTGGGGCATCTGCATGGTCGGCTGGCTGGTGGTCGCCACGCTGCCGGATCGTTACGAAGCCTCGGCGCGCGTGTACGCGGATTCGCGCACCGTGCTGCAGAAGGTGGTCGACGGCATCGCCATCGACCAGGACTTCGACAGCGAGTTGCAGATGGTGCGCGAAGCGCTGCTGTCGCGGCCGCAGGTCGAAGCCGTCGCGCACAAGACCAAGCTCGATGCCACGGTGACCGATGCCGCCGGCATGGACCGCCTGATCACCAACCTGCAGGAAGGGATCAGCGTGGTCGGTACCAGCTCGGGCGATCGTGGCGTGCGCCGCGGCGCCAACGAGAAACGCGACATCGTGTACACCATCTCGTACCAGCACCCGGACCGCGGCAAGAGCGTGGACGTGGTTCGCACGCTGCTCGACAGCTTCGTCGAAGGCACGCTGAGCGGCAATCGCGCGGGTGCCAGCGAGGCGCAGAGCTTCCTCAACAAGGAAATCTCCGAGCTCGAAAAGCGTCTCGCGGAATCCGAAGAGCGGCTCGCGGAGTTCAAGAAGCGCAACGTGGGCATGCTGCCGGAAGAGGGCACGCGCGGAGACTACTTCTCGCGCCTGTCCACCGAGCAGGCCGGCCTGCAGCGCGCGCGCACCGATCTCGCCATCGCCATGAGCCGCCGCGAAGAACTGCAGCGCCAGCTCAACTCGGCGCGCCAGTACGTGCCGGGCACCTCGAGCGCGACCGCCAGCAGCTCGGGCGGCGGCTCGGACCTGTCGGCGCGTCGCCTGCAGAGCGAGGCCGAACTGCAGGAGTTGCTGCTGCGGTTCACCGACAAACATCCCGAAGTGGTCGCGTTGCGCGAATCGATCGCCGAGCTCAAGCAGCGCGAGGCCGAGGAAATGGCGTCGCTGCAGCGTGGCGGCTCGGGTACCGGTGCGATCCGCTCGCTGGGCGTCAACCCCGTGTACCAGACCATCCAGACCCAGCTCGCGCAGGCCGAAGTGGACATCGCGGCGCTGCGTGGCGCCGTGGGGCAGCACGAGAAGGAGATCGCCCGCCTCAACACCTTCGTCGATTCGGCGCCGGAAGTTGAGCAGGAATATTCGCGCCTCAACCGCGACTACGACGTGGTCAAGGCGCAGTACGAATCGCTGGTGAAGCGCCTCGAACAGGCCAAGGTCAGCGACGCCGCCGCGCAGAGCGGCATCGTGCGCTTCGAAGTCATCGAACCGCCGCATGCCTCGCTGACCCCGGTGTGGCCGAACCGCGGCCTGCTGACCGTCGCCGTGCTGCTGGCGGGTCTCGCGCTGGGTGCCGCCATCGCGCTGGTGCCGCAGTTCCTGCGACCGACCTTCGACAACACGCGCTCGTTGACCGAGCTCACCGGCTTGCCGGTGCTCGGATCGGTGAGCCTGCTGCCGAAACCCGGCGAGCCGCTGATGCTGCGTCGTGAAGTCCGTCTCGTGTCGATGGCCGCCGGAGCACTGGTGGTCATCGCGGGTGTGTTGCTCGTCATCGGCGATGCCGGTGCGCGCCTGATCCAGAGTCTGCTTGCCTGAGGAAACAGTAATGAGTCTGATCGAACTAGCGCTTCAGCGCGTCAAGGCGGACTCCGCGAAAGGAACTGCGGAGAAGGGCCCGGCCAATGCCGGCCAGTCGTCATCGGGCGGTACCTCCGTGCGGACCGAAGCGGCGCTGCCTGCCAGCGTCGCGGCGGAGCCGCGCGAACCGGAGATCTTCATCACCGAGGCGTTCCTTCGCGAAAAGGGGCTGCTCGCGCCGGAGTCGCATGAGCACCAGCAACGCGCCGAGTATCGGCACATCAAGTACGGGCTGCTGCGCGAGATCAGCCGGCAAGGTGGCCATGGCCTGATCTTCGTCACCAGCGCATTGCAGGGCGAGGGCAAGAGCTTCTCGTCGATGCACCTGGCGCTGTCGCTGGCCAGCGAGCAGGACTACACGGTGGTGCTGGTGGACGCGGACGTCATCCGCCCCAGCGTCAGCCGCATCCTGGGCTGCGAGGACCGGCCGGGTCTCATGAACGCGCTGGCCGATACCGGCACCAGCGTGGAATCGCTGATCCTGCCGACCAATGTACGCGGTCTGTCGTTCCTGCCCGCCGGGCGGCACGAGGAACGCGCCACCGAGTTCTTCTCCAGCGCGCGCATGGCCGAGATCTCGCGGCAGCTGTTGTCGGTGCCGAACCGCATCGTGGTGGTGGATACGCTGCCGCTGCTGCTGACCACCGAATCGCGTGCCCTGGCCTCGCTGGGCGGGCAGATCGTGCTGGTGGTGCGCGCCGAGAGCACGCCGCAGAACGCGGTGCTCGAAGCCATCGACGTGCTGGGCGAGGGCGCCAACGTCAAGCTGCTGCTGAATGCCTCGGTGCGCGCCAAGGCGCTGGAGTATTACGGCTTCGGACACGGCTACGACTACACCACCAACAACAACACCACCAACACCAAGAAACAACCATGAAAAACACGGCACGAGCAGTTGCGTCCGTGGGATCGCTGTTCGGCGCATTGCTGGCGGCGCAGGCACACGGCGAAGGATTCGAATTCGGGCTCAGGGCAGGCGGCAACTACTCGGACAACGTGGAGCGAGTGGCCACCGACGAGACCAGCTCGGCCTCGGCGATTGTCGGCGTCGATTTCAACGGGCAGCGCGAGACCGGGCGCCTGCAGTACGACGTGTTCGGCAACCTGGAGTACCAGCATTACTTCGAAGACGGCGTCGACTCGGAAACCTTCGGCCAGATGTTCGCCACCTCTTCGTACGCCATCGTGCCGGAACGCTTCATCTGGGGCCTGTCCGGATCGTTCGACCAGACGCGCAACAACCTGCTGCGTCCCGTGGCGCCGGAAAACATGGATGATGTGATCACGCTGTCCACCGGTCCGCAGTGGATCATGCGTTATGGCAGCGCGCTGGAAAGCACGCTCGAGGGCCACTACGTGGTCGCCGACTACAGCGATCGGCCTTTTGACAGCGATACCGCCGGCGGCTCGCTGGTGTTCGGGCGACGCCTGTCCACCAATCGCTTCATCGGCCTGGGCGGATCATTCGACCAGGTCGACTATGACGACGACACGCTGGCGTCGCAGGACTTCGACCGCCGCGAAATATTCCTGCGCCTGAACGCGCAGGGCGCGCGCACCAGCATCGATCTCGATGCCGGCTACTCGGAGGTCGAGGGTGACACCTTCGACGACGACGGCCCGATGTTCCGCCTGCGCGCCACGCGCGAGCTGACGGGCGCCCTGTCCGCCTTCCTGAATTTCAACCAGGTTTTCCCGACCTCGGGCGGCGCCACGTTCTCTCCCGAATCGCCGCCGCAGCTCGGCACCGATTCTTCCGTGCTCACCGGTGGACCGCGCAAGACCCAGGACATCGGCGCGGGACTGCAGGTGGATGCGCGCCGTACCAATGCGACCTTGAGCTTCGTGATGCGCGAAGAAGAAGAGCTCGAATCCTCGCTGGAGCGTGAATTCGACGTCATCACCGCCACGGGCACCTATGCATTCGCGCCGCGCGCCAGCTTCACGTTGTTCGCGCGCTTCAGCGACGAGGAAATCGTCGGCATCCAGTCCGAGGAGCAGATCTACGGCGGACGCATCAATTTCCTCATCGGCCGCATGACGTCGATCAGCCTGCGTCTCGAACATCGCAATCGCGACAGCGACGCGGCCGACGGCGAGTACGAAGAGAGCCTCGCTGGCTTGTACCTGCGCTACGGCGGCAGCACCGGCGCCGAGGGCTGGCGCTGAGCTTGTCGGGAATCCTTCCAGAACACCGGGATGCGTGCGGCAAGGGTTCGGGCGAAAACTCCTAAGCTAATGAAAAACAACGATAAAGTAGCTGTGGCATAGGCGTTGCAATCTCTCTGTTGAGACTGCAATGAGGAGTTGAGGTAAGTGAACAAGAAACTGAAATCGTGCCTGCTCGCCCTGGGACTGATCGCTGGTTCCGCGGGTGTTGCGCAGGCCACGCCGGCCGTCTGGTCAGATCTGTATGACCCGTCGGACGTGCTCATCAACAAGGGCGAAAAGATTCATTTCCAGCACGAGCTGGATGGTTATCGCCCGGGTATCGATACGATCTACGGAGCCAGCCTCACGGTCTGGTTGTACGACGACAACCTGTTTGGCGACACCATCCTCGGTGACAGCCATGAAAAGGTGAAGTTCGACTTCGACGGCACGGGTTGGACCACGCCCACCGAAGTGAACGGCATCGGAGCCAACCTCGGCTGGCTGGATGACTTCTTCGAACAGACCTTGTCGTTCAACTCGCTGGTGGCGCTGCTGTCGGACGGGTTGCTGAACGTAACGGTCAAGGGTCACAGCGGTGACTTCCGGTTCGACAAGTCGCTGCTGGTGGCCTACGGCAACCGCGCGAAGGTGCCGGAACCGGCGACCGTGGCCCTGCTGGGCGCGGGACTGCTCGGCATGGCGCTGCTCCAGCGTCGTCGCCGTCGCTCGGTGTCGATCTGATCGAGTCGATCTGACTGAGTTGATCGGAATGGCGGCGGGCGCAAGCCCGCCGCCAGTTCCTCCCGGCCCCTCCTGGGGCCGCAGGGAAGGGGATTTCGTCCAATCCCACCCGAATGCACCACCTTTGTGTGATGCAGGGCTCGAAACAGCTGCTTTGCCCCATTGCCGCTACCCCAGCGGGGACGCCTTTCCCTAATCTCCAGACCTCACTTGAGTTCCCGCAACATCTTGCGGGCGCGTTTGGGGGGTTTGGGATCGATGACTGAACTCGGGCGCAGGACAGCGCTGGATCCGCTGCTGCTGCAAACCGAAAACGTGGCTCTGGCGGTGGCTGCGCATCTGCGGCGTTACTGGGCCCTGTGGGTGTCCTTCGTGGCGGCGCTCGGTGCCGGGGCGATCGGGCTCTACACCGGCGTGCATCGGCTCGGCACGCGCTGGGATTATCCCTACGACCACAGCTGGCTGGTGCTCGGCATGACGGCCTGGCTGCTGTGGCATGCCTGGCGCCGTTCGCCGGCGGATCGAATCGCGCCATCGCCCGTCGGCCTGGTGGCGCTGATCGCCGCGGTCCTGTTCTACGCGCTGTCCGAAGTGCTCGATATCTCGCTCGGCATGCATGTGGCGTTGCCGCTGGTGCTGTTCGCGCTCGTGACCACGCTCGCGGGAGTGCGTTTCGCCCGCATCGCGCTCATCCCCTTCGCGATGCTGTACTTCACCATCCCGATCTGGGATCTCACCATTCCGCCGCTGCAGAAGATCAGCACCGCGGTGGTGGCGACGCTGGTGAGCTGGACCGGACCCGTGGCGTACACCGTGGGCAATCTCATCACCATCCCGGCCGGCTCCTTCGAAATCGCCGAAGGCTGCTCGGGCATGCGCTACTTCATGGTCAGTCTCGCGATCACGGCTTTCATCGGTCTCAGCTGGTACGAGCGCTGGCGCACGAGGATCCTGCTGCTGGTGGTCGCGGGCCTTGCGGCCATGGCGTCGAACTGGATCCGCATCTACACGCTGATCCTGATCGGCGATGCCACCGACATGCAGCACTACGTGGTCGCCAAGAGCCACGATGGTTATGGCTGGTTCGTCTACGTGGTGTTCCTGCTACCGGTGTTGTGGTTCGCGCGCGTGCTGGACCGGCGTGAGCCGCGCACCGCGCCTGCGGTTGCCGACCCGGCGCCGGTCACGACGATCGCGTCGCCCGCCAGTTTCCTGGTGTTCGGCTTGCTGGCCGCGGCGATTCTCCTCAGTCCCTCGGTCATTCGCGGCGGCAACGTGGCTCCCGAAACTCCCGACGACGTGCGCGTCATGCCCTTCGGGGGATCGGGCTGGATTCCGGTCGGTCCGTCGAAAACCTGGGAGCCCGAGTTCAGGTCGCCGTATTTTTCGACTCAGGAAGCGCTGGAGTCCGCGAACCACATTCCGGTGGACCTGTTCGTTGCGCGTTACCTGAGCCAGCGGCCGGGATCGAAACTGGTGTCCAACCACAATCGCGTCAGCCCGGGCTGGCAGGTGTCCGCGTCGGGTGAACGCAGCGTGATCGTGGGCTCCGGCGAGCGACGTGTGTTCGAGACCGAGATCGTGCGCGGCAGCGAGCGGCGCCTGGTGTGGCAGTGGTACCTGGTGGGAGGTGAGCCCGTGCACGAGCGGCTGCGCGCCAAACTGCTCGAAGTGTCGGCACTGGTTCGTGGCCGGCGCGACGGCGCCGCCATCGCATTGTCGGCACCCTGCAATTCGAGCTGTGACGATGCGGCAGCCGCCATGGGTGACCTGGCGCGCATCGCGGGCGCGCGACTCGAGGGTCTCGCCAACGGCGTCGCCGATCGCGCGGCGGCCCACTGATCGCATGCGCCAGGAATTCCTGACCTTTGGTGCCCCGCTGATCGGCGAAGAGGAGATCGCCGAGGTGGTCGCCTGCCTGCGCAGCGGGTGGATAGGCACCGGGCCGCGCGTCGCGGAATTCGAGAAACTGTTTCGCGACTACCGCCAGACGCGGCACGCCGTGGCGGTCAATTCATGCACGGCGGGACTGCATCTCAGCCTGCTGGCCGCGGGTCTCAAGGCCGGTGACGAGGTGATCACCACGCCGATGACGTTCTGCGCCACGGTCAACGCCATCATCCACGCCGGGCTCAAGCCGGTGCTCGCGGACATCGACCCGGTCACGCAGAACCTCGATCCGCGCCTGGTCGAGCAGAAGATCACGCCGCGCACGCGCGCCATCCTCGCGGTGCATTTCGCGGGACGGCCCTGCGACATGGATGCGCTGCTCGCGCTGGCAGCCAGGCACCAGCTCAAGATCATCGAAGACTGCGCGCATGCCACCGAGGCCACGTACCACGGCCGCCCGGTGGGTTCCTTCGGCGCCTTCGGCTGTTTCAGTTTCTACGTCACCAAGAACATGACCACCGGCGAAGGCGGCATGGTGGTGACCAACAGCGACGAGGCCCAGGCCAAGGTCAAGATGCAGGCACTACACGGCCTGACACGCGATGCCTGGAACCGTTTCGGCGGCGAGGGTTATCACCACTACGCCGTCGAGGACTGCGGCTTCAAGTACAACATGACCGATCTGCAGGCCGCGATCGGCATCCACCAGCTGCGGCGCCTCGAAGAAAACTGGAAGCGGCGCGAAATCATCTGGAACCACTATGCCTCGGAGCTTGCGCACCTGCCGGTCACGTTGCCGGCGCCGCCCGAAGCCGGCACGCGGCATTCCCATCACCTGTTCACGCTGCTGATCGATCCGCAGACCTGCGGCCGGACGCGCGACGAGTTCGTGCAAAACATGACCCGCGCCAAAATCGGCGTGGGCGTGCACTACGTGAGCATTCCCGAACATCCCTACTACCAGCGTGAATTCGGCTGGACCCCCGCCGAGTTCCCGCATGCCGCGCGCATCGGCCGCCAGACCGTGAGCATTCCGTTATCCGCGAAACTCACCGACCAGGACGTGGCGGACGTGATCGCAGCCGTCACCCAGTCGCTGCGGTGAACACCCCGGGGCAGGGTGCCGACCCGCGCCGCGAGCTCGGCGTCATCCTGGATCACCAGGTCTGGCTGCCGAACACCAACAGCTGGATCCACACGCAGGCGGCCTATCTTCCCGCGCACGTGACTCCCTACGTGGTCTGCGGTACCACCGACAACCTGCAGCAGTTTGCCGTCGAGCGACTGCACTCGTATGCGGACCTGTCGTGGCCGGCGCGTCTCGGCCTGCTCGCGGGCGCCGCGCCGCGCCTCGGCACGGCGCTGAGCCGCAAGAGTGCAATGATGGCGCGCGTTGCACGACGTTACGGCGCCGAAGTGGTGCATTCGCATTTCGGCTACACCGGTTTCCACAGCGCGAGCGCGGTGCGCAAGCTCGGCCTCAAGCACGTCGTGACTTTCTACGGCGTCGACATGAGCGCCTTGCCCGCCAGCGATGCCCGCTGGCGCGAGCGTTATCACTTCCTCTTCTCGCAGGTCCACCAGGTGTTGTGCGAGGGACCGTGCATGGCGGCCGCGGTCGCACGCCTCGGGTGCCCCGAGGAAAAACTGCGCGTGCATCATCTCGGCATCCGACTCGAGCAGCTCGAGTTTCGCCCGCGCGTGTGGCAGCCCGGTGAAACGCTCAAGGTGCTGATCGCCGCGTCGTTCCGCGAGAAGAAAGGCATCCCGTACGCGCTCGAAGCGCTGGCGCGCATCCGCGCGAACGTGCCGATCGAAGTCACCCTCGTCGGCGACGCGGGACGCAATCCCAAGTCGATCGCGGAGAAGCAGCGGATCCACGCGACTGTCGCCAAATGCGGTCTTGCGTCCGTCGTTCGATTTATGGGATACCAGCCGTGGCGCGAGCTCATGGACGAAGCCCACAGGCATCATGTGTTTCTCGCGCCCAGCATCACGGGGAGTGACGGCGACACCGAAGGCGGTGCGCCGGTCGGACTCATCGAGATGGCGGCGACGGGAATGCCGGTGGTCAGCAGCCAGCATGCGGACATTCCCGAGGTGATCGAACACGGCGTGGGTGGCCTGCTGGCCGCCGAGCGCGACGTGGATGGACTGGTCGATTGCCTGCGTCGATTGATCGACGCGCCGGAACAGTGGGCGACGATGGCCGCGGCTGCGCGGCGTCACATCGAACGCGAGTTCGATGCGCGGAAACAGGGAGAGAGACTCGCCGCAGTGTACGAGCGGGTCCGCGGTTTGTGAGAGGTGCGCGTCGGTTCCGGGGGCGGTCGACCACGCACGCAATGGATTACCTGAAAAGAATAAGGTTGAATGACGATTCGCGACGCACCAGCCCCGGATAGCGATCCTCGCCCGCCGACGGATCCTTTCAGCACCGAACACCTGAAGAAGGACATTGGCCGCCGTTCGGCCCGTGCCGGATTGGTCACCGTATCCGCGCAGGTCACCAAGCTGCTGCTGCAGGTGGGCTCCACGGCCCTGCTGGCGCGCCTGCTGACGCCCGCGGACTACGGCGTGTACGCCATGGTCGCGGTGTTCACCGGATTCATCAGCCGCTTCCGTGACCTGGGCCTCTCGGCGGCGACCGTGCAACGCGCCGAGGTCGATCACTCGCATGCGAGCACGCTGTTCTGGGTGAACGTGGCCGGCGGCCTGCTGCTCATGGTCATCGGGTTCGCCATCGCGCCCCTGATCGCGTCGTTCTACGGCGTGCCGGCGCTGACCGCCATCACCTTTGCGCTGTCGGTGACTTTCCTGTTCGCCGGGTTCAGCGCGCAGCACATCGCGCTGCTGCGCCGGCAGATGCGCTTCAGCACGCTGGCCTGCGTGGACGTGGGCTCGATGTTGTGCGGCATCCTGGCCGCGATCGCCATGGCGCTGTCGGGGTTCAGTTACTGGGCGCTGGTGGGGCAGGCCATCGTGCACGCCGTCGCGGAGCTCGTGCTTTGCAGCCTGCTGTCGGGCTGGCGGCCGGGACGCTGGCAGATGAGCCGCGACGTGGGCGAGATGCTGCGTTTCGGCGGCACACTTACCGCGGCCAGCATGGTGAATTACCTGAGCCGCAACTTCGACAATCTCGTGGTCGGGCGTTTCGCGGGTGCCGCGCAGCTCGGCATCTACTCCAAGGCTTACGCGTTGCTGCTGATGCCGGTTCAGCAGATCAACGGTCCGATCGCCGCGGTGGCCATTCCCGCGCTGGCGCGACTCCAGGATCGGCCAGCCGAATACCGGCGCTACTACCTCAAGGTCATCGAAATCATCGCCTACATCTCGATGCCGCTGGCCGTGCTGCTCGGCGTGCTCGCGGAAGAAGCGGTGTTCATCCTGCTCGGCCCGCAATGGCACGAGGCGGCGGCGATATTCCAGATCCTCGCGCTGTTCGTGGTGGTGCAGAACGTGTCGGTCACCACTGGCTGGGTGATGCAGTCGCTGGGCAACGTGCGGCGCCTGCTCAAGTGGCAGGCCGCGCACGCGGCCATCTACGTGGTGGCCTGTCTCGTCGGCGTGCAGTGGGGCGCCGTGGGCGTGGCCGTGGTCACCACCGCGCAGGGCCTGCTGGCCATGGTGCCGGGCATGTGGGTGGCCTACCGCGGTTCGCCGGTGGCGCTGGGTGACGTGATGCGCGCCATCGTGAAGCCGTCGCTGGTGGCGGCCGCGATGTTCGTGGTCACCTGGAGCCTGCACGGCTACCTGCAATCGCAGCCGCTGCTGCTGCGGCTCGCCGCCGTGCTCGGCGCGGCCGCGCTGCTCGCCGGCCTCGTGTTGCTGGTCGTGGCCCCCGTGCGGCGCGACGTGATGTCGCTGCTCACCGTCTTCAGAAGCGCGAAAACATGAGTATCGACGCCGACGTACTGATGATCACCTACAACCGGCCGGCGTATACGCGCCTGTCGCTGTCGGAGCTGCTCAAGCGCAGCAGCCCGACCACGCGCGTCTGGGTCTGGCAGAACGGCGATGATCCCGAGACGCTCGAGGTGGTCGAGAGCTTCCGGCCGCAGCTGCATCGTTATCACCACTCCCGCGAAAACGCGCGGCTCACGCAGCCGACCAACTGGCTGTTCGGGAATGCGCGCGGCGCCTATCTATCCAAGGTGGACGACGACTGCATCGTGCCCGAGCAGTGGGACGTGAAGCTCGCGCGCGCGCACGAGGACGAAGCGCGGTTTGGCGTGCTCGGCTGCTGGCGCTTCCCGGACGAGGACTTCGTGCCCGAGCTCGCCAACCGCAAGATCCAGTCCTTCGGCGGCGGCCACCGGCTGCTGGTGAACATGTGGGTCGAGGGATCCGGCTATCTCATGAAGCGCGCCTGCGTCGACCGCCTCGGTCCGCTGCAGGACGGGCGCAGCTTCAGCGACTACTGCATCCGCATCGGCTGCTCGGGCTGGGTGAACGGCTGGATGTATCCGTTCCTGTACCAGGAACACATGGATGATCCGCGCGCCACGCACAGCGCGCTGCGCACCGATGCCGACCTCGTGAACCGCCTGCCGCTGTCGGCGCTCAAGAACGGCGTGACCACGCTGGATGCCTGGGTGGCGCAGCTCAAGCGCTCCGCCAGGCTGGTGCAGAGCGCACCCATCGACCCGGCCTACTGGTCGCCGTTCCGTCGCCGCGTCCGCAACGCGCTCAAGAACCTGCAGCGCGCCATCACCGGGCAGACCAGTTACTGGTGATCAGGCGGGACGGCGCGACGCCGTGAGCCGTCGGAACACATTGCGGGAGAACTCGCGGATGTCGGCGTCCAGCGCCGGGACCAGGCAGGCGGCGAGCAGCGCCGTGAAGCCGCCGCCCGCGATCAACAGCAGGCTCAGCCACACCGGTTCTTCCGCCGGGATGCTCTCGAAGACGAAGAACGAGAGTACCGCGAGCACCGCGAAGCCCAGGGTCATGATCAGCGCCTGGCGCAGGAAGCGCGCGCGGAACACGCCCACGTCGAGCAGCCGGAAGGACACGATCATGGCCAGCAGCTCGCCGAAGATGGCGGCCATCGCCACCCATTCGATGCCATAGCCCAGCAGCGCGAGCACCACGGCCAGCGGCAGGCCGATGATGCGCACCAGGTTGGAATACATCGCATTGGTGGTGCGCGCCTGGGCGTTGGAAATCATGGAGGGCGAGACGCGCGCGATGCGGATGGCCTGGGCCAGCGCCAGCAGCATCAGCAACTCGTTGCCGCGCGCGTAGCGCTCACCGAAAGCCAGGATCAGCAGGGCCTTGCCGCCGATGGCGAAGAACACCGTGATGAAGGCGGCGCAGCCGAAGCACAGCGCCAGGGCCAGCGCGCATTGCTTGCGGAAGGGTTCGGGATCGTTCTTGGTGCGCGACAGGCCCGGCATGAGCAGCGTGCCGCAGACCTTCGAGAACATCATGCCCGGCACCAGCACCAGCGCGAAGGCGGCGCCATACCAGCCCAGGGTCGCGGTATCGAACAGCGCGCCCACCAGCGCACGGTCGCCATTGAAGATGCCGAACATCAGCAGGCCGTTGACCAGCAGCGGCCAGCCGAAATGGAATTTCTTGCGCGCCAGGTCGCGGCGGAACGACCAGCGATACGGACGGCGCGCCAGCAGGTGCGAGATCACGATCATCAGGAAGGCCTGGCTGAGCACCACCAGCAACATGGCGCGGTAGTCCTTGAGCCACAGCGCCGCGAAGTAGGCGATGACCAGGCAGATCAGCGGCGGCAGGGCGTTGACCAGGGCCGTGGCCTGGAAGTCCAGGGTGCGCTGCTGCACGACGTTGTCCCAATGGACCAGGCCACGCAGCACCGGCAACAGCGCCAGCGTCTGGAATGCCCAGACGATGCCGGGAACGTTGAACAGGTGGGCGATGGGCACCGCGAGCACGAACAGGATGGCGCCGCCCATCACCCCGCGCACGAACTGCAGCGCATGGGAGGAGGCCAGCATCTCGTCGGTATGGCCCTGGTCGTCCTGCACCAGGATGCGGTCCAGCGCCAGGTTGCTGGTCATCTCCAGCGCCGTGGCCACCAGGGAAAACATGATGGCGATACCGAAATCCTCGACGCTGATCATGCGTGCCACGATCACGTTGCGCAGGAAGCTGGCCACGGCGACCACGGTCTGGCTGAGCGTCAGGACCGAGGCGCCCTTGAGGAAGCGTTTGCTAGGCATAGGGGGCGTTGACCAGCGCTGTCATCCGTGACGGTGGGCGGGACATCGATTCTCGGCTCTTTTCCATAACGGCGCCGGCAGGACTGCCATGCGGGGGTGGCAAAGGTGGCATGTGTGGGCCTGAAAAATCACGAGATTTGCCGGCTTCCTTGGTGTTTGTGTACTAGTCCACAAAACTTCCCGGGTTCCCGAAAGGCCGTCTTGTATGGCCCCCCGGGATTCCCCGAGACTGCCACGAAGCCAGGGCTTGCGGCCGGTCTGTCGCATGCATAAACGCCTGACTCCGTTCCGAAAATTCGCTCCAGGGAAGTGCATGTCCGTACCCACTGTTGATCCCGCGATCGCCAAGCCCGCTCTGAAGAGTTCGTCGTTGTGGAATGCACTTCGGCACATCAAGCATTCGCTGGTGGTTCGTTTCGCCAAGCGCGAGAACCGCGTGTACACGCAGTTCTATCGTTTTCCGAATCAGTACCGCGCCCTCGTCGAGCGCGTGGTCCCGCGGCTGCGGTCCGGCGCCATCGGTGCGCAGACCGAGCCGCTCGAGATTCTCATGTTCGCGTGTTGCAGCGGTGCGGAGGCGTTCTCGCTGTCGTACATCCTGCAGAAGCATTTCCCCGGCCTGCGTTACCGCATCCGCGGCTTCGATCTCGTGCCTGAGGTCATCGAGCAGGCCAAGACCGCGACCTTCACGCGCGAAGAAGTTTTCCAGGGACCCTTCGTCACCGAAACGTACGTGAAGGACGCCTTCGACTCGCTCAATGCGCACACCTATCGCGTGAAGCCCGCCATCGCCGAGCCGTGCTCGTTCGCGGTCGGCGACCTGCTCAACCAGAAGTTCATGGAGTCGCTGGGCAAGGCGGACGTGGTCATCGCGCAGAACGTGCTGTTCCACCTGCCGCGGCCCAACGCGCGTGCCGCCTTCGGCCTGCTGCATGGCGCCCTGAAGCCGGGTGCCGCGCTGTTCGTGAACGGCATGGACATCGACATGCGCATCGACATGACGAAGAGCCTGGCCCTCGAGCCGCTCGACCACCTGGTCGAGGAGATCCACAACGACGCGCGCGTCGATCGCGGCAGCAGCTGGGCGGGCGCATACTGGGGACGCAAGCCGTTCGAACGCGAGTCGAGCGAGTGGCTGCGCAAGCACGGAACCATCTACTTCAAGGCGGGCTGATCGCATGGCGAGCGCCTCTCCCAGACCTGTCGAGACCTTTCCGGTCATCGATGTCGAGCAATCCATCGCCGCTCGCTTCGAAGAACAGGTCGCCATCAGCGGGGACAGCCTCGCCATCAGTGACGATCATCTCTCGCTCACCTACGACGAGCTGAATCGCCTCGCGAACCGGATCGGCCACAGCATCGGCGCCGCCGAACCCGGCCGCGTCGTGGTGTGCATCGAAACCGGCACGCAGTGCATCGCCGCCATCCTCGGCGTGTTGAAAGCCGGGCATGCCTACGTGCCCGTGGATCCCGCGTTCCCCGAGAGTCGCAACGCCTACATCGTCGAAGACGTGCAGGCCACCATGATCGTGACCAACGCGCGCCATCGCGCCACGGCCGAATCATTGGCGCGCGGCACCACCAAGGTGCTGAACATCGACGCGCTGCCGGCGGACACGCCGGATCACAACCTCGCGCGCGAGATTTCGCCCGACGCGCTGGCCTGGATCATCTACACCTCGGGATCCACCGGCAAACCCAAGGGCGTGATGCAGAACCAGCGCAACACGCTGCACGGCTGGATGCGCCGCACGCGCCTGCAGCGCGTCACCGCCGCGGATCGCATGACGCTGTTCTATTCGTGCAGCGTCATGGGTTCGGTGTACTGCATTTTCGGCTCGCTGCTGAACGGCGCCGCGCTGTTCCCGTACGATTTCCGTGACAAGGGCGTCGACGACCTGGCCGGCTGGTTGCGTTCGCGCCGCATCACCGTCTATCACTCGGTGGCCTCGGTGTTCCGCCAGTTTGCGACCCACTACCAGGCAGATGACGCGGGCTTCGACGTGCGTCTCGTGACCTTCGGCGGCGAGCGCGTGCTCACCAGCGACGTGGAACTGGCGCGCGGCGTGTTCGGACGAGGCGTGGAGTTCTACACCGGCCTCGGTTCCACCGAGACCGGCACCATCCGCTATTTCTACATCGGCCCCGAGACCGTGCTGAAGGATGCCGTGGTGCCCATCGGCTACCCGGTCGAAGGCATGGAAATCGTGCTGCTGGACGACAACGGCCGCCCGACCGGCCCCGGCCACGTGGGTGAAATCACGGTCCGCAGCCGTTACCTCGCGCTCGGCTACTGGAACAACCCGGAAGCCACTGCCAAGGCCTTCCGCGCGGTGCCCGGCGATGCCTCGTTGAGCGCCTATCACATGGGCGACATGGGCGAGCTGCGCGCCGACGGGCTGCTGCAGCATCGCGGCCGCAAGGATTTCCAGGTCAAGATCCGCGGCTTCCGCGTGGAAGTCGGCGAGGTCGAGACCGCGCTGCTCGAACATCCCGCGATCAAGGAAGTCGTCGTGGTGGCGCGCGACATCGGCACCGAGACGCACCTCGTGGCCTACGTGGTCGCGGCCGGGGCCGACCTCGACATCAACGTGCGCAAGCTCCGCCAGCGACTGCAGAAGCGCCTGCCTTACTACATGGTGCCCACCGTGTACGTGCGGCTCGACGCCATTCCCCGCACCCCCAACAACAAGGTCGACCGGTTGCGCCTGCCGGAGCCCACGCGCGAGAACTCGCTGCTGGACGACGTGCGCGTCGAGCCGGTGGACGATCTCGAGCGTGGCCTGCTCGAGATCTGCGCCGACCTGCTGCGCGTCACCGAGATCGGCACCAACCACAACTTCTTCGACCTGGGCGGGCACTCGCTGTCGGCCACGCAGCTCGTGGCGCGCGTGCAGCAGCGCTTCGGCGTGAAACTCGGCATGCGGCAGATTTTCGAGGCCGCGGATTTCAAGGCCGTCGCGGACCTGATCCGCGACGCCGGGCCGTCCGCGGCGCCGGCCGAACGCAACGTGCTCAAGACCGTGCCGCGCACCGGCCGGTTGCCCGTGAGCTTCGCGCAACGCCGCATGTGGCTCATCGACGCGCTGAGCACCAGCAACTCGGCCTACAACATTTCGAACACCGTGCGGCTCGAAGGGTCGCTCAATGTCTCGGCGCTGCAGCGCGCGCTCACCGAAATCGTCCAGCGCCACGAAGCGCTGCGGACCCGCTTCCCGTCGGATGAGAACGGCCCGTGGCAGGAAGTCCTGCCGGCCACGCCCGTGGTGCTGTCGCTGATGGATCTCAGCGATCGTTCCGATGCCGAACGCGAAGGCCAGGCGCAGGCGCTGGTGCGCGACATCATCCAGAACCACCACGATCTCGCGAAGGGTCCGCTGTTCCAGTGCGGGCTGATCCGCATGGAGCCGCAGACCTCCATCCTGGTGCTGGTCTTCAACCACATCATCTACGACAACATCTGGTCGTCCGGCATCCTGTTCCGCGAGCTGAGCGCGCTGTACAAGGCCTATGCCTCGGGCGCGGTGGCGTCGCCGCTCGAACCGCTGCGTTTCCAGTTCGCCGACTACGCGGCCTGGGAACACGAACGCACCTCGCAGGGCGACCTGCAGTCGCACATCGATTACTGGAAGCAGCAGCTCGCCAACCTGCCGTCGCCGCTGCAGGTGCCGGGAGATCACCTGCGTCCGGACACGCCGTCGCTCAAAGGTGGCCAGATCGCGTTCCAGGTTCCGGCCTCGCTGAGCTCGGCGCTGACCGACTTCTCGCGCGCCGAATCCGCCACGCCCTTCATGGCCCTGCTGGCCTGCTGGCAGCTGCTGCTGCATCGCTACACGCAGCAGAACGACATCATCGTGGGCACGCCCACCGGCCGGCGCTACCTCGCCGAAACCGAGGGCATGATCGGCCTGTTCATCAACAACCTGGTGCTGCGCGCCGATTTCTCCGCCGCGCCCACCTTCCGTGAACTGCTGGCGCAGGTGCGCAAGACCACCATCGACGGATTCACGCACGACGAACTGCCGTTCGAAGACCTGGTGGCGGCGCTCAAGCTGCCGCGCAGCAGTGGTGTCTCGCCGCTGTTCCAGCACCTGTTCATCCACCGCAACGCCACGCACAGCAAGTGGGAGCTGCCCGGCGTCAAGGTCACGCCCTATCCACTGCACGTGGGCGGTTCAAAATTCGATCTCACGCTGTCCATGCTGGAAGAGGGCGCGCAGCTTTCGGGTACTCTCGAATTCAGCAGTGACCTGTTCGAGCGCGAAACGGCCGCGCGCATCGCCGGGCACTTCGTCGCCCTGCTGGGCAGCGCCGTCGAAAATCCGGACCAGCCGGTGGCGCAACTGGAAATGCTCACCGGCGACGAGCGCGATGCCCTGCGCTTCAAGTGGAATCCGCCGAATACGCCGTATCCCGATGCGCGCCCGCAGGAGCTGTTCGAACGCCAGGTGGCGGAGCGGCCCAACGCGGTGGCGGTGGTGGGCGAAGACTACTCACTCACCTACACCGAGCTGAACCTGCGCGCCAACCGCCTCGCGGCGCGACTGCGCAGCCTGGGCGTGGGTCCGGACCAACTGGTGGCCGTGTGCCTCGACCGCTCGCCGGAGCTGGTGGTGGCGCTCATGGCCGTGCTCAAGGCGGGTGGCGCCTACGTGCCGCTCGACCCGATGTTCCCCGCCGAACGTCTCGCCTACATGGTGGACAACGCGCAGGCCAAGGTGTGCATCACGCAGCAGAGCGTGATCGATCGCCTGCCGGGCCTGCGCGCCGAACTCATCCTCATGGATCAGAAAGACCCGGCGCTGCGCTCGGGTGAATTCGGCAATCCGCCGGTGCTCGGCGATTTCGACGACCTGGCCTACGTCATCTATACCTCGGGATCCACGGGCAAGCCCAAGGGCGTGCAGGTCACCCAGCGGGGTCTCGTGAACTTCCTGCACTCGATGCAGAAAGAGCCGGGCATCACCGCCGACGACGTGCTGCACAGCCTGACTACCGTGTGCTTCGACATCGCGGGCCTCGAAATCTTCCTGCCGCTGATCACCGGCGCACGCGTGGTCGTCAAGCCGCAGAAGCTGGCGCTGGATCCGCTGCGCCTGCTGGCGAGCCTGGAGGAAACCGGCGCCACCATCATGCAGGCCACGCCCGTGACCTGGCGCATGCTGCTCGACCATGGCTGGCGCGGCAATCCGAAACTGAAGGTGCTCATCGGCGGCGAAGCCATGGCGCCGGAACTCGCCGAGCAGCTCATCGGCACGGGCTGCGACGTGTGGAACATGTACGGGCCCACCGAGACCACCATCTGGTCGTCCGTGCGGCTGGTGCGATCGCGCAGTGATGCCATCAACCTCGGCCTGCCGATCGCCAACACCGAGTTCCTGATCTGCGGTCCGCAGATGACGCTGCAACCCGTGGGTGTGCCCGGCGAGCTGCTGATCGGCGGCGACGGCCTGGCGCGCGGCTACTTCCGGCTCGACGAGACCACGCGCGAGAAATTCATCGCGCATCCCTTCATCCCCGGCAAGCGCCTGTATCGCACCGGTGATCTCACCGTGCGTCGCGGCAACGGCGAGATCAGCTTCCTGGGTCGCATCGACAACCAGGTGAAGATCCGCGGCTTCCGCATCGAGCTCGGCGAAATCGAAACCCGCCTCGACGAACACGCCGCGGTGAAACAGACCGTGGTCATCGCGCGCGAGGACACGCCGGGCGACAAGCGCCTGGTGGCCTACCTGGTGCTGCAGCAGGGTGCCTCGGTGGACCAGCTGGCGCTGCGCGAGCACGCGCGCAGCAAGCTGCCCGAATACATGATTCCGTCCGCGTTCGTGGTGCTGTCGGAATTCCCGATGACCCCGAACGGCAAGGTGGATCGCAAGCAGCTGCCGGCACCGGCCGAGCCGACGCCGGAGCAGGTGGCCAGCGCCATGCCGGCCCCGGGCATGGGCGATAGCAGCATCGCCGAGCAGGTGCGCGTGATCCTGGAGTCCGCGCTCAAGACGCGGCTGCCATCGTTCACGGCCAATTTCTTCGACCTCGGCGGTCATTCCATGGCCGCCATTACCGCCGTGCGCGCCATCAACCAGCGTTTCGGCGTCGACTTCGCGCCCACCGCGCTGTTCGACATGCCGACCGCGGAGCAGCTGGTGGCGGCGATTACCGCTGCGCGCGGTGGCACCGAAATCAAGGCGTCATTCGAGACCCGCAAGCTCAGTGCCGACGAGGTGCAGCAGGTCGACGCGGTGCTCGCGGCCATCCGTTCGGCGCAACCGGCGCAGGACGCGAAGTTCCGCGGCATGCGCGAGTCGCTGGTCTGCAAATATCTGCTGGCGCCGATGTACCCGATCGCGCGTCGCGTGTTCCGCGAACTGTTGAAGATGCTGATCCTGAAGCTCGAGGGTGGCTCGACCTTCTCGGTGACCATGCGCAAGCTGTTCAAGAAGGTCCACGACATCGAGATCGGCGAATTCACCAGCTGCTCGTTCGAGGCGGGTCGCCTGCGGCGCACCACCAAGATCGGCCGGTTCTGCTCCATCTACCGCACCGCGCTGTTCCAGAACGCGGACCATCCGCGCAATACGCTGTCGACGCACGGCATGTTCTATCACCGCAACTTCGGCTTCACGCCGGGCTACGAGCTGGAACGCGTGCAGATCGAGGTGGGCAACGATGTGTGGATCGGCGACGGCGCCAAGATCCTGCACCCGACGCGCAAGATCGGCGACGGCGCCATCATCGCCGCCGGCGCGGTTGTGATCGAAGACGTGCCGCCGTATGCGATCGTCGCCGGTTACCCGGCGCAGATCGTGCGATACCGCTTCTCGCCGGAGACCATCGCCAAGCTGCTCGAGTTGCGCTGGTGGGACCGCAAGATCTCGGAACTGCAGGGAGCGCGCGAGGCGTTCATGGAACCGGTCGAGGGTCGCAAGATCCGTTAGTTCGACCGCCGACCCGCAGCGGGAGGCTGCCGCGAAACCAATGACTACTCACAACTACATCGCCAGCGTCATCGTGCCGGCCCACAACGAGGCGGCGGTCATCGGCCGCCTGCTCGGCGTGTTGTCGTCGCTGATCGCCTCCGGCCGCCTCGACGTGGTGGTGGCCTGCAATGGCTGCACCGATGCCACCGCCGAAATTGCCGGGAAACACGGGGCGCGCGTGGTGCACACCGATGTGTCGTCCAAGATCGCGGCGCTCAACGCCGGCGATCGCGCCGCGCTGGCCTTTCCGCGCATCTATGTCGACGCCGACGTGGTGTTCACCGAGAAGACCTTGCTGGACCTCATCGCGGTGCTGTCGCGCGGCGACGTGATGTGCGCCGCGCCGCCCGTGCGCGTGGACCTCACCGGCCGCTCGCTGCCGTTGCGCGCCTACTTCTCCATCTGGACGCGCGAGCCCTACCTCAAGGAGGGTTACGTGGGATCGGGCATCTATGGCATTTCCGAAGCGGGGCGCCAGCGATTCACCGAATTTCCCAAGGTCATCGCCGACGACCGCTATATCAAGGACCTGTACGCGCGCAGCGAGAGAAACGTGGTCGACACCGAGCCGTTCACGGTGCAGGCGCCGAGAACCATCGCCAGCCTGTACAAGCGCCGCATCCGCATCTCGCGCGGCAACCTGGAAATCGATCTGCATCCGGAATTCAGCAAGCTGGCCGGATCGCGTGACCGCCACGCGCCCTGGTGGACCTCGGTGGTGAAAAACCCGCTGCTGATTCCCGGGGCCGTGATGTACGCCGTCGTGAATGCACTCGCCAAGGTGGCCGCGCGCCGCCAGATCCGCGAGCGGCAACGCCTCGACTGGGCCCGCGACGAAACCATCCGCGCGTGAACCCGCGCCTCAACCAACCCACCACCACCCACATGTCAGCCGCCGAAAGTTCCGTGGATGTCAGCGTCGTCATCGTCTCGTACAACACCCGGGACTGGCTGGGACGCTGCCTGTCGTCGATACCGCTCGCCACGACCTCGCGCAAGGTCGAGATCATCATCGTCGACAATGCGTCGAAGGATGGTTCCGCGGACGAGATCGCCCGGAATTTCCCGCAGGTGCGCCTGCTCCGCAACACCTCGAACGCCGGCTTCGCGCGCGCCGTGAACCAGGGCGCGGCACTGGCCACCGGGCGTTACGTGCTGCTGTTGAATCCCGATGGCTGGCTGCACGAGGGTGCCATCGACCGGCTGATCGAATTCGCCGCGGCCAATCCGCGCTACATCGTCTGCGGCGGCCGCACCGTCACGCCCACGGGCGAGATGGATCCGCGCTCGTGCTGGGCCGCGCCCACACTCTGGAGCCTGGCCAGCAGCGCCATGCTGCTGTCGACGTTGTTGCCAGGCTCGAAGCTGTTCGATCCCGAGGCCATGGGTGATTTCCGCCGCGACCACGCGCGCGAAGTCGGCGTGGTGACCGGCTGCCTGCTGCTGATGTCGATCGAAGACTGGCGCAAACTGGGCGGCTTCGATGAAAAGTATTTCGTCTACGGCGAAGACGCCGACCTGTGCCTGCGTGCGGCCCGCACCGGCCGCGTCTGCGCCATCACGCCGGACGCCGTCATGGTGCATGCGGTGGGTGCGTCGTCGGCCACGCGGCCAGACAAGCTCGAACTGCTGCTCAAGGGCCGCATCGCGCTGGTGCAGACGCATTTCGCGGGCTGGAAGGCACCGCTGGGCCGCGGCTTCATCATCTGGGGCGTGTGGATTCGCGCGCTGCTGGAAAAACTCGGCCTGAGCCGCGGCACCAGCTGGCGCGAGGTGTGGCGTCGTCGCCCGCAGTGGCGCGATGGGTATCCGCCGGTCGCCGCGACGCCCCTGGGCGCGACGGTACTCGCGGGCAAGGGCTGACATGTCCGCGACCGACGCCGGTCTGCCCGTGAAGACGGGACGCAATTCGCTGCGGGGCGGGTGGTTCCGTCATTTCCGCCTGCTGGCGTCCATCCTGGATCCGCGCAGCTATGTGCACGTGTTCAAGCTGCTGCACTACTACCACTACACGCACGTGGGGCAGGTGGGGAAACTGACGCGCGGCAAGGACGTGCGCTTCGCACCCAACGTCTCGTTCGCCAACGCGGAACGCATCTCCATCGGCGATCGCACGCGCATGGGCGCGCGTTGCCACATCTGGGCCGGCGACAATGGTGGCGCCATCCGCATCGGCTCGGACACCAACTTCGGTCCCCTGTGTTTCGTGACGGCTTCGAACTACAGCTTCGAGAAGGGCGTGCCCTTCCTCGACCAGGCGAAGCAGGACGCGGACATCGAGATCGGCAACGACGTCTGGCTGGGTGCCGGCGTCATCGTGCTCGCCGGCGTGACGATCGGCGATGGCTGCGTGGTCGCCGCGGGAGCGGTGGTCACCAAGAGCCTGCCGCCGAACGTGATCGCGGGCGGCGTACCTGCCAAGGTATTGCGCGAGCGCTGATCTTGCCGCGCCCTCCGGTTCCGGAGTGGTGACCGAACAACTTTCAATATACTGGAACACACTGAATGAGCAGACAGGACGTGATTTTCGCCGGAGCCGCGCCGGACTCGGGCAACCTGGGTGTATCCGCCCTGTGTTACTCGGTGGTCGACGAGCTCCTCAACATCGACCCGGCCACGCGTATTGCCGTGGTCGACTACGGCGATGGTTATCGCGAAGGTGCCTACAAGCTGCGCAATGGAAAATCCAGCAGCCTGCTGGGCGTCACGCCCGCGCGGAATTTCCTCAAGCCGTCCGCGATGTCCAACATCCGTTTCCTCAGCAAGACCGGCCTGCTGCTGTCGCGCACGGCGCGCGTGATGAAAAAGGCCAAGGCCGTCATCGACATCAGCGGCGGCGACAGCTTCACGGATCTCTACGGCCCGTCGCGCTTCAAGGCGCGCATGTTCTCGAAGCTGTACGCGGCCGAGTTCGGCATTCCGCTGATCCTGCTGCCGCAGACCTACGGCCCGTTCGTCGAGGCGGAGTCCATCCGCATGGTCAAGGAGCTCATGCCGCGCTGCACGCTGGCCTACGCGCGCGACAAGAACTCCTACGCGATCATGAAGGACCTGCTGGGCGGCAACTTCGATGCCGGCAAGCACAAGCTCGGCGTGGACTGCGCCTTCCTGCTCGACGTGCAGGAGCCGGACTTCTCCACGGAGCCGGAGCTCAAGACCGCGCCGACCCGCGAGGTGTTCGGGTTCAACGTCAGCGGACTCATTTTCAATGACCGCGAGGAGGCGAAGAGCCGTTATGGCATCAGCCTCGACTATCCGCGCGCCATGCGGTCCATCATCGAGCACGTGTTGAAGGAGTCGGATGGCGAGGTCTGGCTGGTGCCGCACGTGTTGTCGAAGAACAAGTTCGACTACGAGTCGGACGGCTACGCGGGCGTGAAGCTGCGCGAATCGCTGGCGCCGGAGCTGCAGACGCGCGTGCGCGTGTTGTCGGGAAATTACGATCAATGCCAGGCCAAGGGTTTTATCAGCAAGACCTCGTGGTTCTGCGGCATGCGCATGCACGCGACCATCGCGGGCCTGTCGACCTGCGTGCCCACGGTCAACGTGGCCTACAGCGACAAGGCGGTCGGCGTGTTCGAGACCGCCGGGCAGGCCGACAAGGTGCTGGACGCGCGCCGCCTGGATACGGATGACCTCATCGGCAAGCTCAAGCTGCTCTGGCAGTCCCGCGACGTCACGCGTCGCGAGCTGCAGCAGAGCATTCCCGGGGTGAAGCAGCAGGCGCGCGAGCAGATGCGCGACGTGGCGAGATTCCTGTGACCGAAACCGGCGCCGCCAAGTACCGACTGAGCCGGCAGTGGATCGTCCACTCCGGGCAGGGTGCTCCGCCGCCGAACTGGCCTGCCTTCAGGTTCCCCACCGGGCAGACGCTGGCCTGGCATCCCATGACCCGCGTGAAGGTGTTCCAGGCGGGACGCGGTGGCCTCGTGGGCATCGGCCTGCTGGTCAATCCGCTGGAAGGCGAGCTGGGCCTGTACGACGAGCGCAACCTCGACCATGGCAACCTGGTCCGCGCGCTGCGCAAGATCGGCGGCACCTACGTGGTGTTCCGTTACACCGAGTCGGAGCTGGTGGCATACACCGACCCGGCCGGGATGATGGGCGTGTACTACACGGCGGGCGAGGCGGCTTCGACGCCCGCGCTGCTGCCGGCGCTGCAGCGCGACGGCGCCATCGACCGCGAGTACCCGTTCCAGGGGGTCGACAACTGGTACACCGGCGGCCTCACGCCCTTCGTCGGGGTGCGCGCGCTCATGGCGAACCATGCGCTGCGGCTGGCCGACATGAGCACGCGGCGCTTCTGGCCGGAAGAGGGTGAGTTCGAATCGCGTCCGAAGGAAGCGGCGCTCGAGGCCTGCGGCCAGGTGCTGCGCGGCATGTTGCTCGGCGCCGCGAAACTCGGCCGGCCGCTGATCTCGCTGACCGGCGGTCGCGACAGCCGCGTGAACCTGGCCGCGTCACGCGACATCGCCGCCAGCACCGAGTACTTCACGCTGCGCAGCCCGAAGGTGAAGCCCTGCGACCTCGAGATTCCGCGCGAGCTCGCGAAGCTCGGCCGGCTGAACCACGTCTATTACGACTGCGAGGACGCGCCCGACTGGCTGCTCGAGTGCTACGACGAAATCGCCAGCGGCCTGTCGATCGGCGCGCGGCGCGACATCCTCGGTGGCGTGCTCAAGCTGGCCAGCGACGACGCGATTCATTTCAACGGTAACCTGGGTGCAATCACCAAGTCGTATTTCTGGCACTCGGCCGATCCGCGGGACGTGCGCCTCGCCTCGCTGATGAAGGAGTTCGAGAACAAGGCGGCCTGCATATCGCGCGGCGTTGAAGAATGGCTGCACTCGGTGCCGCGCGGCACGGCACCGGCGACGGTCTACAATCTCATGTACCTGGAGCAGCGTGGCGGCCGCTGGGCCGGCACCGGCGAAAACGCCTCGTCGATCTTCTACGAGTCGTTCACGCCCTTCAATTCGCGCGAGCTGTTCGCGCACATTTCATCGATGCCGGTGGCGGCCGTGGCTGGCGGAACGTTGCTGAAGGATTTCGTCCACGTGTTGTGGCCCGAGCTGCTGTCGGTTCCGTATTGCCGGAACTGGCGGAAGTTAGGCGCCTATCTACCCAAGTCGATACGCGCGATTTTCAAGTGACCCGGTACGGGTAACCCTAAAAGGGTAATCCTAGGTGGCAGGCTGGAAATGGCTGTGATCAACTTCACGATTGTGGCGTTGCAGATGTCTCCAACCGCCTACATGGAGCGCGGCCAGCAGTTCCCGCACATAATCTCCCCATCGAAGTCCGCCGGGGGCATTGTTCAATCAACGGTGCCCCGCGCAAGTCGCGCAGGACTGAGGCCCAGGATTCAGAGGTAATTGCGATGCATAGAGTTGATAGCCACCAGGGTTACGCGCGTCGGTTCATGACGACGCTGGCCCGCGGATTGATCTTCCTGCCGGGAGTCATCCTTATTTCCACCGGCGCCCAAGCGGCCACTTCCATCACCCAGTACGGAATCACCTGGCAGTTCGACAAGGACTACCAGACCGGTACCTTCGTGAACGGCGACTACTACGTGGTCGACCCCGGCTCGGGCGTGACGGTGAATTCCGTGTCCCCCGGTTCGGGCAGCGGCCAGAACGGCTCGCAGAAGAACCCGGTCAGCGGTGGCAGCCATGGTTTCGACAGCGGTGCCCGCTCCGGCTACAACAGCTCGCTGCAGGCCAAGTTCCCCCTGACGCTCGTGGCCAAGGACTCGCTGGTCTCCACGATCTCGCTGCCCTCGGGCGGCTCCGCCTGGGATGGCAGCAGCCCTGACAGCAAGGCCCTGCTGCAGACCGCGGCGGTGCTCACCGTCGTCGCCAGCGCGCCGGCGTCCGGGACCTTCCGTCCCGCGTACGTCGACCGCAACCAGACGATGTACAACTTCAACAACGTCAACCGGGCGGTGTTGCCTGGCCTCAGCACCTCCGGCCTCACCAAGCCGTCGGCGCGCGGCGGCTTCGCGTCCGCCCTGGAGTACCTGAAGCGCGGCACGCAGCGTCCCTGGATGCTGTTCGTGCACGAATGGCCTGGCCGTGACATCCACCCGGCGCAGAACATGTTCGGCTACCAGCGGCCGATCGGTGAGTTCCTCTCCGACCTTTACATGTACCTGATGTCGGATCAGCCCATCGACGACCAGCTGCTGATCAACACCATCCAGATCGGCATCGACTTCCACCACGTGGGCATTTCCGGCAACGGCGACTCGTCGTTCTACGTGATGCCCAGCCTGATGGCGGGACACCTGCTGAACAATACCGACATGATGAGCGCGTTCGCCCAGGACCGGATCAAGTCCGTGCCGCGCGACTACCCGGACTTCTACTTCTGGCCGGACCACACCTCGACCATGGTCAGCAAGATCGTGCCGGTGGGCCAGACGTACAACGGCTACACCGTGTTCTTCCGCAACAACCTCGGCAACAACCGTGAGTTCGAGCACCTGGATCCCTCCGAGTGGGACGACTCGCTCGACCACAACAAGGACAACTCGTACCGCCTCAACCAGGATTCACACCCGCACGTGGGCATGATCCTGGCGGCGCGAATCATGGGGCTGCAGGAAGAGTGGAACCACGACGCCACGTTCGCGTACGTCGATCGCTGGATGGTCGAAGACCACGGCGACAACCTGCGTTCGGGCAGCAGCTTCATCGATGCCATGTGGGGCAAGTACCGCGGCGTGAGCCTGCCCGGAATCAAGAAGCCCGAAGCTCCTCGCAACGTACAGGTGCAATAGTCGAGTGAAAAACTGGCGGTCGCCCGGAATGTCGTCCTGTTGAGACATTTGCTGTCAGTGGCCGCCTACGCTTAACTGAGTTCACGAGAAAGGCAAACCCGCCGAAAGGCGGGGACGCAAAACCTCCGGTCTGACGGTCCTGGAAAGGCCTGCAGATAGCGGGGCTGCCGAACAGCTCGAGCTGTCGTCAGCTGCTGGCTATCCGCTTTCCATGACCCCCTCCGCTGAGGCCCACCAAGTCATGGAGAGAATGTGATGGCGTTAAGAAGCAATTTGCGACTGGCCGCATTGGCCACCACGGCGAGCGCCTTGCTGGCAGCTTGCGGTGGTGGCGGCGGCGATTCCGGAGCCGGTGCCCCGGCTCCGTCCTCGTCACCCCCGCCGCCCCCGGTTGTGGGCGGAACGGTGAATACCCCCCCGACCATCAGCGGAACGCCGGATACCGACGTCGTCGTCGGCGCGGACTATTCCTTCACGCCCACGGCCAATGACGCGGAAGGCGACAAGCTCACCTTCAGCATCGGCAATCGTCCCACCTGGGCCGCGTTCGACACCGTCACCGGCAAGCTGAGCGGCACGCCCGCGCAGAATGACGTGGGCGCGGCACAGAACGTCACGATCTCGGTGAATGACGGCACCACCACGGCCGCGCTGGCGCCGTTCAATGTCACGGTCACGGATGTCCCGGCCGGCAGCTTCGCCATCACCGCCTCGGCGGGTAATGGCGGCACCATCAGCCCCTCGGGCGGACTGGTGCGCACCGCGGGCAGCAGCCAGACCTTCACGTTCACGCCCAACAACGGCTACGTCATCGCCTCGGTCACGGTCGATGGCGCCTCGGTGGGCGCTCCGAACACCTACGCATTCAGCAACCTGAGCGCGAACCACACGATCAGCGTGTCGTTCACCGCCGTGCAGACGCCGCCGCCCGGCAGCGGCACCACGGCTTCGTCGATCACCATGTATTCCGGCGATGCCGCGATCACCTGGACCTTCGACAAGCCTTACACCATCGGTCGTTTCGTCACCGGTGACCCGTACGTCGTCGACACCGGTGGTGGCGTGATCGTCACCGCGGTCTCGCCGAACCAGGCCACCGGCCGCAATGGCAGCCAGGTGAACCCGGCGATCGGCGGCAGCCAGCCGTTCGACAATCGCAGCCGCTGCAACTTCAACGCGGGCCTGCGTCCCACGTACCCGCTGACGCTGCGCAATGGCAGCTCGCTGGTTTCGACGGTCAGCGCCTCCGCGATCGACACGGAACGCGAGTGGAACGGCATCCGCACGGACGACTGGAGCACGGTGCGTTCGATGGCGGTGCTCACGGTGGTCGACCGCGTGCTGCCGGACGGCACGTTCCGCCCGCCGTACTACGGCACCAACAAGCCGCTGACCTGGAACGTCGCCAACGTCTCCAAGTCGTGGATGCCCAATCTCTCGACCACGGGTATCCGCCTGCCCAACTATTCCAGCCGCGGTTTCGCGACCCCGGTGGACTACTTCAAGCGTGGCAGCGAGCGTCCGTGGATGGTGCACCTGAACAACTGGTGTCAGCGCGAAGTGGCGCCGGCCCAGAACATGTTCCCGTACCACCAGTACAACGGCTTCTTCATCTCCGAGATGTCGCTGCTGCTGATGACCAACGTGGCCAACAAGGACCAGGTGCTCTACAACATGGTGCAGCTGGGCCTCGACCACTACTACCTCATGGGCAAGGGCCAGGAAGCGACCAGCAGCTTCTGGAAGATGCCGGTGTTGCTGGCGGGTCTCGCCTTCAACAACAGCACCATCCTCAACTCGTTCAAGGCGGGCAACTACAACGTCATCCCGCGCGACGACGAGAAGTTCTACGACTGCTCGGCCAATCCGACCGGACGCGGCAGCGCGTCGTGGACCGGCAAGGCGGTGTGCTTCAAGAAGGAGCCGGACGAGTACTACGAGGAAGAGAACCCGTCGACCTGGAACAGCACCTACTGCACCACGGGTCGCGACATGCGTGACTGCTGTACGCAGGAACACTACCGCGCCATCGAGGACAGCTATCCGCACATCGGCATGATGCTGGCGGCGCGCATCCTCACCGAGCGGGGCACCAACCTGCAGGACTACTGGAACTACCCGCAGGCGTTCAAGTACATGGATCGCTGGATGACGGAGAACTTCCGGGTGAACTACTTCCCGCAGGTTCAACAGGCGTGCGGTTCCGCGTCCTGGGCCGACGACTACTACGACTCGGGCGGCCACCCGCAGGACAGCCCGAACTTCGTCGACGACATGTACGACACGTACAACTAAGTCGGTCTTCCGGAGCTAACCACGCACCGGCCGTCCATGGGGCGGCCGGTGCGTTCTTTTTCTGCCCCTGGCCGGGCGCGTCTCTTCGGGTGGTGGTGCGCCGCCGTTGGCGGCCAGGAAGTTCGGCAGGATCTGCGGCAGCAGCGTACCCGCCAGCCCAATGTGGATGTAGAGCATCGCGGTCATCTGCCCGAAATACGACACGCCGAAGAACGTGAAGGTGTGGATCAGGATGGTCACGCCGACCAGCCACACGACTTTCTCGGCGGCGGCATTCCTCAGGTGCTCGATGCCCTTGAGCGTGCGACCCACGTTGCCGTAGCAGTAGATCAGCACCAGCACGAACATCGTCAGCGTGAGCAGGCCACCGCGCAGTCCTTCCAGGATGAACTGGTTGGTGATGTCGCGCATTTCCCAGACGCCCCAGCCCTGCGGATTGGAATCGCCCGTGGCCCACCACTTGTCGAAGTTGGCGACGAAGGCGTCGAAGATGCGGAAACGGTGCCAGCCGGTGGAGCCGCCCATCAGGTCGACGCGCGCCATGAGGTGCCAGATCGGCGCCTGCATCACGATGTGCAGGAAAGTGAGCAGGCACAGCAGGCCCACCCACAGGCGCTTGCGAACATGGCGGTAGCGGAACAGGGCAAGACCACCAAAGGCCACCATCGCGGACAGCACGGGAGTGCTCGAGGAGCAGGCGAAGACCACGGCGAACGCCGCCAGCGTTCCGGCGATGGCCAGCAGGTGCGAGCGTCCCTCGCGCTTCCAGAGCATCCACATGAGCGGCAGCGTGGAAGCCCAGAAGGTGCCCGCCATGATGGGATGCGAGAACGGACCCTGGCAGCGGAACTTGCCTTCGCGCATGCGGGTTTCCGACGGCACGCCGCCGAAGATCGAGAACAGGTTGCGATGGGTCGAGTATTCGACCAGGAACAGGATGCCCACCGGGATGCTGATGATGGCGACCATCTTCGCGAGCCCCAGGATGTCGTCGATGTTCCGCACCAGGCAGCGCGTGGCGTAGTAGGTGAGCAGCACGTCGAAGGCCCAGCCGACGCGATTGATGAACGCCGAGCTGGTGCCAAAGTGCAGCGTCATGATGAGCGTGCTGGCCGCGACCCACAGCACCATGAAGGTGTCGAGGCGGCTCCAGCGCAGGTCCCGGTTCTCGCCCTTGAACGCGATGCGCAGCAGGTAGGCGAGCAGCAGGATGCGCATCAGCGTGAAGTCCGCGCCACCCACCACGATGCGCTGGGCCATCGGCAGGGTGGTGGCGGCGAACACCAGCGGACCCATGGCCGTGCGCGCCGGGATCAGGATCGTGGCGATCGCCAGCACGATGAGCACGGTGAGAGCCAGCCAATGCAGGCTCGTCTGGCCGTAGTATTCGACGAAACCGCCCATTTGCGACCCCGTGGGTGAACGAAGCGGGACTAGCTGCTGCGGGAGCGTTGCTGCAGCGGATGCAGCCCCTTCCCGATACAACGACGGATCGTGCCCACCACGGACACGAATTTTTCCTTCAAGGAAAGCTTGCTGAGCCAGAAGCGGAAGGTCGGCAGGCGAATGTAGCGCGGCGTCGCGCCGCCGATCAATTTGATGCCGGCCAGCCGGCCCCACATCGAGCCGCGCGTCTTCAGCAGGTTTGGCTGCGAAGCTGGCAGCAATGCCGGATCCACCGGCGCGGCGGTGAGATAACCCTTCGCGATGGCGTCCTCGACGAAACGCGCGCCGCGTTCGGTGCGGACCACGACGAGCGAGGAACCGGATTCACCCGGCTGGATGTCCCGGTACCACGGATCGCCCACCGCGATGTCGGCGAATTCCCCGGTGTGGTCGGCGCACAGGCGGCAGCGCCACTGCACGTGCTTGGTGAGGATGCCGCCCCAGGATTGCGCGTAGGTCATCTCGCCGCGTTTCTCGCTGCCGTCGGCATTGCGCGCGATGGCGGTGGCGAGGCCGGGCCAGCCGTTGCCGCGATAACGCAGGCTCACCAGTTGCGCGGGATCCACGACGCCCATGGCCTTGAGCATGGCAAGCGTGCCGTTGGTCGACGGCGTGCCCGCGCAGAAGAAACCCACGGTGATGGCGAGATTGCGGTCGAGCGCCGGGCGCACCTTGCGCGCGCGCTGGGCGCCGGCGACGTCGCAGGGCTTGGCGATGAACATCCACGGGCCGCTGCCGCGTTCGATCTCGCCGAGACCGTCGCAGGGACTGGCGGGCGCGTAACGCGAGCCGGTGCGCGTCTCCAGGTCCTGGCGATTGCGACTAACTACCGTCTCGTTGAGCCAGGGCGCGTCGGCGCGCGCGCCGGTGTGCAGCACGCCCTGGAAGCCCTGCGACTCGAGCGCGTACAGCGCGAGCGCCGTGGCGGCGCCGCCGCTGGAACCCGCGAAGCGGATCGCCGGGTCGCTGGAATAACCTTCGAAAATCGTGCGCACCGGGCCCCAGCCCGCCATGAGCTCGCGCCGGAACACCGGGTCCCGGGCGTCGTAGGTGTGTTCGAGGCTCGCGCCGGGGCAGACCTTGATGCCGTCGCCGTCCGGAAGCGGCGCGTTCGCGCCGGCGCGCGCCACCGGTCGCCGGCCGGAATGGGGGATGTCGGCCATGACGATCTCGTCAGGCTGCAGATATGCGCAGGCACCGCAGCCGGTACACAGGCCGCCACGGACCACGGCATCAAGCGAATTCATTCGTATCTCGTTGATTTTGCTGAAACGGCAATCTGGACTATTAAGAAGTGAAAACCAAGCGGACTCTTCGCGGGTTTTAATTTTTCGAGACTTGCTGCACAAACCGCGAACTGTCAGTTCCGCGCCTGCGAGACAACCAAAGGTTATTTCCCTAGCCTCACAGCTCGCGCTGAACTCTCCGCCAGGGCAATTCAAGGTCTCACGATGAGCGCCGCTCCCGCACGTACTCCTGAGCCGACTGGATCGAACCGGCCGGTGCGTGTGCTCGCCATTGCTTCCGGCGGCGGGCACTGGACCCAGCTGCTGCGCATGCGCCCCGCCTGGGAAGGCTGCGACGTCGTCTACGCCACCACCCACGCCGATTATGAAAAGGGCGTGCACCAGGGCGCGGCGGCCGGCGCCAACAAGCCACGTTTTTACACATTCCCGGACGCCAACATGCGCGAAAAACTGCGCCTGGCCTGGCAGCTGGTCGTGGTGACCTGCATCGTGCTGAAAGAGCGCCCGGATGTGGTGATCTCCACCGGGGCCTCGGCGGGCTATTTCGCCCTGCGCCTGTCCAAATACCTCGGCAAACGCACCATCTGGGTGGACAGCATCGCCAATGCCGAAGAACTCTCCCTGGCCGGCCAAAAGGTTCGCCCCTTTGCGGACCTGTGGCTGACCCAGTGGCCTCACCTGGCGGGCAGCACGGGCAATACGCCGGCGCCGCAGTACCTGGGGGCCGTCCTTTGATCCTGGTCACCGTCGGCTCCCAGCTGCCGTTCTGCCGCCTGGTAAGGGCCGTGGACGCCTGGTGCGCGGCCAATGGCCGCAGTGACGTCATCGGGCAGATCGGCGCCATCGGGCCCGACAGCTACCGCCCGAAGCATTTCAAGTGGGACCAGTTCATCGCGCCGGGTCGGTTCGACGAGCTGACCACCCAGGCCGATCTCATCATCGCGCACGCCGGCATGGGCTCGATCATCGGGGCCCTGCGGAACGCCAAGCCCATTGTCATCATGGCGCGCCGCGCGTCGCTGGGTGAGCATCGCAACGAACACCAGCTGGCCACGGCCTCGCGCTTTGCCGGCCGCCAGAATGTCTACGTGGCCGACGACGAACACGTACTGCCGGCCACGCTCGAGCGTGTCGCGGGCAGTTCGGCCAGCGCCGCGGCGATATCGCCGTACGCCGACCGCAAGCTGATTGCCTCGCTGCGGCGCTACATCCTGAACGGAGCCGCCGATCTCGGCGACGCGCCGGAACTGGTCGGCAAAGAAGAACGCGCGCCGGGCTGAGCCGGGCGCTTCGATTCACCTTGCAGTTTTTCTCGTGAGCCCCGGACCGGGCTCAGTAGGCGTTGTCGCGCTTCAGCACGATCAGCAGCGTGCGCAGCAGGATCCTGCAGTCGAGCATCAGCGACCAGTGCTTCAGGTAGTCGATGTCGAAGTTCACGCGCGCGCTCATCTTCTCGATGGTGTCGGTTTCGCCACGCAGTCCATTCACCTGCGCCCAGCCGGTGATACCGGGCTTCACCTTGTGGCGGATCATGTAACCGCTGATGAGCTTGCGGTATTGCTCGTTGTGGGCGATGGCGTGCGGGCGCGGGCCGACCAGGCTCATGCGACCCTGCAGCACGTTGAAGAGCTGCGGCAGTTCGTCCAGTGAAGTCTTGCGCAGGAAGCCGCCGAACGGCGTCACCCGCGCGTCGTTGCGCGTGGCCTGGGTGACCACGGCGCCGTCTTCGCACACGGTCATGCTGCGGAACTTGTAGACATTGATCTCTTCGCCGTTGAGGCCATAACGGCGCTGGCGGAACAGCACCGGGCCGGGCGAAGACATCTTCACGCCGAGCGCGATCAGCGCCATCGGAATCGAAGCGCCCAGCAGGATCAGCGAGGCCGCGACCACGTCGAAGGCGCGCTTGAGCACCGCGTCCATGCCATAGAAGGGCGTGTCGCAGACGGACAGGGCGGGCACGCCGTCGATGTCCACCAGCCGGCCCTGGATGAGGTCGAACGCGAACACGTCGGGGATGAAGTAGATGGACGCCGTGGTGTCGCGCAGCTGCTGGATCACCTCGGCGATGCGCGGCACGTTGCTGATGGGGATGGCGATGTACACGTCGGTGACGTTGTTGGAGCGCACGAAGCGCGCGACATCGCGGCAGTGGCCGACGAGATGGCGGCCTTCCTTGAATCGCGAGCCCATGGCCTGCGACAGGCGATCCGCGCTGCGGAAGTCGAAGAAGCCGAGGAAGCCCTTGGCGGGCAGGCGGCGGCTGAGCTCGAAGCCCATGCGGTTGGCGCCGATGACCACGTAACGCGAGTTGGTCGCGCCGCTTTCGATGAGGCTCTGCGTGCGATGGCGCAACGCATGCACCGCGAGCAGCGCCAGCGGCGTCACCACGATCCACGACTGGATCACGACGCGCGAGAACTGCTCGGTGACGTTGAAGGCGAAGCCCAGCACCAGCACGATGGCCACGATGAGCGCCCACGGCCACAACACGCGCAGGAAGGTTTTGCTGAGCGGCATCTTCTTGAACACGGTGTCGTCGCTGTTGACGCGCCCGAAAATGGGCGCGGCCACGAGGTAGCTCAGCAGGCCGAGGCCCAGGTAGATGTACGTGATGGCCTGGCCGTGCACGAGCGCGCACGCGAACAGCGTGACGACGGTCATCACCGGGTCGAGTTGCTTGAGGAAGGCGAGAACCGCGGGCTCGATGTTTCCGAAGCGCACGCGACGGCGCACTTCTGCATCGGCGACGACATTGGAGACCGACTCGATTACTGCGGCCACTGCATCATTCCTTTGAGTTCTCTCTGGACTGGTCTCTCGGTTTCACACAGGGACCAAAGCAAGACCTGTGCCGTGACCGATTGCGTTTGTTCTGGGCCGGCACTCTCGCCCCGCCATCGCACTAGATCAATGCCTTAGGGGTGCCTCGGTCATAAAAGTGTGGCCCAGTGAACATTTGTGACGTGCGTTCACCGCGCCGTCATCGGTCGTTCTTCGTTTTTGCGCATTGGTAGAGCGCAATCGCGCCTCGCGACGCGGAATTAAGTGAAATGGGGCTTGCCGGCGCATGAATATTTCTCATGCGCGGGCGGTGCGGAAATCGCTCAGTACGCCTTGTCGTCGCGCAGCAGTTTCATCGCCGTCTGCCACATGATCTGGTAGTCGAGCATGGGCGTCCAACGGCGCAGGTATTCGAGGTCGTACTTGATGCGCGCTTCCATGTCTTCGAGCTTCGCGGTTTCACCGCGACAGCCATTCACCTGCGCGAGTCCCGTGATTCCCGGCATCACCTTGTGCCGGATCATGTAGCCCTTGATGAGCTTGCGATATTCCTCGTTGTGCGCGACGGCGTGCGGTCGCGGACCAACGAGACTCATGCGTCCCTGCAGTACGTTGATCAGCTGCGGCAGTTCGTCGATCGACGACTTGCGCAGGAATCCGCCGATGGGCGTGAGGCGCGGATCGTCCTTCGACGCCTGCTTCACGTGCGCGCCGTCTTCGGTCACTTTCATCGAGCGGAACTTGTAGACGCTGATCTCGTGGCCGTCGAGGCCGTAGCGTCGTTGCTTGAAGATCACCGGGCCCTTCGAGGTGAGTTTCACCAGGATGGCCACCACCAGCAGTACCGGCGACAGCACCAGCAATGCCCCCGCGGAAATGACCATGTCGGTGACGCGCTTGATGAGGCCGCGATAGCCGTAGAACGGTGTCTCGCACATGGCCACGACCGGGATCTGGTGGATCTCGGTGGAGCGCGACTGGATGAGATCGAACACGTGCACGTCCGGCACGTAGTAGATGGACGCGGTGGTGTCGTGCAGCTGGTCGAGCAGGTTCATCACGCGCTTGAGGTGCCGGATCGGCAGCGCGATGAAGATCACGTCGATGCGTTCGGCCTGGACGAAGGCCGCCATGGCGTCGAGTTTTCCGATGAGGCGGTTCCGGCCGTCGAGGCCGAGGCGTTCGTCGCTGCGATCGTCGAAGAATCCCTCGACCACGATACGGCCCTTGTCCGACTCGGCGAGGCGGCGCGCGAGCTCGCGGCTGGTGCCGGTGAGTCCCACGACCACGGCCTTGCGCGGCGGCGAGGAGACCAGCAGCACGTGGCGCATCCAGGACTGCATGAGCACGCTGGCGAAGATCAGCACCAGCGGCGTGACACCGGCCCAGGTCAGGAACACGCGACTGTCGAGTCCTTCGAGGGAGCGGGTGGCGTAGGCCACGACCAGGAACATGAACAGCAGCAGCAGCCAGCGCACGATCACGTTGAGCACCGCGGGCATGCGGCTCACGGTGAGCTGGTCGTTGAGGTCCGGCGGCTTCTGGATCAGCGTGAGGGAAAGCGTGGCGATGATGACCACCGCGGTCGAGGTGGGATCGAGCCCGCCCAGCGACTCGCCGATGAAGAACAGCGATGCCAGGGCGACCACCGGCGGCAGGATGGCCTGCATGACGGTGAGGAAGGCGAAGGTGAAACTGTTTCGAAGGAGGACGGGTTCAGTCATCAGTGGAGATGCACGCCAACGGACGGTCCGCAGTGTCCTTCGGGTCGCGCCAGGGGATGGCATTATCGACCAGGCCTTTCGCGGGATATGTGAAGTAATTCCCGGGGTTACGTGCGAGCCCGCCCTGGCACCTCCCAAACCGACACCGGGTGTTGAAAACCTTTACACATTCGGCGTCCTGGCCACGTCGCGAAACCGCAATCGTGATGTAACCCATTGAGCTTAAAGGCCGTTGCGGGGGATGGCGCGGGACTTGCTCTAACAAGCTCAGCTTTTATCCACCGTAAAGATGATCCTGGGGGTCTGAGATGTTTTCCAAGAACAAGATTCGCGCGTTTGCCGCCGTCGTGGCGCTCGCCGCGGGCGCTACCGCCAATGCGGGCTTCGTGTACACGGATCTCGCCGGTACCGCGCCGATCAACCTGCCTTCCGACAACGACTTTCGCGGAGCCCTGAACGGCGCCGGCGTGCCGCGCTTCGTGCTCGGCCGCGTGCTGGGTCTGACGGACGTGCAGAACAACGATGTCATCGACATCGACTTCTTCGGTGCCGAAGCCGGCTACCGCAACACCTTCTACTTCAACGGCACCAAGCTCCTGGACAACCAGGGCAATCGCGGCTTCCTCGAGCGCGATATCGGCACCGTCGACGCCTACAACGGTGCGTTGAACTTCAAGTTCTGCGCCGTGACCGTGAACTCCTGCCTCACGAACAGCCAGAACAACAGCACTCGCTGGAACAGCTACCAGTCGATCGGCATGTGGCTGACCAACGGTGGCATGACGGCCTGGCTGCTCTGGGACGACTCGGGCGCCAACATGGACGACGATCATGACGACGTCCTGATCCGCCTGACCCATCGCCGCGTGCCGGAGCCGGGCACCCTGGCGCTGTTCGGTGCCGGCCTCATCGGCCTCGCGCTGTTCCGCCGCCGCCGTAACGCGGCCCTCTGATAGTCGACACTGATCCTCCACGGATCGAAACGAAAACGGCGCTCGAATGAGCGCCGTTTTTGTTTGGGCTCTTGAAAGCCGGCGTCAGCGGGACTTGAAGTCCTCGGGCGTCAGCTGGTGACGCGACAGCAGTTTGTAGAAGTCCGTGCGATTGCGCTTGGCCAGGCGCGCGGCCTGGCTGACGTTGCCGCCGGTGATCTGCAGGATCTGGGAGAGATAGCTGCGCGTGAACTCGTCCCGGGCCTCGTCGAAGGAGGGCAGCTTGGATTGCGTGCCGCCCAGCGACTGCTGCACCAGTTCCACCGGAATGATGGGCGTCTGCGATAGCGCCACGTTCTGGCGCACCACGTTCGCGAGCTGGCGGATGTTGCCCGGCCAGTCGGCCGTGGCCAGCAATTCGACGGCTTCCGGCGCGTAGATCTTGCGCACGCCGCTTTCATTGCTGATCTGGGCCAGGAAATGGCTGACCAGCAGCGGAATGTCCTCGCGCCGGCGGTTCAGCGGCGGCATCTCGATGTGCACCACGTTCAGCCGGTAGTAGAGGTCTTCGCGGAACTGGCCGCTGACCATGAGCTGCTGGAGGTCGCGATGCGTGGCGCTGATCACCCGGACATTGACCGGTATGGCGTCGGTGGCGCCGATCGGGCGGATGCTGTTTTCCTGCAGAACACGCAGCAGCTTCACCTGCAGGCGCATCGGCATGTCGCCGATCTCGTCGAGCAGCAGCGTGCCGCCGTCGGCCGCCTGGAACAGGCCCTGGTGATCGCGCACCGCGCCCGTGAACGAACCCTTGATGTGACCGAAGAGCTCCGACTCGAGCAGGTTCTCGGCCATGGCCGAGCAATTGATGGCGACGAAAGGTTTGCCACGTCGCGGGCTGGCCGCATGGATGGCGCGCGCCAGCAGTTCCTTGCCCGTGCCGCTTTCGCCGGTGATGAGCACGCGCGCGTCGGTGCCGGCCACCATGTGCGCCTGGGAAAGCTTTTCTTCCACCAGCGAGCTGCGGGTGATGATCTCCGAGCGCCAGTCTTCGTCCGAATCCATGAAGCCCGAGATGCGCAGTGCCTTCTGCACCTGGTCGAGCAGTTCCTGTTTATCCACCGGCTTGGTCAGGAAGCCGAAGGCGCCGAGCTGGGTGGCATGCACCGCGTCCGGAATGGTGCCGTGGGCGGTGAGGATGATGACCTTGAGTCCGGGATAACGGGACTGCAGCTCCTTGAGCAGGCCGATGCCGTCCATCTGGTCCATGCGCAGGTCGGTGATCACGAGTTCGGGGCGGAAGCGGCTGGTGGCGGCCAGCGCCAGGGCGGCGCTCTCCACGGCTTCGACTTCGTAGTTCTCGGCGCGCAGGCGGATGGTCAGCAGCCGCAGCAGGCCCGGATCGTCGTCGACGACCAGTATGCGGGCTTTGCGCTTGGGTTGGTGCGGGGTGGCGAGTTGCATGGCTGCTAGCATCAGAAACCTCTACGGTTTCCGTCCCTCCGGTTGCGTCGGCCGCCCGTTGTTGGACGAGCGTTCGATGTTCGCGATGGCGTCCAGCTTGGCCTGGGCCTCGGCGAGCAACTTCTTGAGACGGGCGACTTCCTCGCTCTCGGTGGTCAGTCGCCGGGTGAGTTGCGCGATACGGTCATTCGCGGTTCGTTCGGCTCCTGATTGCAACCGGCGAACGTCGGCCTGGAGGGCCTGCTGGCGTTCCACCTGTTGCAGCTGAAGGAACGCGAGAGCGCGTTCCGCAGGAAGCAGAGTCTCGGGGTTGGCGAGCACTTCGCGCAAAAGTCGCTGTGCAACGACAGGATCGTGACCCGCGTGCCCGGGCGTCGACAGCACCATTGCATAACGCAGCACCCTGCTAGGCGTGGGCGCGGCGCTGTAGTCGTTGCCGGCGCTGGCGAGGATCTCGGCCTGCTCGGCCGGGGTGCCACGCGCCAGTTTCAGGCACACGTCGAGATAGGACGTGATGACGGTGTTCTCGGTGGAATTGCGGTCCACGGAGGGAGGCGCGACGTCGCGCGAGCGGCTGGCCGGCGCGGTGCCGCAGGCACTGATGCCCATCACACCGACTGCGATGGAGGCGGCAAGGAAGAGCTTATGCCGCATGCGCAGTGGTCCGGGCGGGATTGGTGACGGAGAGTACGGGCATGCGGATGCGGAAGTGGGCTCCGGGATATTCGCCATCGACGATTTCGATGGTGCCACCGTGCGCGTTCACGAACTCGAGCACCACGGAAAGACCGATGCCCGTGCCCTTGACCTGCACGCCCGCCGGCGGACGGCCGGTGTAGAAGGCCTCGAACACCCGGGCGCGCTCCTCGGGCGGAATGCCCGAACCCATGTCGGCGACGTCCATCACCAGCTGGGTGTCCTGCTTGGCGGCGTGTAGATAGACCGTGCCCCCCTTGGGCGAGTACTTGATGGCATTGGAAAGCAGGTTTTCGATGATGAGGCGCAGTTTGCCGCGATCGGCCCGCAGGGTCAGGTCGTCCACCTTCACCTCGAGCCGGACACGTTGTGAGACTACCGTGAGTTGCTGGGCTTCGAGAACCTGTTTGACGAGCGGGCGGATGCGGAACTCGGAAAGGTCGAGGCCGACACTTTCCTTCTGCCAGGCACTGAACGAGAGCAGGTTTTCGATGAGCCGATGCAGCTTGATGCCGTTGTCGCGGAGGATGGCTACCACTTCGCGCTGGGAATTGTCGAGGGGGCCTACCGCGCCGTCCATGAGCAGTTCGGCGCCTTCACGTATGTTAGCCAGCGGCGTCTTGAGTTCATGCGACATGTGCCGCAGGAATCGGTTCCTTTCCTGCGCCAGGTCGAGCAGGCGCAGGCGCAGCCATTCGAGCTGGGCGCCCAGGCGCTCCAGGTCGCGCGGTCCGGAAACCTCGATGGAGCGCGAGAAGGTGCCGCGACCGAGCTCGCTGATGGCGCGGTCGATGGCGCGCAGCGGCCGGCCGATGGACAGGGTCAATGCCAGGATGGCCACCAGGGTCAGCGGCACGAGCAGCGCGGATTGCCAGAACAGGCGCTTCTGGGTGCTCTGCGCGAGGCGCTGCATTTCGACCAGGCGGACGTCGACTTCCTTGCTGCCGCTGGCGACGATGTCGTTGGCCAGTTCGTAGAGCCGGTCGATGCGCTCTTCGATGCTGGGAAACGCCGAGCTCGCCGGGGTCAGGGCACCCACCGCGGTGGCGATTTCGTTGTGCATGGCCGCGAATTCTTCGAGGCTGCGCCGCGTGGTCTCGGAGTCGATGAGCTGCGCGAGATAGGCACGCGACGAGGCGAGCTGCTGGTCGGACTTGCGGTAGTTCTCGAGGAAGCTGGCGTTGCCGGTCACCTTGTAGAAGCCGACGTTCCGGCGCAGCGAGGAGATGTCGGCCAGCATGCTCTGCGAGGTGCGCGCCGCCTGCACGCCCTCGGACACCAGCAGCTGGCTGTCGCGCGTGAGCGAGCGGATCTGGATGGCGGCATCGACCACGGCGACCAGCAACGGACCGGCGATGAGCGCGAGACCCAGCAGCATGAGACCGCTCAGGGATTTCGGACGCGCCCAGCGCAAGGATTTGCTCATCGCCACTTGCTAACTACCACGGATCCCGTTGCAGGCGCCGCTCCCATTCCAGCGAGCTGCGGACGATGGTATCGATGTCGTCGAGTTTCGGCGACCACCCGAGCACGGAACGCACCTTGTCGGCCCGGGCGACCAGCGTGGGCGGGTCCCCGGCGCGCCGCGGTTCTTCCCGGACATCGAGCTTGATGCCGGCGATCTTCTCGACGCTCGAGACCACCTCGCGGACGCTGTAGCCGTGGCCGTAACCGCAGTTGGCGACCAGTGACTGGCCCCCGTCCCGCAGGTAACCCAAGGCATTGACGTGGGCGGTGGCCAGGTCCTCGACGTGGATGTAGTCGCGCACCCCGGTGCCGTCCGGAGTGGGGTAGTCGGTGCCATAGACCGAAAGGAAAGGCCGGCGCCCGACGGCCACCTCGCAGGCCACCTTGACCAGCAGCGTGGCCTTGCGCGTCGACTGGCCGATGCGTCCCTGGGTGTCCGAACCGGCCACGTTGAAGTAGCGCAGGATCACCGAGCGCATCGGCGACACCGAGCACAGGTCGCGCAGCATCCACTCGGACATCAGCTTGGACGTGCCGTAGGGATTGATCGGCTGGGTCAGCGACTCTTCGGAAGCAATGCCACTCGCGGGGATGCCATAGACCGCGGCCGTGGACGAGAACACGAAATGCCTGACGCCGGCACGCGCAGCGGTTTCGAGCAGCGAACGCGTGGCGCAGGTGTTGTTGCCGTAGTACTTGAGCGGGTCCGCCACGGATTCCGGCACGATGGTATGGGCGGCGAAATGGATGATGGTGTCGACGCGGTGTTCGGCCAGCACCTTTTCCACCAGAGCGCGATCGCCGACGTTGCCCACCACCAGTGGAACATCGCGCACCGACTGGCGAAAGCCAGTGGATAGATCGTCGAGTACCACGACCCGTTCGCCACTGGCGGCGAGTTGCAGCACGGTGTGGCTGCCGATGTAGCCGGCGCCTCCCGTGACCAGGATGGATGATGCTGGGGTGATCACTTTTTCCGTGCCCATTTTAGCCCTCGGGATTTTACATTAATGTGCTGCGGTGGCTGTGACGCATTCAGCACCCGCTCCGTTCGATGTCCTGACGCCGCTGGTGGTGTCCGAGGCCGCTGAAAGCATTGGGCTTCGGCCGTCCGGGCGCCTGTTCGCGCTCAACAGCTATGAAAATCGTGTCTACCAACTGGGCGACGAAGACGGCGCGCTGTGGGTGCTCAAGTTCTACCGCCCGGCCCGCTGGAGCGATGAGCAGATCGGCGAAGAACATGCGCTGACATTCGAGCTCGCCGCCGCGGAGCTGCCGGTGGCGGCGCCCCTCGAGCGCGACGGGCGCAGCATGTTCGTGTACCAGCGCCTGCGCTTCGCCGCGTTTCCGTACCTCGCCGGCCGGGCGCCGGAGCTCGACGATCGCGCCACGCTCGAATTGTTAGGTCGTACTCTCTCGCGCATGCATGCCGTCGGTGCGCGCGCGCGTTTCAGGTACCGGCCGCGACTCACGCTCGAGCGCCTCGGTGAGCAGGCGCGCGGGCAGGTGATGGACAGTGGTTTTGTACCCGAGGCGCTGCATGAACAATATGCGCGCGTCAGCGAACAGGTCATCGGACGAGTCCGACAGGTGTTCGAAGGCTTCGGTAGTTTGCCCGGCGTGCGCATCCACGGCGACTGCCACGCGGGCAACATCCTGTGGCGTCCCAACGGACCGCTGTTCGTCGATCTCGACGACTGCATGTCGGGCCCGCGCATCCAGGACCTGTGGATGTTCCTCTCGGGTGATGCCGCCAGCCAGCAATCGATCTGGTCGGCGCTCATGGAGGGCTACGAGTTGTTTGGCGAACTCGATTTCGCCGAGCTCACGCTGGTCGAGCCGTTGCGATCGCTGCGCATCCTGAATCACGCCGCGTGGATCGCGCACCGCTGGCACGACCCGGCATTTCCGCGTGCCTTCCCGTGGTTCGCCGATGCGCGCTTCTGGGAGCGTCACATTTCCGACCTCATGGAGCAGATGGCTGCCATGGACGATCCGCCCATACTGGCGCGGTAATCCACTGTTAGTATGGGAAAAGGGAGGGTGGATCGGATGACCGGACTCAGGGCCATGTATTTAGCCGCGGTTTCGGCCGTCGTGCTGCTTGCCGGATGCGGCGATCCGCCGCCCGAAAAGGCTGCCACGTCGGCGACCGCCGCGCCCAAGCCCGCGGGTCCGAAGCCGGCCACCGCCGGGGCCCAGATGGTGGCCGCCGTGGCCGCCGGCAAGTCCGTCACCGCCGTGGGTGTCTATTTCGCGCTGGGCAACACTCCGAAGGTCGCCACCGCGCTGCCGGTGGAAATTTCGGTGATTTCCCACCAGGATTTCACGACGCTGCGGGCCCATTTCGAGAGCCAGGACGGACTCACGATGGTCTCGGGCGAGGACCTCGCCACCCAGGCCAATGTGAAGGCGGAATCCACCATCCAGCACCAGCTGGTCCTCATGCCGGCCCAGGACGGTGTCTACGTGATCACCGTCAATGTCGACACCGAGGGCAAGGAGGGGATCGTGTCGCGCATATTCTCCATTCCCGTAATCGTCGCGCCGGCCGCGGCGCCGAATCCCGCACCCGCGGCGACGGCACCGCCCGCAAACAGCGCCGGAAGCTGATCCGTACCGCGATTTCGCGAGTCGTGTCACGGTCCTGCGGGGCCGCAGACATATGATGCAATTTGGTCCTTTGTTGCATTGTTATGTCAAAAAAGGCGGAAGGTTCGCCTTCACAAGACAACGCTGATTCCAGCCTGCCGACGGGCGGAGCGAATACCTCCTCCAGTCCACGAATGGATGTCAGCGACCAATCCATGCGGCGCCTGCATCCGCTGCTGCAGGCACAGCTGCGTGAATTGCGCGCGCGCGTGAGCGGCGGGCGCGTCAGCGCCCACGAGCTGCTCGACATGCTCAGCCGCTACTACGACACCGTCGACGACGAACGCCGCGCCATGGTGCGTTCGATGCAGCTCATGTCGGACGAGGCGCGTTCGCTGGGCGTGGAGATCGCCGAGCAGGGCGCGGCCCAGCTGCAGGTCATCCTCGATCACATCAAGGACGTCGTGATCACCGCCAACGGCGAGGGCATCATCGACCGCGCCAACCCGATGAGCGAACGCGTGTTCGGTTATCCGCCGGCGGAGTTGTTAGGCCTGCGCATCGATGCGCTGGTGCCGGAGCTGTCCCAGGTGGATGGCAAGCCCGGTTCGGTGGCGGCCGGCCTCGACCACTTCGCCGGCTCCAGTGACACCCTGCGCGGCCGGCGCATGTCGCCCGAGGTGACCGCGAAGCGCAGCGACGGCAGCTCGTTCCCGGCCGAGATCGCCATCAGTCGCGCCCGGCACGGCCGCAACGAAGTCTTCGTCATCTGCCTGCGCGACATCTCCGAGCGGCGTACCACCGAAGAAGCGCTGCGCGACAGCGAGTCGCGCTACCGCTCGCTGGTGGACAACGCGCCCGAGGCCATCGCCGTCATCGACGCCAGCAGCCGCCGTTTCGTCGAGGCCAATGACTCGGCGCTGCGCCTCTTCAAGATGACGCGCAACCAGCTGCTGACCGCCACGGTGGCGTCGGTGAGCGCGGAGATGCAGCCGGACGGCCAGCCTTCGAACTCGGCGCATCGCAAGGAGCTGTCGCTGGCGGTGGCCGGCGAGCCGCAGCTCTTCGAATGGATCCATCGCGACGTCAACGGTCGCGACATTCCCTGCGAAGTGCGCCTGGTGCGCCTCGCGGGCGGCGCGGCACCGCTGCTGCGCGCCACCATCACCGACATCTCGGAACGCAAGCGCGCCGAGATCATCATGGAGAACGAGCGCGCCTTCTTCGCCCTGCTGGCATCCAACGCTGGTCTGCCGGCGGTGCTCGACGTCATCTCGGCACTGGTGCAGGCGGTTTATCCGCGCTGCCGCTGCACCATCTCGGTGTTGTCGCCGGACGCCAGTTATTTCTCGCTGACCATCGCGCGGCACCTGCCGCCCATGCTGGCCGCGGTGCTCGAACGCACGCCGGTGGAACCGCGGCGCGGATCCTGCGCGGCCGCCGTCTACTCGGCCTGCGACGTGTTCGTCGCCGACGTGGCCAACGATGCGCACTGGGCCGACCGCCGCCAGGTGGTGCTGGACTCGGGATTCCGCGCCGTCTGGTCCATGCCCATCAAGGGCGCGAGCGGCAAGTTGCTGGGCGCGGTGGCCATCTATCGCCCCGAGCCGGGGTTGCCGGACTCGCGCGAGCAGGTGCTGCAGGCCCACGCCGCGCGCCTCGCGGCGCTGGCCGTGGAGCGCAATCTCGCGGAAGAGGCGCTGCGCGCCAGCGAAGCCAAGTTCCGTGGATTGTTCGAAGGCGTCATCGAAGGCGTGTACCAGAGCACGCGCGACGGCCGGCTGGTCTCGGTCAACAGTGCCTTCGTGAAGATGCTGGGTTACGACTCGGCTGAAGAGATGTATGCGCTGCCGAGCTCGGTGATGCTCTACTGGAGCCCGCCCGACCGCGCCGATTTCGTGCGCCGCGTGGACAACGACGGCGAAGTGCGTTCCATGGAGGTGACCTTCCGTCGCCGGGATGGCACGCAGGTGGTGGCGCTCGAGAATTCGCGCGGCGTGCGGGACGGCAGTGGCCGCATCGTGGGATACGAAGGCACGGTGGCCGACATCACCGAACGCAAACGCGCCGAGCAGGCCATCTTCGCGGAGAAAGACCGCGCGCACGTGACGCTGCAATCCATCGGTGACGCCGTGATCACCACCGACGGCAGCGGGCACATCGATTACCTGAACCCCGTGGCCGAGCGGCTCACCGGCTGGTCCATGGCCGAGGCGCGTGGACGGCGCATCGGTGAAGTCCTCGAGCTCATCGACGAATCCACCCGCAAGCCGGTGGCGTATTCGCTGGATCGCGTGCTGCTGGCCGGAGAGACCTCGGTTCCCTCGGATCGCAACGTGCTCGTGAACCGCCGCGGTGAAGAGCTGGCCATCCAGGAGACCGCCTCGCCGATTCGTAACCGCGAAGGCATGGCGGTGGGTGCCGTCATCGTGTTCGGCGACGTGACCAAGGAGCGGCGCCTCAAGCGCGCGCTCTCTTACCAGGCCAGCCACGACGCGCTCACCGGCCTCATCAACCGGCGCGAGTTCGACGTGCGGCTCGAGGCCGCGGTCAGCCATGCGCAGCGCGGCGAGGGCGAGTACATGTTGCTGTACGTTGACCTCGACCAGTTCAAGGTGGTCAACGACACCTGCGGCCACAGCGCCGGCGACCGGCTGCTGCGCGACATCACCAGCCTGCTGCAGACGCGCGTGCGCGCTTCGGACACCATCGCGCGCCTGGGCGGCGACGAATTCGGACTACTGCTCGAGCGTTGTTCGCTGGAACAGGCCGAACGCGTGGCCGACAGCATCCGCCAGGCCATTCACAGCTACCGTTTCCTCTGGGGTGCCAACAGCCTGTCCGTGGGCGCCAGCATCGGCGTGGTGCGCATTGCCCGCGACACCACCAGCGCGGCCGCCGTGTTGTCCGCCGCGGACATCGCCTGCTACGCGGCCAAGGACGGCGGGCGCAACCGGGTCGAAGTCTACGAGCGCGATACCGGGCCGAATCGTCACCGCGAGATGCAGTGGGTGGGCCGGATCGCGCGCGCCGTGGAAGACGGCCGGCTCGAGCTTTTCGCCCAGCGCATCGTGCCCATTTCGGCCAACCAGTCGCCCACCCAGGCCACGCCGTTCTTCGAGCTCATGGTCCGGTTGCGCGATGAAGACGGTACGCTGGTGCCGCCCAACGAGTTCATCCCGGCGGCCGAGCGTTACAACGTCATGGTCATGGTGGATCGCTGGGTGGTGACTCGGGCCATCGAACTGCTGGAACGCTCCGTTCGGACTGCCGATAGCCTGCCGTTGCTGGCCGTCAACCTGTCAGGAACCTCCATCAACGACGAGGAATTCCTCGATTTCGTGATGACGCGCCTCTCGGACGAGCAGGTGGCGCGGTCGCTGTGTTTCGAGATCACCGAGACGGCGGCCGTGGCATCGCTGGAAAAGGCCACGTTCCTGATGCGCGAGCTCAAGGCGCGCGGCTGTCGCTTCTCGCTCGACGACTTTGGCAGCGGCGTGTCGTCCTTCGTGTACCTCAAGTCGCTGCCGGTGGATTTCCTCAAGATCGACGGCCAGCTGGCCGCCCACGTGGCCTCCGATCCGGTGGATCGCAGCATGGTGGAGGCCATCACCAAGATCGGCCGGGCCATGAGCGTGGGGACCATCGCCGAAAAGGTGGAAAGCTCCGAGGTCATGGAGGTGTTGCGCCGGATCGGCGTCGACTACATCCAGGGATTCCACCTGGCCGAGCCCTGCGCTATCGAGGACATATTCGCCGGCGCGAAATGATTAGGCATACTCGGGGACATGCCGACACACGGGAACGCTGAGCCCTCATTCTCGTTAGGACTCGAAGAAGAATATCTGCTCGTCGACCTCGCGACGCGCGACCTGGTCTCCGATCCTCCCGCCGAGCTGCTGCAGCGTTGCATCGCCGAAACCGACGGGCGCGTGAGCCCCGAGTTCCTGCGTTCGCAGCTCGAGGTGAAGACCTCGGTATGCGGTTCGGTGGCGGGTATCCGCAGGGAACTGCAGCAGCTGCGGCAGAAGGTATGCGAGATCTCGGCGGAATACGGCGTGGCGCCCATCGCCGCGTCCACGCATCCGTTTGCACGCCCGCCGCACCGTCCGCCGCACACCGACCACGAGCGTTATGCCGACATCGCGCGCGAAGTGCAGGGCGGTGCCCGTCGCATGGTCATCTGCGGCATGCACGTGCACGTGGGCCTGGAAGACGACGACCTGCGCATCGACGTGATGAACCAGTTGTCGTACTTCGTGCCGCACCTGCTGGCGCTGTCCTGTTCCTCGCCGTTCTGGGAAGGCGACGACATGGGCATGCAGTCGTTCCGCCTCATGCTGCTGTCCTCGTTGCCGCGCACGGGCCTGCCGGAGCATTTCGAAAGTTACGGTGAATTCCGCCGGCACCTCGACGCGCTGGTGCGCAATGGCCTCATCGAGGACACCACCAAGATCTGGTGGGACATCCGCCCGAGCTCGCGTTACCCCACGCTCGAGACGCGCGTCTTCGACTGCTGCACGCATCTGGACGACGCCGTGTGCCTGGCGGCGCTCAATCTTTCGCTGGTTCGCATGTTGTACCGCCTGCGGCGGGCCAACCAGACCTGGCGGCGTTATCCGCGCATGCTGATCGCCGAGAATCGCTGGCGCGCCATGCGCTTCGGTTCGGATGCCAGCCTGCTGGACCTGGCGCGCGGCGAACTGGTGCCGTTCGCGGAACTGCTCGAGGAGTTGCTGGCCGTGGTGCGGGACGACGCCGCCGCGCTCGATTGCCTCGCCGAAACCGAACACGCGCGTGTCATTCTCAAGCGGGGTTCCAGCGCGCACCAGCAGCAGGATATTTACCAGACGGCCCGCCAGCAGGGTGCCACCGACGGTGAGGCATTGTCCGCGGTGGTCGGCTGGCTGGCCAAGACCACCTGTGCGAACGGCTGAGCGCCGTGAAGCCGCTGCCGTTGTTGCTGGCATTGGCCCTGGGGTTGGTCATCGGTCTGCTCATCGGCCGGCTGCCGTCTGACCCTGCGGATGAAACGGTCGCGGCGCCGACCTCCGTGGCAAACACACCCGGGCCTGCGCCGCGCGCTGCCGACCCGGTGATCGAGTTCAGAACTTCGAATACGGGAAGCACGACGGCACCGGCGGTTCCTGCCGCCATTCCGTCCCCCGCACCCGTTCAGGTGGCGTCGCCGCCGGCGCCCGATGGCATTTCCAATCCCATCGATGCAGGGCCGGTGTTCAACCAGCAATTCGCGACCGCGGAGAAGCAGGGTGTGAGCGACGGCATGCTCGAGGCGCACCGTGCGCTGGAACGCGAAGCGCGCGACGACTCCTGGTCCTATCCACTCGAGGCGGAGATCGAGAATTCGCTGATCCCGGATACCAGCATGGGGAATTTCCGCCGGGAACATCTCGAGTGCCGCAGCACCATGTGCGAGATCCGGCTGTCCGCGGAAGGTGGCGCGCAGATCGAGGCCCTGCGGCAGTGGACCTCCGACATCCAGAAGTTTCCCTGGGCATCGCGCATGGTGCTGAGTTCTTCTTCGACGGTCAGCACCGATGACCGGATGGACTCGCTGCTGATCGTGACGAAGCCGCCAGAGGCGAACTAACGCTGCGCGCAGACCGCGCTGGGCACCACCTGCGCGAGCGCCGCGCAGGCATTCACCGAAAGATAGGGCCCGCGCGTGGTGTCGTGGCGCGCCGTGGTCCGTGCCAGCAGCTCGCGGAGTTTTTCCACGCCGAGCTTCTGGTTGCGGGCCAGCAGCAGGGCGACCACGCCCGTGACCTGCGCCGTGGCCAGTGAATTGCCCGACGCGAAATCGTAGTGGCCGTTGGGCACCAGCGTGACGATGTCACGTGCCGGGGCGAACAGGATGCCGTCCGGTTTGTCGGGTGCGGCCTCGGCCTCGGCCACCGGCAGTACATGCGGCAGTTTCGCCGGAAATGCCAGGCGCGGATCGTTCGACACCGCCCCGACGACGATCACGCCGGCGGCGGTAGCCTTGCCCACCAGCGCTTCGAGCAACGTATCGTTCGGCCCTACCAGGCTGAGGTTGATGACCTGGGCCTTCGCGGTGAGCGCATCGGCCAGCGCCTGCGCCACGGTGAAGGAATTGCAGCGCCCGGCACTGGCAGGCGAGGGCTGCCAGCAGGCCTTGTAGGCCATGAGCCTGACGTCCGGCGCCACGCCCACGATGCCGATGCCATTGTTGGCGGCCGCGGCGATGAGCCCCGCGACCTGGGTGCCGTGGCGGTCATTGCGGAACTCGCGCGCATCATCGTCGATGTAATTGCGCGTGAGCTGCGTGCGTCCGGCGAGATCGGGATGTTCGACGTCCACGCCGGTGTCGATGATGGCCACGCGCACGCCCGAACCGCGGCTGATGGCATGAGCCTCGGCCACATCCAGCGCGCTGACGTTGGTCTGCAGGCGCGCGTAGGGGTCATCGAAGGTGCTGATGGACGCCGACGTGGCCGACTCGAATTCGTTGAGCGGCTGTGCGATCAGCACGCGCTTGTCGGTCAGGAGATTTTCGATGACCGCGTCACGCGTGGTGCCCGGCGGAATCCGGAACAGCACGCAGTGCATCTGCAGCTGTTCGATCGGCCACTCGGACACCAGCGTGAGCGAGAACTTGCGCGCGAGATCGCGGATCACCGTGCTCGCCGAAGCGCTGACGCGATAGTTGGTCGTGCTGCCGTAGCCATGCGCCGTGCCGCCGACGGCGGCCGGGCGACCGGTCACCGGGTTGGCGACGGCCACCACCACGAACTGCGCGGGCGCGGTGCGCACCTCGGCGGGCGGGCGCACTTCGGGCGGCGCGGCGGATGCCGCGTCCGGAGAGGCGCAGGCAATCGCGGCCAGCGCCGCGACCACCGCCAGGCGCCACAGGTGGCGGGTCAGGTCAATGCGCGACCGGCTGTGCAAACGTGACATTCGGATCCCTCGAAATCACGGCGGCCACGGACTCGGCCGAGGCGCCCGATGCAACCGCGTCGGCCGACAGCTGCGCGGTGAAATTGCCCGACGTTCCCGGGCCGGCCACGATGGTCAGGCCCTGGTGCGCGAGCAGTGTGTTGATGGTGGCGATGGACGCGTCCGGCGCGAACACGATGCGCACCGCCGGCGCGTGCGTGCGCTGAGCTTCGACACTCGACACGGTGACGATATCGTCGCTGCGCGACTGGCCGAACATGGCGAGGCCGATCACGCCGAGGCCCACGGCCTGCACCACCACCGCGGCGGCGAGCCAGCGCACCGTGCGCGAGGCGCGCGGTGCCGACAGCGGCCCACCGGTGCCCGAGGTCGAACCCGTGCTCACGGATTCGGCGGCCTCGATGCGGGCCCAGAGCTTGTTGAAGGAGCGCTGTTCGTCGGAGGCGGCGGGCTGCGGCGCGGCGGCTTCGTCACGACCCACCTGCGAGACCACCAGGCGCTGCGCCGCGAGCTCGGCGCGGCAATCGGCGCAGCCCGAGACATGGCTCTCCACCCATTCACGATCCTCCGGCGCGATGCGGCCGTTGGCGAGCCACGGCAACAGTGCCCAGGCTTCGGCGTGAGTGTCGGGGATGCGGGGGCTCATGACTTTTCTCCGGTCATTCCCGCCAGCTCAGGCAGGATTTGTTTGAGGGTTTCGCGCGCGCGGAACAGGCGGGTCTTCACCGTGTTCACCGGGCAATCGAGAATGGCGGCCACTTCTTCGCAGGAGTGGCCCAGAGTGTAGGTGAGTTCCAGCGCCATGCGCTGTTCGACCGGCAGGCGCCCGAGACCCAGCGACAGCCACTGCTGATTGGTCTCGTCTTCCTCGCTCGAGCCGACACTGACCGAATCCTCGTCGAACTCGTGGTCGGCCACCGGGCGCAGCTTGGCGCGCCGCAGTGCGTTCAGGGCGCGCCGATAGGCGATGCCGATGATCCAGGTGGAAAGCTGGGAGGCGCCGCGGAATTCGCTGGCCTTGGTCCAGACCACCCAGAAGGTGTCATTGATGACTTCCTCGATGTCCTCGCGGCGCACCGACATGCGGGCCAGCAGCCGGGTCAGGCGCTGGTAGTAGTTGCCGTAGAGGGTGCGGAAGGCGGCCTGGTCCTTGGACCGGGCAATGCGATCCAGCAACTCCCGCTCCGCGGTGTCCGTGGTGGGGCTGGCTACCGCCCGGGGATTCAGGTTTTCGACGCTCTGGAGTGCCACTGCAGCAACCTTGCTTGCGAGACTGACTGCTTTTTGAGTACCGGCCCGCGGGTTTCCGGTTCCCGGGCCGTCCAGGCCCTTAACGGCTCGAGGAAAAGCGCCAAAGGGCGGTGAAAGCCACCCGGTCGCCGGTGACCTCGTCCGAGAAGTGGTCCTCGGCCTCGTCGCTCACGCCCAGGTAGGCCAGCTGCAGCTCGAAGGGGGCCAGCGTCGCCGTCAGGGTGACGTTCCAGTAGTTGTAGCTGTCGCCGTAGATGTCATCCAGGCCGTAGTGACCGACGCCCGCCGAGATGGCGAATTTCTCGTTGAACGGCTGGCGCCCCGAGAGCTCCAGCGCCCAGGCGTTTCCATCATCGTAGCCGGGCGAGGAGGCCACGGCCTTGGTGTTCGGAGAATAGATAGCCGCGGCGAACAGCTTGTTGCGATAGCCGAGCGTGCCGGTGATCTCGGTGCGGTTGTAGCTCACGCGCCGCGGATCATCGGGATAGGTGTACTGCGAGAGGCGCACGTCCGCGGAGAAGTCCTGCGACAGGCTCCAGTAGCGGCCGGCCCAGACGTCGAATTCCACCGGCGGGCTGGGACCGGGGTTGGGATCCGCGGTGGCGATGAAGGCGCCGACGTAAAACTCTTTCGGAAATTCGACGTCGAGCGAGGCCTGCGCGGCCGGCTTGCCGCGTGTCAGCGAGAGGCCGCGAAACACGAAATCCGTGGTCCCGCCGATGCTGCCGGTCCACACGCTCACCGCATCCGCGTGTGCCGTGCTCACGCCCAGGGCGAGCAGCATCAAGATTCGGGAAGAAAACTTCACGATCAGGGAATCCCTCAGGGCAAACCGCAAGCGGGGGCAGTCTGACGAGTCGCCTGCGGGCTGGCAAGCACTGCGGCAGTGCCGCGACCAGAGAACTGCATCGCGAAAACCGGTGCGCGGCGCGCGGAACGAGTCCAGTCCAGTGGCGGTGTGTGACTGCGATCCGGTCGCGCCAAATACAGGTTTGACATCATCCGGCCGGATATCCATGCGATTTTCCCCTGCCAAGTTCACCGATAGATGGGGTCAGGCGCTCATCGTGCTGAGCCTCCTCTACGCCATTACCTGTTCGTTGGTGCTGGTGATGAGGTGGGGTGGCGAGACGCTGGCGGCCATCGTCAGCGCCTGGGGAAATCTTCCGCTGGTCGTCGCCGTGGTCGTCGCCATGCTGCCGGTGCTCGGCGATGCATCCCTGAGCACGCGGCGGCGACTCGCTTTTCAACTCCTGTTCTCCGCGCTGATCCTGGACCTCATCGCCGGCGCCGGCTGGGCCTACGGTTCGTACACGGGCGGCATGGAAACCGGCGACTGGCCGGACATCCTCTACTGCTTCTACTACCCGATGGTCGCGGTCGCCTTCGTGCTGCTGTATTTCGATCTCGGTGGCAGGTTCAGCTCCGCGCGATCGCTGATCGATTGCGCGACGCTGTCCATCGGATTCGGCTCCCTGCTGTGGTTCACCGCGCTCCAGCCACTGGCGAACATGCCGGCCGACGAGTTCGCGACGAAGTGGTCCGTGGCGGGTTATGGCATCGGCAACGCGGTGGCGCTCATCGCGGGCGCGCTGGTTGCCATGCAGATCACCGACTGGCGTTCCGAAAAGGCGCTGGTGTGGATGCTGGTCGCCATGGTGGTCACGCTGGTGGCGGACCTTCTCTGGGTCAATGCCGAGCTCCGCGGAGGAAGCGCGCTGGGCGTTCTCGGGGAACTTCCGTACCTCGGATTCTATGTGTGCCTGCTCGTGAGCGTGCGGGCCATGCGGCAACGGCCCTCACCGGGCGCCGACACCCGTGGCCTGCATGGTGACCTGCGCGGCTCATTGCCCATGGTCGCGCTGTCGACCGGCATCATCGCCTTGCTCGACGACCGCCTCGGCCTCACCAGCATGCAGTCGCCATTGCTCATCGCGGTCATGATCATCGCCACGTTGCTGGTGATCGCCAGCCAGGCGATCGCGACGCGCGAAGTGGTCACCCTGCATCGCGAAGTCGCCACGCGCCGCTTCGACGAGCGGCTCACCGAGCTGGTGCGTCGATCCAGCGACATGATCGCCATCTGCGATACCAATGGCGTGATCCGTTACGCCAGTCCGTCGTCCGAACAGTTGCTGGGCGCCACACCGGGTGAACTCGCCGGACAGCGACTCGACGAGGTGCTCGGGCCGGAAGCCGCGCACGTGCGCGATTCGTTCAACCAGGTGCTGCGCGCCGCCCATTCCGAACAGACCACGCTGTTCTCGATTCCGCAGCCGCAGGGCGAGAAGCGGTCGTTCAAGATGGTGATCGCCAACCTATGCCACGTGGATTCCATCCGCGGCATCACGCTCAACATCCGCGACGTTTCCGATGCGGCGCGCCTCAACGACCAGCTGCGCACGCTGGCATTCCACGATCCGCTGACCCTGCTCGCCAACCGCGCGCTGTTCTCGGACCGCGTTCACCAGGCCATTCGCCACATCTCCGATGGCATGACGCCCGCGGTGCTGTTCATCGATCTCGACAACTTCAAGACGGTCAACGACAGCATGGGACATGGCGCGGGCGACCAGTTGCTGCGCGCGTTCGCGCACCGCCTCGTGCTGTGCACGCGTGCCGGTGACACGGTGGCGCGTCTCGGCGGCGATGAATTCGCGGTGCTGCTCGATCACGTGCCGAACGTGGCCGCGGCCATGGCCGTGGCCCGGCAGGTCATCGAAGCCTGCAAGCAGCCTTTCGATCTCGATGGCCAGCCGGCGCGCGTCGGAGCGAGCGTAGGCGTGGCCATCGCCGATCGCGTGAGCACCGCGGAACGGCTGCTGCGCAACGCCGACGCGGCAATGTATGCCGCCAAGGCCAACGGCAAGGGCCACGCCGAGGTATTCGCGCCCGAGATGCTGCGCGCCGCACGGCGCCGCATCCGGCTGGAGAACGAGCTCGCCACGGCCATCGAACTCGGGCAGTTCGAAGTGCACTACCAGCCCATCGTCGACCTCGCGTCACGCCACCTGGTGGGTGTCGAGGCGCTGATCCGCTGGTGGCATCCGACGCGCGGCCTGGTGATGCCCGGGGATTTCATCCCGCTCGCCGAGGAGACCGGGCAGATCGTGCCCATGACCGAGTGGATAATGGATCGCGCCTGCGCCGATCTTGCGCAGCTGCAGCGGCGCATCGAGTCGGGCGAGGGCGTGCGCATGTCGGTCAACATGTCGAGCCGCTATCTCAATCGCGGCAACGTCGTCAGCGACATCCGCAGGGCGCTCGAGACACATCGCATCCGGCCCGAGGGCCTGATCCTCGAAGTCAGCGAAAGCCTGCTGCTCGAGGACTCCTCGCACATCGAGCAGACCTTCAAGAACCTCAAGCTGCTCGGCGTGCGGCTGGCACTCGACGACTTCGGCACGGGTTACTCGTCGCTGGCCTACCTGCATCGCTTTCCGATCGACATTCTCAAGATCGATCGTTCCTTCGTCGAACGGCTGGTGCGCGAGCACGACGGTAGTGAGGGCGTGGACGCGGCCGCGCTGGCGCGCGCCATCCTCTCGCTGGCCGAGGCGCTGGGCCTCGACACCGTGGCCGAAGGCATCGAGCTCGATGCCCAGCGCGACAAGCTGCTGGAGCTGGGCTGCAAGACCGGCCAGGGTTATGCGTTCGGCAAGCCCATGCCCATCCAGGAGATCTTCGACGCGGCGGTCACGCGCCGTCGCAGCGTGCTGGGTGGCAACGTCTCCGGGCGCGCCGACTTCACGGCCACCGGGCGATTTCGGGGCATCTGACATAACACGCGGGCGTGTTTCTCATAATCCCCGAGGCGCGTGATCGGCCTCGCGGATGGCCGAAAAGATGCGACTTGCGTGGGTTTCGGCCCTAGGGCGCTCGTCTACTCTTCTGGCCGCACAAACAACAATGATTACTGGTCAGCGGAGAAATCGTGAGGTCGGCTGAAGTCACATCGCTCGACTCGGGCGTCGCTCCCGAGCGCAGCACGGAAAGTGTTTTGCGTGCCGTTTGCCTGCGACTGGGCTGCACGGCCGCGACCGCGGTGTTCGCCCGCGCGGAAACGAAGTCGGTCTGGGGACGTTCCACGGAAGATATCGCCTTCGCGCGCGAGCAGCTCGCGGTGGCCGGTGACGAACTGGCGCGCCGCTGCATCGACACGCGCAAGCCCGTGGCCACCAACAAGCTCAAGCACGTGAGCGGCGGGGCCATTGCCTGCAAGCTCATCGCCGTTCCGATGATCGCCCGTGGCGGCCCGGCCGGCGCCCTGATCATCTTCAACCGCCCGGACGAACCCAGCTTCGACGAAGCGGACGTGCGGCGCCTCGCGCGTTTCGCGCGCCTGCTGGCGCGCAACGCCACGCAGGATCTCGACTCGCTCACCGGCCTGCTGTCCTGGGAAGGGTTCAAGAACCGCGTGGAATCGTGGCAGCGCAGCGCGCCGCCGGGCGCCATGGTGTCGATGCTGTACGGCGACATCGATCGCCTGCACCTCATCAACGATCTCGCGGGTTTCTCCGAAGGCGACCGGGTCATCGCGAAATGCGGCGCCGGTATCCGGCGCTCGATCGTCGGCGCGGATAGCGTCGCGTGCCGCCTGTCGGGCGACCGCTTCACGGTGTTCCTGCCGCACATGAACCTGGCGCAGGCGCGCCAGATCGCCGACAGCATCTGCCGCGACGTGAGTGGCAACGGCGGCACGCTCGCCCAGCGCCAGCCTAACCACCCGGTGTCCATGTCGTGGGGCGCCGTGTCGACGTCGGCTTCCGAGCTGCACCTCGACCATCGCATCGCCGAAGCCGAGATCGCCTGCAAGACGGCCAAGGACCGCGGCCGTGGCCGCGTCGAGGTCTACCAGGACACCGACCAGAGCATGGTGCGGCGTCACGACGAGATCGGCCTGGTCGGCAGCGTCCGCGAGGCGCTGCGCCAGCGGCGCATCGTGGTGTTCGCGCAGCCCATCACGCCGCTCATCAATCACGCATTGCCGGTGACCTACGAGTTGCTGGTGCGCATCGTGGATTGCCAGGGGAACATCGTCGAGGCGGCGGATTTCATGCCGGCGGCCACGCGTTACCAGATCCTGCCGGAGATCGATCGCGCCGTGTGCGAGCGCGCTTTCGAGCAGCTGAGTTCGGGTGCGAGGAGCGCCGGACCGCTGCGCGTATCGATCAATCTCTCCGGCCCGACATTGTCGGATCCCGAATTCCTCGAGTGGCTGCTGTCGGCCATGGCGAAGTACGGCATCGACGGCACCAGCCTGGTATTCGAGATCACCGAGGCCGCGGCCGCCGCGAATCTCGGCCAGGTGCAGCAGTTCATCCGCCGCATGACTTCGCACGGCGTGCGTTTCGCGCTGGATGACTTCGGTACCGGCGTGAGTTCGCTGGCCTACCTCAAGAACCTCGAGATCAGCACCATCAAGCTCGATGGCTCGTACGTGCGCGACGTGCTGACCAACACGCGCTCACAGGCGCTGGTGCGTGCCATCGTGCAGCTCGCCGACGCCATGGGCATCACCACCGTGGCGGAGTTCGTGGAAAGCATGGGGGTGCGGGATCGTCTCGCCGCGCTGGGCATCCAGTTCGGCCAGGGCTACGCGCTCGGTCGGCCCGGTCCGCTGGGCGATGTCATCGCCGCCGTGTCGGAGCGCGCGCCGGATGGGCGCGAGCGGCCGTTCACCGAGGCGAAGTCGTTCACCACGCCGTCGGGCATCCCCATCATGTTCAAGCACGCGTGATGAGGCGGTTAATGGGGACATTCCTGATTTGCTGGGAAACGGGGACAGGGCTCATCTGAAGAGGCGCCGGCGGGTGAGGTCATGCGTCCCGCGGCTCAGACTTCGCGCGCTTCAGAAAAATGAAAATGAGGACATTTTCATTTTTCTGGCGTTCGCTTGTCGCGGGGCTGGCGCGCCAGAGCTGTCAGCTCATGGAAATGGACCTGCGCTAGCACTACTCCGAAGGTAGGAACCACCAGGAGAACTTGCGCGCCGGACGCCCCGCGCCAAGCCGCTCAGATTCGCCGCGGGACGCATGACCTCACCCACCGGCGCCGCCACCGTCGTGGCCAGTGCCGCTTTCTTGCCAAAGAAGAATGTCCCCATTGATCCGCGGCTTTGGGAAAGAGTCGCGAGTCCTATCCAATTGCCACCCGCGCCTGCTACGCGTGCAACTCCGCCCGGAATTCCCAGCAAAAGAGAAATGTCCCCATTACACTGCGCCGCGTGCTCAAACTCACGCGTTACCAGTGGACCGTCTTCGCAGCCGCCTGGCTCGGATGGGGCTTCGATATCTTCGACGGGCTGCTGTTCAATTTCGTCGCGCCCAACGCCATTCCCACCTTGTTAGACCTGCCCATCGGCAGTCCCGAGGCCAACACGGCGCTGCCGTACTGGAACGGCATCCTGAATTCGCTGCTGCTGCTGGGCTGGGCCGCTGGTGGTGTGATCTTCGGCCCCATCTCCGACCGCTTCGGCCGCAAGCGCGTGCTCATGCTGACGATGTTGCTGTACGCACTGGGCACGGCCTCGTGCGCCTTCGTCACCGAGATGTGGCAGCTCGTGATCTGCCGGATCATCGCCAGCCTCGGCATCGGCGGGGAGTGGGCGGCAGGTTCGGCCATGGTTGCCGAGGTGGTGCCCGAAGACCAGCGTGTCGAAGCCGGCGCGCTGCTCTACACCTCCGCGCCCTTCGGCCTATTCCTCGCCACTTTCGTGAATGCCGAAGTCGCCGGCGACTGGTTTGCCCACGACCCGGCCATGTCCTGGCGTTACGTGATGTTGTTCGGCCTGATTCCCGCGGCCATCGCCTTCGTGGTGCGCATCTTCGTGCACGAGCCGGAACGCTGGGCCAGCGCCACCGCGCATGCGGCCCCGGCCCGAGTAAGCGAAATATTCTCGCCCGAAATCCGCAAGCGAACCTTCAGTGCGCTGGTCGTCACCATCGTGGCGCTGATCACCTGGTGGACCTGCAATGCCTTCATCCAGGCGCTCGCCAATGCGCTGGCCGGTGCCGAAGCGGCGAAGCTGGGGCTGGATCCCACGGCCACCGCGGCCCTCAAGCAGGCCTGGATCAAGCGCGCGGTGCTGTGGTTCAACACCGGAGGCCTGTTGGGCACTCTGCTGACCATCCCGATCGCCAAGATCCTGGGCCGCCGCAAGATGTACATGATCTATTTCGCGGGCTCGTCCGCCGCGCTGCTCGCGGCCTTCGGCCTGGACCTGCCGTCCGAAACGCGCCTCTACATGTACTTCTTCATCGGGCTCACGGTCTTCGGCGTGTTCGGCAGCTTCACGTTCTATCTACCGGAACTGTTCCCCACGCGCCTGCGTTCGACCGGCAGTGGCTTCTGCTACAACATCGGCCGCGTGGTCACCGCGGGCGGTGTTTTCGCGGTGGGCGCCATCGTCCAGGCGGCCAAGGGCGATCCGGCGGTGTTCGTCCGTACCATGTGCATGATTGCCGTGGTGCCCATCGTGGGCCTGTTGCTCACGCACTGGGTCATCGAGACGCGCGGCCAGAAGATGCCGGACTGAACCGCGGCGCGGCGCTCAGGGCTGGTAGGCCGTGAAGTCGTCGTAGTCGGTCGCGGCCCGGAACATCACCGGGCCCGAATTGCCGTTGGCCAGCGAACTGTCCGTGGCTTCCAGCAACAACGCACCGTCCACGTAGCCCCGCAGCCGGTTGCCGACGGCATCCAGCCGCAGCTGGTACCAGGTGCCGGGTTGCACGGAGAAGCTCGCGCTGCCCAGCGTGGTGACGGTGCCGTTGACCACCTTGCGCAACGAAACGGTGTTCGAGCTGCGCAGCGACAGGTAGTAGTAGTTGCGCTCGTCGGCGTGCCGCGCCATGAGACCGAACCAGCGTTCCTGCGTGCCGCTCGGTGAGGCGAAGGTGTCGAGGCGGGCGCGGGTCCGCACCACCTGGTCGCCGGTGGGCACGCCGATGCTGGCCCGCGCATCGCCGGCGATCGAGCTCTGGTAGAGCACGGTAGATAGACCCGGCCAGAGATTCCAGTAGCCGGGGCCGGTGAAGGTCCACGGGCCCACGCCGCCGTTCTCGAAGTCACTGGCATACATCGTGCTGTGCAGCGTGGGGCTCACGATCACGTTGTCGAATTCGGCCTGGGCGCGGTCAGTCAGGAGCGCGGCGCGGCCATGTGAAGGCCCGGCGCTGTCCGCATCGAGGATCAGCCGGCCGTCGATGAACACGCGGTGCAGCGTGCCCACCGATTCCAGCCGTACCCGGTAGTTGCGACCCGCGCCCGCGGTGAAGGCCGCGGAGGCGAGCACGCGCAGGCTGCCGCCGGCCATGCGTCGCAGTTCCACGCGCCCCGTGTTGCGCAGGATGGCATCGAAGAAGTTCTGTGGATTCTGGTAACGGGTCGCCACGCCAACGCCGCTGCCGCTCACGCCGAAGCGGATCGGGCGCACATCGGCCTCGACCGCCTGGCTGGTGAAATCGCTGGCATTGAGTACGGCCCGCGCCTCGATCGTGGCATTCAGTTGCCGGTACACGCGCGTGATACCGCGCGGCGCGGTACTGAACTGGCTGCCGGCACTCGGCGTCCAGCCGGAGCCATTGCCGCTGTCGAAGGTGTCCTGGATTCGTGCCGGCGCGGTGGTGTTCGCGGGAATCTCGAAGTAGTGCACCAGGCCATTGCCATTGCCGCCCACGAGGACGCGCCGGCCGCTGATGGCGATCGAACGGCCGAGCGAGGCGCCATTCCTGGCCGCCAGCACCGCGGCGTGCGCGTAGCTGCCGTCGGTGTTGCGACGAAAGACATTGATGACGTTGGCGTTGCGGTCGTGACTCCACGCATGCTGCAGCAGGTAGTCGGCGGATTTCGCGAAGGCGCCGGCCGGGCCCGAGCCCATGAAGCTGTCGAGCGCCTGGATGCGCGTCGCGAGATTGAAGCCATAGGCAGGGGTCTCGCGGAACACGAAGGTGCCTGTTTCGTTGCCGCCGGCCACGAACACGTCGGGTCCGCGGATCGCCACTTCCGGACCGAACTGCGAGGCACCCTGCGGTGGCCGCGCGCTGCCGTACGCGAAGGTGTACCAGCCACCGGAGCTGCCGTAGTCACGGAATAGATAGGCCTCGGGCTCCGGCTCGAGATCACCGTCGCGCTGGTAGACCACGGCCCATTCACCGGAAAGGTCCGCGGGGCCGCCGCGGAATTCGTCGTCGCTGCCGTCGGAGCGCAGCTTGCCTTGCAGCACGGCGGAGGTGCGCCAGGTGCCGCCGGCGTCCTTCTCGAACACGCGCGCATTCCACGGGCCGGTGCCGTCGCCGCTGATCACGCGACCGCCGTCGACGGTCAGGTGCCGGCCCGGGCCATCACGGACCAGTTCGGCAGGCGCACGCGTCCAGCCGCTGGCGGTCAGTTCCCAGATGTCGGTGTTGACGGCCTGCACGGCCGCGATGCCATTCTGCATCGCGACGGCGGAGGGGATATTGAAGTAGTAGTCCTGGCGGTATTCCTCGAGCCGGCGAACCAGCGTCCAGGTGGTCCCATTGCGCTGAAACAGGAACGCGGTGGCGTAGTTCTGGTCCAGCATGGAGTCGCCACCCGGGTCGGGAACGAAGCGTCCCGCGGTGGTGATGGCGTAATCCCCATCGATGGCCACGTCGACACCGAAACCCTGGTACGCCGCATCGGGCGTTCCGAATGTCGACAACGGTTCGACCGTGACCGGTCGCGCCCAGGCTGCACCCGCGCACAGCGCGAGCAGGACGACACGGAAGCCAAGCTGCATGGAGACCCTTGATCGACGTTGTAGTTAGTCAGCAACGTGCAAGGATCGGGCCACGGCGAAAGGAGCGGCCGGCGGCGTCAGCGGGCGATGACAGCCTGCAACCGGGTCTCCGGATGCACCAATGCGCGGCAAGAATTGCCCGCGGGCGCGGAACAAATTGCGGGGCGTCCTACAGCGCCGCTGCCCAGGTAGTTAGAGTGCGGCCGCCGTCCTACGGCGTGGCGGGAGTTTCGACGCGGGCTTCGATGGTGATCCGGCCGGCGCCACGGAATTCCAGCGTCAGCGGCAGGGTGCCGCCGGCCTTCAGCGGCGATCGCAGTCCCACCAGCATGAGGTGGATGCCATTGGGTTCCAGCTTCACGGTGCTGCCCGGCGCGAGCGTGAGGTCGGCCCGGGGCCGCATGCGCGCCATGCCGTCGACCATGCGGGTTTCGTGGATTTCGACGCTTTCCGCCACCGGGCTGCTGACCGACAGCAGCGTGTCCGGAGTCTTGCCGCGATTGGTGAGCGTGAGATAGCCGACGCCCATGCTCATGCCTTCGGCGGTGGGACGCGACCAGGCGTGCTGGATGGAAATGTCGCCCGCCTGGAAGTCCCGGGCGAAAACGCCATACGCGAGCGCGCTGCCGACCAGCAGCGCGAGGATACGAAGCAACAAGTGCGATTCCGCCTTACTTGGAAACCACGCGCATCTTGCGCAGCAGCTGGCGGTCGACGTAGGTGCGGCCGTCGAGCACCAGGCGATCCTGGTACTGCTGCAGCTGGTGCATCCAGAACATCACGATGATGCAGGACACCAGTGCAACCAGCGTGGCGTTGAACGTGACGCCGAGGCCCATGGTGACGCCCGAGATGTCGCCGCCCATGGCACCCTGCGCTTCCTGCAGCGCGGCGCCGATGCCGCGCACCGTGCCGACGAATCCGACCGCGGGAATGGCCCAGGCCGTGAAACGCACCATCGACAGCTTGGTGTCCATGCTCGCGGTTTCGAATTCACATTCGTCCCGCACCGCCTCGGCGGCATCCTGTACCGAGCGCGTGGCGCCGAACCGGTTGTAAGCCACCATGAGCAGGCGTGGCAGGAAGCCGTCCTGTTCCTCGCGGGGCAGGGCTTCCAGCGGACGTGAATACACGCGTGCGTCTTCGGGCAGGACTACCTGGCCCTCGCCGATCTTCACGTAGTCCCTGTCGAGCAGCTTGCGGTCCTTGTTCGAGATCCAGGCCTGGCGGCCCAGCAGGAACAGCGACCAGAGGCACAGCGTGACGCACAGCTCCTGCTCGTGGTCCTTGAGGATGACGTAGATGGAACGCAGCTGGAGCACGCGATGCGTGGTGTTCTCGGAATTCCTGACCTCGACCCGCTGCGAGAGCACGGCCTCGGCGCGAGGCCGGATGATCAGGGTCCAGATGCTGTGGATGACGATGACCGAGAGCAGCAGCGCGCTGATGCTGTAGACCGCGTCGTCCAGCACCCAGTGGGGGCGCTGGCCGGTGGCGGCACTCTTCCCCAGGGACAGCGGCGCGTTGTTCTCGGTTGCCATCAGATAACGTCTCCGAAAAGGGATAAGAAAAGGCCGAAAAAGTCTACTCGTTAGTAGTGGGGCAGGCGGTATAAGTTCCGCCCCCTGCTGTGACCGGATTGTAACCACCCCGTTACTCGGGCTACTACCGTCCCGCTGCTAGCATGGCCCGCGCTTTCAACTACATAGCCCCCACATGTCCATTGCCCTAGACCAAGTCACCAAGCGGTATCAGGAACAGCCGGTCGTCAACGACGTTTCTATCGAGGTGGGCGAGGGGGAATTCTTCGTACTCCTGGGCCCCTCCGGTAGCGGCAAGAGCACCCTGCTGCGCGCCATCGCGGGACTCACGGGCATCGATCACGGGCGCATCTCACTGCATGGCCGCGACGTGACCCACGTGCGGGCCCGCGATCGCGGCGTCGGCCTGGTGTTCCAGAACTATGCGCTGTTTCGCCACATGACCGTGGCCGACAACATCGAATTCGCCCTGCGCGTGCGGCGCATGAAGCGCGCCGATCGCGTCGCCCGCCGCAAGGAACTGCTGAAGCTCGTGGCGCTCGAGGGGCTGGACGAACGCCTGCCGGGCCAGCTCTCGGGCGGCCAGCAGCAGCGCGTCGCGGTGGCCCGCGCGCTGGCGCACAAGCCCCAGGTGCTGCTGCTCGACGAACCCTTCGGCGCGCTCGACGCCAAGATCCGCGAAGAACTCCGGCGCACGATCCGCGCCGTGCAGCGCGAGCTCGGCATCACCACGGTGCTCGTGACGCACGACCAGGAAGAAGCCTTCGCGCTGGCCGACACCATCGGCGTCATGAACCACGGCCGACTGCTGGAAGTCGGCAATCCCAACGACCTGTACACCCAGCCTGCCACGCGTTTCGTCGCCACCTTCCTCGGTGCCGCGAACCTGCTGCTGGCCCGCCAGAGCGCCGAGGGCATCCATTTCGGCGCCACGCCCGTGAACGCGGAAGGTCCGGAAAAGATGCAGGCCGGACGCGAACACGAAGTGGTCGCGGTGCTGCGCCCCGAGGAAGTCGAGCTCGCCACCTCGCGCGAACAGCTGAGCGCCAACTACATCGCGCGTGGCGCGGTCGAGGAAATCGTGTTCACCGGCGCGCTCGAACGCCTGCGCGTCCGCCTGCTCGATGAACCGAGCGCGGCGCAGTTGTTAGGCGCCGGCGTGGCCGGCGAGGCGCGCGTGGAAGTCACGCGCACCCAGCCCGAACGCCGTGACCTGCCGCTGCGGCCCGGCGCCCAGGTGGCGCTGGGTGCGCGCCGGCTGCACATCCTGCCGACGCCCATCTCCAGCTTCCTGGCCTGCGCGCCCACCGAGGCCGAAGCCGCCGAACTGGCGCGCGAACCGCTGCTCGAAAGTCTCTCGACGCGCATGAAGACCCGCGTGGGTGTGCGCGCCATCGACGGCCTGGTGGGAACGCCGGAGCCCTTCGCCGGCGTGGCGGCCATCAGCGGCGGCGAAAACGCGGCGAATACGGTCGAATGGCTGTTGCGCCATGGTTCCGGTGAAGTGCTGGTGTTGCCGCGCAATGCGCCGAGCCCGACCCGCGTCGTGATTCACTGGACCGACGAGGCCGTGCGCCGCGCGACGCTCGCCGTGTCCGCCAGTCTGCTGCGCCATGTCTCGGCGGAGGCCGTGTACCTCGGCATCGTGCCGGAAGGCGGCAGTGGCGGTCGCGCCGCGCCCATGCGCAAGCTGCTGGATGCGCGCTCCGAAGCGCAGCAGCGCCATGGCCTGGAAATGCGCACCGAACTCGCCATCGGCGAAACCGTCACCGAACTCACGCGCAATCTTTCGGCCGGCGCGACGCAGATGCTGGTGCTCGGCATCACGGACATCACCCAGGCCGGCACCGCCTATCGCAGCCTGCTGGCCGCGCAACCCGGCTGGCCGGTGCTCATCGTCTATCGTCCGCCTGAAGCCGGCGCGCGCGCCACACCCGAGGCCGCGGCATGAAGTCGGTCGGCCAGCGTGAACCCAACGTCATTCCGGGTTTCGGAATCACGCTGGGATTCACCACCTTCTTCCTGTGCGCCATCGTGCTCATCCCGCTGGCCGCGCTGGTGCTCAAGGCCGGCGGCATGGAATGGGAACGCTTCATCGGCGTCATCACTTCCGATCGTGCGGTGGCGTCCTATCGACTGTCCTTCGGTGCATCGCTGGTCGCGGCGGGCGTCAACATGGTGTTCGGATTCGCCATTGCCTGGACGCTCGTACGCTACGACTTTCCGGGGCGCAAGATCATCGACGCCATCATCGACATGCCGTTTGCGCTGCCGACGGCCGTGTCAGGCATCGCGCTCACCACCGTCTTCGCCGGCAATGGCTGGATCGGTCAGTACCTCGAGCCCATGGGCATCAAGGTGGCGTACACGTGGATCGGCATCACGGTGGCGTTGACGCTCATCGGCATGCCCTTCGTGGTGCGCACCGTGCAGCCCGCCATCCAGGAAGTCCAGCGGGATCTCGAAGACGCCGCCGAGACGCTGGGCGCCGGGCGCTTCTACGTATTCCGCCGCATCATCGTGCCCACCGTGTTGCCCGCGTTGCTCACCGGGTTCACGCTGGCCTTTGCGCGCGCCGTGGGTGAATACGGGTCGGTGATATTCATCGCGGGCAACATGCCCATGAAGACCGAGATCACGCCGCTGCTCATCGTGATCCGCCTGGAAGAGTTCGACTATGCCGGCGCCGCGGCGTTAGGCGTGGTGATGCTGTCCATCTCGTTCGTAATGTTGCTGGCCATCAACCTGCTGCAGGTCTGGGGTCGCAAGCGAATGATGGTGTCGAGATAGCCGTGGCCGGTCCTTCCTCATACTCGGAAATCGCGGCTGAGCTCGCCACGCGGCCCGGGCACGCCAACCTGGGTTCCGCGCTGGTGCGCTGGCTGCTGATCACCGTCTCGCTGGTGTTCCTCGGTGCATTGCTGGCTGCGCCGCTGTTCGCGGTTTTCGCGATGGCGCTCGAGAAGGGCTGGGACGCCTATTTCCAGAGCTTCGGGGATCCGGACACACAGGCCGCGATCCGCCTGACGCTGACCACCGCGGCGATTGTCGTGCCGCTCAACACGGTCTTCGGCATCACGGCCGCGTGGTGTATCGCCAAGTTCGAATTCCGTGGCAAGAGTTTCCTCATCACGCTGATCGACCTGCCGCTGGCGGTGTCGCCGGTGGTCTCGGGCCTCATCTACGTGCTGCTGTTCGGCCTCAATGGCTGGTTCGGCGCCTGGTTGCAGGAAAACGAGATCAGCATCGTCTATGCGCTGCCCGGCATCATCCTCGCGACCATGTTCGTCACCTTCCCGTACGTGGCGCGTGAGCTCATCCCGCTCATGGAGCAGCTGGGCAACGACGAGGAAGAGGCGGCGATCACGCTCGGCGCCGGCGGCTGGTTCACGTTCTTCCGTGTTACGCTGCCGCGCATCCGCTGGGGACTGGTGTATGGCGTCATCCTCTGCAATGCGCGCGCGATGGGCGAATTCGGCGCCGTATCCGTGGTCTCCGGCAACATTCGCGGACTGACCACCACGATGCCGCTGCACATCGAGATCCTCTACAACGAGTACAACTTCGTTGGAGCCTTCGCGGTCGCCTCGATGCTGTCGATCCTCGCCGTCATCACGCTGATCATCAAGACGCTGGTGGAGCGCTCCGGGTACCGACGCCGATGAAGCGCAACAGCCTCGGTTGGTGGCTCGCGGCCAGCAATGTGGCCATCGTGCTGCTGGTGGCCGCCGGCATCTCCTATTTCGCCATCGACATGCTGCGTGGCCTCGCCGACAGCCAGCAGAAGATCCGAGTGCAGCTGGCCGGTGCGAATTCACGCGCCGAAATCACGCGCCTCTCCGAGGACACGCTCACGCACGCGCGCGTGCTGGCCGAGCGTCCGCCGTTGCGCCGGCTGCTGGATGAGCGCGGGCGCGAAGGCGTCACGCCCTTCCTGCGCCGCTTCTGCGAAACCGCGGATCTCGATGCCTGCGCGGTGTTCGACGGCGCGCAGCTGGTCGCCGCCAGCGGCAACGACATTCCCTGGGCCCAGCTCTACACCATCGCCTCGGAGCAGGGCGAACGCTTCATGGCCGCGCCCACGGGCACGCAGCTGTCGGTGATGGGCGCCGTTTCGAAAATGCCCGCGCAGTACGCGTCGTTCAGCGTGATGGTGCTGCACGAGCTCGACGCGGACCTGGCGCGCGTGATGTCCGAGCACTCGGGATTGCCGGTGCGCATCATCAATTACCGCGCCTACGAGGCATCGCCTGACGACGAATTCCGTTCGCTGCATTCCCAGGCGCTCACCGACGGGCGCTTCGCGGTGCAACGCATCGATTCGCTGGGACTGTACGCCTCGAGTTATCCCATCCTTTCGTCCACCGGCGAGGGCGTGGCGCTGATCGAGACCACGGCGTCGTCGGCCGACACCGATCGGGCCGTGAAGTCGCTGATCTGGCGACTCATCGTCACGGCCATCGTCTTCGCGGTGCTGGCGCTGATCGCGGGCGTGTTGCTGGGCTGGCGGGTCACCAGGCCCACCGAGGCGCTCACCGACGCCGCCGTGCGACTGGGCCAAGGTGATTTCGCGACCTCCATTCCCACCGCCGGCCCCGCCGAGATCGGGCAGCTGGCGCGCACCATGGACGACATGCGCCGCAACCTGGTGGACATCAACGCCGAGCTGCGCCAGCGCGAGGCCGAGGCGCAGGTGGTGCTCGATGCCGTGGTCGAAGGCGTATACGCCGTCGACCAGGAGCGCAACATCCGCTACCTGAATCCCCAGGCGGCCAGGTTGTTAGGCATCGACGCGGCCGATGCCATCGGCAAGTTCTGCGGCGACGTGCTCAAGCCCTGCGCGGCACCGGGTTCGTCCACGCGGCCCTGCGGCACGACGGCGTGCCCCATCCTGCGCGCCCGCCAGGCCGGCAGCGCGCAGTCGGTGGAACAGTTGCAGACCCGCTCCGGCAATCGCCAGACCGTGATCACCAGCTCGCGCATCGTCGATGGCATGCAGGTGCAGGTGATGCGCGACGAAACCGAACTCGAAGGCGTGCGGCGCGCGCGCGATACCGTGCTCGCCAATGTCTCGCACGAATTCCGCACGCCGCTGGCCGCCCAGCTGGCCTCGATCGAGCTGCTGCGCGACGGACTCAAGACCGCGCCCCCGGAAAAACTCGAGGAGCTGGTGTTGTCGCTGGAGCGCGGCACGCTGCGGCTCACGCGCCTCATCGACAACCTGCTCGAGAGCGTGCGCATCGAGTCCGGGCAGCTCGACGTGCGGCGGCAGAGCATCGAACTCAAGGACGTCATCGAGGACGCGCGCGCACTGGTCGAGGCATTGCTGAAGCAGCGCCGGCAGACATTGGCAGTGAATGTGCCGGATGACCTGGTCCTGCAGGGAGATGGCACGCGCCTCACCCAGGTGTTCGTCAATCTCATTGCCAATGCCAGCAAGTTCGCGCCCGAGGGCACGGCCATCCGCGTGGGCGCGAGTCGCGAAGGCAACCAGGTAACGGCCTGGGTGGAAGACGCGGGTCCCGGGCTTCCCGAAGGCGACGCGGTCAGCATTTTCGAGCGCTTCAAGCGCGGGGGAACACAGGAGCCGGAACCCGGCGGCCTGGGTCTGGGGCTGTGGATTTCACGCTCGATCGTCGAACGCCACGGAGGCACCATCACCGCGGCCCGGACCAACGATGACTTCACGCGTTTCAGTTTCACGCTGCCCGTGGAACCCGGAGAAGGATCATGAAGATCCTGGTCGCGGACGACGATCTGGACTTGCTGGGGCTGGTGGCCTATTCGCTGGGCCAGGCCGGGTATCTGGTGGTCAAGGCCAGCGATGGGCACGCGGCCCTCGCGACCTTCGACGCGGAATCACCGGATCTCGTCATCCTCGACATCAACATGCCCGGAACCTCCGGGTTCGAGGTCTGCACGGCGATTCGCGCGCGGGGTGACGTGCCCGTCATGATGCTGACCGCTCGCGGTGAGGAGCAGGACCTGGTGAAGGCGCTGGAACTCGGCGCGGACGACTACCTCACCAAACCCTTCAGCCCCAAGACGCTGCTGGCGCGCGTCAAGGCGCTGCTGCGGCGCGCGCACGCGGAACGCAGCCATGCGCCGCTGTCCGCCGGCCGCGTGACACTGGACCTCGAGAATTACACCGTGCGCATCGCGGGAGGCACGCCCATCAGCCTGACCAAGCTCGAACTGCGGCTGCTGCAGATGCTGCTGGCGCAGGCGGGACGCACCGTGAACTCCGACCGGCTGCTGGTGCAGGTGTGGGGACATCGCGGCTCGGGTGACCGCCAGCTGCTCAAGCAGCTCGTGCATCGCCTGCGCCACAAGATCGAAGCGAACCCGGCCGTGCCGCAGCTGCTGCAGACGGCGGCGCCCAGCGGCTACAAGCTCGTCGTCGAGTAACGGGCCCGGACTCCGTCTACTTCGTGGTGATCTGATCGAAGATGCCGCCGTTGGCGAAGTGGGTCTTCTGGGCCAGCTTCCAGCCACCGAAGTGACCGATGTCCACGAGTTCGATGTTCGCGAATTCATTCGCGTACTTCGCGGCGATCGCGGCGTCGCGCGGGCGGTAGTAGTTCTTCGCCACGATTTCCTGGCCTTCGGGCGTGTACAGGAACTCGAGATAGGCCTGGGCGACCGCCCGGGTTCCCCGACGCAGTACGACCTTGTCGACCACCGCGACTGATGGCTCGGCCAGCACGCTGATCGATGGCACCACGATCTCCAGGCCCTGCGACTGCATTTCGCGCAAGGCGAGGTGCGCCTCGTTTTCCCAGGAGATGGCCACGTCGCCGATGGCCCGCTGCGCGAACGTGGTGAGCGCGCCGCGCGCGCCGGTATCGAGCACGGGCACGTTGCGGAACATCTTGCGCACGAATTCACGCGCGGTTTCCTCGCTGCCGCCGGGCTGGCGCTCGGCCCAGGCCCAGGCCGCGAGGTAATTCCAGCGCGCGCCGCCGGAGGTCTTTGGATTCGGCGTGATCACCTGCACGTCGTCGCGAACCAGGTCGCCCCAGTCGCGGATGTTTTTCGGATTGCCGGCGCGCACCAGGAACACGATGGTGGAGTAGTAAGGGGCGCTGTTGTGCGGCAGCCGCTCTTCCCAATTGATGGGCAGCAGCTTGCCCTGTTCGGCAATGGCATCGATGTCGCTGGCCAGGGCCAGCGTCACCACGTCCGCCGGCAGTCCGTCGATGACCGCGCGCGCCTGCCGGCCGGACCCGCCATGAGACTGGCTGATGTGCACGGTTTGGCCGTGGGTCTGCTTCCATTGCGCGGCGAAGGCGACGTTGATGTCCTCGTAAAGTTCGCGGGTCGGGTCGTAGGACACGTTGAGCAGGCGAACTTCGCTTTCCGGGCTCTTGCCGCAGGCCACCAGGAACAGGCTCAGGAGTGCCGCGATCGCGGCCTGGGGTCGATAAAACATGGGCGCGAAGCCTAGCAGTTCGCGCCGCGGCTGGCAGCGCCCGGGATTCCGGGCGCCGGCGGCGGAAATCAGGGCCTGGCGGCGGCCCTTGACAGGTTCGTGACCACCTCGCGTGCCAGCCGCGCGGCATGTTCGCGCAACTCGGGAACCGCCGTGGCTTCCCAGTCGCGGGTCCGCAGCCAGGGCCCGAGGTAGTAGAGACTATCTACCGGCGCGCCGTTGCGGGAAATGACGCGGCTGTCCGTCGCGACCTCGATGCCCAGGCCCTGGGCGTCGGCGCGGACCAGGCCGCCGGCGAGCAGCGATTGCACCAGCGGATCGGGATTGCGCGTGACGCGCATGTCGGGTCCCGTGCAGTTCACCACGCGATCGACCAGCCAGGCGCGCGAACGTTGCGCGCCGCGCGGACGCCAGGTGACTTCGACGCTGTCTTCCAGGATGCGCATGGCCTCGATCCGGCCGGCGTGCACTTCGAGCACGCCGAGCCGCTCGAGCGAACGCACCGCGGCGAGAGGTCCCGCGGGCACGCGATGCCGGTGGACTTCCCAGTAGGAGCGCAGGTGCCGCAGGAAGCGTCCGCGCTGTTCGTCGGTGAGACTTCTCCACAACGATGGCAGCCGCGGCCGCAACACGGCCAGGATTTCGCGCCAGTCACCGCCGGCCGCCTGGATGTCGCGGGCCTTGTCGCGCAACGCGCGCGACAGGCCCGACAGCGTCGACGCTCCGAGCAGGACGTCCAGGTCGGGATTGAAAGTGGGACGCGCCTCGGTGGCCTGCTGCTGCGGAAGCAGTCCGTGGCGCGACAGCACATGGATGTGATGCGCCCGAGGCCGGATCGCCGCCAGCCGCAGCGCGGCGTCGATCATGGTGAGGCCACTGCCCACGAGCAGCACGCTGTCGATGTTTTCATGCGCGCAGGAGCCGATGCTCCAGGGGTCATCCACGTAGTGTCGTGACGTGGCGATGGAGGTGAATTCGGGAAGCCTGGCGGGCGGCGGATTGCCCAGCGCCAGCACCACGACATCGGCTCGTTGTACCGTGCCGTCGTCGAGCCACAGATCCCAGCGGCCATCCGCGGCGCGTCGCAGTTGCAGGACGCGGCCGCGCCGATGCGCGGCGTGGCTGCCGTTCCCCGCGGATTGCACGGCCGCCTGGTAGCGCCCGCGCAGGTAGTCGCCGAATACCTGCCGCGGTAGATAGTCCGTGGGCGCCGCATGGATGCCCTGCGCGTGCAGGAATTCGAGGAAATCCCGCGGCTGCGCGGAATCCAGCGACATCTGCGCGGCGGCGACGTTGAGCGGGTAGGGATAGTCGCGCGTGGCGTATGCCAGGCCCGATCCCGGCTGCTCCTGCGGATCGATGAGCACCACCTGCGTGCCGGCCGGGGCGGGCTGGCGCAGCAGGTGAATGGCGAGGCAGGTGCCCGAGAATCCCGCGCCGATGATGGCAATGACGGGTGCGGGGTTGGTGGTCTCGGTCGCGGCTACGGCCGCGATTGTGGTTTCAGTCGCGGCTACCGCCGCGATTGTCGTTTCGGTCGCGGCTACCGCCGCTCCGTGGCTCAAGCCTTTCATGGGCCCAGTATCCGGACGGGGCGGTCACAGCGTCGATTGCCTGACGGTATCAATGCGGTAACTCGCGCCCGCCGGAATAACGGAATCGCGCGCTTTACGAATTCTGGTGATTGTGGAATGTTCCCTCGCCGATGCCGCGTCTCGCGGCGGCGCATATATAAGAGGTGTGACCATGCGATCGATCTGGTTGGCGGCATTGACGTTCAGCATGGCGGCGCTGGCGGCGCCGGAAAAAATGAAGGGCGTCCAGATCGGCGCGGGCGGCACCTTGTCGGTGCAGGAGGTCGCGGTTCCCAAGCCCGGTGCCGGTGAGGTGCTCATCAAGGTGCGCGCGGCGGGCGTGAATCCCGTCGACTGGAAGATTGCCGCGAGCCGTGCCGGACAGATCGCAGGCACCGATGTCGCCGGGGTCATCGACACACTGGGCGAGGGTGTGACCGGCTGGAAGCCCGGCGACCCCGTGCTGGGCTTCGCGCGACAGAGCGGTAGTTATGCCGAGTACGCCGTCATCCCGGTGAATGCGCTGGCGCACAAGCCGAAATCGCTGACATTCGAGCAGGCGGCGGGTGTGCCCATCGCCGCCGAAACCGCCTATCGCTCGCTGCACGAGTCCGGCAAGTTGCAGAAGGGTCAGACTGTGTTGATCCACGGCGCGGCCGGCGGCGTGGGATCCGCGGCCGTGCAGATTGCCAAGGCCGCGGGTGCGCGCGTCATTGGTACCGCGTCCGCCAACAATCTCGAATTCCTCAAGTCCCTCGGTGTCGACCAGACCATCGACTACCGGGCGCAGAAGTTCGAAGACGCGGTGAAGAAAGTCGACCTGGTGCTCAACACCGCGAACATGGAGACCAACGCGCGTTCGGTGGCCGTGGTGCGCGAGGGTGGAGTGCTGGTATCCATCGTCGGTCCGCCGGATGAAGCGGCCTGCGCGGCGGCGAAGATCCGTTGCCTGCGTCCGGATCGTGCCACGGGCGCGTCGGTGGCCGAGCAGCTGGAGCGGGTGAAGGAACTCGCGGATGCCGGCCAGTTCAAGGTGGTGGTCGACGGCGTGTATCCGATGGCTGACGCCGCCAAGGCCTGGGAAAAGAGCCGCGAGGGCCACACGCGCGGCAAGCTCATCATCCAGGTGTCGGAAGGTCCGACGAAGAAGCACCAATGAACCTGCGCATGACCCGGGCTCTCGCCGCGTGCCTGGCGTGGTGCGTGGCGCTGCCGGCCTTGACCGCAAGCCCGATCCTCGACCAGGCCGCGCAACGGTTGAACGTCGCCAATATCCAGAGCCTCGAATACGAGGCCGGCGGCCGCTACTGGCAGTTCACGCAGGCGCCCGCGCCCGGTGCGCCGTGGCCGCCATTCGACGTGGATGGTTATGTCGCGACACTCGACTACGCGCGCTCGGCCGTGCATGCGAAATACCACCGCGTCCAGGTGCAGGAGCCCGGCCGCGCGCGGCCGCACGCCGAAGCCACGCAGGATCAATACGCGCTCGACGGCATGAGCTGGAATCTCACGCCGGCCCCGATGCCCATTCCGACCAATCTCGTCGAGCGCAATGCCGAGCTCTGGGCCTCGCCGCAGGGTTTCATCAAGGCCGCGCTGGCCCACAACGCCACGGTCAAAGTCGACAAGCAGGGATGGGCCGTTGAATTCCGCCTGGGCAAGTATCGATACCTGGGTTCCATCGACGCAGCGGGAGAGGTGCGCACCGTGAGCACCTGGATGGATTCTCCGGTGCTGGGCGACGTGCCCATCGAGTTCGAATACTCGGACTATCGTGACTTCCCGGCCGCCATGGAAACGGTGCGGTTTCCATCACGCATCCGTCGCAGGGTGGGCGGTTTTCCCTGGTATGACCTGAATGTCAGCACGGTGCGCATCAATACCGCGGCGGCATTCAGCGTGCCGGCCGAAGTGCGCGCGAACCCGGTGCCGTCGGTCAGCACGGTGGAAGTCACGGCGCTGGCGCCGGGGGTGTGGAACTTCGGCGGTGCCTCGCACAACACCGTGGTGGTCGAACAGTCGCGTGGCCTGTTGGTGATCGAGGCGCCGCTCAGCGAGGAGCGGTCGGTGGCTATCCTGGGCGAAATCCAGCGGCGCTTCGGTGCGCGCAAGATCGTCGGCGTCGTGAACACGCACGTTCACTTCGACCACGCCAGTGGCCTGCGGACCTTCGTGGCCGAGGGCGTGCCCGTCATCACGCACCAGGCCAATGCCACGTACTACGCCGAGGCCTGGGCGCAGCCGCGCACGCTGAATCCCGACCGGCTCGCGAAGTCGAAGCGCCGGCCGGTCTTCCGGACGTTCACGGACAAACTACTGCTGGACGATGCCACGCGACCGGTGGAGATACATGCCATCCAGGGCAGTGGCCACAACGATGCCTTTGCGATGGCGTGGCTGCCAACGGAGAAGATCCTGGTCGAGGCGGATGCCTATACGCCGACATCGGCGGGCGCGAAGCCGCCGGCCGTGGTGAATCCGCTGTGGCTCAATCTCGACGAGAACATCCGCCGCCTGGGGCTCGCGGTGGAGCGCATCCAGCCGCTGCACGGATCGGTACGCACCATCGACGAGTTTCGCGCGGCGCTGGTCGCGCGCTAGAACGGGTTCGCCGCCACCGGGACCGGCTCCCGGCTGGCGCGCGGCGCATCGGTGAACGCCGCGATGCCCGCGAGCAGCGCGATGGCGAGGACCACGCGCAGGATATCCGCCTGACGCTTCATGTCACGCATCCTGGGCGCCCGCCCGGGCGCCGGGAAATTGCCGCTTCGCATTCTCTTATTCCGTTCGGATCGTTCCGTCGCGGGGCCGGGCCCGCGTAAGGTACGCGCCGTCTTCAGTAGTTAGTGGGAATTATCGAATGCCGGTGGCCGGGACGCGGTTCCATTTTCGTAACCGCGGGGTGATGCGCGCCAGACCACGCAGGATGGCGGGGTGGTTCGCAGGATTGCTGGCCGGGTCCGCCTTGCTCGCGAATGCGCAGACGGCACCGCGTCCCGAAGCCATCATCAAGTGGCGCCAGTCGGCCTACCAGGTGATCGGCTGGAATTCCGGGCGGATCAAGACCGCGCTTGCCGGCAACTATGACGCCCGCGAGGTGGCGAGCGCCGCCAATGCGCTCGCCGCCGTCGCGGGCTCAGGCCTCGAGTCGCTGTTTCCCGCGAATACCACGCAGGGCAAGGGATGGCGCGACACCACCGCTCGCGAAACCATCTGGAGCGAGACGCCGAAGTTCCGCGCACTCAACGAAGAGTTCGCGCACGAGGCCGCCGAGTTGGCGCGAGTCGCCGGCGGCTCCGATGCAAAGGCGGTGCAGGCCCAGTTTCAGAAGGTTGCCAGGACCTGCAAGTCCTGCCACGACCGGTATCGACAAACAGATTAACCAGGAGGGGAGATGACCAGTTTCAAGAATGCGCGCGTGTGGACGGCCAGTGCCGTACTGGTAGCGGCTGGCCTTGGCGCGGCCTTGGCGCAGACGCCGCCACCGGCAGCAGCGGGCAGTGCCGCACCGGGTCCGACTCCCGCCGAGCGCGCCATCGAATATCGCCAGGCGGTGTTCAAGATTGTCTCGGGCAATTTCGGGCCGCTGTCGCAGGTGGCGCAGGGCAAGGCCGACTTCAAGGCCGAGACCGTGAGCAAGCAGGCCGCGCGCCTGGCGCAGATCGCGACATTCGTCGGCGATGCGCATCCCGACATCTCGAAGGAAGGCAAGACGCGTGCGCTGCCTGTCATCTGGAGCAACCGCAAGGAATTCGACGAGCTGGTCGCCAAGTTCGCCACGGATACCAGGAACCTGGCGGAAGTGGCCGAGAACAGCAGCAGCGCCGGCGAGGAATTCAAGGGTGCGGTGGCCGCCGTGGGCGGCGACTGCAAGTCCTGCCACGACAAGTTCCGTTCCAAGTAGCCGCCGAGGAGATCCCCATGATTGCGAGAAAGATGTTGCTGGTCGCCGCGGCGCTGGCCGCCACGACCACGTTCGCCGCGGAGCCCGCGGCGCAGCCCGCCGCGCGCCCCAAGGCCCTGGCGAAGGAACTCAGCCGCGCCGAGTTCGAGTCGCTGCTGGCGAAGCCGGAGCAGCTGCTGATCATCGACGTGCGACGCCCCGATGAGCTCACCCGGATCGGCGGATTCCCGGTGTACCTGAGCGTGCAGATCAAGGAGCTGGAGAACAGCCTCGCGTGGATCCCGAAGGATCGGACCATCGTGACCGTGTCCAATCACGCTGCGCGCAGCGGCCGCGCCGCGGACCTGCTGGCGTCGAAGGGCTTCAAGGTGGCCGGAACCGTCGGCGCGCAGACCTTCGAAGAGCAGGGTGGCAAGCTCACGAAGTTCGAGATTCCGCCGCCGCGCAACGCAACACCCGCGGCTGCCAGCGCGGGTGCCGCAGCCGCGGCGCCAGCCTCGAAGTAGATGGTCGAGCCCGTCGGGGCCGCAGAACCTGGGGACCCGGACCGCAAGGTCTGGGACCTGCCCGTGCGCATCACGCACTGGCTGCTGGTCGTCGGCATTGCGGGCTCGTACCTCACTCAAAAACTCGGCATCGAGTATTTCAAGTACCACCTGTGGTTCGGTTACCTGGTGGTGGTGCTGGCGGCCTTCCGGGTTCTCTGGGGTCTGGTGGGCACGCGGCACGCGCGTTTCACGAGTTTCCTGCGCGGGCCGCGCGCAACCTGGAGCTACCTGGTCGCGCTGCTGCGCGGCAGGACGCATTCCACGCCCGGGCACAATCCACTCGGCGCGTGGATGGTGCTGGTACTGCTGGCAGCATTGCTGGCGCAAGGCGTCACTGGACTCTTCGCCAACGACGAGATCTTCAACACCGGGCCGCTGTACGGCTACATCGCCGACGACCTGAGCCTCACGCTCACCTCCTGGCACCGCCGGCTGTTCGACTGGATTCTGGTCGCGGTGCTGCTCCACGTCCTGGCCGTGGTGGCGCACAGGCTGCTGGCCGGGCACGACCTCGTCGGCCCCATGTTCTCGGGGCGCAAGCCCGCGCACCTGGTGGCCGAGCACGAGGCCATTTCCTCCTCGCGGTTGTGGCTGGCGGCGCTGCTGCTGGTGGCGGTGACGGCGCTGCTTTGCTGGTTCGTGGTGCAGGCGCCGGAGCCCGCGGTCTTCAGCTTCGAATAGCCCGGTTACAGGATTGATACCGGCGCCGCCCTGCGGCAGTAGTTAGTCATCCTCATTCCGTCGCCGGCATATGGATGCACTCAATCGTGATTGGTACGCCGCGCATGCATATTTGACGATGCGCGTGCTTTCCACCCCGGAATGGATCACATGAACAAGACTAGTTCGGTCTCGACCCTGCTGTTTTCCGCGCTCGGCTTCATCACGGTGGCCAACGCCGCCAATGAACCTCCGGCCGCCAAGTACGACGCGCCCGCCGGCACGGCCACCCGGCCGTGGGCCTATCAAACCGTTCAGCGGCCCGGGATTCCGCGGGTGGTGGACGCGAAGTGGGTGCGCAACCCCATCGACTCATTCGTGCTCGAGAAGATCGAGGCCGCGGGCCTGACGCCTTCGAAGGAAGCCGATCGCGCCACCTATATCCGCCGCGCGACGCTCGACACCTGGGGCCTGCTGCCCACGCCAGAAGAAGTCCATGCCTTCGAGAAGGACCGCTCGAAGGACGCCTATGAAAAGCTGGTCGACCGCCTGCTGGCCTCGCCGCGTTACGGCGAGCGCTGGGGCCGGCGCTGGCTGGACCAGGCGCGTTATGCCGACAGCGACGGCTACAACGCCGATGGCACGCGCCCGAACATCTGGCGCTACCGCGATTACGTGATCGACGCCTTCAACCAGGACAAGCCCTTCGACGTGTTCGTCAAGGAACAGCTGGCCGGCGATGAACTCTGGCCTGAGAAGCAGGAAGCGCTGATCGCGACCGGCTTCCTGCGCAGCTTTCCGGACGAGATCAACGCGCGCGACCTGAACCTGAAGAAGCAGGAAGTCGCGAACGATCTCACCGACACCGTGGGCACGGTCCTGCTCGGCAGCACCGTGAACTGCGCGCAGTGCCACAACCACAAGTTCGACCGCGTCTCGCAGAAGGAGTATTACCAGCTGCAGGCGTACTTCGTGAACACCAGCTGGCGCGACGACGTGCCGGCGGCCACGGCCGAGCAGATCGCCGACTACGAAAAGAAGAAGGCGAAGTACGAGGCCGCCACCAGGGACGTGCAGGCGAAGATGGACGCCATCCTGCAGCCCGTCATCGACAAGCTGGAAGACGACCGCCTCTCGGGCTTCGTGCCGGAGACGCGCGTCTCGATCATGAAGAAGGACGAGGAGCGCAACTCCTACGACCGCTGGATCTACCACCGCAATCTCTGGACCATGCAGGGCCGCACGCGCAATGCCGTGGTGCGCCTCAAGCAGAAGGATCCCGAGAAGTATCTCGAGTACCAGGAGCTCGAGGCCGACCTCAAGAAGTTCGACAAGCTCAAGCCGAAGGAACTGGGCCAGCTGTCGACGTTGACCGAGCTCGGCCATTCCGATTCGCCACCCACCTACGTGCTGTTCAAGGGCATCTACGACCGCAAACTGGAAGAAGTGCAGCCGGGCGTGCCGGCGCTGTTCTCCGAATACCAGCCGGAGATCAAGCCCACGGCCACCTCGTCGGGTCGCCGCACGGCGCTCGCGAACTGGGTGACCGACGCGAGAAATCCGCTGACCGCGCGCGTGTTCGTGAACCGCGTCTGGGGCCAGTACTTCGGGCGCGCCATCGTCGAGACCGTCGGCGACTTCGGCAAGATGTCGGCCAAGCCCACCCATCCGGAGCTGCTCGACTACCTCGCCGACTCGTTCGTCAAGGACGGTCACTGGAGCGTCAAGACGCTGCAGAAGCAGATCCTGCTGTCGGCTACCTACCGGCAATCGTCGGAGCATCGAGAAGACGTGGCGGAGAAGGACGGTGGCAACAAGCTGCTGGCCGTGTTCCCGCGCCAGCGTCTCGACGCCGAGCAGATCCGCGACTCGCTGCTGCAGGTGGCTGGCCTGCTGGACGAAACCGTTGGTGGACCGCCGGTGTATCCGCCGGCGCCGAACTTCGCCAACCAGGCGGGCTTCAACGAGAACACCTGGAAGACCTCGGAGAACCTGCGCGACCAGAATCGCCGCAGCGTCTACATCTACGTCAAGCGCAACAACCCGTATCCGCTGCTCGACACTTTCGACTGGGCGAATCCGCAGTCCGTGCACGGCAAGCGCGAGGTGACCACCACCGCGCCGCAGGCACTGGCCCTGATCAACAGCGACCTGGTATTCGGCTGGTCGCAGGTGCTGGCGGGCCGCGTGTTGCGCGAGGCGGGCGAAAAGGACAGCGCGCGCATCGAGCGGCTTTACGAGCTCCTCTACGCCCGCAAGCCTTCGAAGCAGGAGACGAAGACGCTGCTGGCCTTCCTCGACAGCCAGCAGAAGGTGCTCGAAGCGCAGCTGGCCGCCGGCAAGCCGGTGGTGGCGCCCGACGGATACGGCGAGAAGCCGGCCGTGGGCGTGGAAGTAGCGCAGCTCTACAAGACGCTCTACGGACGCGAGCCCGATCACTACGAAAAGGCGCAGCTGATCTCGTTCATCGACAAGCAGCAGAAGTCCGAAGCCGAGCGCCTCGCGAAGAATGGCGTGAAGACCGAAACGCCCAAGACCGAGCCGGTGGCAGCGGATCCGCAGGCGGCACGTGCCGCGGCCTTCGTCGATCTCGCGCATGCGCTCGCCAACTCCAACGAATTCAGCTACCGCTTCTGAGAACCATCATGAACTCACGCAGAAATTTCCTGATCAACGCCGGCATGAGCGCCGGTGGCATCGCTCTCGGTACCTTGCTGCCCGGCAGCGCCATCGCCGCGCAGTCCGCCAGCGGCTACATCGATCCGCTTGCGGCCAAGGAGCCGCACTTCCCGGCGAAGGCGAAGTCGGTGATCTGGTTGCACATGGCCGGCGCACCGTCGACCATCGACCTGTTCGACTACAAGCCCGAGCTGTACAAGCTGCACGGCCAGCCGCTGCCGGATTCGTTCGCCAAGGGCCTCAAGACGGCCACCGACGGTGGCGTCGGCGCGCTGACCGCGTTGCCGCGCACCTGGAAGCAGCATGGCGAGACCGGTGCGTGGGTATCCGACTGGCTGCCCAACATTGCGAAACACGTCGACAACATTGCCTTCCTCAAGGGTTGCAAGACCGAGGGCAGCACGCACGTCATCTCCTCGCTCAAGCTGCACACCAGTAGTTTGACGCCGGGGCGCCCGTCGCTGGGCTCCTGGATTACCTACGGCCTTGGCGCCGCGAACCCGGACCTGCCGGCCTTCGTGGTGTTGCCGACGGGCAAGGGTGGCGCGGGCGGTGGCAACGGCCAGGTGATCTGGAGCGCGGGCTTCCTGCCGGCGACCTACCAGGGCACTTCGTTCCGGCAGGGCGATTCGCCCATCCTGTTCCTGTCGCGGCCGGACCGCGTGGTGGAAGCGGAACAGCGCGGCACGCTCGATCTGCTCAAGCAGATCAACGACCGCCATGCCCTGAAGTATCCCAAGGACACCGAGCTCGAGGCGCGCAGCCGCTCCTACGATCTCGCGTACCGCATGCAGGTGGCCGCGCCCGAAGCGGTCGACCTCAAGCAGGAATCGGCCGCGACCCGCGCCATGTATGGCATCGGCGAGACCCCGACGGATGAATACGGCACCGCCGTGCTGCGTGCGCGCCGGCTCGTGGAACGCGGCGTGCGCTTCGTGCACGTGATCTCCGGCACCCAGGAAGACGGCATTCAATCCTGGGATGCCCACCAGGAGATCGAGAAGAACCATTCGGTCATGTCACGCACCGTCGACAAGCCGATCGGCGCGCTGCTCAAGGATCTCAAGGCGCGCGGCCTGCTCGACAGCACGCTGGTGGTGTGGACGGCCGAGTTCGGCCGCACGCCGTACGGCCAGACTGGCGATGGCCGCGACCACAATCCCTGGGGCTACACCAGCTGGCTGGCCGGTGCCGGTATCAAGCCGGGCTCGTACGGCTCCACCGATGCCATTGGCCTGCGCGCGCAGGAAGGCATCGTGGACACCTACGACCTGCAGGCCACGGTGCTGCACCAGCTGGGTCTCGACTTCCAGAAACTCACGTTCCAGCACCAGGGCCGCACCGAGAAGGCGACCACGGTGTTCGGTGACGTGATCAAGCAGATCCTGGTCTGACATCAGGCGACAGATGCGACGAAAGTTGTTAGCGGCCGGCGTCCTCATGACGCTGGCCGCGGTCGTGATGGCGGCCGAAATCGACTACAGCGACTTCGATGACGCGCTGATGCGCAACATGGACGACGCGATCAAGGAACTGGATTCGAACCTCGGTGGCCAGGACGCCGAAGCTTCGCTGGCCAACGCGGCCGTGCTGCGCGAGGGGCTGGGCTGGGCGGAGAAATATTTCGCCGCCAAGCCCGAGACGCCGCTGGGCGCGGGCCTGGCGCGTGAAGGGCAGGAACACCTGGCGCTGGTGGTGCAATCGATCGAAGCGCGCAATTTCGACGCGGCCTCCGGCAGCGTGCGCGGCGTGGTGCGGTCCTGCAAGGCCTGCCACGAAGCGTACAAGCAGGAATGATCCGCGCGGGTTGGGCGCGGACGCTGTGCGCCGCGCTGGTCCTGGGCCTGCTGGCGCCGGCGGCGGCGCCGCAGAGCCTCTTTGACTTCGACGACTGGATGCAGCGCATCGACGAGGGCAGCCAGGACTTGCAGCGCCGAATTGCCGCGCGCGACGTCCCGGCCGCGAGCGCGGCGGCGCGTGAAATCGAGGAGCTCTACGGGCTCATGGAAATTTTCTTCGAGAAGCGCGGTGACGCGGCGGACGCGGTGCGCTGGTCGCGCGAGGGACGGGAATCGGCCCAGCGCGCCCAGATCGAGCTTGGCAGCCGGCGTTTCAGCGCGGCACGGCGGCACGCGTTGGCCATCGCGCATGGCTGCCGCGACTGTCACTACCAATACAAACCACTTTAGAACACGGCCGCCTCGACAAGGCCGAATCGGGAGATCGCATGAACAGGAAATCAGTTGCCCCCATCGCTGCCTTGCTGGCGCTGGGAGTGCTCGGAGCACCGGCGCACGCCGCGGAGAACGCCGCCCTGAAGAAGGCGGCGCGCACGCTCGGCGTCGCGAAGTCGGACGCGCTGGAATTCGACGGCACCGGGGCCTGGTACCAGTTCGGCCAGGCGCCGGCGCCGGGCCTCGCCTGGCCGCGTTATACGGTGTCCAGCTACCGCGCCAGCATCGACTACGCGGCCGGGGCCGCGCGCGTGCAACTCGCGCGACTGCAGGATGTCGAGGCCGGTCGCGCGCGACCCGTGCCCACGGAACAGAAGGTGGACGCCTTCGTCGCCGGGCAGACGGCCTGGAACCAGCCGGCCAGCGGTGCGCCCACCGCGCAGCCGGCTGCGGTGGCCGAGCGTCGCGCCGAGATCTGGTCGACGCCGCAGGGCTTCGTGCGCGCGGCGCTCGCCAACGATGCGGACGTGAAGAAGAGCGGCAAGGTGCACACGGTGCAGTTCTCGCTGGGCAACCAGCGCTTCGAGGGCGAGGTCAACGCTGCCGGCGAGGTGACGCGCGTGCGCACCTGGATCGACAACCCGGTGCTCGGTGACACGTTGCTCGAGTCGAACTACTCGGACTACCAGGAATATGGTGCCCTCAGGTTCCCGAGGCGCATCGCGCGCAGCCTGGGTGGTTTCCCCTGGCTGGAACTGCAGGTCAGCGACGTGCGCGCCGGGACGACGGGCGGCATCGCGGTGCCCGCCAACCTGGCCGCGGCGGCCGCGCCCGAAGTGAAGGCCACGGAGCTCGACACGGGAATCTTCTACCTCACCGGTGGTACCCATCACAGCATCCTGGTCGTGCAGGACGATCACCTGGTGGTGATCGAAGGTCCGCAGAACGAAGCACGCTCGCTCGCGGTGATCGCCAAGGCGAAGGAACTCGCGCCGGGCAAGGCCATTCGCTACGTGGTCAATACCCACGTGCATTTCGACCATTCGGGCGGCTTGCGCACCTACGTCGATGAAGGCGCCACCGTGGTCACGCACGCGGCCAACCAGGCTTACTACGAGCAGGCCTGGGCCGCGCCGCGCACGCTGAATGCCGACCGGCTGGCGCAATCGGGCAAGTCCGCGCGCTTCCAGACCTTTACCGACAAGCTCGTGTTGCAGGGCCGGCAGCCGGTGGAGATCCATGCCATCACGGGCAATGGACACAACGACGCCTTCGCGCTGGTCTATCTACCGGGCGCGAAGATACTCATCGAAGCCGACGCCTGGACCCCGGCGGCGGTCAATGCGCCGGTGCCCGCGCAGGCCAACCCGTTCACGGTGAGCCTGGCGGACAACCTCGAGCGCCTGGGCCTCGAAGTCTGGTACGTCGCGGCGCTGCATGGCCCGCGCGTGGCGACGTTCGAAGACCTGCGCATCGCGGCCGGCAAGGTGCGCCCGGCGCAGCCCACCAGCGCCGGCGTGGTCGGCCAGGATATTCCGGGCGTGGTGAAGGCGGGCGCGGCCATCGAACTCGTGAAGCAGGGCTTCAATGGCACCGAAGGTCCGTTGCCGCTGTCGGATGGTTCGCTGGTGTTCACCGAGAATCGCGTGGATCGCGTGCAACGAATCGCCGACGATGGCTCGACCACGGTGTTCCTGGAGCGCGGCGGAAATCCCAACGCGCTTGCCAGCCGGTCCGATGGCGCCATCGTGGCCGCGCAGACCGCGCGACCCGGCATCGCCGTGATCTATCCACTCGACCAGGCGAAAGTGCTGGTCAACAGCTTCGAAGGCAAGCCCCTCAACCGTCCCAACGATCTCATCGTCGATCGCGGCGGTGGCATCTGGTTCACGGACCCGGGCGCGGGTCCGGGGCAGCGCCAGCCCGGCGTGGCGGCACCCACGGTTGCGGCCATCCCGGCCGTGTACCACCTGCCGCCGCAAGGTGACCTGCGCAAACTTCCGGTCGAAGCCCGTCGTCCCAATGGCATTTCGTTGAGCCCGGACGAGAAGACGCTGTACGTGGCCGACACGTATGCCGAGCACGTGCTGGCGTACCCGGTGGCCGCCAATGGAACCCTGGGCAAGGCCCGTCCGTTCGCGAAGCTCGCGGGTTACCGCCAGACCGACACCGGACCGTCGAGCGGTGCGGATGGTCTCGCCGTGGATTCCGACGGCCGGTTGTACGTGGCGACATCGGCGGGCGTGGAGGTATTCGACCGCCGCGGGCGTGCCCTCGGGGTCATCAACATTCCGAACGCGCCGCAGAACCTCGCCTTTGCGGGTTCCGATCGCCGCACGTTGTACGTGGTCGGTCGTGGTGCAGTCTGGAAGATCCGCACCGAGGCCCAGGGCCCGGCGAACCGTGGCAAGTAGCCGGAAACACGCATGCAGACGCCGCGCGCCGTGATTGATACCGGAATGTCACCGGTCGTGGCGCGCGCGCGTCTGTTCACGAGCGGCCGCGCTATATCGAAATGCGATTCCGCGATTTCACATGGCACCGGCCTGTAGTTAGTTTTAATCGCACATGAGCACACCCGCACAAGCCCTGACTCCGAGCCGCGTTTCGCGGCGCCAGCGCCGCCGCCGGCACGCGCTCAACCGCATCCCGCTGGTGTGGCACGACGTTCCGGTCGCCGCCTCGGCGGCCGTCGGCGAGCAGAAGCCCGGCAATCCTCGCTACTGGCTCATCGGCGTCGTGGCGCTTGCCTTGGTCGGCCTGCACGTTGCCGGCGCCTGGTATGCGCAGAACGCCGGATTGAAGGCGGCCGTCAAGCCGCAGAAGAACACGCTGGCCATCGAGCTGGTGCGTCCGCCGAAGCCCGTGAAGGTGGAACCGCCGCCGCCACCGCCGAAGAAAACTCCGCCGAAAGCGCCGCCACCAATCCAGACCGAATCATTCGTGGCGAGCGAAGCGCCGATCGCGGCGCCGGTGGAGACCGTGGCGGCCGTGCAGCCCGCGCCTCCCGCGCCCGAGCCGGCGCCGGAGCCCGTGAAGCCTGCGTTTGGCGGGATCGGCTACAAGAACAATCCGCCGCCTGACTACCCGTCGCAGGCCGTGCGCCAGGGCTGGCAGGGCACCGTGCTGCTGCGGGTGCGAGTGCTGCAGTCGGGCAATGTCGAGTCCATCGAGGTGCTGAAGTCGAGTGGCAAGAAGGTGCTCGACGATGCCGCCATTGCCACCGTGCAGCGCTGGATGTTCGCGCCTTCGACGCGCGGCAACACGCCGGTCGACGGCTTCGCGACCGTACCCATCGAGTTCAAGCTCGATTCCTGATTTCCATTTCGACAAGGGATTCCCGTGCTTTCACATTCTTCATTTGCCGTCGCGGCCACGCTCTGGTTGTTGCTCGCGTTCTCCGTGGCCACCTGGGCCCTGCTCATTGCCAAGGTCGTGCAGTTCGTGCGCACCGGCGGCGCCAACCGCCGCTACCTCGCGGCTTTTCGCGCGGCCCCGAACCTGCAGGCGGTCGCGGAGATTCCGGAGAACCGCAGTGCCCTGGCGCGCATCGCGGGAATCGGCATCGGCGTGCTGCGTCATTCCGCGCCAACCGATTCCCATGACAGCGAACACTACGACCGCCACGAATTGCTGGAACGCAATCTCAAGCAGCAGGTGTTGCGCGAGCGGCGCACGCTGGAGCAGGGCCTGGCGGTGCTGGCGAGCGTGGGCAGCACGGCGCCCTTCGTCGGCCTGTTCGGCACGGTGTGGGGAATCATGACCGCCATGAAGGACATCAGCCGCCTCGGCAATGCCTCCATCGACGTGGTCGCAGGCCCCATCGGCGAAGCGCTGATCGCCACCGGTGTCGGCATCGCGGTCGCGATCCCGGCGGTACTGGCGTTCAACTACTTCGTGCGCCGCGTGAAGTCCGTGACCGCGGACCTCGACGATTTCGCCAACGACTTTCTGAACCTCGCGCAGCACGCCGTGCTGCGCGCCGATCGCCGCCCGGCCGAGGCGCGCAACGTTCGCGAGCTGGATACGCATCGTCTGCAGCCGGTCGTGGTGGGCGCGAAAAGCGCGTCCTGATAGCAGACGCAGACTGGGAGAACTCAAATGGCCGTTTCCACCGCCGACGACAGTGATGTGCTGAGCGAAATCAACATCACGCCGCTCGTGGACGTGATGCTGGTATTGCTCGTGGCGTTCGTGATCACCATCCCGGCGCTCACCAATGCGATCCACGTGAACCTGCCGCGTACCGTGAACACCACGCCGCCCGAGCAGCAGAAGGCGATCACCGTGACCGTCGACACGGCGGGCACGGTGTACTTCGACGACGTTGTTGTTGCGAAGGAAGCCCTGACCGCGCATCTGCAACAGATCAAGGCCAACATCCCCGACCCCACGCTGCACCTGCGGGCCGACGATCGTGTGCCGTATGGCTCGGTCGCCAAGGTGATGGCCGCCATCGAGCACTCGGGAATCTCCAAGGTCTCGGTACTCACAGACACCGAATGACGCGTCCGTCGCGTGCCGTCGCCCCGGAACACCGAAAACGGGGCGAGGGCTCCACGGTCGCGCCCGCAAGAACGACAACTCAACTAGAAAACTGGTACCCCAATGAATCCCTCCGTCTACACGGCGCGCCGCTTCGCGCGCGCTCCCATTGCCACCGCCATCTCGCTCGCCCTGCTGACGCCACTGCTCGCGGCGGCGCAGGAGGGCAGGACGCCCGCCCAGATCCAGGCCGAGATCGAACGGCTCTCGATCGAACTCGAACAACAGAAGCAGGCGCTGCTCATCGCCAACGCCACGGCACCGGCCGCTGAACAGGTCGCCGATGTGACGGCCACGACGGACGAGCCGCAGGACACCGCGCTCGGCAAGGTGACGGTGCGCGCGCGCAACCGCCTCGAACCGCTGCAGGAAGTGCCGCTGTCGATCTCGGTCGTGACGGGCAAGGAGCTGGATCGTCTCCAGGCCACCGAAATCGGCGCCATCACCCAGCGTGCCGCCAACGTCTCGTGGAATCTCGGCAACCAGCGCACCAGCAGCCTGTCGATCCGCGGCGTGGGCCGGCAGGGACAGACCGAGGCGCAGGATCCATCGGTGGGCTTCATCGTCGACGGCGTGAGCTACGGCTACAACGCGTTGACGTCGAGCTTCGACTTCATCGATGTCGACACGGTCGAGGTGACGCGCGGTCCCCAGGGCACCTTGTTGGGCAAGAACGCCAGCCTCGGCGTGGTCAACGTCACCACGCGCCGTCCGTCGTTCACGCCGGACGCAAATTTCTCCGTCACCTACGGCGACTGGGACACCGTGATCGCGCGCGGCGCGGGTGGTGGCCCCATCATCGACGGCAAGCTGGCCTGGCGCGCCGCCTTCAATGCCAACAAGGGGCAGGGCGACATCAAGAATGAATACAACCGCGACATCACCTGGACCAACAAGGACCGCGTGTATGGCCGCGTGCAGCTGCTGTTCACTCCCACCGACAACTTCAACGCGAGACTCGCGGTCGAAGCGACGCCGCGTGGCGGCGAGACCACCAACGGTCGCACCATCAACACACCGACGCCGACTACCTACTCGAACGGCGCGACCAACACCCTGGCCACCGACAACTCGACGCGCCTGAATCGTGCGTGGTTCACGCAGCAGGCGAGCTACACATACCTGGATGACTATCTCTATGGCGGTGGTGACGGCGAGGTGAACAACGACAACGCGCGGCCGCTCGTGACCGGCAGCAACGGCGCCTCGCTCGAGCTCAACTGGAACGTGGCCGGCCTGGACCTCACCTCGATCTCGGCCTACAAGGACTATCACTTCCAGGCCGTCAACGACGAAGGCACGCCCTTCGACGTGTACCGCAACGCGGGCGGCTTCTGGAACGACTACAAGCAGTGGAGCCAGGAGCTGCGCGTCAATGGCAGCGTGGGCGACACGCTCGATTACCTGACTGGTCTCTATTACCTCAAGGTTCACAACGTCGCCGACTACCGCCGCCATTGGGGCAACGATGCCGGTGCCTGGTTCGCGACCACGGCGCAGTACAACCGCCTCGATCGCGCGGTCAATCCCGACGGCAGCGTGAGCGGAGGACGGCTGCTGCTGCAGAATTCGCTCGATCGACTGCTGATGTCGTTCAACTCGCCGGCGGGTGTGCAGGACATCCAGAACGAAAGTATCGCCGCGTTCGGCCAGGTCGACTGGCACATCGCCGACGCTTTCACGGTCACCACCGGTGTGCGCTTCACCAATGAGGACCGCCAGACCACCTCGAGCACGGGTATCAAGGACAACGGCAGCGCGCCCGAGCTGAATCCGGCCGTGGTCAACGGCGTGAACCTGGGCGGATTCGCATCCAATGCGAGCACCGGGGCGTTGCTCGCGGGCAACTCGGCGGCGCAACTCGCGCAGGCGGATCTCGTCGCGCTCAAGTACTTCGGCGTCGCCGCCACCGGCACGCCGGGCGGTGCCTACAACAGCCTCACCGCCTCGCAGCGTCAGCAGGTGGCCGATGCCAAGGCCATCCGCCAGACCAATATCGGCGTGGTGTTCGCCACTTCGAGCGCGGAAGGATTCAAGGAAACACAGCCGGCGTTCGTCGTGAGCCCGAGCTACAAGATCAACGATGCGTTGTCGACCTACGTGTCCTGGCAGCACGGAGAAAAAGCAGGCATCTCGCAGTTCGTCAACGGCGTGTCGAACGTCGTGGAGGCGGAGAAGACGGACGCCTACGAGGTGGGCTTCAAGAGCGTGCTGCTCAATGACACGCTGGTGTTCAACACGGCGCTGTTCTACATGGACATCGACAACTACCAGCAGCAGGTGCGCATCGTCGACGAGTACACCACCAACCTGAACATCGCCAATGGCGTGACGCCGTCGACGGCGTACACCTCCGCGACGGGCAACGTGCCCAAGGTCAAGGTGAAGGGCGTGGAAATCGACGGCGTGTACGCCGGCTTCAAGAACACCACGCTGCGTTTCTCGGGCGCGTACAACGACGCGTACTACGACTACTTCCCGAACCTGGCGCAGCCGGTGGAAAACGGCTACCCGGGGGCGGCGCCGTATCGTGATGCCAGTGGCGAGAACCTGCCGGGCTCGTTCAAGTACCAGCTGAACTTCGGCATCGACAACCGGCTGCCCATCACCGACACGCTCGACTTCCGCACCAGCGCGAACGTCGCCTGGCAGGACAAGTTCAACAGCGACGTGGCGCTGTCGAGCTACGCCTGGATCGAAGATCGCGCCATCGTGGATCTCGCGGTGGGTGTCAGCTCGCGCAGCGGCAGCTTCGACGTCAACCTGCTGTTGAAGAACGCGCTCGACGACGACACCTACGTGGCGCAGACCTGGAACAGCTACGGACCGGCCTTCCCGCGCTGGTGGGGCATCGTGTTCAGCGGCAAATTATGAGCTGATATACCCTCCGGGGTATGTCAGGGCAACCGAATACCGGCGTCGAAGGCCATCACTGTCATGTGCCGCGCTTCGACGCCGGCAACCCGCTGGCCGAAGCCAACGTACGCCGCGCCTTCTGGCTGACCACGGTGATGATGGTCGTCGAGATCGTCGGCGGCTGGTGGTTCAACTCCATGGCCGTGCTGGCCGATGGCTGGCACATGAGCTCGCATTCGCTGGCGCTGGGTCTCTCGGCGTTCGCGTATTCCTTCGCGCGACGTCATGCCGCGAACCGGCGCTACGCCTTCGGCACCTGGAAGGTCGAAATCCTCGGCAGCTACACCAGCGCCATTTTCCTGCTCGGCATCGCCGGGCTCATGGCGGTGCAGTCGACTCAGCGACTGCTCGCGCCGCAGACCATTCACTATGACGAGGCCATCCTCATTGCGGTGGTCGGCCTCGCGGTGAACCTGGTGTGCGCCTGGTGGCTGCGCGGCCATGATCACGGTCACGATCATGAACACGGGCATGAACCTCACGATCACGACCATGGCGCAAAGCATCATGACCTGAATGTGCGTGCCGCTTACCTGCACGTGCTCGCCGATGCCGCCACCTCGGTACTGGCCATCGTGGCGCTGCTCTGCGGCAAGCTCTGGGGCCTGGGCTGGCTGGATCCGGTCATGGGCATTGCGGGCGCGATCCTCGTGGCCGTGTGGGCCCAGGGGCTGTTGCGCGACTCGGGCCGTGTGTTGCTGGATGCGGAGATGGATGCGCCCGTGGTGCGTGAAATCCGCGAAGTCATCGAGCAGGGCAAGATCCAGGCGAAGATCACCGACCTGCACGTCTGGCGCGTGGGACGCGAGAAGTACGCCTGCGTGGTGAGTCTCACCACGACGTCGCGCATGGACGGCGACTACTTCCGGCGTGAGCTCGCGGTGCACGGCGAGTTGGCGCACGTGACCGTGGAAGTGGATCATGTAACCGCCTGACCTCAGGAAGGACTGGAAACATGGGGCATTCCGATCCGCCGCGGCCATCACTGAATCGCCGCTCATTCTTCATCGGCACCGGGCTGGCTGCGGGCAGCTTCATCCCGCTGCGAGGCCGGACAGCCGACGCGCCGGTACCGCCCGACGCGCTGCAGCGACTGAATGCCCAAGTGCGCCAGGCCCTGCGCTGGGCCGGCCGTCCCCCAGACTGGGTGCGACCGCGACCCGACGTGGATCACAACGTGGTGGTGATCGGCGCCGGACACTCGGGACTGGGTATCGCGTACGGTTTGCGAAGCCGGGGCATCAGTCGAGTGGCTCTCATCGACGGTGCCGAACCCGGCGGCGCCGGAATCTGGCGATACATCGCGCGCATGCACCAGCTGCGCTCACCCAAGATGTTGCCAGGCCCCGACCTGGGGAATCCGGAGCTGGGATTCCGCGCCTGGTTCGAAACCCTCAACGGCCCGGCGGCCTTCGAGGCGCTCGAGCGTATTCCGCGCCTGGCGTGGGCGGACTATCTATCGTGGTACGAACAGATCACCGAAGCCAACGTGCGATATCGAACGCGGCTGGTGGCGATCGAGCCGGCCGGCGAAGTGCTGCGGCTGCACCTGCAGGTCGACGGCGTACCGCGCACCGAGACCACGCGCAAGCTGGTGCTCGCCAGCGGATTCGCCGGGACGGGCGGCGCGCACATACCGGAAATCCTGGGTGGCATACCGGCCGCACGCTGGTCACACACGCATGCGTCATTCGACTACCGCGCGTTCGCGGGAAAGTCGATCGCCGTGCTCGGTGCGGGAGCCTCGGCCTTCGATGCCGCGGCCACCGCGCTCGAGAACGGCGCCCGCGACGTGCACCTCTACAGCCGGCGTTCTTTCATCGACTATCCGGTTCCCGGTGTCGTCGGCGCCATCGGTCCGCCGGGCCAGCCGGGTGTTCGCGGGCACGCCAACCTGATCGGACTGGCGTTCGACCTTCCGGAAGACGTGCGCTGGCGCGATCATCGCTCGCGGGAGAATCGCGTGGCCTCGGTGCCCATGGATTCGTTGCAGCGCGCGGTGGCGTTCCGCGATTTCCACCTGCATCTCGACAGCCCATGGACCCGCGCGGTGCCCGGATCCGGCGGCGTGGTCGCGCAGGTCAAGGGCCGCAAGCAACGCTTCGACCATGTGATTGCCGCGACCGGGTATCGCGTCGACGTTTCAGCCCAGCCGGAACTCGCGGCGTTCCAGTCGTCGATCGCGCTCTGGGGCGACCGGTATCGACCACCTGCGGGGGAGGAGGACGGTGCGGCGGTGCTTTATCCGTACCTGGGCAGCCGCTTCGAGTTCCTGCCTCGGGCCGACGCGAATGCGGATTTCCTGCGCAACATCCATTGCTTCAACCTGGCCGCGTCGCTGAGTTACGGCATCCTGGTGGGAGACATCCCGAGCATCGCCCACCATGCGCGCCTGGTGACCGGGATCGCGCGCGACCTTTTCCTGGCGGACCTGGACGTCGCGCAGAACCAGCGCTTCAACAGTGATCCCGTGGTGCCGCCGGACGCGGCTCCCTATCAACGTGCGTTGGTGACGGGCTGAAGTTCGCTAGCGCAGGAATGGAATCTTCACGCTCGCGAACTCGCGGTCGACCGCGTCCTGGTTGTCGGCATTCTCCGCGGCCTGCACGACGCGCGGTGCCAGGTGCGGCGCCAGCATCTGCAGGAAATCGTACATGTAGCCACGCAGCAGCACGCCGCGGCGGAAACCCGCCCAGGTGGTGTGCACCGGGAAGAGATGCGAGGCATCGCGCACCTTGAGATCGGCGTCTTCCACGCCGTCGATGGCGACGTTGGCAATGATGCCCACGCCAAGTCCCTCGCGAACATACTTCTTGATGACGTCCGAGTCCCAGGCCGTCAGTGCCACGTTGGGCGTGAGGCCTTCCTCGGCGAACAGCTCGACCAGCGATGCCGGTCCCGAGAAGCTGAACGAATAGGTCACCAGCGGATGTTGGGCGAGATCGGCGAACGACGGCTTCGGCAGCTCGCCGAGCGGATGCCCGTGCGGCACCACGATGCAACGGTGCCAGCGATAGCAGGGCAGGCGTACCAGCCCCGAGAAGATCGGACTGGCGCCCGTCGCGATGGCGAAATCGATGCGATCCGTGGCCGCGAGATCCGCGATCTGCTCGGAATTGCCCTGGTGCAGGTGCAGCCGCACCTTGGGGTACTTGTCGCGGAAGCGCTTGAGCACCTGGGGCAGCACGTAGCGCGCCTGCGTATGTGTGGTCGCGATCGAAAGAGAACCGGCGTCGTCCTTGCGCAGCTCGGCGGCCAGCGCCTTGATGCTGCGCGCCTGGCGCACGATCTGCGAGGCGCGGTCGATGACCTTGTTGCCGGCGTCGGTGGGCTTCACCAGCGCGCGGCCCTTGCGTTCGAACAACGCGAAGCCCAGTTCATCCTCGAGCTGCTTGAGCTGTTTGCTGACACCGGGTTGCGCGGCGTGCAGCACGCGCGCTGCCTGGGTGATGTTGAGATCGTTCTCGGCAACGGCCACGAGATATCGCAGCTGTATGAGCTTCATGCGGGGGTTCGTCGGCTTGGTGGGCCATCGGGGGGGTGGAAGAAATGGGGACATTCCTATTTTCGCCGTAGCAACCGGCCGTGAGGGGGCGCGGCCTGGTCTTGCGTAGCTACGGCGAAAATAGGAATGTCCCCATTTCTTCTCACCAACCCCGCGGCCCGTTTGGGACACTACGCGGCATCCTGCCGCGCGCAAACTAACTAATCGTACTCAGCCCATCCTTATTGGGCATAGATCTGGTCGAAGATGCCGCCGTCACCGAAGTGTTCCTTCTGTGCCTTGGCCCAGCCACCGAAATCCTTGATCGTCACGAGCTCGAGCTTCGGGAACAGTTCCTGGTGCTTCGCGGCGACGTCGGGATTACGCGGGCGGTAGTAGTTGCGCGCCGCGATTTCCTGGCCTTCCGGCGTGTACAGGTACTTGAGGTATTCCTCGGCCACCGTGCGGGTGCCACGGCGCAGCACCACCTTGTCGACCACGGCCACCGAAGGCTCGGCCAGGATGCTGATCGTCGGAATCACGATCTCGAACTTGCCCACGCCCAGTTCCTTGGTGGCGAGCCAGGCTTCGTTTTCCCAGGAGATGAACACGTCGCCGATATCACGCTGCGCGAACGTGGTCAGCGCGCCGCGCGCGCCCGTGTCGAGTACCGGCACGTTCTTGAACAGCTTGCGGATGTACTCCTTGGCCGTTTCATCGCTGCCGCCGGGCTGCTTCTTCGCCCAGGCCCAGCCGGCCAGGTAGTTCCAGCGCGCGCCGCCCGAGGTCTTCGGGTTGGGCGTCACCACGGACACGCCGGGCTTCGCCAGGTCGCCCCAGTCCTTGATGCCCTTGGGGTTGCCCTTGCGGACGAGAAAGACAATGGTCGAGGTGTAGGGCGCCGAGTTGTTGGGCAGGCGCTCTTCCCAGTTGACCGGCAGCAGCTTGCCGTTGGTCGCAATGGCGTCGACGTCGGCGGCCAGCGCCAGCGTCACGACGTCGGCCGCGAGGCCGTCGATGACCGAGCGTGCCTGGCGTCCCGAGCCACCATGCGACTGGCGCACCGTGACCGTGTCACCGGTCTTCTTCTTCCAGTATTCCGCGAAGGACTTGTTGAAGTCGACGTACAACTCGCGGGTGGGGTCGTACGAGACATTGAGCAGGGTGACCTCGGCGGCGTTGGCCACCGAGCCCGCGCCGGTCACGAAGACCGCCGCGGTGAACGCGACCAGCAGTCGGCGGTGCAGATTGGTTTGTTTCATTTGAAGAAAGCTCCAGTACTTCAGTAATTGATCGCGAAGCGCGTGAACAGGGCCTGTTCGTCGTCGCGGTCGCCGCCGGCGGCGCCGCCTTCGAATTCCGTCTGCTCATAGTTGAGCGACAGCTTGACGGTGTTCCAGGGGTACCAGTTCACACCGACACCGTAGGCGGTTTCCTTGGTGATGGCCGAGGCCGGATTCGCGAAGGAATTCGCACCGCCCGCGAAGGCGTCGTCGTCCACATCCAGTTCGTGATAGCGGGCCACGAGTTCCAGCGCGCCCCAGCCGCTCTTGCCCGGCTGCCAGGTGCTGCCCGGCGTGAAGCCGCGGAAGGCCTCTTCTTCGCCGGTGACGAACCACGAGAACTGCGCCTGCCAGGCCGAGTTGGTCAGCGAGTCGGAGAGGGTGGTGCCGCCCACGGTGCGCGACACGTCCTGCTCGACCTGCGTGTACTCGCCCAGCAGTCCGAACCGGCCACGGTAGTAGTAGAACTGCGGCGCGAGCCGGAGCCGCTCGCCATTGGCGAACGTGGCGTTGTTGGGCGTCGCGCCCGTGGCGGTGTTGGCCCGATAGCTGAATACGCTTTGCTGGCCGGGCGAGCGATAGGCCGACAGGTAGGTGTTGGCGGCCGTGCCCGGAACATCCTGGTATGTGGTGCCGAGACCGAAGCCCAGGCCACGCAGGTTGAAGTTTGACGAATTGACGAAGGGCTGGAAGAACACGCGCGCCGCGTAGTCGCCGCCGGTGTCGCTTTCGACGTCGGGCGCAGTCAGGTTGTCGCTGCTCTGGCCGTCGGTCACGCCGTTGAAGTAGCCCACCTGGTAGGTGAATGCGCCGCCGGCGAAATCGCCGGAGAGCTGCACGCCGATGTCACGGTTCGGCACCAGGTTGGTCGGAAGGCCGCGTTCGATGAAGCGGATGTCGGCGCTGCTCTGCAGGCGCTCGAGTCCCACGGGTGGCTTGAACTTGCCCACCGTGACGACGGCCGCGGGGTTGAAGCGCGCGGCGATGTAGGCGTCGACGATGATGGATCGGCCACCCGCGAAATCCGGCATGAAGCGGAAGTCGTAGATGTTGCCGAAGGTGCCTTCAAACGTGGGACGCACTCGGCGCAGCAGGAAGGTATCCGCGGTTTCCGCCACGGAATCTCCGCCGAAGGTGCGGCCGTCCGCGTGCAGCGTGCCGCGCAGACGGATGAAATTGGAGTTGTCGGTGGAGCCGATCTGGAAGCGGGTGGCATTGGCCGTGATGCGCGGCGCACTCGCCGCGGCGGTCGCGGCCGCTTCCTGTTGCAGCTCGAGCTTGCGCTCGAGGACGGCGAGACGCTTCTTCTGCTCTTCGACCTCGGCGCGAAGTTCCGCATTGACGTCGCCCGGCGTGGCCGTTTCGGTCTGCGTCTGCGCGTACACGGCCCCCGTGAAGGGCAGCAGTGCCGCGATGGCGGCTGCCACTGCTCGTTTGTTGTTCACTCTCGTTCTCCTGGAATTTTGTGTTGCCACAAGGCCCGGAGAGCGTAGGAATCTGGGGGTTATGCCGTCAGTCGTGACCCGGTAACGTGCCGGTTACGCGCCAAGTTCGTTTGGTTATATCCATATGAATTGCGCGCGCAACGGTATTTTTCAGGGCTCTTTTCAGTGGTCGCGCAGCGACTCGGCGTACCGGGCCAGCAGGCGCGCGGCCCGGCGGTTGTCGCCCAGCGGCACCACGCCGCCGCCGGCACCCAGCGCCGCGAACAGTAGTTTGAGATCGTTGATCAGCGTGGGTCGCTGGCGGGAAACCGGCGCCACCGCGCGCGACACCTCGATGTCGAGGTCCTCGAGTTCCCGGCGCGGTTCCGGCCGGTGGAAGGGGGCCAGGCGGGCGTCCAGGCAGGCTTCGGCGGTCCGGGGGATGTGGTTGTGCGTGCTCATCTGGCTATCTCCAACGGCAGAGTTGCGATGGGGTCAATGTGCGCTAGAGTCCCGCCTCGAACAAACGCGCCTGGTAAAGCGCTCATTAGGAAAACTGACGTGAGCACGGCTTATGCCCGCCTGCCGCTGAACGCCCTGCGAGTCTTCGAAGCGGTGGCCTCGCGGCTCTCTTTTGCCGATGCGGCCGAGGCCCTGCACGTGACCCCGGCCGCCGTCAGCCAGCAGGTCAAATCGCTGGAGGACTACCTCCAGGTGCAGCTTTTCAAGCGCGCGGGGCGGCGGATCGAGCTGACCCCCGAGGGGCAGCAGCTGCTGCCCGGGGTGCGCCGCGGGCTCGACGAACTCGAGGCCTCGATGCAGCACCTCAAGCAGCATCGCGCCGAGGGGCCGTTGCAGATCACCCTGTTGTCATCGTTCCTGCAGCGCTGGTTGTTGCCCCGGATTGGCAGCTTCAACGACCTCGACACGGGCGTGGAGTTGCGATTCCACACCTCGCGCGAGGCCGTCGACTTCTCGCGATCGGAAATGCACGTGGCCATCCGCATGGGCCTGGGCAAGTGGCCCGGTCTGCACGTGGAAAAACTGCTCGACGAATGGGTGATTCCGATTGCGTCGCCCGCATTGCTGGCCCGTTACGGGCCGGTGCCGCGCGGCGAGGACCTGCAGAATTTCCCGCTGCTCGGCAGCATGGACGAGCCCTGGCAGGCCTGGATCGAAAAAGGTGAAGAGGCACGCTGGCTGGCGCGCGCGCCCATCATCGACGACTCGGCCGGTGTCATCGCCGCCGCCGAAGAGGGCATCGGCTTCGCCCTGGCGCGCTGGTCGCTGGTGCAGCGCTCACTGGAGCAGGGCCGGGTGGTGCTCGCGGGTGACGCGCTGCTGCCGTTCCGCTTCTCCTATTTCTTCGTGTGTCCCGAACCCTATCTCGTCATGCCCAAGGTCAAGCGATTCCGCGACTGGATCTTCGACATGGCGAAATCCTTTCCCAAGCCGCATCCGCTGTTCGACAAGCGCAGCGCCTCCGTGCCGAAGGCGCCGGCCAGACGCGTCGCGCGCGAAGAGGCCTGATCTTCCTTCATTAAGTTTTCTTGATGCCGGTTTCAGGCATCGCGTTTGTTAGGCGCAGGCACGGCATCCAGTATTGCTCGCAGGAAAACCTTACCTGGAGTAATCGCCATGTGCCTCGAACGAATTGCCCGCAACGCCGGCTTCGCGCTCGCGTCGGTCGCCATCATTGTCGGCCTGCTGGGTTTCAGCCTGGAATACGAACCTTACGTCAGTGCCCTGGCGCAGTAACGCCCGCACCGAAGACATGCCCGCGCAGGGAGACCGCCTTGATGAGTGCCCAGACCTGTTTGCCCGCCGCCAGCTCGAGTTCCTGTGCCGCGCGCGCGGTGATGCGCGCCAGCAACGTGGACGTGCGGCCGATGTCCAGCTCGACGAGCACGGCGTGGCCCACGTCCGCCGTCACGGAGGCCACGCGCGCCGCCACCACGTTGCGCACGGATAGTCCGGACGGGCGCGCGGAGGCGACGATCACGTCCCGCGCCAGCACCTGGATCTGGATCCGCTGACCCGGCGACAGCGAGTCATCCACCGTGAATGTGACATCACCCACGCGAATCAACGTGAGCCCGGCGTCGTCGGTGCCTTCGACGATCCCCGAAAGCACTGCACCGACGGCGTCGGGCCCGACGATCTCGCGGAGCGCGCGATGACGGCTCACCGCGGCGAGGTCGCCGTCCGCGAGCACGCGGCCGGTTTCCATCAGCACCACGCGCGTCGCCAGGCGCAGCACTTCGTCGAACTGATGACTGACGTACACGATGGGAATCGCGAGCGCATCGCGCAGTTTTTCGAAGTACGGCAGCAGTTCCTCGCGGCGCGCCAGGTCCAGCGACGCCAGCGGTTCGTCCAGCAGCAGAAGTCCTGGTTGCGCCAGCAGGGCACGGCCCAGCGCCACACGCTGTTTCTCGCCGCCCGAGAGCTGATGCGGCCTGGCGTCCAGCATCGCGGCCAGTCCTAACAACTGCACCACGTCGTCCAGCGCAATGGGCGTGGCCGTGCCACGCGGCAGGCGCTTCATTCCATACCCGAGATTGCCCAACACCGAGAGGTGAGGAAACAGTCGCGCATCCTGGAACACGACGCCAACGCGCCGGTGCCGGGCATCGAGCTCGAAGTCGCGCCCGGTGTCGACGAGCACCTGCTCACCGAGCTCGATGCGGCCCTCGTCCGGCGACAGCAGGCCGGCGATCAACGAGATCAGCGTGGACTTGCCGCATCCCGAGCGGCCGAACAGGGCCGTGATGCCAGGGACCGGGGCGTGGAAGTCCACGTCCAGCGAGAACAGGCCCCGACGTTTCTTCACCTGCACGCGCAGCATCAGCGGCCCAGCATCCGGCGCATGTGGCGCGCGAGGAATTCCGCGACCAGCAGCCCCGCCAGTCCCAGCGTCAGCGAAATCATGGCGAGGCGCGCGGCGAGCGAGTCGCCATCCGGCGTCTGCAAGGCCGTGTACAGCGCCAGTGGCAGCGTGCGGGTCTCACCCGGAATATTGGAAGCAAAGGTGATGACCGCACCGAACTCGCCCAGTCCCGCGGCGAAGGCGGTCACCGCCCCGGCGAGAATTCCCGGCGCGATCAGCGGCAGGGTGATGGAAAAGAAACGATCGACCGCGCCAGCGCCCAGCGTGCGCGCCGCGTCTTCCAGGCCGCGGTCCACGCCTTCAAGCGAGATGCGGATCGAGCGCACCACCAGCGGAAACGACATGACCGCGGTGGCCAGAGCCGCGCCTGCGCTGGTGAAAGCGAGCTGGATGCCGAAGTGCTCGTACAACCAGCCGCCGATGGGCCCGCGTACACCGAACAACACCAGCAGCAGGTAACCCACCACCACCGGCGGCAGCACCAGCGGCAGGTGCACGAAGGCGTCGACCACGGTACGGCCGGCGAATCGGGTGCGCGTCAACAACCACGCGACCAGGATGGCGAAGGGCAGGTTGAAGGCCACGCTGCGCGCGGCGACGGAGAGGCTCAGTGCGAGGGCTTCGGTTTCCGCGGGGCTCACTACGTGCCCTCTGGGTTTACGCCGCTGTCGCGCCCCACCAGGGAACGAGCACGTTCCGGCGGCACGCCCATGCTGCGCAGGGCGTACTCCAGGATGCCGTTGGCTAGTTCGCGTTCGCCCATGACCACGCGTCCCACGTGCAGTCCTTCGAGCGCCTCCATTTCGGAGGTGCTGTGCGTGCGCACCACGATGTCGATGCCGGGCTTGAGCTGGTGCGCGATCTCGACGATGCGCCGCGCCTGGAATCCATCCGGCGTCGCGACCACGATGAGGCGCGCCTGATCGATGCCGGCCGCTTCCAGCACTCCGGGCGCGGAGGCATCGCCCACCAGCGTCGGAACGTTCTCGGCCTGCGCGCTGGCTAGCATGAGATGGTCGCGTTCGATGACCACGAAGGGCAATCCCTGGGCTTTCAACACGGGGCCGATGGCACTGCCCACGCGACCATAACCGACCAGGATGGCGTGATTGCTCATGTCCAGCGGTGCGACCGAGACTCGATGACTCTCCGCGCCGCGGCGTTCGAGCAGTGCCAGCAGACGCGGCCGCGCTTCCAGCCAACGCGTCACGGGCGCGATGCCGGCGAAGGTGAGGGGATTCAGCGCGATCGAAAGTATGGCGCCGGCGAGGATGAGGTCGCGGCCGTCGGGCGGCAGCAGGCCGAGGCTGGCGCCGAGACTGGCGAGAATGAAAGAGAACTCGCCGATCTGCGCCAGCGACGCGGAGACCGTGAGCGCGGTGCGCACGGGATGCCGGAACACCAGCACGATGATGAAAGCCGCCACCGATTTGCCCACCATGATGATGGCCAGCGTCGCCACCACCGCCAGTGGCTCGCGTATCAGCACCATGGGATCGAACAACATGCCCACCGAGACGAAGAACAGCACCGCGAAGGCGTCCTTGAGCGGCAGTGAATCGTTGCCCGCCTGGTGGCTGAGTTCGGACTCCGAGAGCACCACGCCGGCGAAGAACGCGCCCAGCGCGAATGACACGCCGAAGGCCGCCGAGGATCCGTAGGCGATCCCCAGGGCGACCGCGAGCACGCTGAGCGTGAACAATTCGCGCGAACCGGTGCGGGTCACCTGGCCCAGCAGCCAAGGCACGAATCGCGTGCCGACAATCAGCGCCAGGGCCACGAACAACGCCACCTTGCCGAGCGTGATGAGCAGTGTCAGCCAGGTCTTGTCGGACAGGCCCGGCGCGTGAATGCCGCTGGCATCTCCACCCAGCGCTGGCGCCAGTGCCGGCAACATCACCAGCGCCAGCACCATGGCCAGGTCCTCGACGATGAGCCAGCCCACGGCGATCTTGCCCTCCGACGACTGCAGGGCATTGCGTTCCTCGAGCGCGCGCAGCAGCACCACGGTGCTCGCCACCGACAGCGACAGGCCGAACACCAGGCCCGCGCCGATACTCCAGCCCAGCAGGTGCGCCATGCCGTATCCGATGGCGGTGGCGGTGGCGATCTGCGCGATCGCACCCGGCAGCGCGATGTAACGCACGGCCAGCAGATCCTTGATGGAAAAATGCAGCCCGACGCCGAACATCAGCAGGATCACGCCGATTTCGGCCAGCTGGCTGGCGAGTCCCGAGTCGCCGACGAAACCCGGCGTGAAGGGTCCGACCGCGATTCCGGCGAGCAGGTAGCCGACGATGGGCGAGATTCGCAGCAGGTTGGCCAGCAGGCCGAGAATCAGCGCCAGCACGAAGCCGATCGCTAACAGTGCAATCAATGAAGTTTCGTGTAATTCCGCGGGCATACGCGTGAGGGTACCGAAAAAGTCGAGTTTTGAGGTGGCCGGACCCCAGGGAATCACTAGAATGCGCGCCTTCACATGAAAGCTCAGCAGGCGCTTGGCCCGGCGCTGGTCGCGGCCATCGGAGTGGTGTTCGGAGATATCGGCACCAGTCCGCTTTATGCGTTCAAGGAATCACTGGCCGCGGCGGGTTTTCAGCCCGGAGACGAGGCTGCGGTGTTCGGCCTGCTGTCACTGATTTTCTGGAGCCTCGCCATCGTCGTGACGGTGAAGTACCTCGGCGTGATCATGCGCGCGGACAATCACGGCGAGGGCGGCATCCTTTCCCTCGTGGCACTGGTCCAGGAAAGATTCGGCTCGCTCGAAACCTGGGCGCGGCGCGCGGTGGCGCTCGGCGTGTTAGGCGCGGCTCTTTTCTATTGTGATGCCCTGATCACGCCGGCGATCTCGGTGTTGAGCGCCGTCGAAGGCATGACGGTGCTCGACCCGCAATTCCAGTCGGGCGTGTTGCCGGTGACCATCGGCGTCATCGTCGCGTTGTTCGCCATCCAGCGCCGCGGCACCGCGAAGGTGGGGCGACTGTTCGGTCCCATCATGGTGCTGTGGTTCACGACGCTCGCGGTGCTCGGTGCCGTGGAGATCGCGAACGCGCCGCGTGTCCTCGAAGCCATCAATCCCTGGCATGCGCTGCGCATGCTGGGCACGCATCCGGGCCTGGCGCTGGTGATCCTGGGCGCCGTGTTCCTCGCGGTGACGGGCGCCGAGGCGCTGTACGCGGACATGGGGCATTTCGGCCGCCGGCCCGTGGCCGTGGCATGGCTGGTGCTCGTCTGGCCCGCGCTCGTCATCAATTACTTCGGACAGGGGGCGCTGTTGCTCCAGTCCGCCACGCCGGTCGTGCATCCGTTCTATGCCCTGGCGCCTCCCGCGCTGCTGCCCGCCCTGGTAGTACTGTCCACGGCCGCCACCGTGATTGCGTCGCAGGCCACGATATCGGGGGCATTCTCGGTGACCCGCCAGGCGGTGCAGCTCGACCTGCTGCCACGCGTGCGCGTGTTGCAGACCTCGGCCGATGCCGAAGGGCAGATCTTCGTGCCCGCCGCCAACGTGTTCATGCTGGTCTCGGTGGTCCTGTTCGTGCTGGCCTTTGGCAGTTCCAGCGCCTTGTCGGCGGCGTATGGTGCCTCGGTGGTCGGCACCATGCTCATCACCACCTTGTTAGGCGCGCTGGTGGCGCGCACCCTCTGGAACTGGCCGTGGTGGCGCGTGGCCACGCTGTTCGGACTGATGTTGCTCATCGACCTGGCATTCGTGGCCGGCAACTTCACCAAGATCGACGATGGTGGCTGGGTGCCCCTGGTGCTGGCCGGCATCATGTTCGCGCTCTTCGTCACCTGGCGCGACGGCCGCCAGGCGATGCGCGCCGAGCTGCTTCACCGCGCCGTGCCCGAAAAGAAGTTGCCCGAGCTGCTGGAAGGCGTCGCGAAGGTGCCGGGCACGGCCGTGTTCCTGGTCAGCCAGTCGGGCTACGTCCCCACGGCGATGCTGCGCAATCTCGAGCACAACAAGGTGCGCCACGAACAGGTGGTGATCCTGCACATCGAAATCCTCCGCGTGCCGCGCACCGACCCGTTGTGCCGCGTGACCTACGAGGAGCGTTATCCCGGCGTGTTCGACGCGCGCGCGCGCTTCGGATTCATGGAGACGCCCGACGTGGGTGAGGCGCTGCGCAGCGCGCGGCGCCAGGGCCTCAAGGTGTTCGCCGAGGATTCATCGTTCTTCCTCGGCTGGCACCTGGTGCGCGCGCGGCCGCGGCCCGGAATCCCCGGCATCAAGTCGCGCGCCTTCGCCTTCCTGCAACGGCGCAGCGCGCAGGCCGCGGAGTTCTTCCGCATGCCCGCGCGCGGTGTGGTGGTGCTGGCCACCGACATCGAGGTCTAACCACCGATTTCGCGCAACTGTCATCGCTCCGTCGCCTGTGCGCGCAACGCTGGGGTCACGGAGGTGCACATGAACAGGATTCTTCTGTCGGTTTTCGGGCTGCTCGCGGCATTGCCCGCCGCGGCCTTGCAAATCACGCGCGAGGAATTGCCGCTGGCCGTGCGCGAGTGCGCACAGTGCACCTTCGTGCGTGGCAGCGCCGTCGACCTCGGCGGATTCAGTGCCTGGTCGATGCGGGATGCCAGTGGCGAGGCGGGCTGGTTGCTGCGCTACACCATCGGTGAAGGTTCCGCGGACTCCGAGGGGTCCCACCTCTGGCTGCAGGTCCAGGATCGCTACGACCTTTCCCAGGACCGGCACCCGGTCACGATGCATCTCGACGACATCGCTCCCTACACCACTGCGCTCGGCAGATGGGGCGTTCCGCGCATTGAATTCGAAATCGGAAGCGATGGACTGCTGGCTTCCTCGGCCTGGGGAGAGAGTGGTTTCATCACCGACTACAACACCTACCAGCTCGGAAACCTGCTGCCTTCCGGACCACCCGTCCCCGCGTCCATCGGATTTTCCACGGGCGCCACGCTCAATCTCCTGTTCCTGTCGTTCAGCGAGGACTCCGGATTCGCGCAATTCGAGTTCGATCTCCAGGATCCTCGCCGCCTCCTGTTCAGCCAGTTCGATCGCGGTCCTTTCAACGGCTATCCGGTCGAGACGTTCACCAGCGAATATCTCGTGGCACCCGTGCCGCTGCCGGCGGCCTGGGGTTTGTTCGCCGGTTCACTGGCGCTGCTCGGCGTGTTGCGCCGGCGGCGCCCATCCGTGGGCGAAGTCTGACGCCCGACCGGTCCGCGCTTCGCCAACTACGTATTGCTAGGCGCGGGCCCGCGTGGATGTCGCGAAAAATTGTCGCGCTGGCTTGCGTGGCCCATGTCTCCGTGCGCCACGCGTGTCCCTGAAAATTTCTGCCTGACCGGCGGGCGCCAATAACCGCGGCCGGCTTCGCGGTTCGCGGTATTTCTCGCTGACAACGTTGTCCGCGACTTCCGGGGTGAGGCACGCCCCGGTTGAACACCGCTGAAGACCGTGTCTAACATCTGCGCCGCTCGCGCCACGGTGCGCGGGCAAACCTCGCGCCGCAAGGCGCGGGAAATGTAAGGGGGACTTGTATGGATGCAAGTGTCTGCGCGCGGCAAGAATGGCCGCGAACCCTGCACGCGGTTCCACACACGGAGGTGCCGCCGTAGCTCCCGCTCGTGTTCGCCATTTGCTTTCGAACACTCGTCCAGCAGGGGGCCCACCATGAACCCGTTTCTCCGAGCGCTTGCGCTCTGCGTGTTAGCCACGTTTTCTTCCGGCGCGTTCGCGCACGGTCTCGTCCAGGATCCACCGGCGCGCAACTGGTTTTGCGGCGCCATCACCAAGCCCGATCACGTGCAGAACGGCACCGCGCAGTATCCGGTCTGCGGCAATGCCTTCTTCGCCACCGGCGTCGAAGCGACGGCGGGCTACAGTTTCATGAGCGTGCTCACGCACACCACGGGTCGCAAGGGCGTGGGCCCGCGCACCAATGTCTGCGGATTCAATTCCGAGACCTGGAACGGACAGGCCACGGTGTGGGATCAGCCCATCGACTGGCCGACCGTGCCGATGACCGCGGGCCAGCGCAACTTCGTGTGGAACATCTCCTGGGGACCGCACTTCTCCGACAGCGAAGACTTCCGCTACTGGATCACCAAGTCGGACTTCGTGTGGCAGACGGGACGTCCGCTGTCGTTCAGTGACTTCGAAGAGCAGCCGTTCTGCGATCTCGCCTACAGCGACGCGAACCCCAACGGCAATCCCAACATCACGCCCAACGTGGGCGCCGCGACGTTCACCACGCGCTGCACGGTGCCGCAACGAAGCGGCCGCCACGTGATCTACGCCGAGTGGGGCCGCAATTACTTCACGTACGAAAGATTCCACGGCTGCATCGACGCGCAGTTCTCCGGTACTCCGCAACCCGGCGTGACCGCGAACATCGCGCTGAATCCGAATGTCACCTCGTTCACGGGGACCGGATCGATCCAGCTCAATGGCAGCGGCTCGACGGGCAGCAACCTGGCCTACAGCTGGAGCGTGGACTCCGAGAATCCAGGCCTGTACAGCATCACCAACCCGATGTCGGCGCAGGCCATCCTCAATCTCGGCGCGCCGACGGCCTCGGGGAATGTGACGGTGAACCTGCTGGTGACCAGCGGCAGTGCCTCGGACACCGAGACGCGCACCATCCTCCATCAGCCGGCCGTCTCCAACCAGTGGTTCGATCTCGGCGCACTCACGCCGGATCCGCGCACGCTGGTGGTGGGTGACCGGGTCAACGTGCGCACGGTGTCGACCACCGGCCAGGATGCCTTCTGGCCCACCACGCCCATCACCATCACCACGGCGAACACCGCGGCGGCGCAATGGCCGCTCACGCTGGGCAATGCGGTGAACGGGCTCAATGGCAACGTACGCATCGGGGTGCTCAACGCGCAGAACCAGGTGGTGCCGCAGGCGCATGCCACCAACAACCGCGTGTACGCGCTGACCAGCGCCAGCATCGCGAGCGCCTTCCTGCAGATCCAGCCGGGCAACGTGCCGCCGGCGCCCACCGGCCTCACGGCCACGGCGGGCAATGCGCAGGTGGCACTGAGCTGGACCGCGGCGGCGGGTGCGACGGCGTACAACATCAAGCGCTCCACCACCAACGGCGGTCCGTACAGCAATGTGCAGACCAACAACACCACGACGACCTTCACCAACACCGGTCTCACCAACGGCACGACTTACTACTATGTCGTGACCGCGGTGAATGCCAGTGGCGAAAGTCCGGTGTCCACGCAGGCCAGCGGCACGCCGTCGGCGGGCGGGGGAGATTCGGGAGGCGTCACCGTCACCAAGGCCGTGCCCAACGCCAGCGGCTGGTTCAGCGAGCTGCAGGTGAGAGTGGCCAACACGCAGCCCATCACCGCAATGACAGTCACGGTGAGCGTGCAACGCACGGCGGGCGTGGTGCATTCCGGGCAGTACAACACCGTGGGCGGCCAGATCGCGCAGAGCGTGACCAGCAGCGCGAGTCCCATCGTCTACACCTGGACGCTGGGATCCGGGCAGCAGCTCGGAAACTCGACCCAGCGCACGTTCGCGGCCCAGATCGGCGGCAATGGCACGGTGCACCCGGTGACGGGGGATACCTGGACGGTGAACTACACCACGGGAGGCGTCGCCCGCTCGCAGACCGGCACCTTCTGAATAGAGATCAAGGGGAGATCACCGGCGGTGCCGTGCGCGGGGAGCGCGCGGCGCCGCCGGGTAACCAAGGAGAAAGGCGATGAAGACCTTGCGACAGTTAGTCGTGTGGATGGCGGCTGCCATCGGCACGTTGGCATTCACATCCAACCTGGCATTCGCGCAGGCCGCGGCCTGCCAGGTGACCTACACCAAGTCCTGGGAGGGCGGTAACGGCTTCGGCGCCAACATCATCATCCAGAACAACGGGCCCTCCATCACCAACGGCTGGACACTGGTGTTCAGCTTCCCGAACGGACAGCGCCTGCAAAACGGCTGGCCGGTGGCCTTCTCGCAGCCCGCGGGCAGCGCGCAGATGACCGTTTCCAGCAATGCGCAGTGGAACCAGAGCATTCCCAGCGGCCAGAGTTTCACGGTCGGCTTCAATGGCACCTTCAGCGGAACCAACAATCCGCCAACCTCGTTCACGCTGAATGGCACCACCTGCAACGGCGGCACGACGCCGCCGCAGAACACGCCGCCCAGCGTGAGTCTCACCAGCCCCACCAGCGGGCAGCAGTTCAATGCCGGCGCCAGCGTCGCGTTGAATGCCACGGCCTCCGACAATGGCAGCGTGAGCCGCGTGGAATTCCGCATCGACGGAGCGCTGGTCTCCACCGACACCAGCGCGCCGTACAGCTTCAGCACCTCGACACTGGCGGCGGGCAGCCACACGGCGCAGGCCACGGCCTTCGACAACGCGACTCCGCCGCTGTCGACGGCGACGGCGCTGATTCCGTTCACGGTGGTCGCGGGGCCCGGCAATCCCTCGATCGTCGTGAATCCAGCCACTCTGAATATCGCCGGCGGCGCCACGGGCACATCGAACGTGCGGCTCTCGGCCGCGCCTTCGGGCAACGTGGTGGTAACGCTGACGCGCAGCGGCAGCACGGTGATCACCTCGAGCCCCGGCAACGTGACGCTGACCACGGGCAACTGGTCGACGGGAGTGAACGTGACGTTCACCGCGGCGGCTGGCACCACGGCGGCGACCTCCACGTTCGCGGCGGCGGCGCCTAACTATACGCCGGCCAGCATCACCGTGAACCGGACCGCGTCGAACCCGAATCCGGGTCGCGCCGACAATCCCTACTCGGGCGCCACCGTGTACAACAACCCGATCTGGCGCGCGAACGCGGTGGCGGGCGGCGGCAGCGCCATCGCCAATCAGCCCACGGCCGTGTGGATGGATCGCATCAGCGCCATTGCCGGCAACAACAGTGGCAGCACCGGTGCCTGGGGCCTGGTGCAACACCTGAACGAGGCGGTGACGCAGGACTCCGCCAACGGCAGTTCGCCGCTGGTGTTCCAGCTGGTCATCTACAACCTGCCGGGCCGCGACTGCGCGGCGCTGGCCAGCAACGGCGAGCTCGGGCCCAACGACCTGCCGAGGTATCGCACCGAGTACATCGACGTGATCGCCGCCATCCTGAGGCGCCCGGAGTACGCCAGCCTGCGCATCGTCACCATCATCGAGATCGATTCGCTGCCCAATCTCGTGACCAACGTGACCAGCCGGCCCACCGGCACGGCGCTCTGCGACACCATGTTGCAGAACAATGGCTACACGCAGGGCGTGGGCTACGCGCTGGCGACGCTGGGCGCGATCGCCAATGTCTACAACTACATCGATGCCGGTCACCACGGGTGGTTAGGCTGGGACACCAACCTCGTGCCCACGGTCAACATGATCCGCACCGCGGCCACGTCGTCGGGTTCCACGGTGAACAACGTGGTGGGCTTCGTCACCAACACGGCCAACACCTCAGCGTTGAACGAGCCCTACATCACGGTGGACAGCACCACGCGGCCCTCCCGCTGGATCGACTGGAACCAGTTCAACGATGAGTCCACCTACGCGGTCGCGTTCCGCAACGCGGCGGTGCAGGCGGGATTCCCGTCGAACGTGGGCATGCTCATCGACACCTCGCGCAATGGCTGGGGCGGACCGAATCGTCCCACGGGCCCGTCGAACGCCAGCGATCTCAACACGCGCATCGATGCCTCCCGCATCGACCGGCGCATCCACAAGGGCAACTGGTGCAATCCCAGTGGCGCCGGCATCGGCGAGCGTCCGCGCGCCGCGCCGGCCGCGGGCATCGACGCCTACGTGTGGATCAAGCCGCCCGGTGAATCCGACGGTTCCAGCACCGCGATTCCCAACGACGAGGGCAAGGGTTTCGATCGCATGTGCGATCCCACCTATGGTGGCAATCCGCGCAACAACAACAACGGAACCGGGGCGCTGCCGAATGCGCCGCTGTCGGGACACTGGTTCCAGGCGCAGTTCGAAGAACTGCTGAGGAATGCCTACCCGCCACTTTGAAGAAACAGCGGTAATTGGCGCGCATTCGGTCAACCTCCCGGCCGATTGCGCACCACCGGGGCCGGAAGCCAGGGGGATTCCGGTACCCGGCCGCTGGTCGGGGAACACGCACGCTTTGTTCTTTGTCTCCGTTTCGGGCTGCCTGAAATAATGCATCCGTACGCCGGGTCTCCTGCGTACCAGCCCACGGAGGTCGAATGCTGAAGAAACTGGCGCTCTCCCTGATCGGCGTCGCGAGCCTCGCCGCCTGCGGCGCGGGTTCCGCGGCCGAGTCCGCGGTGAAGATACCGGCGCCTGCCGTGGATCCGCCCGTGGCGGTCGCGGGCACGCAAACCGCCGTGCTGGCGGGCGGCTGCTTCTGGGGCGTGCAGGGCGTCTATCAACACCTGAAGGGCGTGAAGAATGTGTTGTCCGGCTACTCGGGCGGCGACCGGCGCAGCGCGAACTACCAGGCCGTGGGCACGGGTGACTCCGGCCACGCCGAAGCCGTGCAGATCGTCTACGACCCGAAGCAGGTGAGCTACGGGCAGATCCTGCAGGTGTTCTTCTCGGTGGTGCACGATCCCACCCAGCTCAATCGCCAGGGGCCCGACGTGGGCACGCAATATCGCTCGGCCATTTTTTATGCCGACGAAAACCAGAAGAAGGTGGCCGAGGCTTACATCCAGCAACTCGATCGCGCCGCCGTGTATCCGAAGCGCATCGTCACGCGCGTGGATGCACTCAAGGCTTTTTATCCAGCCGAGGACTATCACCAGGACTACCTGCTCAACCATCCGGAGCAGCCCTACATCCGCTTCCACGACATCCCGAAGCTGAAGAACTTCCAGGCGGAATTCGCCGCCTGGTATGGGCCGCCGGTGCGCGTGGCCGCGAACCGGGCCGCGCCGCAGCCGGAAGCGGCGGCCGGCGCCGCCATGATGAGCGCGAAGCCACAGGCCCAGTCGGCGGAACAGGCCGGCGCGATGATGTCCAACAAACATTCGTCGGGCGCTCCGGTGGTCGAAGGCGCGATGCCTGAACTCAACGGCGCCACCGGCTGGCTGAACTCGAAGCCACTGACGCGCGCCGGTCTCAAAGGCAAGGTCGTCGTGCTGGATTTCTGGACCTACTCCTGCATCAACTGCCTGCGCGCCATTCCCTACGTCAACGCCTGGTACCAGCACTACAAGGACTCGGGACTGGTCGTCATCGGTGTGCATTCGCCGGAGTTCGCCTTTGAGAAGGACACGGCCAACGTGCGCAAGGCGGTGGAGAAATTCTCCATCAGTTATCCCGTGGCGCTCGACAGCGACATGGCGCTGTGGAAGGCCTTCAACAACAAGTTCTGGCCGGCGCATTACTTCGTCGATGCGCAGGGCAACATTCGCGGCCACCACTTCGGCGAAGGCAAGTACGCGCGCTCCGAACGCGCGATCCGCAAGCTGCTCGAGGAAGCCGGCGCGAAAAATTTGCCGGATCCCCTGGATGACGCCGCGGCCGAGGGCGTGTCGAAGGCCTCGGACACCGACAACGTGAAGTCACCCGAGACCTACCTGGGTTTCGAGCGTGCCGAAAACTTCCAGGGCTCCTTCGTGCGCAATGCGGCCGGCAACTACCAGGCCCCCGCGAAGCTGGCGCTCAACCAATGGGCGCTGACCGGACGCTGGAAGGTGGAAGACGAGAAAAGCGTGCTGCAGTCCGCGCCGGGCCGCGTGGTGTTCCGGTTCCGTGCACGCGATCTGCACCTGGTGCTGGGTCCGGGTGAGGGGCACAAGCCGGTGAGGTTCAAGGTGCTGCTCGACGGCAAGCCGCCGGGCGCCGATCACGGCATGGACATCGACGCGCAGGGAGAGGGCACGGTGCGCGAGCAACGCCTGTATCAGCTCATCCGGCAGCAGGGGACGGTGGAGGAACACGAGTTCACCATCGAGTTCCTCGATCCCGGCATCGAAGCCTATTCATTCACTTTTGGTTAGGAGCTGATCGATGCGCCTGCAACGACGCGGATTCCTCGTGGGCTTGTTGACCGCGCCCGTGGCGCTGGCCGCCGCGGACCCCGAACTCCCCGCGAACGTGACCATCGAGAATTTCTCGCCGGCTGGCAAGAGCCAGGGAAAGGTGAAGGTGCCGCGTATCGTGAAGACCGACGCCGAGTGGCGCGCGCTGCTCGATCCGGATTCCTACCAGGTGACGCGCCACGAGGGCACCGAGCGTCCGTATTCGGGCAAGTACAACGAGAATCATGCCGACGGGCTCTATCGCTGCATCTGCTGCGAAACCGCGTTGTTCGATTCGCGCACCAAGTTCGAATCCGGCACCGGCTGGCCCAGCTTCTGGAAGCCGATCTCGTCGGCCAACGTGCGCGAGTTCGCCGACCGCAGCCTCATGATGGAACGCACCGCCGTCAATTGCCGTCGTTGCGAAGCGCATCTCGGGCATGTGTTCGACGACGGGCCGGAACCCACCGGCCTGCGTTACTGCATGAACTCCGTGTCGCTGAAGTTCGTGGCCCGCGCTCGTTAGCGGGGCAGGGCGAAGGCCACGTACGCGCCACCGGGCGAACCGCCGCGCTCCTTGCCGCCGCTCGCGAAGATGGCGACATACTGCCGGCCATCCACCTGGTAGGTGATGGGCGTGGCGTCGGCGGAATAGGGCAGTGCGCCCTCCCACAGCAATTGTCCCGTGCGCTTGTCGAAGGCGCGGAATTTGCGGTCGTGGACGGTGGCGCCGATGAACAGCAGCCCACCGGCGGTTACCAGCGGTCCGCCATAGTTCTCGCTGCCGGTGTCCTTGAGGCCGCGCGCCACGAGCTCCGGAAACTCGCCGAAGGGAATGCGCCAGGCGAACTTGCCGGTCACCGGGTCGATGGCGTTCAGCGTGCCCCAGGGAGTCGCCACGGCGGGATATCCCTCGGGATCCACCCAGCGTCGATAGCCGGTGAAGCGATACGCCTGGTTGGCCGGCGACAGATCGGGCGCGCCGGCGGGAATGTCCTCGCCCTTGAACACGAACTGCGCCAGCGCGTGCACGGCCTCGCCCTGCAACTGCGTGAACGCCGGCATGCGTCCGCCGCCCTTGCGTACCACCTCGGTGAAGCGCGCCTGGTCCATGCGGGCCGCGAGATTCGTCAGGTCGGGGAATTGCGGGGGCGAGCCCTTGAGCGAGTCGCCGTGGCAGGCCGCGCAGTCGCGCAGGTAGATGGACTTGCCCGTGCTCAGGCCCACGTCGTTGGGCGCCAGCGAGCCCAGCCAGGACGTCTCGTTGGCATTGATGAAGATGAGGCCGGTCTCCGCATCCCAGGCCGGGCCTCCCCACTCGGCGCCGCCGTCGAAGCCCGGGTAGATAGTCGTCTCGATGCCGACGGTGAGGGGCTTGAAAGGCCCGTCGCTGCGCATGAGCGCGAATTGCTCGCGCGCCCAGCGATTGGCCTCGGGCGTGCGCGGCGTGAGCGTCTCGGCCGTGAGCTGCTGGCGCGCGTAGGGCGCCGGCGACTTCGGTCGCTGGTAGGTGGGATACGAAGTCTCCCCCGGCACGTCGGTGGCCGGTGCCGGCACCTCTTCGATGGGGAACAGCGATTTGCCCGTATCGCGATCGAGCACGAAGAGATAGCCCTGCTTGGTCGGTTGCAGCAGCACGTCCACGCGTTTGCCGCGGATCTTCAGCGTGGCCAGCGTGGGCGCGGTCGGCAGGTCGCGATCGAGGATGTCGTGCTTCACGAACTGGTAATGCCAGCGGAGTTTGCCCGTGGTCGCGTCCAGGGCCAGCAGGCAGTTGGCGTAGAGATTGTCGCCGGCCCGATTGGCGCCGTAGAAATCCGACGCGGCCGACCCGGTGGGCACGTACACCACGCCGCGCTTCACATCGAGCGTCATGCCGGGCCAGCTGTTGGCTCCGCCGATGTAGGTCCACGCATCCTTGGGCCAGGTTTCGTGTCCCGGCTCGCCGGGAGAGGGAATGGTGCGAAAGGTCCAGCGCAAGGCGCCGCTGCGCACGTCGTAGGCGCGCACGTATCCGGGAGAGGCCGGCAGGCTTTCACCCACGCGTCCGCCCACGATCATGAGGTCGCGCCAGATCACGCCCGGCGTCGTCAGGCGCACGGACTGGGTCTGTGGGTCGCGGCCCAGGTTTTCGCGCAGATCGATGCGACCGGCATTGCCGAAGGCCGTGATGACCTGGCCGGTGGCCGCATCCAGCGCGTAGACGAAGTTGTCCACCGCCGCGAAGATCCTCGCGGTCTTCGTCGAGGCGCCGTCGGACCAGTACATGAGCCCACGGTTGGCGCCGGTGCCGGTGATGCCTGGATCAAAAGTCCACAGCCGCTGGCCATTCACCGCGTCCAGCGCGATGGTCTTGTGCGTCGGCGTGTAGCCGTACATCACGCGGCCCACCACGATGGGTTGGGTCTGCGTGTCGCCTTTCTCGCCGGTCTCGTGGCTCCACGCCAGCGCGAGCTGGCCCACGTTGTCGCGGTGGATCTGCCTGAGCGGCGAGTGGCGCGACTTGGTGGTGTCCCCGCCGTAATGAGGCCAGTCGCGATCCTTTTCCGCGCCCGAGGCAGCCGAACCGGCACCCAGCGCCACCATGCAGCCCAGCGCGGCCGCGGCGATGTTGTTAGGCCGGGTCACAGCAGGTCCGACCAGGCCGCGAGATCGCCTGCAAAGGCCGCGGGATGGCCAGGCACCGAGGCGACGAAGGAGAAATCCTCGAAATCGAATCCCGGGGCCACGTCACAACCCAGCAGCGTCCAGTCGCCGAGGCTGCGCGCGGCCTGCCATTCGCCGGCACCCACCACGCCGATGCCGTCCATTCCCTGGCTCGCGGGGCCCAGCACCTGGCGACGCCACTGGCGGGTCGCCGGCGGATATACCAGCAGCTCCAGCGGGGCGCCGCCGGCGTGATGCCAGATCTCGTCCGAGGCCACCACGTGCCAGCGGCTGTACTGCCCGCGTTCCAGCAGGAAGTAGATAGAGGTCAGCGCGGCGCGGGGTCCGCGCGCGGTCTGCAGCAGTTCCGCGGAGCGATGGATTTCGCGATACCAGCCGCCCTCGGGATGGGGCTCGAGTTTCAGCCGCGCGATCAGGTCCGCGGCGGTGGGCGGGGCGTCGGACGCATCGGTGGGCATGGGCGGATCCGGGTGGGATTAAGTTGACGCAATGTAAGGCAGATGGCTGCTAGGGTCACGCGGCACCCGGTGAAACCATCCCGGGCATGACCCGCAAACGCAAGGTCCTCATCGGGATTGGCGTGGTGGTGCTGCTGCTGGTGGCGGGGCGCCTGGCCCTGCCGTACGTGGTCGAGGACTATGCCAACCGCAGGCTCGCGGCGCTCGAGGCCTACGACGGCCACGTCGGGGACATCGACATCCACCTCTGGCGCGGCGCGTACAGCATCGACGACATCGTCATCGTGAAAACCGGCGCGTCGCGTCCGGTGCCGTTCTTCCAGGCCCGCAAGCTGGATCTTTCCATCGAATGGCGCAGCCTGTGGCGCGGCTCGGTGGTGGCCGAAGCGTCATTCGAATCACCCGAGCTCAACCTGGTCCAGGGCAAATCCCGGCAGGACACCCAGCTCGGCGCCGAGGAAAACTGGAACGCGCGGCTCGAAGAGCTGTTCCCATTCCGCTTCAACACCATCGAGGTCCTCAATGGCACGGTGCGCTTCCTCGCGCCGGGCATCAGCACGCGCGATGCCATCGAGGCGCACCGCGTGCAGGGTCGGGTTTCAAACCTCACCAATGTCATCGAAACCGGCAAGGAAGCCTTCGCCGATTTCAGGATCCATGCCGACGTGCTGGACGGTGCGCCGGCGGTGGTGAACGGCAGCGTGAATGCTTTCGCCGCGCAGCCGACGTTCGACGTGAATCTCACGGTGAAGAAGGTGAAGCTGCCGCAGGTCAATCCCTGGCTGCGCGAATACATCAAGGCCGACGCCGAAGCCGGCGACTTCGAGTTGTACATGGAACTGGCCGCGGCGGATGGCCGCTTCAAGGGCTACGCCAAGCCCATCCTGCAGAACGTCGACATCTATCGGTCGGGTGAAGAAGAGCAGAGCGCGCTCAAGCGCATCTGGGAGGGCTTCCTGGACTTTGCCGCCGAGGTGCTCGAGAACGACCAGGCCGACCAGGTGGCGGCGCGCATTCCGTTCACCGGCACCATCAGGAATCCCGAGACCAGCCTGTTCGCGACCATCGCCAGCGTGCTGCGCAATGCATTCATAAGCGCTTTCGCGCGCTCGCTGGAAGGGTCGATCAACCTGCGCGACGTGAAGAAGAATCTCGGCGAGCTGGGCGACGACGAGGTGCGGATGGCCGAAGAGGGCGGCGACAAGAAGGACGGGAAAAACGCCGGGCCCGGAGAGCGCGTCTCCCAGAAGCCGAAGCCGGGACCTCCAGGCAAGACGCTCTAGCCGACGATGCGCACGCCGAGCGTCTGGCGGAATACGAAATCCGGAGTGCCGTAAGCGCCGCTGGAGGTCACGATGTCCACCGAGTGCACATGTACCGCCACTCCGTTGATCGTCTCCTGGACATACTGGCAATTGTTGAACGTCACGGAGAATCCGCCCAGCAGGTTGGCCAGCGAGGCGAGGTTGGCGCAGTTGTTGGCACCCGATGCCAGCAGTCGCGCGGCGGCGTATTCGATGCCGGCGTCGAGCGCCGCCTGCGCTCGCAGCTGCTGGAGTTCGAGCCGGGCATCGTGTTGCTGGCCCAGGTTGATCCGCATGGCGAACGTACCCAGCGCCGCGAGCACCACCAGCAGGAAAATGGCCGCGATGAGGGCCGCGCCGCGTTGGCGCCGGGTGTTCATGCGGTCTCCTCCACTTTCAGCTGCTCCATGATCCGCAGCGTTTCGGCGGTGCCGTTGGTGACGCGCGAGATCGTCACCTGGAGGAGCAGCAGGCCGCCGTGTTGGGTGTTGCCTGGCCGCGGCGTGAAGGTGCAGGCGGCGACATCCCGTGAGATCAGTCGGGATGGCGTTCCGCCCGGAAGCGCGGCGATGGCGCCGGTGATCGGCAGGTTGTCGAAGCGCCGCAGTGTTCCGGCGCCTGCGTCGCACTCGTAGCGCACCACCGCGGTGGCGGTCGAAACGAGAAAAACGCGCCGGGTCGGCGACTGGGCCGCGAATCGAAATGCCGGATTCAACGTGATGGTGGATGAATTGGTCGCCATGGTGGCGGTCGCGATGACATTCGTCCCTTCGTAGGCGCTTTGTCCAGGGATCCCGAGGTTGTTCACGACCACATCGGAGGTAACCGCGCCCGGGAAACCGAGCACATCGAACTGGTCATCGGGCGGCAACAGGGGGTCGATGACGAGGGGATTGCCCTCGATGCCCGCATCGCGATACACCTCGACTCCGGCGAAGTCGATCATCTCGACCACGGCGCGACCACCAACCACTCCCGTCCGCAGGCTGTTGGGCAGCGCGCGATGAACGTCCTGCGTCATCCAGTGCGTGACGGCTTCCGCCGACGCCGCCAGTTCCGAACGCCGTGCCTGCGCGGCATGTGCCTGCGCGGGAACCGTGATGACGGTGGCGATGAAGCCGACCACCACGGACGAGATCATGAGCACCACGATCAACTCGATGAGGCTGAAACCCGGCTGACGCGCGTTCATCGGCGCACCACCTGGCCGGTGTAGTTGGTGCGATAACCCGAGAGCAGCGTGACCATGCCATTCGGCGCGGTCACGCGCACGTCGACACGGATGGCATTGGCGACCGCACCCAGCGCCACCGGTGCCGTGGAGATCTGCACGGTGTATTGGCCGAGGCCCGCCACCGGATTTCCCATCGCGTCGCGCACGCCGTTGTCGGTGAAGTTGTAGTCCTGGACGTCGTCGAAGTTCTGGCGGCCCGCCTCGGGACCATTGGGATCCTGGTAGGCCTTCGACAGGGCTTCTTCTAGATAGGCGCCGGCGATGGAGGCGGACTGGGTCGCGGCCATGGCGCCGGCGCTGCGCACGGAGATCGACGACAGCAGGCCGAGCACCGCGGTTACGGCGATCGAGATCACCAGGATGGCGATGACCAGCTCCACCAGCGTGACGCCGCGAGCCCGCAGTCGGGTGCCTGTGCGCTTCATTGCACGCTCACCGCGCCGGTGGTCGCATCCGACGTGATCGAAAACGCGCCGACGTTCACCGCGGCCACCGGGGCCACGAGCACGCCGCTGGGCCGGAACTCGAACACGGCGGCGCCGACGGCGACTCCCGCGGGCGGGGCATTGGCCAGCGGCTGGCCATCCGAGGATTGCACGACGACGCCCCATGCACCGCCCGGGTTGCACAACGCGCTCGGCTGCGCGGCGGAATAACCGGCCGCCGTCACCGTGAAGCGGACATTGCAGCCAGAGGCGATGGCGATGCGACGCGCATAACGCAATGACGCGGCGACTTCGTTCGCGAAGCCGCGCTCCTGGAACACGCGATTGGCGAACATGCGCGGCCCGGCGACGGCCGCCAGGATGCCCATGATGACCACGACGCAGACCAGTTCGACCAGCGTGACGCCGACCTGCCCGCGAGAAGAAAAAGGCGCCGTGAGGCGCCTTTTCCGAAGGGTCATGCGATGACTATCAGCAGCCCGCATTCAGCTGGGCCTGCGTCGCGGTCGCGATGACCGGCGCCGCGTTCGCGCCAGCGGCGGTCGTGTACTGCACGAAGCAGGTGGTGGGATCGGGAGCGCCGTTGAGCCGGTACTGGATGACCGTGGGGCTCACGACGTTCGCGGTGAAGCGGCCCGGCGTATTCGCGACGACAGTGCCCGGCGCGAACGTGTTGCCGATACCCGCGGCCGTGCCGGCCGGGTAGCCGTTGGTCATGGTCACGACGCCGCCTTCCATGTTCGTGGTCGCGGCGTTCAGGCCTTCCGCCAGCCACTGGGCGCGGGCCAGGGCTGCGCCGCTGCGCATGGTGCCTTCCAGCGCACGCACGGAAGCGATACGGGCCTGCCGGTCCATGCGCGCGAAGCGCGGCACGGCGAAGGCGGCCAGGATGCCGAGGATGACGATGACGACGACCAGCTCAATGAGCGTGAAGCCGCGTTGTGAAGACTTGGACATATTCAGCTCCGAAACCAGTTGAGAATAAAGAGGAATCCCTAGGGATAGATATCGAACCGCGACGCCGGGTGCTGAAGCGCCCGGCGCGTGATTGGTGCAGGGCTGTGACGACCGTCTCATACCTGCACCCGGGAGATCATTTCCCACATGGGCAGCATGACCCCCAGCGCCAGCACGCAAACGATGCCGCCCACTGTGATGATCAGCAGCGGCTCGATGGCCGCACTGAGGTTCTTGAGGGCGTAGTCGACTTCGCGCTCGTAAAAGGCCGCGACTTCGTCGAGCAGGCCGGAGATGTCGCCGGTTTCCTCGCCCGTGGCGAGCATCTGCAACACCAGCGGCGGAAACATGCCCACCGAGGCCGCCGCGCGGCTGATCGGTTCGCCGCGCTCGACCGCCTCGCGCAGGCGCGCCACGCGTTCCGCCATGTACTCGTTGCCGGCGGCGTGGGCGATGATGCGCAGCGTGGGAATCACCGGCATGCCGGCGGTCATGGAGATGGAAAGCGAGCGTGCGATGCGCGCCAGGGATCCTTCGTGCACCAGCTTGCCGATCACTGGCAGGCGCAGCTTCAGACTGTCCCAGCGGAAGCGTCCGGCCTCGGTGCGCACGTAGTGGCGCGCCGCGAGCACGGCCAGCACCGCGCCGCCAATGACGAGGTACCAGAATTCCTGCGCGAACGATGACACGCCCATGATGGCCAGTGTCGGCCAGGGGATGTCGTCGCCGAGCTGCTTGAACAAGGGCTCGAATTTCGGGATCACGAACATCGTCAATACGCCGAGCGCGACGGCGATGACGCACATCACGATGGCGGGGTAGCGAAGGGCCGCCTTGATGCGGTCCTGCATGTCCTGGTCCTGCTGCAGGTACTCGGCGAGGCGCTGGAACGATTTCTCGAGTGTTCCGGTTTCTTCGCCGACGCGGATGATGCTTACGTACAGGTGCGGAAAAATCGTCGGGTGGCGTGCCAGCGAGCCGGCGAGATCGCGGCCGCCTTCCAGGTCACGCAGGATCTCCTCGAGTTTCTCGCGCAGCATCACGTTGTGCGTCGAGGCGGCCAGTCCCTTGAGACCACGCAATAGCGGAATCCCCGACTTGGTGATGGTGTACATCTGGCGCGAGAAGAGCACGAGGTCGGACGTGGTCGGCCGGCCGAACCCGAGTTGCCGCAGTGTTTTCGAAAAGTCGGTCGAACCTTCGGTTTTCGCGGGGGCAATGTTGATGGGCGTGATGCCATTGGCCAGCAGACGCGTGGCCACGCCGTCGATGGTGTCGCCCTCCATGAGTCCCTTGGCCGCTTCGCCGCCCCGTGCCCGCCCGGTGTAACTGAAGAGCGGCATCAGGCAACACCTTCAGCCTGCAGAACCTCCTGCAACAGCGAGTCGGCGTCGGCCTGCGAAACCGCTTCGATCTTCGCCACGACGGGCTCGTTCTCGTCGAGGCCGGTGGTCACGCTCATGGCCTCCGCGACGCTGGTCGAGCCGTCGGCGACCAGGTCGAGCGCCGCATCGGCCAGCGTGCTGAAGTCTTCGCGCTGGCGCACCAGGTCGGCGAATGCCGAGGAGTCACCGCGGCGGATGGCATCGGCCAGCGTGCGGTCGATCTCCAGCAATTCATAGATGGCCGCGCGGCCGCGATAGCCCGTCAGGTTGCAATACGTGCAGCCCACGCCCATCTGGAATTTCATCTTCGCGATGGTCGCGGTGTCCGCGAGCGCGGTGAGCCAGGCGCGCTGCTGCGGTGAAGGTTCGGTGGGCTGCGCGCAGTTGTCGCAGACGCGGCGCACCAGTCGTTGCGCGACGATGCCGTGCACCGCGGCGGCGATCATGTAGCCGGCGGCGCCCATGTCGAGCAGACGATGGATGGTGGCGGCGGCGTTCATGGTGTGCAGCGTCGAGAACACGAGGTGGCCGGTGATCGCGGCACGCAGCCCGATGTCCACCGTTTCCTGGTCGCGCATTTCACCGACCAGGATCACGTCGGGGTCGAGTCGCAGGGTCGTACGCAGCACCCTCGCGAAGTCGAGCTGGATCTTGGGATTGACCTGCACCTGGTTGATGCGGTCGAGCCGGTATTCGACCGGATCCTCGACGCTGATGATCTTGGTGTCGGGCTGGTTCAGATGATTCAGCGCGGAATACAGCGTGGTGGTCTTGCCGCTGCCGGTGGGACCGGTCACCAGCACCATGCCGGCGCTGCGCGTGATCATGTCGACGAAGCGTGCCTGCATGGCGGACGACATGCCCAGCTTGTCGAGCGACATGAGGCCACCGGCCTGGTCGAGCAGTCGCATCACGACGGATTCGCCATGCTGGGTCGGCATGGTCGCGATGCGCACGTCCAGCACTTTGTCTTTCACCTTCAGCGAGAAGCGGCCGTCCTGCGGCAGGCGCTTCTCCGCGATGTCGAGGCCGCTCATGAGCTTGAGCCGAGTGACCAGCGCGCTGGCCACGCGCCGGCCGTCGAACTTCTGCTCCTGCAGCATGCCGTCGACGCGCTGCCGGATGCGCAGCACGTTGTCACCCGGTTCGATGTGCAGGTCCGAGGCGCGCACCTGCACGGCATCCTGGAACATGGTCTGGATCAGGCGGATCACGGGCGCGTCCGGAGACTGCTCGTCGGCGCTCAGCTGCTCGAGGTCGATGTCGCGCTGGTGCAGTTCCTCGCGCACTTCCTGCGCGATCGAGGCGATCTCGTCGGTGTGGCGGTAGACCACATCCATGGTCTTCAGCAGGTCGGCTTCCTTCACGAGCGCGGCGCGCAGAGGTTGCTTGAGCCGCGCGCGCAACTCGTCGAAGGCCATGAGGTCGGTGGGATCGGCCATGCCGATCAGCAGGCCACGCGCATCCGATTGCAGCACCAGCGCGCGGAAGCGGCGTGCCTGCGCTTCCGGCAACAGCCGCACGGTCTGCTGGTCCAGCGTCAGCTGGCGCACGTCGATGAATGGAATCTGCAGGTTGGCGGCCAGTGCCTCGTGCAGTTTTTCCTCGCGCACCAGGCCCAGGTCCGTGAGCACGCGGCCGAGTTTGCGGCCGGTGCGCTTCTGTTCTTCGAGCGCGCTTTGCAACTGCTCAGGCGTGAGCAGCTTCTGTTCGATCAGAAGCTCGCCCAGCCGGACCTTCTTGCGGCGCGCATCATTCACTGCAGCTTGCCCTTGCGCGCCAGCTCGTCGACGCGGTCATTGGACTCGCTGACCAGCTGTGTCCATTCATTGTCGGCCACCACCAGGGGCCGCAGCAGGATCACCAGTTCCACGGTGCTGCTCTGGTTGCGCTCGCTGCGGAACAGCCGGCCGATGCCCGGTATGTCACCGAGCAGCGGGGTCTTGTAATCCTGCTCGCGCCGGGTCTGGCGCATCAGGCCGCCGATCACGATCACCTGGCCGCTGCGTGCGCGCACGATGCTGTCCGACTCGCGGATCTGGCTGAGTGCGAGCGGCAGCGAGTCGGTCTGACCGCGCACCGACAATTCCTTCTGCTGGTCGGTCACGTCGCTGACCGTGGGATGGATGTGCATGAGCACGTCGCCGTATTCATTGATCTGGGGCGTGACGTCGAGCGCCACACCGGAGAAGAAGGGCGTCAGTTCGACGTCGACCGTGGTCGTGGTCGCGGTGCCCGTGGTCGTGTCGCTCGACACGCCGGTGACGAAGAATTCGTCGGAGCCCGCCTTGATCACGGCCTTCTGGTTGTGCAGCGTGGAAACCCGCGGGCTGGACAACACGCGCGTGCGGCCCTGCAGGCCGAGCAGCTCGATGAAGGCATTGAAGTCGCCGAGATCGGCGGCCAGCGTGAAGGCACCACCCAGCGCGTTGGTGATGAAGCCGTTGATGGGATTGCCCGGAGCGATCGGCACCTGGATGCCGGGAGGCGCGAGCAGGTCGCCGCCGAGGCCGCCGCGGGGCGTCGACTGGCCGATGAAATACTGGTCGCCGCCATGCGTCAGCACGCCCGCCCAGTTGATGCCGGCCTGGTAGGCATCGTTGAGCTCGACTTCGACGATCTTCGCTTCCAGCACCACCTGGCGCGACACGGTGGCCTCGGTTTTCGCGAGGTATTCCGCGACGTCGCGCAACTCGCCCGGCATCGCTCGCACGACCACGACACCCGACTGGCGATTCACGACCACGCTGCGTTCGCCGCTCTTGTCCTCGGTCACGCCGACGATGGCCTTGAGGTTTTCGGCGATCGATTCCCAGAAGTCCGAGGAGTTCTGCGTCAGCACGGACGTGCCGGTCACATCGGCGGTGCTGGTGCCAGACGTCGTGTCCGCCGGGGCGGAGTTGTCAGAAATCACACTCGAATGGTTGTTTGCCTGGCTCTCGGTGATCTGCCCGGAGCTGATTCGCGTCTTGGAAACGCCCAGTCTCTTCAGGTCCAGGTAGTTGAGGTGGAACATGCGCGTCTGCAGGCTGGCGGGCAGCACCAGGAAGCCGGTGCTGACGCGCCGATAGTCGTAGCCGTACAGGTCACGGGTGGCGTTCAGGACTTCTTCGACCGTGACCTGCTTGAGCTGCATCGAGACCTGGCCGCGGACGTCGGGATGCACCAGCATGTTGTACGGCGTGCCGTCGACCAGTCCGAGGAAGAATGCGCGCGCGGGTGCGCCGTCGACATTGAGGTCGAAGCGCGGCTCGGCGCGAACCGATGTCTTTTCGACTGCGGGCGCGGGATCGGGCTCTGCGCTTGCGGCCATGGTGGCCACGCAGGTCGCGATCAGCGACAGGGTTACGCGAATCAGCTTGCTCATCGGTCTTTCTCCGCTACCTGGCGAACAGGAATGGCAGCCGGACGCAGGAGCGCCGTGTGAATCTGCCCGTCACGCACATAGCGGACGCCGTCCTTGAGAATTTCATCGATCAACACGCCGGACACGCGGTCACCCGCGCGCACGACTTTGCCGTTCACGATCGCCAGCTGGCGGTCCGCGGAACGCAGGATGGCTTCGACCCGCACCTGACCCCGGGGCTCGACGGGCTGACCCCGCGGCGCGCGCGGTGGCCGCGTGGGGTCGGCCAGGGCATCGGCGCCGGCCGGGGCGCCGAGCGCCAGCAGCAAAGCCATCAAGCAGGCGTGGTGAAGGTTGTTCATGGAAGTTGCGTCCCCTAGACGCCGATCCAGTCCTTGTCGAGGCTCAGCGTGCTGAGCTCGATGCGGACGCGGTTGAGTGGATAGTCGGTACTCTCCAGCTCGAGCAGGCGCCAGTAGAAGCGCCACTCGAGGCGCTCGAGGTCGCGCAGGTAGGCGAGCACGTCCAGGTAGGTTCCCTCGACGACGATCTCGACCGGGTGCACGTAGGGACCGGTGGAGTCCGTGCCGTTGGCCGGCGGCACGAGCGCCGTGACGGGTTCGTTGTGCAGGCTGATCAGCGTGACACCGCGCTGGCGCGACAACACGTCGTGAATCACCTGCACCATGAGTTCGGGAGGAATCAATCCCGCCGACTTGGCGGCGAGCTGCTCGTTGACCGATGCGATCTGTTCTTCGAGCTTGCGCTTCTCGTGTTGGGCCTGGTGCGACGGGTCGGAGGCATCCATGTCTTCGACGGAACCCGACGACTGCTGGAGCGTCGCCAGCGTGGCCGCCAACGCCTGCTTGCGTTCGGTCGCAGGCTCGAAGAACAGCGTGAACCAGGCCACCAGGATGACCAGCAGCCCGGCAGCCGCGACCATCACGCGCTCGCGCGTCGCCAGCGAGTCGAAGCGCGCGAAGGCTCCGGCGGCAAAGGCGGGAATCTTCACGGCGCCTCCTCGGGAGGCGGCCGCCTGACCGGCAGGGAAGAATTGCCGGCGTGAAACCGGACCTGCGCGCCCGAACCTTTCTCCGGGCGCTCGATCGTGAAGTCGTCGAAGCGTGTACCACTCAGCACGGATTCTCCCGACAGGCCGCGCAGGAAGACGGGCACGATGCCCGCGTCGAGGCTGCCGCCGCTGAGGCTCAACGTGTTGCGCGTGCCGCTCATCGCCAGCGAATCGATCCACAAACCTTCGACATGGCGGCGCGCCAGCGCCTCCATGCGCGATGCGAAACCGCTGGTCTGGCCGGCCGCGCCGGACTGCAGCATTTGCAGCGCTCGCGTGCGCTCACCCAGCGTGGCCGTGAGCGCCTTCACCTGGTCCTGCAGATTGCCCGACTGCGGCTGGTGGGAACGAAACTCGCCGACTTTCGCGAGCTGGGTCTGTTGCTGTGCCTGCTGCTCGTTGAGCCAGGTGACGTCGCGCTGCAGGCTCTCGACATCGTGGTCCGCATACAGCGAGAGCGCCGAAAGCGCGATGGCGACGATGCTGAGCGCCGCCGCCACCGTGATTCCCGAGAACGGCTTGCGCTCGAGGCTGGAGGCCGTCTGGTAGAGGTTGATCTGCTGGCGCACGTGCTTCATTCCGCGGCTTCGACTCGCAGCGCCGCGCCGAGCGCCATGAGTGTCGGCCAGTCGGTCACCAGCTCGCCGGTCGACTGCACGTTGCAAAGCTCGCGCACGTCCAGCACGGACACGCGCAGGCTGGTCTCGTTGCGGATCGCGGCGGCCACGCGTCGCGCCCGTTCGCCACCCGGCGCGATCACCAGCTCGCCGATGGGAGTCTGGTCGTAGTGACTCTCGTAGTAATCGAGTGATCGCTGCAGTTCGAGCGCCATGGCGCCGGCATCGAATTCGTCGTCGGAGATACCGGATCCGCCGGTGTCGATGCGCCTCGTCAGGTACATCGTCCCCTGGCGCGTCGTGATGAGCTGCGCGTAGTTGTCGTTGAGCGCCAGCATCGCGACGCCCTTGTCGTCCTGCGGCAGCAAGGTGCAGACATTGCGCAGGCACAACTCGGGAATGTCGATGGCCGAGAAATTCCGCGTGGCGGATTGCAGCGTACGAGTCAGGCGCTCGATGGCGTCGGGCCGTGCGGCCACGGCGAACAACATGCGGGTCTCGGTGCGGCGGGCGGCGTCCGGGGTTTCGAAGACATCCATCACGGCGTCGTCGACCTTGAAACTGATGGCGTCGCGCAGGCGCCAGCGGATCGCGGCACGCATTTCCGAGGGCAGCACGTCGGGTGCCTCCACCTGGACCACCTGGTAATCGTCGGCATCGACCACCGCGCAGGCGGTTGCCCGTGCCGCGTCCAGCTTGTCGAGCAGGGCGCGCAGCGTGGCATCGGCGGTGCCCTGGATCGCATGCACGCCGCAGTGTTCGAGGGTGGGCTTGCCACCGCCGTCGCGACGCGCCAGCACCAGTGCCAGTGAATCCTTGCCCAGCGCAATGCCGGCATGCCGCATGCCGCGACGCGCGCCTCGGGGAAGGATTTTCTGCAGCAACGACAACACGGCAACCTCACTGGACCGATGGTCTGTCACATGCAGATAGCGGGCCCCCGGAGCCAAACTAGACCGGGTCACGACAAAACCGCGAACTGGCGCACAGGCGGCAGGAAGTTGCCACCCGGCCCGCGCCATGCGGAGGTCGATCTGGAGTGCGCGTGATGCAGGTCACGCTGCCCGGGCAGAGGTCGCGGAGCGGCCGGGTGCCATTGTTTTGACGCCCGAAGGGCGCGGCGGCTTCGCTAGTCCGGAAGCAGTTCTTCTATCCGCGCCGTCACGTAGGGATAGAACGGATTGCACGAGGCGCGCACCAGGGCATCCGCGCCCCGCAGCAGGGTGCCAAGTTCGCCGCGCGGCGCCTGGTTGCCGAGATGCACGCCGAAATCCTCGTCATCCGGATCGGTGCCATACAGCGAATCGCTCGGCGGAAAGGGCAGCGCCACGTGCGACAGCGAAAAGAAGACGCGCGGGTACTCCATGTCCAGCGCACGGACTTCGACCTGCGTCGCGCGCGCGGCCCGCGCCGTCTCCGTGACGCGCGGATCACCGGTGGCATTGCCGATCACCGTGATCCGGTAGTTCTGGGGACCCTGCGGCACGAGCTGACCCAGGCGCGCCAGCGTGGTCTCGGACAGCAGCAGGTCCAGTGCCGCCGACCGGTTCACGTCGAACAGCACCAGTTCGCTGCCGTTCTCCGGCAGCTTCGAGAACAGGTCGCGCACCACCGCGTCGCCCAGCACCGTGGAGTCGACCACCGACTGGAAGGCGATCACGGGTGGCAGCTTCGACAGCGAGCCACTCGCCGTGCTCGATGCCAGCTTCGCGCCGAGATCCCGCGTGAGCTCGTAGGACTGCCGCGCCGCATTGACCGGAAACGAGCTGTACTTGAAGGGATTGAACTCGGGAACGATTTCGAGCCAGGCGGATTTGGAGAAGCGCGGCAGGATGGCGGGCCAGCCCGCGAGTCCCGAATAACGCGCGAAGCGCGTGAGACCGATCATGGGCGAGAACAGCACCACGCGCGTCGGTGGATCCAGCGACGCATCGGCCAGCGCGTCGAAGGCGTACTGCATGGCGAGCGCGCCGCCATTGGAGTAGCCGACGAGGTGCAGCGGCTTGCCGGCACCGGCCAGGCGTCGCGCCTCGCGCATCGCCAGTCGCGTGGCCGCCTGCCAGTCGCGCCATTCGACCGAGGTGAGCGCGGCCGGAACGGTGCCATGACCCGGCAGGCGCAGTCCCACCGCCGCGAATCCATGCTCGACATAGGTTCGCGCCACGTGGCGCAGGGAATAGGGCGAATCCGAAAGTCCGTGCAGCAGCACCACGGCGCCGCGCGGCTCGCCTTCGGGCAGCAGGCGGTACGAGCGATTCCAGTTGTGCGCGAACTTCGCCGGGTACAGCGGACTGCCATCGAAGTAACGATTCGCGGCTACCCGGTGTTCCGGCTCGAGGGCTTCTCGCATGTGCGCGTCCACGGAATCGAACAACGCATTCTCGGCGGTGATCCAGGCCTGCCAGTCAGCCGCATCGAGTTCGTCGCGATCCAGCTCCTGCGGCGCCCAGGTGTGCCAGGGTTCGAGCTCGGGCTGCCGCTCGCTCTGCAGGACACGCAGTGCGAGCACGATGGCGACGATGGTGGCGAGCACGGCCACGCCGCGCCAGATCCAGTTCCCGATCCTGAAAGCCTGCATGCCGATAGAATGCCGCACCGCCGTTACGAAGGCTCCATGATCTGATGATTCCCGGCATACCGGATGTTCGCGACGGACTGACGCGCGAAGAGCGCGTGGTCCTGCACGTGCTCAACGAAATCCGGAAAGAACGCGGTGATCGCAACGTACCCACGGCGATGTTGTGTGGACGGGTGTGCGAGTACTTCTACATCAGCCCTGAAGATCTGTCCGCGTTGCTGGCGCGGCTCGGCGCGCGTCGCGATGACGCAAGCCGCTGAGCCGGCCCCATAACGGGGGGTTAGGGGCCGGCCCACCGGGCCACGGCATCCTGTATTCCGGCTTCCTAGGTACCCGACGCAGGAGCCGGAGCAGCGCCGCCGGCGTTGCCCGGAAACTGTTTGAACATTTCGGCGACCACGAGGCTGACCGCGCCGCGCGGATCTTTCATCACCTTGTCCGAAAGCTTGCCCTCGGCGATGCCTTCCCAGACCAGCTGCTTGCGGCGTGCGTCCACGAGATCGACGTTGGCGGTGCCCACCTTGTAACGCACGGTGTCGACGTCCGTGCCGCCGTACCAGCCGCCGTACACGCCGGCGCGATAACCGTAGTACCCGCCGTACACCGGTGCCGGCGTGCTGCGCACGTCGACCTTCTCCTGGGCATTGGCCGAGAAATTCACCAGAAGGTCGGCGTCTCCACCCTCGAGGTATCTGAAACCGCGCGCATCCATCTCGCGACGCACGGATTCCTTGAAATAGCTGGTGAGCGGCGTGGCGACGCCGCCGCGATCCGTGCCGAGCTTGTCCATGAAGGCATAGGTCTTGTAGCTGGCGAAGTTGGCCGCGGGATCGGAATTCGCGCGGATCTTCGGTCCCGACTCGCAAGCGGTGAGTACCAGGGCCGCGGCTAACAGGGCGAGCAGTTTGTTCATGGATGACTCCGGTAATTTACGGCTCGCGAGTCCAGGACTCGTCGGGCGTGAAGGTCTTGAGTGCGGCCGCGGTGTCCGCGGTCTGCACATCCAGATCCTTGGTATAGATGGCGCCATCCTGGGTGGTCACGAAAGTCATGATGCCCGTGTAGCGGTAGTCCGCCGGGTACGCGAGAACGGCGAACTCGTTCTTCGGGTCCTTGACCTCGAGGCGACGGAAAACGTAGCCCTGGTAGGGCGTCGGCTTTTCGCCGCCGGGCGAATAACCTTCCGCTTCGGCCCAGGCCAGCAGGCGGCCGGCGGGACTTTCGGGTTCACCCGCGGCGGTCTCCCAGTAGAGGCCGTCCTTCTTGCCAGTCTCGCTGCGCAGCTTGGTGGCATACGTGCCCATCTGCGCCTTGTAGTCTTTCTGCGCGGCGGCTATGCCGCGCATCACGCCGATCACCGCGATCTCGTTGCGGCCGATTCGACGCAGCAGCATTTCGCGCACGCTGGCTTGCGTGTCGAATTTCCAGCCGGCATCCGATTTCACGATCGGAATGGCCAGCGGCCAGCGGCTGCCACCGACCTCGAGGACGTACGCGTTGTCACCGGAAGGCACGAGCACCCGCTGGCTGTCATAGGCCTGCAGGAAGGCGAGGCGTTCATTCCCGCCCTGCACCGGATCGCCGGCATTCACCAGCATGTCCGAGTCCTGGCCTAGGATGACGGCCAGTTTCGCGCGGTCTCCGGCGCGCACGGCCTCGGCGAATTCCACTGCGGCTGCGCCGGGAGAATCGAAGGTGCCGGTGACGGGTTTCTCTGCTTTGCCGCCGCAGCCGGCGCAGAGCACGGCGACCAACGCCCACGAGGCCACGGCCAGGGAAACTGGAGTTCTCATTGCCCGCCCTCCGGCTTGCCCACGGGTTTGTCACCGGCGCTGTGATGACCGCGTTCGCTGGCGGCGCGTTCGGATTCCGCGCTGTCGACCCCCGAGAAGGTCCCGTCAGTGGTTTCCGACGCGGCGGCCGCCTTTTCGTGGCCGCGATCCTCGGTGGGAGCCACGGGGGCCGGTGCCGCGGGCGCGGCCGTTTCCGGCGGCGCGGGACGGTCGGGGGCCTTGTCGCCGCAGGCGACGCCGGCCAGTGAAATCAGGACGAGGGTGGTGGGCAGCCGCAGCCGCGATAGGAGTGTGGCGATCATGGGCGCCACGCTAACTAGGGGCGATTCCCGTTCCAATCCGCCCTTAGTCCAATGGGCCTCAGGTCCGCTGGACCGCGCTGTCCGCGGTCGTGGAACCGCCCCCGGTGGCGCGCGCGATGGAGTCGTTGATGGAGCGCACCAGCACGTCGCCGCGCAGTGGCTTGCGAAGGTAGTTAGCAGCGCCGTCCGACAGGGACTGCTGCTGCGTGACGATGTCGTCGTGCGCAGTGATCAGGATGACCGGCATGTTGATCTGCATGCTGATGAGGCGGCGCTGCACGTCCCGGCCCGTGAGGCCCGGCATCTGCAGGTCGAGCACCACGCAGTCCGGCCGGAATTTTTCCAGCGAACTGAGGAAGGCTTCGCCGCTGGCAAATGCCTCGGCATCCATGTTGGCGGCGCGCAGCAGCCTCAGCAGGGCCTTGCGCACCGATTCTTCGTCGTCGACGACGGCGACAAATGAACGGCGATTCTCCATGTCGTGCCAGTAGGCTCCGGCACGCGCCGCATGAGTAGTGGACATTCGTCCTATAACGCGCGCGGTGCCTCGCGAGCCTGGGCTGCGAGCGTGACCAGCTCGGCTACCGATCGCACTCTCATCTTGAACATGACGCGTCCGCGATGGACCTTGACGGTTTTTTCCGCGGCGCCGAGTTGAGCGGCGATTTGTTTGTTCATCTTGCCGGCGACCACGAGGTCGAAGACCTGCCGTTCCCGCGCCGTAAGGGCCGAGAGTCGTGACTGGATCGCGGCGCGCGCGGTATGGCGCTGGCGCATGGAACGGTCGCGCTCGTGGGCTTCGCGTACCGCACTGGCCAGTTCAGAGAGGCGCACGGGCTTGGGCAGGAATGTGACGGCGCCGGCGCGCATGGCCTGCACGCTCATGCGTATGGTGGCGTTGCCGGTGATGAAGACGATGGGCAGGCTGCGATCGCTGGCGGACAACAACTGCTGCAACTGCAGTCCGTCGGTGCCCGGCATGGCGACGTCGGCCACCAGGCAGCCGGGTTTGTCGGGGTCGTATTCCGACAGGAAGGCATCGGCTGAAGCCCACGACATAACATGGAATCCCTCGGCATTGAGCGCCCGTGTCAGGGCACTGCGCACCGAGGCATCGTCATCGACCAGGAAAACCGTCGGTGTCGGTTCGTTGTCGTTCATGGCAGACCTCCGGCAACTGGAATCTTGATGTGAAAAATCGCTCCGCCGTCGGGAGCATTTTCGGCCCACAACACTCCATGGTGGGCTTCGGCGACGGACCTGCAGATGGCGAGGCCCAGGCCCAGCCCGTGTGACTTCGTCGTCACGAAAGGCTGGAAAATTCTCTCGGTGTCGCCCGGCGGAATGCCGGGCCCGAAATCCTGCACGGTGATTTCGGCGGCTTCGGTGACGGACTGGAACCGCGTGGAGATCACCGCCCGCCGGCGCGCGGGCACGGTGCCGACCATGGCTTCGCAGGCGTTCAGGAGCAGGTTGAGCACGACCTGCTGCATCTGGACACGATCCGCGAGCACCGGTGGCAGGTTTGGATCGAGGTGCACGCTGGCGACCACGTTGCGCGTGACGAACTCGCTGTGCACCAGGTCGATGGACTCGCGCACCAGTTCGTTGAGTTCCACCGGCGAGTGTTGCGTGTCGCCCTTGCCCAACAGCGCACGCAGGCGCTGGATGACCTGCGCGGCGCGTTCGTCGTCCTGCACGATGTCCTGCAGGATCTCGGTGAGTTCGGCCTGGCTGGCGTCGCCTTTCTTCAGGATGCTCAGCGCGGCTTCGGCATTGCCGAGAATGGACGTCAGGGGTTGTTTGAGCTCGTGCGCGAACGCACCCGACAGCTGGCCGAGGACCGCGGCGCGCGACAGGTGAGTGAGCTGCGCGCGCTGATTGCGGGCGTCGGCTTCGGCCCGCTTGCGCGCGGTGACCTCGGTTCGCGTGATGACCACGCCGCCCTCGGTACGACGCAGCCGCTCGAAGGACACTTCGAACCAGCCCGCGTCTCCTTCGCCGATCTCGCGGCACTCCAGCAGGCGCCGGTTCTCCGTGCCGTTGATCACGGCGCGCAGCGCCGCCAGGTGATCGGCCGCCGTGCGATCGCCGAGCTCCGCGGCGCGCGCACAACACTGCAGGTAGTTTTCGCCGGCGAGCACGCGATCGAAGCGCGAAGCCGGCGCCGCATCCGCGGCATGCCGCCACGAATCATTGATCTCGATGACGGTCCCGCGACTGTCCACCACCGCGATCTGGTCGTGCAGCGAGGTGAGCACAGCGGCGTGCAGGCTTTCCACGCGTTGCCGGCGGGCTTCGGCGCGGCGGAACGCGGACAGGTCCAGCGCGTAGATCACGCCGCCGCCATCGGTGGGAAAACGACAGTGGCCCAGGATCACCGGCACGCGCCGGCCATCGCGCAACGCCAGCTCCAGCTCGGTGTTGTCGAAGAGCTCGAGGGGATCACCGGACTCCGGATCGCGGGCGGCGGGTTTGCCGTTCCAGGTGGTGAGATCGTCGAAGCGCAGTTTGCCGCGCTGGATGTCTTCGCCGCTGAAGCCCGTGAGGCGCAGGAAGGCTTCGTTGGCTTCGCTGATGCGCAGGTCGTCGCGCCAGATTGCCGTGGGGATGAGGTTATTCTCGAAGATGCTGCGAAACCGCGCCTTGCTGAGGCTGAGCGCAAGGCCCGCATGCCGCCATTCTTCGAGCAGCGCCGCCGAGGTCAGGAAGATGATGCTCATGACCACGTGGAAGGCCACCAGCGACAGCGCGTTCTCCGCCGGGTCGGCGCCACTCAGCGGCCCATATCCATTGACCATGGCGAGCATGGAGATGGCGCCCGTGGTCAGGCAGGCGGCGCAGGCGCCGGAGACACCAAACCGCACCGTGGCCCAGCCTAACAGGGGCAGGGGCGCGTACAGCAGCAGCGGGGTCCGCTCCGGGCTTTCCCCCGGCAGGAAGAGCAGCAGGCAGATGGCGAGCACGGTCAGCGCCAGCGTGATTCCCTCGGCCGCGCGTTTCACCGAGATGGGTCGTTGTCCGCTGCGCAGCCGCTCGGCGCAATGAACGATCAAGGGCACCAGCGTGACCACGGCGAAGGTATTGGTGATGGTGCGCGCGACCACGGTGAGGCGCGCCTCGGCGAGCACCCCGAAGACCATGAACCCCGCGGCCATGAAGATGCTGGTGACGGCCGGTGCCAGCAGTCCGCCGAAGAGGACGAGGGTGAACGCGCTGCGCACCCGGTCGAAGCGATGCGGTGTTGGCGAAAGGGTGAGGATGGCGTAGGCGCCCAACACGGAGAGTGAGACGTTGGCGCAATACTGGATGACCAGCTGGGCCATCGGCGTGTCCATCATCTGCGCGAACAGGTGGAAGGGCACGACGGCGGCGAGATACATGCCCCACTGCTCACGCGGCGCCAGCAACAGCGCGGCCATGAGGATGGCATTGGGTGCCCATAACACCGAGACCGGCGCCGAGGGAAAAGCCAGCGCCTGCCCAACTTCCGCGGCAATGTAGTAGGCCGCACCGACGGCCAGGGGAACGGTCCAGGATTTGAACAGTGAGATCATCCTGTCAGCCCCCGGGCAGCGATCGGCCGAAGACCTCGCGTGTGGCGATTGTTCTTGTAGTCAAACTAGTTTCCTCCCTGGTCCAGCATGACGTCGCTGTCATGCCTCCTGCCCGGGACCCCCTCTAAAGTCCCTCCCGTGCCGCACCATCGTCCGCCGGCAGCCTTACGGGAAACGCAGTGGGCTGATTAGGCGCCATTTTGCGGGCTTCCGCCACTCCTACATTGGCATAAGCCACCGATGGGACCTTGGTCCGATTCGACCGGTAGGTAGGCACCACGATACTCGGCGCGCACCCCGGTCCCGAAAGGTTAGGAGATAGTCCTAGGCACCGGCTTTCGTGCATTCCAATCCGGAGGAAACCCGTGAAATCAGTATCGATCGGCGTGATTGGTTCGATTTTGGCCCTGGGAGCCATGTCATCGGTCGCCGAAACCGCTCAAAAGCCCTCAGCCGCGCCTGCGTCCAAGCCGCAGCCTTCGGTGCAGCGCGAAAAGCTGCAAGAAATCAGTGCAACGGTCGTGTCCGTGGATCCGGCCACGCGCATGCTCGGCCTGCAGGGTGACGATGGCAGTTCGGCCAGCTTCGCCGTGGGCGAAGAGGTCAAGAATTTTCCCCAGATCCGCGTGGGCGACAAGGTAGTGGTCAGTTATTACCGGGGCATTGCCGCCGAACTACAGCCCAAGGGTACGCCGCTGTCGAAGAAGGTGGACCAGCTCGACATGACCACGGGTGCGCAGGCCGGCGCCAAGCCGGGCGCGGGCGTGGGTACGGCCGTGCGGGGCACCGTGGTGATCGAAAAGGCGGACACCAAGGCGAACACCGTGACCTTCAAGCGTCCGGACGGCACGTCGCGCACGTTGCCGGTGGAAAGCCCGGAGGGCCGCGAGTTCCTCGCCAAGCTCAAGAAGGGTGACCAGGTCGAGGTGTTGTACATCGAAGCCGTGGCCATCGAAGTTCGCCCGAAGTAGGGCGTCTATTTCTCGATTCGGTACTTGATACCGGCGTGCTGGTCCTCGGGGGTGTCGTTCGCCTCCAGGGACCAGTGCTTGGTGAATTCGTAGCGCACCGTCACGGCGTTGCCCGGCTCGAACAGGCCGACGCCATAACTCACGAACAGTTTCGGTGAGAGATATTTGCCGACGGTGAAGGCGCTGCCGCCCAGGTCGTTGTTCTGCTCGACGCCGATCTCATCGACCAGGCCCATCTTGCCGCCGAGCTTCTTCGCCAGGCGGTTGCCGAGCACGCTGCCCACCGACTGTGCCGCCGACGACACCACGGCACCATCCTGGCCGTGCAGGTCGCTGGCCGACTTTCCCGTCAATAGATAGGACATCGCATCGGTCTGCGACATGGCCGGGTCGGTGAACACGTCGAGCTTGGGTTGCTGCGCGGTGCCGGTGACGCGCAGCTTCGCGGTGATGTCGTCGATCTTGCGGACCGCCAGGATGTCGAGCAGCGGGTCGTCGAGCGGGGTGCCGGCGTACTGCAGCCGCCCGCGCTCGATGTTGAGCTTGCGCCCGAAGGCCTCGTAGGTTCCCGCCACCAGTACCTCGCCGGTGGCGCGGCTCACTTCGTTCTCCTTCTCGGTGACGCGCAGCTCGCCGCTCACCGTGCTTTCGAGGCCGAAGCCGTTGAGCGTCACCTTCTTGCCGAGAATGATGCGGATGTCGGTGGTGAGGCCGAGCGGGCGTGAAGAGGTTTCCTGTTCACGATCCACGACCACCACGTCCGAGGACGCGCGATAGGTCTTGTTGATGGACAGCTTCTCCAGTTTGACGTCGGCCTCTTCGAGCGTGACGCTGCCCTTGAGCAGCAGGTCGCCGGGTTTGCCGGAGAGCGCGAGGTCGGGCGCGATGGTGACTCGGGCACCTGGCACATTGGCCGCGAGAAAATTGCTGCCGCCGATCTTGAGCGTGACGCCGGTGACGGGATCGCGCGCACCGGAGAGCGTGATCGCGCCTTCGCCGGACTTGATCGAGCCCTCGGCATCGAATCCGCCCTCGGGCCGCAGCGCCGCGGTGAAGTTGCCTTCGCGCAGGTGCACGCCGAGCAGGGGCACCTCGGCATCCAGGTCCTTGCCGCGCAGCGTGAAGGCCAGCTTCGGGGTGCCCAGGGTTCCGCCGAATTCCGCATCCACCTGCGCCGAGCCGTGCATCTGCGCGAGTTGCGGCACCCACCAGGCCAGCGGCGCGAGATCGCGCAGTTCGACGCTGGCCTTGCCACTGAGGGGCGGGTCCTTTTCGCCGACGCCAATGTGGAGCGTGCCGCTGAGCTCGCCCTGGTCGACCAGCACGCCGCGAATGTCGGCCTTGCCGGCGCCGCGCGACAGGTCCGCGTCGAGCCTGAAATCTCGGTAGGCGAGGCGCAGCGCGCCGTCTTCCTGGTTCTTGTCGTCGTACTGGGCCAGCGCGCCGCTGCCGGAGGTGAGCAAGGCGCGGCCGCTGAAGGTGCCGTCCGCGGCGCGGCTGAACTCACCGCCGCCTTCGATCAGTCCCTCGACGGATATCTTCGATTCGGGTGCGGTCAACGCGGTGATGAGCTGCAGGGGCAGGGCCTTGATCGAGTAGTTGGCATGGAAGCCGCCGGTGTCGCTGCGCAGTCCGGCGCACAGCTGGATATCGCCGCCTTGCAGGCAGGCGGGATCGAGCGCCATCGACCCGGCTTTCCAGGACAGCCGTGCGGGCTGCGCCAGCTTCAGGGGTGGTACGCGGTCGATGTCCAGCGCCAGGCTATCTACCTGGCCGTTCCAGGTCTTGCGGTCGAGCGCGCCCTTGGCCGCGAGGGTCAACGTGAGGGCCTTGCCGCGCGCGTCGAGCGCGAGGTGATGCGCTTTCTCTTCACCGTCGAGGCTGGCATCGAGGTCGTCGAACTCGAAGCCCGCCAGCGTCACGCCCTGCGCCTGGAAATCCACGCGGCCGCTGGGCGAGCCCTTCTGACGGCCATTGATGCGCAGTGTCGCGGTCTCGAACGAGTCGGCGCCGCGATGCAAGCCGGTGGCGTCGGCTCGGGCCTGCACTTCCACTTCGGGCCACCGTCCCAGCGACGTGAGATGTACGTTGAGCGCGCCGCGCAGATCCTTGCGCCATTCCTCGAGCGCGCCCACCTTGAGCGTGGCTTCCACGCGCGGCCGTGCGCCGGGAGTCGCGGTGGCATCGACCACCGCCGTCCCGGATTGCAGGTGCACGGTGCCGCGGGGACGGAGGTCTTTGCCCACGGTGAGATCCGCATTGCCGGAGATCGCGCGGTTCCGCAGCCGACCCGAAAGCTTCGGCAACCTCAGCTGGGCCTGCGGCGCGGCCTCGGGCCACTGACCGTTGGAATCCAGTTCGAAGTCCAGTGCGCCCGGCCAGGTCTCGAAGAACAGCGACGGATCGAAGGCCTTGCCCCGGGCCTGCAACTGCCATTTCACCGGCTCGCCGAGATCGACGTGGCCCTGCACCGAGAGTTGTCCCGGCGTCTGGGTGAGCTCCAGTTCTTCGATACGCAACGCATCGCGATCGCCGTCGAACCGGAAACTCAGCGTCGAATTGCGATTGGCGCGTGACAGTCGCGCCGTGCCATTGGCCGCGAATTTTTCCGGCACGGCGGTGAGGGCAGCCTTCCCCGCGACCCTGAACTGCGCTCCCGCCCAGGCCTCGGGCAACTGGATCTCGTCCCACTCGATGCTGGCGGAAGCACTGCGTGGTTCGGCGAGTTTCACGCGCGCATGGCCCGCAAGGGCCCCGGGCTGGGAGTTCAGGCGCAGGCGTAGCGTCGACACCTCCACTTCGTCTTCGCGATGCGTCGCCGCCAGGCGCTCGATGATCACGCGCTCGTCGTCGAGCGACAACACGCCCTCGAGGTCGACGTCCTGCGCGCCGCCATGGGCTTCGAGCTCCAGAGCCACGGTCTCGAAGGATTCGGTTTCCAGCAGCGGATCGGGCCTGAAGCGCGGCACGGACAGCTGCGCGCGCCACGACGCCAGCGCGTCGCCCTCGAATCGGGTCTGCAGGTTGCCCGTGGCATTCAAGGTCACGGGCGCGTCGAGATGAGCGGTGAGTTTCAGATCCTCGCGTCCTCCACTGGCTTCGATCGAGCCCTGCCACTCGTGTTCGCCGGCGCGCCAGCGAAACTTGCCGTGCAATTGTTCGAGTCTTGGCGCGCGTTCCACGATGCGGGTGGTGAGCTCGAGATGGCCATCGTCGGTATCCACCACCAGCCCGGTGGCTTCGATGCGCGCGCCAATCCAGCTGCCGGAAACCTGCGCGCTGCGAATGAGGACCGGCGCCGCGTCCGCCTGCCGGAATTCGCCGCGCACCAGGCGGATGTTGTCGAGGGCCAGGTCGATGGGAGCCTGCCAGGGATTGCGGGCCGAGGGCGCTGCCGGTTCCGTCCCGGGCTTGCCGGCAAACAACGCGAGGCGCACGCCGTCGAGATCGGCGCGCCGCACCGAGATCCGGCGTGCCAGCAGCGCGAAGGGCGACAGCTCGACTTCCGCGCGTTCGACCACGAGATCCAGCCCGAGGACCTCGTCACGATAGTGAAAGTCCCGTACCTCGAGTGTGCCGGCGATGGCGCCGTTCACCTCGGCCACCGTCATCCCCGGTGGCAGCCAGCCGCGCGCCATCGACAGTACCGCGCGCGAGCCGCTGTCGGAGTTCAGCAGCCACGCGGCCAGCAGCAGCACCAGCACGACCAGTGCCAGCAGGCTGAGGACGGTGACGCGCAGGACTTTCAAAAGTCGGGTCCGATGTTGAAGTGGATCTGCCAGGAATTCGAATCGATGGACTTGATCGGGTAGGCGAGGTCGAGGCGCAACACACCCACCGGGGACTTCCAGCGTACGCCTGTACCCACGCCCACGTGCAGGGTGAAGTCATCGCCGAGCCAGGCATCGCCTGCATCCACGAACAGCGCCCCGCCCAGGCCCTTGCGCCAGTACCGCTCCATCTCGATGCTGGCCTCGAACAGGTTGTCGCCGCCGATGACGTCACCGACGTCGTTGCGGCTGCCGATTTCCTCGTAGCCGAAGCCACGGATGGAGCGGTCGCCACCCGCGAAGAAGCGCAGCTCCGGGGGCAACTGGTCGAAGTCGTCGACATTCATCTTGCCGACCTCGCCGCGCACGATGAGCCGCGTGTTCTCGCCGAAGGCATGCAGCCATTTCGTGTCGAGATTCAGGGACGCGAACCGCGTGTCGGTCAGCGACTCGATCGGGGTCAGGCGCGCGCTCAGCGTATAGCCGAAGCCACGGCGCGCGAAAGCCGGCTGGTCGGACTTCGAACTCGTCAAGGCCGCTTCGAGAAAGGTAAGGGAGGAATAACCCGTTTCGCTGCCGATCTCGAAATCGCCAGCCAGGAACTGCAGGCCGTACGTGAAGGTGTAGCCCTTCCATTTGCGGGAGACATTGGTGATCAGCTTCTGGGTCTGGGACACGCTCGATTCGGTGGTCTCGTCCTTGTACGTACCCGCGATGCCGAGCACGCGCTGCGTCTTGCCCGACAGCGGAATGCGATAGCTGAGCTCGATCGACTGCAGGCGCTGCGCGATGTCGAGATCCGCGCGCCCCTTGTGGCCGCGATCGTTGAGCCAGCGGCGCTGCGCACCCAGCTCCACGCCGGCGCCGCGATCGGTGCTGGCGTAAAACCCCGCGCTGTAGATGTTGCGCTTGGCGGGTGTGAGCTCGACGGTCACGGGTACCGCGAGGTCCTTGGCCTGTTCGATGTGAGGCTGAACGGTCACGGTGGCGAAATAGTCCGCGCCCACGATCCGGCGTTGCAGGTCGAGCACCTGCGCGCTGGAATATTCATCGCCTTCGTCCCAGGGCAGGTAGCGCTGCAGGAATCCGGACGGGAACTGGCCTCCCGAGAAAGTCGTCGGGCCGAAGTGGTATCGCGGTCCGCCTTCCCAGTGAAGCTGGATTCGCGCGCTGTGATCCGCGGTCTTCACTTCCACGCGGCGCGTGACCAGCTTTGCGCCGAGGAACCCGTGATCCGAGAGCGCCGTCTCGATGGCGGTCTTGCTGGTTTCGTATTGCGCGTGGTCGAAGCGCTCGCCGAGTTTTGGCTTGAAATGTTCGACGGCCTCGGCCACGGCGCGGGCCTCGGCCGCCTCGCCGGACACGGTGATTTCGCGCGTCACCACGCGCACGGGCTCACCGGGTTTGATGTCGAAGAAGACCTGGAAGCCTCCCTCGTCGCGCGGTTCGGTGCGGCTCTCGATCTGTCCGTCGTAGTAGCCCCAGGCTTCGAGGGTATTGCGGGCTTCCTTCTCGCCCACGGCCACGAGGCGCGTGAGCTGGGCGCGGCTGACGCTGCGATCGCGATACTGCTGCAGGGTGAGCGAGGTCCGCACGGCCTCCTCGAGCGCCGTGTCCAGCCCCTGTATGGTGATCTCGAGTCGAGCTTCCGGCTGCGCCGCGCTGGCCGGTATCGCCGCCAGGGCCATCGTCAGGCAGACGAAGGCCCGGCAGGCGAAGGTGGCGCCCCTCAGAACGACGCGGTCACGAAGATGCGCGCGCCACCGTACTTCCACTTCAGCTCGCCGTCGAAGCGATCGCCGTCCACTTCCACCTTGGTACGGAACTGATTCCAGCCCGCGCCGACCGCGAAATGCTTGGTGGCCTGCCAGACCGCCGAGGCGGTGAAGTCGGTCACGCTGCCGTCATAGGGGTCGAAGCTGATCGAGAAATACTGGATGCCGCCATCCAGGTAGAACTTGTCGTTGATGCGATAAACGCCATGCAGGCCGATCACCGGCAGCGGACCGTTGGCCTCGGCCTTGGAACTGCGCGCCACGTCGATGCCATTGCCTTCGAACGCCAGTCCCATTTCGAAACTGAGATTGTGGATACCAAAGGTGCCACCGAGCTCGTACCGGTCGCCCTGCAGGAAATCGAATTCGTATGAAAGCGCGGTGACCTGCGTTTCGATGCTCGCGGTCACGTCGAAGTCGATTTCGTAGATCTCGTCATCGAACTCGATGTCGCGGTCGAGGGTGTGGGTCCGGGAGGCACTGGTGTCGAAATACATGAGCCGCAGCTTCTGGCGCGGCGTCATGCGCCAGTAGGCGTCCACCCGGAAGCGGTCGGCGTCCTGGAGACCGAGGTCCCGGCCGGCGTCGATTTCCGTACCGGTATTGGTGTCACCGTCCACGCGCAACGTGGTGTCGGTTTCCAGCAGGAAGCCGCCCAGGCTGATCGAGAACGTGTCATTCAGGGGGTTGCCGGCCTCGGCATACGATGCCGGTGCCGCCGCGATGAGCATCACCGCGGCGGTCGGCAGCCAAAAACGCCGCCGACTGGTCAGTGGATACGAGGGGTTTCTGGCCAGTGTCACCGGACACCGATTGAAGGCCGCAGCTGTCATATTTGTAAGGTTGTTTGTCATGGCATCGCAGGGAGAGAGGGTTCGATGCAGCCTTCCAGATATCGGGACGGCTGCGGCTGGGAGAATTGTTACGCCACCGCAGCATCGGCCGACATCGGACTTCGGACGTATGCAGCAAAACCCCGGTAGGACCTAGGTCCGACGCGCGATCGGGCGGGCGCGAAGCACGCTGCGCTGCCCGGCCTTCCGGGCCCGGGACCCCGGGATTTTCCGGTACCCGACCATCCAGGAGCCTTCGCATGAAACGCCATTGCTCGCCCGCGCATGTACTTGCTTTTGCCTGCCTGCTACTCGCCGGAGTGGCCATGTCGGCGGACAAGCCGCCGCAGGAGTGGGATGGCCTCCAGCGCGTCAAGCTCAAGGGCATGGACTCGGCCTACGTGCGTCCCGGCGCGGATTTCTCGATCTATTCCAAGATCATCATCGATCCCATCCAGGTGGCGTTCTCCAAGAACTGGGACAAGCGGGAAACCATCTCCGACCGCAAGCTCACGACCGAGCAGCTCGATGAGATCAAGCAGAAGATGAGCGCACTCGCCGAAGAGACCTTCGCCAAGGAGTTCAGCAAGGACGGCGGTCCGCAGGTGGTGACGGCTCCGGGGCCGGACGTGCTGCGATTCTCCTCGGCCATCGTCGACCTGTGGCCGCGCGCCGTGGACTCGCAGGAACCCGGCCGCAATTACACCTTCACCACCAGCGCCGGCAGCGCGGTGCTGTACGCCGAGTTGCGGGACTCGGAGACTGGCCAGCTCATCGGTCGCGTGGTCGACGGTCGTGAGGCACGCAATTCCGGCACCATGCGCTGGACCAATTCCGTGGAAAACACCGCCGAGGCGCGCGGCATGGTGTCGGACTGGGCCCGCATCCTGCGCAAGCGCTACGAAGCGGTGCGCGAAGCGGCAGCGGCCGGTGCCGCGAAATAATGCGAACGTGGCTAGGTAGATAGACTTAGCGCCTCCTCATGGTGCGATGCCGTATTGGACGAAAGGCTTATTACGGAATACCACCGTCGGGACGATGCTCCCGCCGTCATGCGAATCTCCTCGCTCTGGGTTGAACGCACCGCCTGGGTGGTGGGTATCACGCTGTTGTCGATGTACGGCGGCATGCGCCTGTGGGCCGAGGAGTCGCGCGCCAACGCGGTCGAGCAGTTCAAGCTGGCGTCGTTGCCGGCGGCCGACCAGCGCCTCTGGTCCGAGCAACGCATCGCCGCCTATGCGCTGGCCCAGAAGGCCGGGGATGCTCCCCAGGCACTGCTGCGCATCCCGAAACTCACGCTGGAAGTCCCGGTGTACGGCGACGACAGCGACATCAACCTCGACCGTGGCGCAGGCCATATTCGCGGGACCGGCGAGCTTGCGAAGTCCGGCAACACCGGCATAGCCGCGCATCGCGACGGCTTCTTCCGCAAGCTCAAGGACGTCGAGCTCGGGATGGATATCTTCCTCGAACACGGCGGCCGGACGCTGCGTTATCACATCGTGGAAATCAGCATCGTCACGCCGGAGGAGGCCGCGGTGCTCGCGCCCACCGAACACCCGAGCGTCACGCTGGTGACCTGCTACCCGTTCTACTTTGTCGGATCCGCGCCGCAACGATTCATCGTGCGCGGCGAGCTCGATGAAACACAGACCGTGAACCAAGACCTGTCCCATAAAAACCCGCAACGGAGAGAAACATGAATACTCGCGCCAAGATCATCGCGGCCGTGGTTGCCTTGACGGCAGCGGCTGGCGTTTTTGCCCAGTCCTCGTCGGTCGACAAGGCATTCACTGCCGCCGGCGACAGCTGCGTCAGCGTCAACTGGTCGGCGGAAACGCTCGACAAGTACCCGGCGATCGCCAGCGCCTGCCAGGAAGTGATGCAGAAAGACGGCAAGACCTATGTGAAGTTCGAAGGCGAAGTGAAGAAGGTCGCCAAGGGCGGCTCCGAAGTCGTCATGAAGATGAAGGGTGGCAAGCAGGATCTCGTGCTGAACCCGCCGGAAGGCCGCACGGTGTACATCGGCGGCAAGAAGACCCCGGTGAAGTCGCTGCGCCCCGGTGACACGCTGACTTTCTACATTCCCGAGGACCGCTTCATTGCCACGGTCATGGAGACCCCCACTGCACCGGTCGAAGAGATTCCGCTCTCCGCCCCGGTGGTGGAGCAGGTGGCCATGACGACCACGGACTACTCGATGCCGCATACGGCCAGCTCCTGGCCGCTGCTGGCGCTCGGTGGTCTGCTGGCGCTGGGCTTCGCGGGCGTGCTGCGCGCGCGCCGCACCCTGCAGGGCCGTTGAGGTTCACTCTATAATATATGCGCCTGAGCCGGGGTGTGGTGGGCCAGTCGATCGCCGTGAACCGGCCAGGGCATATCTGGGTGATTTTGGCCGCGGGTGTACTGACGCTCGGATTGAGCGTCAGTACACCGGCCCGCGGACCCAAGGCCGCGCGCGACGCGGACTACCAGCTGGCGGTCTCCCAGGCGCACAAGCGTTACGCCGGCAATCACACCGGCAAGGTCACGAACGACATCCCGGCGCTGGCCACGGTGTCGCCGGATCTTTATGCCGTGGCGGTGGTGCGCGTCGACGGAAGCGTCTTCGAAGCCGGTGACACCGGGACGCGATTCGCGCTCACGGGCCTCGCGGCACCGTTCGCGGCGGCGCTGGTCGGAGAACAGCGGGGCGCAGAGGCATTGAACGGCACACTGGCGGCAGCTGCCGGTCTCACGCCGCTGCCTGATGCGCGTGGCGCGTCCGATTGGGGTGCCTCGCCAACCACGGCCCTCAAACCACGGGGCGCGCTGGCCACGCTGTCCATGCTGGAACCCAAGGGCAATGTCGACGCCAAGTGGCAGGCGTTGCTCGGCAATCTCTCGAAGTTCGCCGGTGGCGCCGTATCGTCCGACGATGCAATCCATCGCTCGGCGCAAGCCGATGTCGGGAAACTGCAGGTCGCCGCGCGCGATCTCGCGGGCGACGGCGGCCTGGCCGACGACGCCAATGCCACGACGGATCTTTATCTCAGGCAAGGCTCGGTCGTGGTCACCGCACGCGAGCTGGCCATCATGGCCGCGACGCTGGCCAACGACGGCGTGAACCCGGTAACACGCGATGCGGCGGTGAAACCCGCCGTGGCGCAGAACATCGTGCAGCTCATCTCGCAAGCCGGCATTCGCGGTGGCAGGAACTCGGCGCTCAACAAGCTGCGGCTCGTCGCTACATCCGGCAGCTCGGGCGGCATCCTCGTGGTGGTGCCAGGCCGGCTCGGCATCGCGGTGTACGCGCCACCGCTGGATTCGTCGGGCATCAGCGTGCGCGGCCAGCTGGCGCTGCGCTACCTGTCGCAGGTGCTGTTCCTCGAAGGAGATCCCAGCAAGCCCTGAGCCAGCAGGCACCTGTAGGGCATCTCCTACTTTTTGCCGGGCAGGGCTCGTTCAGTGTGCGTTGGGCTTTGACGGATACACTGGCCGGGTTTTCAAACCGGGGGCGGTTGTGAAGGTCGAGCGGGATGGGCTGATTCTCAGCCCCGAGTCCACTATCAAAGCCATCGCGGGCGAACTCAACCAGCCGTTGTTCGCCATCGCCATCAATGCCGACGCCGTCGCGCGCATGCTCGGGTCGAATCCGCAGGACGTGGCCGCCATGCGGGCCGCGCTCGCGGACATCGGCAATGATGCGCTCCGGATCAGCCGCGGCATCGCGACCGTGCAGCGCCTGCTGGCCGGCGACCACGAGTCGCCCTCGGATATCGACGTGGCGCAGCTGGTCAACGACAGCCTCTCGCAGCTTCAGAACGAGATGCTCGTCCAGCGCGTGGCCTGCGAAATCGATACCGAGCCGCGCCTGCCCGGTGTACGCGGCGTGCGTCCGCAGCTCATGCAGATGCTGGTGAACCTCATGGTCAATTCACTCGACGCCATGTCAGGCCCGCTCGCGCAGGAGCGGCGCCTGCGCGTGCAGGCACGCCTCCATGACGCGCGCGCCGTGTGCATCCGCGTCGAGGACTCGGGGGTTGGCATCCGGCCCGAGGACCGGACCCGGGTATTCGATCCCTTCTTCACCACCAAGCCGCAGCGTTCCGGGCTGGGGCTCGCCATCTGCCGCAACATCGTCGACGCGCATGGCGGGAACATCAGCGTGGCCGACCGGCCGGGCCCGGGCGCTGCCTTCATGGTCGTGCTGCCGGCCAGTAGTTAGCGGTCGCCGTCCCGGCGCGGAACCCTGATCCATCAGCAAAAGGTCTTATGGCCCGCCGTCGTGCGGGTGCGGTACACCGCTGTAAAAGCGCGGTAGCCGCGGATTTCCCTGGGCCGCTGCGACGCCATTTGGAGTGGCCAGCCCATGAGCCTCCTGACCTCGATGGACAGACGTGGCGCCGATTCCGGCGTCGCGCACGCATTACAGGTAACCCCTGACAACTTCGTGCGTGCCGAGACCGACATGCAGTTCATGACGGTGGTGAAGCGCGGCGGTTTCGGTCGCCTGATCCATGAACGGGAGTTTCCACCCGCGGGACGGCAGGCCTCCGCCTGGGCGGATGGTGACGTGCTGCGTTCCCGCGGCGTGTTCGACCTGGAGCTGGGCCCGGTGGTGATCACGCTGCCGGGCGCCGACGAGCGCTTCGTGTCCATCGAGGCGCTGGACGAGGACCACTACACCGTGGCGATGTTCTACGGGCCCGGCACCTACACCTTCAGTTTCGACAACGTCAGCACGCGTTACCTGCTGCTGGTGGTGCGCATCAGCGTCAATCCCTCCGACCGCGCGGACCTCGGGCGCGTGCATGAATTGCAGGAGGGCATCACGGTGTCGCGCCAGGGTGGCGGCCGGTTCGTGATCCCCAACTGGGATCCCGTGAGCCAGGCCAAGGTGCGCGTGGCACTGCAGTTGCTGGGCAACACCGTGGCCAGCGATGAACGCACCTTCGGCGCCCGCGGCGAGGTGGACCCGGTGCGGCATCTCATCGGTACCGCCACGCAGTGGGACCGCTGCCCGCCGCGCGACATCGCCTATCTACACGCCGTGCCGCGCATGAACGACGGGCGCACGGTGCACCGGCTGGCCATCGGCCACGTGCCGGTGGACGGTTTCTGGTCGCTGAGTGTCTACGACACCAACGGGCACTTCTTCACCGAGGACCATGGCAGTCGCACGGTGAACAGCCTGAATGCGGTGCGCGGCGCGGACAACACGGTCATCGTGCAATTCGGTGGCAACGAGCAGGCCGTGCCCAACTGCCTCGCCGTCACCAAGGGGTGGTGCTACCTCGTGCGGCTGTACCAGCCGCGCGCGGAGGTGCTCGGCGGAAAATGGAAATTCCCCGAAGCCCAGGCGCTGTTCGGTACCGCGGCCTGCCGCGCATGAGCCGGCTGCGCGCCATGTTCTTCGGCGGCACGGCGTCGGCGCTGCTGGCCTGCGCCGGGGAGGTCGTGGCGGATCCGCAGCCCGCGACCAGCGGCCTGACCCAATGGGTGATGCGTGCGCAGCAGCGCCTGGGACTCGAGCCGGAACAGCAACGCGAATTGCGGGCGCTGGTCGACGACAACGCCGGGCGCCTGGACGAAATGCGCGCGCGTTATTCCTCCGACACCGCCGAGGCGCGGCGGGCGCAACGCGCGGCCATGGCGGGCATTCAGGAAGATTTCCGGCACGGGCTGGCGGGCATCCTCACGGCCGCGCAGCTCGCGGAGTGGGACGCGCTGGTCGAGGAGTTGTTAGGCCAGGTCCACCTGCGCCAGGGAATCCGGCTCGCCGAGACGCACTAGGGCCTGCCGGGCTTGTCGAGCCAGGCATACTGCAATCCCACGCCATAACTCGTGAAGTTGCTGCCGATGCGCGTGGTGGCGCCGCGGCTCCAGTTGAACTTGACCGAATAGTCCTTGCCCACCGGCATCGAGAAGGTGATGCCGGCGCGCGAGTTGGACTGGCGATCGTCTTTCTCGACGCCATTCAGCGAGGTTTGCCCGCCCTGGTAATACGTGGTGTTGAGCGCCACCCACATGCGCGGCCTGAATGTATAGCTGACATGCGCCTGGATGCTGGCCAGCGGATCCTGTTTGCGCAGCTGCCCGCCGTAGAATTCCTCGTTTTCGTCGAACCACCAGGCGCCGGCATAGGCCTCGAGCAGCCATTTGCCGATGGGATGGGTGAGTCCGATTTCGGACTTCAGGGCCCAGCGATTCGTGCCCACGTTGATCAGGCGATCCGGGTCGTACTGGCCGGTGGGGACGTTGAGGCTGAAACTCATGCCCAGCGTGGTCTTCGGCTCGCGCTGGGAGAATTCCCGCGGCGTCATCGCCGGCGCGCCGATGAGGTTCATGGCCAGCCGCAGCTTGGTGTCGCCCACGCCTTCGCGCGTCACCGATCTGCGGTTCTCACCGATGTTGCCGGAAGCGTCCACGGTGATGTACGGGACCGCCAGCGCGAAATTCGCCGAACGACCGGCGATCGAGAACGTACGGCCATAACCGAGAGCCAGCGCATTGATCTGGGCCTCGACGTCGGTGACCGGCAGGGAAGGGTCCGTGAGCACGCCGCCTTCGGAGTGACCGGCGACCGCCAGCAGGAAATTGACGCCGACGGGGCTGGGCGAATAGGCGCGCGGCTCGATTTCCTGCGCGAAACAGGGGGCTGCGGCCCAGCACACACTGAGCGCCAGCCACGCGGCGAGACGACGGGAACACGACGGCATCGTGGTACGCGAGCTTCTGTGAGCCCCCGGAAGGCGTACATAGGGCCATGGGCCCATAGTCGCTGCGCGGCGTGTGCGGACTATATCGCGCAAGGAGGAAACCATGACCAGCACCCGATTTCGCCTGAGGCTCGCGTCCTGCGCGGCCTTGTTGTTCGTGGCCGTACAGGCCAATGCCGATCCCGCCAGCAAATGGCGCATTGAATTCGATCACTACGCCAGGAGCGCCGGGGAACTGGTGCTGCGAATCCAGCCTGAAAAGGGCGGCACGCCCATCGACGTCACCACCGCGATCCCGGAAGGCAAGAGCGAAAATCAGGCCGCGGACATGCTGCGTGACTCGTTCAGGGCCGCGCTCGGCAAGGCGTACAAGGTCGAGGTGGACGACGGCGAGGATGTGATCATCAAGCGCACCGGCAAGACGCCGAAGTTCGAAGTCGTGCTGGTGAGCAACTCCATCAACGGGTTGTCCGTGGTGATCAAGAAGTCATGAAGCAGAAGGGGTCAGGCCCCATGAGGGCTGACCCCTTTTGCCGGGAAACGGGGGCTGCCCCCATCACGGAGGCCACTGGCCGTCAGTAGCTGTAGGCCACGTACACCATCCCGTAGTAGAAGTCTTCATCGCGGCCGAAGCCCTCTTCGACGGCATCACCTGGCGTCGCGAACGCGGCGACGAAGCTCAGCGTGAAGTGGTCGTTGAGTGTCCAGTCCATGTACCAGTCGAGTTCGGTGGCCAGGTCGTCCGAGCTCACGCCGGCCGACTCGATGTTGTCCAGCTTGAAATCGAAGAACATGAGCCCGGTGCTGATCGATTCGCTGGGCTTGGTGTGCACCCGCAGCTGGTGGGTGATCAGGTTCGAGTTGGACGCGAAGTACTCGCCCGCGATTTCACCCTGCCACCAGGTGCCCCAGTCGTAGAAGCCGGTCCACAGGCCGTCGAAGCCCTCGTTGGCGACGGTGTTCGGGTCGTCGCCTTCGAACACGGCGTAGCGATAGGTGACCTTGGGTTTCCAGGGACTCTCGAACTGCCAGCCCACCTGTGCATTCCACGCCGTCGAGTCGATGAGATCGTCGTTGTCTTCCATCGCGTATTCGAGCTCGAACGACAATGCCTTCGCGGACGGGAAAGGCGTGAGGAAGGCACGCAGGTCGATGACGTCCATGCCGTCGCGCGATTCGCGCAGATCGTTGGCCTCCCAGGACATATACGTGGCGCCGACCACGTTGTCCTCGCTCCAGGAGTACTCGAAGTTGGCACCGTATGTCTTGCTGTCCGAATCGTTCTCGGGGAGCTCATCGCGATCGAGGTAGAAACCCTCGAGGGTGAATCCGCCTCCGAACTTCGCCTTGCCGACCACGGCCATCTCGTAAGCCTTGCGCGCATTGGTCCAGAAGCCACCGCGCGAGCCACCCTCGGACGCGCCGTCCCAGATCAACATGCCGTGGCCCTGCTTGTATTGCATGCGGCCAACAGCGACATCGAAGATTTCGTTGCGCCAGCCGACGTGCAGGTCCTCGACATCGAATGACGACGCTTCGCCGCCGACGATGGGTGGCGGCGCGTTGTAGGTGCGTTCGCCGACACCGGTGAGCTTGCCGTAGATTTCACCGCCGCCGGCCAGCTTGTGCGCGAGGCTGAAGCCACCCTTCACGTAACCCTCCATCCAGTTGTCGGAGAGGTCCTGGGTGACTTCATCGTGCGAGTTGGCGTACAGCGAATTGCCGAAACCGAAGAATCCCCAGCCGGCGCTGAATTCCAGTTGCACATCCGTGCCTTCGGGGAAGCCGGGAAGAGTCTTCTTCTCTTCGTCTTCGGCCTGCGCGACGCCGGCCAGCGCAAGCAGCACGGCCGCGGCAATCCTGGGATAGTTGGAACGCATATCGAGGTCCTCTTATGAGCGCCGCTCGTCTTCTAACGGCGCGGGGGGTGCCACGGGCGCCTGGCGCAGAATCGCCGGCTGCGTGCGCCGCGTGACGAACAGGTACAGCGGCACGCTGAGCAGCAGTGCCACGAAGGCATTGAGCACGGTGTGTTCATCGCCGCCGATCACTGCCCAGAGGCAGTAGAACACCGCGGCCAGCGCGATCCAGCGGTAGGTCTGCCGGATTCTCGCCGGCTGCTGGTGCACCGAGAGCAGGTTGATCAGCGCGATGGCAGAGTAGATGTACGGCACGATGATGAGGATCACCGCGAGATCCACGGCGCGGTTGAACTGCTCGGCGATGGTCGGCGACATGGTGGCGAACAGCACCAGGGTCATGAGCGCCGAGACGATGATGAGTCCCTGCTGCGGCACGCCGTGTTTGTTCAGCTTGCCGAAGATCTTCGGGAACATGCCGTCGTCGGAGGCGGCCTTGGCGGACTGGCCCACCAGCAACATCCAGCCACCGAGCGAGCCGATGGATTTCAATACCGCGCAGACGGCAATGATGATGGCGGCGGCCGGCCCGATGGCGATGCGTGCCACTTCGGCAAAAGGCGCGTGCGAGTTCTGCAACTCCGCGGCCGGCATGATGCCCATGATCACCGTGGAACTCAGGATGTAGACCACGGCCGCCAGCACCAGGCCGATGATGGTGGCCAGCGGAATGTTGCGCGCCGGGTTTTCGATGACACCCGCCGACACGGCGGCGCTTTCGATGCCCATGTACGCCCAGAGCACCATCGAGGCGGCGCGCGAGATGGCGGTCCAGTCCGATTCACCGCTCACGTTCCAGCTGGCGTGGAAAGTGGCCGGGTTGAACCAGAACCAGCCGACCAGGGCGATGGCCACGATCGGGATCAGCGCCAGCGCCATGGTCCAGGCCTCGAGCGCGCCCACCACGCGCGGCCCGAGGATGTTGGCGAAGGTGAGGATCCAGATGATGGCCGCCGTGGCGAAGGTGCTGCCGGGTGGCGCATCGATGTGCGGCATGAGCTCGGCGAGATAGCCGGTGGCGGCCACGGCGATCGCGATGTTGCCCACCCAGTTGCCGAACCAGTAGATGTAGTTGGTCTGGAATCCCGCGAACGGCCCGAGGAAGTCGCGAGCGTAGGCATACGGTCCGCCTTGCTGCGGATTGATCTGCCCGAGTTTCGCGAATGCCAGGCCGAGCGCGGCGGCGCCGGCCGTGGCGATGAGCCAGCCGTAGATCGAGATGCTGCCCACGTGTGCGAGGTTGACCGGCAGCAGGAAGATTCCCGTGCCGATCATGTTTCCGGCCACGAGCATCGTGGCCTGCGCAAGCGACATCTTGCGCCCGGGTGAGCTCACGCCTTGTCCCAGCCTCGCTTCAGGCACTGGATGAAGTGAGTGCCATCGCGGTTCTCGACGCCATGTGTGTCATGGCCGAATCCCGGGAAGCGCTTGTCCCAGTTCTGCAGCGCGCGCAGGTAGCCGATGTACGGGCCGTCATCCGGGCCCGTATTCTCGCCGGGCATCAGCATCGGAATGCCGGGTGGATAGGGCACCACGCTGGTGGCCAGCACGCGGTCGGCGAGTTCCTCCAGCGGCACGTGCTCGATCTCGTCGCGCACGAGATATTGGAACGCGGCATTGGGCGAGAGCTCGGGCTTCGGCAGCGTGGAGAAGGCTTCGGCCATGCATTGGGTCTGCTTCGAGGTCTTGAGCTGCTCGAACATCTGGCTGGCGAGATCGCGCAGGCCCATGCCGCCATAGGTGGCACCGTGGTCCTTGACCAGGCCCGGCAGCACCTGCTCGAGCGGCGCGTTGTTGTCGTAGTCCTTCTTGAACTCCAGCAGAGCGTTGAGCAGCGTGCCCCACTTGCCCTTGGTGATGCCGATGGAGAACAGCACCAGCACGGTGAAGTCGGTGGTCTTCTCCACTTCGACGCCCTTGTAGTGCAGGTAGCCCGTGACCAGCGTCGCCGGGATACCCCATTTCTCCAGGCCACCCTTGTCGGCGATGCCGGGTGTGACGATGGACACCTTGATGGGATCCAGCATGCAGTAGCCGTCTTCGAGGCTGTCGAAGCCATGCCATTTGTCTTTCGGATGCAGCACCCAGCAATCCGGATCGGTGGCGAGCTGGTCGGGCGAGGCGTCTTCGAAGCGCACCTTCTTGCCGCCTTTGCCCTTCACGAACTCCGCATTCCAGGTCTTGAAGAACCATTGCTTCTTCGCGGCGAACTGGCGATTGGCGCGACCCATGGTCTGGCGGAACGCTACGGCCTCGCTGATGGACTCGCTGGTGAGGGCGGGCCCGCCGGGCCCGTCCATCATGGCCGCCGTGATGTCGTTGGAGACGATGATGGAGTACAGCGGCGAGGTCGAGGCGTGCAGCATGTACGACTCGTTGAAACGCGAGTGCGGGATGGGGCTGCGGCCATCCCGGATGTGCAGCAGCGAGGCCTGCGACAGCGCCGCCAGCAGCTTGTGCGTGGAGTGCGTGGCGAAGATCGTCGGGCCCTTGTGATCCGCCGGATCACCATGCATGGCATGGCGTCCCTTGTAGAGGGGATTGAAGCGGGCGTAGGCGTACCAGGCTTCGTCGAAGTGGATGCGGTCGACGCTGGGGTCGAGCAATTCCTGCACGCGGCGCGCGTCATACGTCAGGCCGTCGTAGGTGGAATTGGTGATGATGGAATGCACGGCGCGCGTGCTGATGCCGCGCCCGACCAGCGGGTTGCTCTTGATGCCATCCGCGATGGCCTTCTTCGAGAGCCGCTCCGGCGGAATCGGCCCGATGATGCCGTAACGATTGCGCAGCGGGACCAGGTATTGCGGAATGGCGCCCGTCATCACCAGGCTGTGCTCGATGGACTTGTGGCAGTTGCGATCGCAGAGCGCGATCTGGTCGCGTGCCACCGCTGCCATGAAGATCACGCGGTTCGACATCGACGTGCCGTTGGTCACCGAGTAGCTGCGGTGCGCGCCGAACACGCGCGCGCAATAACGCTCGTGCTCGCCCATCGGACCCGAATGATCCAGCAGCGATCCCAGGCTGCCCACGCTGATGGAAAGATCCGAGCGCAGCATGTTCTCGCCGAAGTAGTCGAAGAAAATGCGACCCACCGGGGACTTGAGGAAGGCGATGCCTCCCTGGTGGCCGGGGGTGTGCCAGGAGTATTCATAGTCCAGCGTGAATTTCATGAGCGCGCTGGCCAGCGGCGGCATCATGACTTCGAGGTAGCGGCGGATGGCCGCATTCACGCGGCCACCGACGAAGGCGGCCGTGTCTTCCAGCGTCCAGATGAACTCGTCCACCAGACCCATGACTTCGACCGGAATGGTCGAGGCCTCGCCGCGCTCGGCCAGCAGGAAGATGGGAATCTTGTCATTGCGCGAACGCACGTACTCGATCAGCGAGCGCGCGTTCTTGTGACTTTTGTCGTCACCCAGTGACCAGTCGATGAGCAGGGCATGGATGGCCGAGTCCGAGGTGATGACCGAGCGGCCGTCCTCGCACGACAGGGCCTCGACCACCTCGATCTGCCGGCCCTGAAGCTCGGTGACCAGGGCGCGCGCCGCACGTCCTTCGGCGGTTGCGCTCCCCAGTTCGTCGTCGACGATGAGGGCTCGCAGGGAAATGCGCTTGACGCTCCGGTTGATCATGATCGACTCCGTTCGTTATTGAGGCGGTGTGGCCCAGGTGAAGAACGTGCGAGCGCCTTCGTCCAGGCTGCCGAAGTACTTCGCGTACAGCGCCGGGAATTCGGGCGACGAGAGGACGGCCGTGAGCGCCGTGTCCACCGCCAGCAGGAAGTCTTCGTCGCCGCGTGGCACCGCCAGGGACAGCGGCTGATGGGTGAGCTGCCGATTCAGGACCACGAGCTTGCCGCGCGTGGTGTCGTCGAGCTGGGCCAGCACCACGTCACGCTCGGCAAGGAAGACGTCGATCTTGCGCTCGAGCAGGAACTTGATGCCGCTGGCGTAGTCGGGCACGGACACCGTGGCGGTGTTGAGCTTGAGGCTCGCGACCTTCTTCGCCAACGCGTCCTTCGACACGGTGCCTTCCACGGTGGCGAAGCGCGTCTTCTCCAGCAGCGTCAGGGCCGGCGATCCGCGCCACACATTCTTCTGCGAAGGCGTGGCTTCCAGGATGTTGCGCAGCTGCTCCGAGGCATCGCTGCGAACCACCGCCCGGACACCACCCGCGAAGGTCGGGATCGAGAAGGACACCGACTTGCGGCGCTCCAGCGTGGCGCTGAGCGGGGTGCAGAGGATGTCCACCTCGCCACTCGCCACCGCGGCCAGCGCGTTGTCCGGCGTCAGCGATTTCCATTCGGCCGTGGCCTTGAGTCGGTCCGCGATGCCCGCGCACAGCGCCGCGCCGTATCCCTCGGCGCCGCTGCCGCCGGCCGAGGTGAATGGCTTCGCGCCCGGCAGGAAGCCGAGCTTGATCTGGCCGGAGTCGCGCACCCGATCGGAAGTGGCGCCGCCCAGGGCCGTGGCGGAAACGCCGGCCAGCAGCACGGCAATGCAGAGAGAGCTCAGACGATTGTTGTTTGACATGTGTTTTCTCCTGCCTTCAGGCCCGGGCCGCGCCGGTGGAGGTGAAGCGGTTCGAGATGAAGCCCCAGATGATGAGCGTGAGGCCGTAGACCAGCATGCCGCCCATGACGGCGCTGCCACCCGATGCGTACAGGGCGTACACGCAATAGATCATCGCGATCGTGCCGATGACCATGTTGCGCGTGTAGACGTTGGAGGCGACGTTGGCGGCTTTCATCATCACCGGCAGCGCCGAGAGCGCGAGGATGTACGGAATCACGTTGGTGACCACCGCGAGATTCACCAGCGCGCCGAACTGTTCGGACAGCGTCGGCGAGATGGTCATGAGCGCGAGGCCGGTCTGCACCACGCCGAGGATGATCATGCCGACGATGGGCGCGCCCATGCTGTTCACCTTGGAGAAGGGCTTGGGGAACATGTCGCCGTCGGCCGCGGATTTCGCGGTCGAGGACAACGTGAACTGCCAGCCCAGCAGTGAACCGATGCAGGCCGCGACCGCGAGGGCCATGATGATTGAGCCCACGGTGGGGCTGAACATCTTGGCGAACGCCAGGCCGAAGGGTCCGGTGGACTCCGCCAGCTCGGCATTCGGAACGATGCCCTGGATCACGGTGGTAGATAGTACGTAGACGAACGCGGCACCCAGCGTGCCGAACAGGCAGGCCAGGGGTACGTCGCGCTTGGGATTCTCCACGGCGTCGGAGTTCTGCGCCGCCGATTCCATGCCGAGGAAGGCCCACAGCGTGAGCGCGATGCTCGATCCCATGCCTTCACCCAGCGACATGCCCTGCGGGTTCCAGGCCTGCGAGAAGGTATCCGAGCTGAACCAGAACCATCCGATGATCGACAGCGAGCCCACCGGGATGATGACGCCCCAGACCGTGATCGAGCCGATCTTGCCGGTGATGGACGGGCCGCCGAAGTTCGCGACCGTGGTCAGCCACAGCAGCGCGATCACGCTCATGCAGGTGGCGATGGGCGTCGCGGAGAGGTTCGGGAAGAACGTGGCGAGGTAGCCGACCGCGGAGATCGCGATGGCGACGTTGCCGATGGCCAGCGAGACGAAGTACAGGAAGAAGGCCTGGAAGTAGCCGTCCTTGCCGTAGCCGTCCTCGGCATAGGCCGCGAGGCCGCCGGTGCGCTGGTTGAAGATGCCCGCCTGCGCAAAGCCGTAGGCGAGGGCCATGGAGCCCAGCGCGGTCACGATCCAGGAGAGCAGCGAGATCGCGCCCACCTTGGCCATGTTGGTAGGCAGCATGATGATTCCCGAGCCCATCATGTTCACCGCGACGATGAACGTGAGCTGCACGAGATTCATTTTCTTCTTGGGTTGAGACATGTGTGACTCCTATTCCCGCACTACGTAGGTGTGGAATTTGATTCGGCCATCGACAATTTCCTGGTAGACGCCCTGGACTTCGTAGCTGAAGCCCGGGAACCGGTTGAACGAATCTTCGAACACGTTGAAGTAATCGAGCATGGACTGGCAGCGGTCGCTCCAGCGCTCCCCTGGCACGATCACGCCAATTCCCGGTGGATAGATGAGTGCGAGCGTGGCCGCAATACGACCTTTGACCCGGGTCATGGGCACGTACTCCACTTCGTTGGCCACGAGCTTCTCGTAGGCGTCCTTGGACGACATGGCCCACTCGGGGAAGCTTTCAGCGCGGAAGCAGCCTCTCTGCAAGGCCTTGATGTTGGCCTCGCGGTAGAAGGCGTGCATCTCGTTGCAGACCTTGCGGATGGAATAACCGGCGTAGCGCGCCGTGTTCTGCGCGTAGATGGTGGGCAGCACGTCACCGAGCGGCGCGTCGCGATCCCACAGGGTCTTGAACTTGACCAGCTTGGCGAGCAGCGCGTTCATCTTGCTCTCGTCCTCGGCCGGCGTCATGAGGAACAGGATGCTGTTGAGGTCGCACTTCTCGGGGACGATGCGCTGCTCGCGCAGGTAGTTGGCGAGCACGGTGGCCGGGACACCGAAGTCGAGGTATTCGCCGGTCTTGCGGTCGATGCCCGGCGTCAACAGCATGAGCTTGTTGGGGTCGACCATCGCATAACCTTCGGAATAGCCCGAGTAGCCGTGCCACGGGTTCTTCGGGTCGAAGGCCCAGCATTGCTGTTCGCGCTTGATCACATCGGTGGGCAGGCTTTCCCACGGGATGTTGGTGGCGTCCTTGGTGTGCTTCGAGCCTTTGATGGTGACCACGTCGGGCACGAAGGGATCGAAGAACCACTTCTCCTGTGCGTCGCGGCCGAGCTTGGCGTAGCGCTGCCCGAACTCGCGCAGCTTCTTGCGGGTCTCGATGCCGAGCTCGATGCAGCGGTCCCACATCATCTCGCCGGCCTTGCCCTCGTGGATCTTGGCGTTCACGTCCAGCGAGGCGAACAGCGGGTAGTAAGGCGAGGTCGAGGCGTTGAGCAGGAAGGCTTCGTTGAAGCGCTTGTGCTCGATGAAGCGCTTCTGGCCCTTGATGTGCTCGTCGCGCTTGTGGATCTGCGAGGCCTGGGAGAACCCCGCGCCCTGCTTGTGGACGGATTGCGTCGAGAAGAGGCCCGGCATGTCGGGTGTGAGGTTCTCGAGGCGCATGGGGCTGTGGCCTTCGAACAGGGGATGGAAGGCGTTGTAGCCAATCCAGGCTTCGTCCCAGAGCACGTACTCGCAGAGGTGGCCTATCTTTTCCATGACCTTGCGCACGTTGTAGACCGTGCCGTCATAGGTGCAGAGCTGGATGCAGGCCATGCGGAAGGGGCGCTCGGCATCGGCGCGCTTCTTGTCCTTGATGAGCGGATGGTTGCGGATGCGATCGCGCAGGGTCTTTTCGTCCCAGGCGTCCCAGTCGACGGCGCCGATCATTCCGAAGGAGTTGCGCGCCGTCGGCAGGAAGATCGGTATCGCGCCCGCCTGCACCAGCGCGCCCTGGTGCAGCGACTTGTGGTTGTTGCGGTCGAACAGCACCAGGTCGTCCCGGTGCAGCGTCGCGCCGGTGACGATCTTGTTGGATGTCGTGGTGCCGTTGAGCACGAAGTAGGTGCGGTCGGCGCCGAAGACTTTCGCGGCGTATTTCTGTGCCTCGACGGCCGCACCCACGTGGATCAGCAGGTCGCCCAGCTCGACGTCCGCATTGCAGAGATCGTTGCGGAACACCTGCTCGCCGAAGTGGCGATAGAACAACTGGCCGGCGGGTGACTTGCGGTAGAACTGGCCGCCCTGGTGTCCGGGGCAGGCGAAGGAGACATTGGCCGCGGCGTCGTAGGCGACCAGGCCACCGAAGAACGGTGGCAGCAGGCTGCGACCGTAGTCCACGACGCTGGCGACGATCTGCTTGGCGTAGAAGGCGGGCGTCTGCTGGCCTAGATAGATGAATCCGTCGACCTCGCCGATCGTGCCTGACACCAGCACGTCGGCAATGCGGCGCGAGTCGGCCATGGCCCAGATGGGCGTGCGAAATCCGATCCTGCGCACCGCGAGGCCGAATTCGCGCGCCTTGTCGCGCTGCTCGCCATCCACATCGAAAATGTACGCGCCGACGTCCGCGTCTTCCGAAGGATCGCGGGCGTAGTTGCTGGTGGTCTGGACTTCGTAGCCTTCCTTCGCCAGCAACTCGAGCAACGGCTGGACCTCGGTGTTGTGCGCGTCGACCAACGCGACGATCTTGAGCATCCGGTTGAACGGGATCGGGATCTTTGGAACGCTGGCAACAAAGTGATGCATACGCGGTTCCTACTTGAGGCAATACACGTAGTACGTGCCGTCCTTTTCCTCGGTGCCTTCCACTTCCTTCGCAAAGCCCGGGAACTTGTGGCCCCATTCCTCGAGCGTGTGCAGGTACTTGATCCACGGGCCATCCGCGGCCCCGATGTTCTCGCCCGGCATCACGATGGGAATGCCGGGTGGATAGGGGATGACACCCACGCCGACGGTGCGATTCGCGAGCTTGGCCAGCGGCACCTTCTCGGCGTCGCCCGCCATGAGTTTCTGGAAGGCCTTGCGCGGCACCATCTCGGGCTTGGGCAGCGTGGCGTAGGCCTGCGCCTGCCAGTGGCCCTGCTGGCTGGTGCGCAGGTGTTTCCACATCTCGTCGCCGAGATCCTTGAGCCCCATGCCGGCGTAACGCGCGCCACCCGCGGCGACGATGTTGGGCAGCACCTCGGACAGTGGCGCGTTGCGGTCGTAGTCCGCCTTGAAGTCGAGCAGGGTATTGAGCAGCGTGCCCCACTTGCCCTTGGTGATGCCCACCGAAAACAGGAACAACACCATGTGATCCGTGGTGCGCGAGGGCACGATGCCGTGGCGCCCGATATAGGCCGTGACGATGTCGGCCGGGATGCCGTGCTCGGCGAGCTTGCCGTCGTCCTGCATGCCGGGGCACTCGATGCCGAACTTGATCGGATCGAGCATGCACCAGCCGTCGGGGATGCCGTCGAAGCCGTGCCATTTCTCGCCCGGGTGCAGGATCCAGCATTCCGGGTCGGTAGATAGCTGGTCGGCAGAGGCCTCGTGGAACGGGATCTTCTTGCCGGTCTTCGCGTCCTTGATCTCACGCGCATTCCACGGCTCGAAGAACCAGTCCTTCTTCGCCTTGAATTCCTGAAACACGCGGGCGGTGGCGAGGCGGCAGGCCACGGCCTCGTCGATGGTCTCCTGCGTGAGCGCGTGGCCACCGGGTCCGTCCATCATTGCCGCGGCGACGTCATTGGACGCGATCAGCAGGTAGAGCGGAGAAGTGGACGCCTGCGTGCAGTAGGCCTCGTTGAACCGGCCATGGTCGATGGCGCCCTTGCCGTCGCGGATGTGGATCCACGACGTCTGCGACAGCGCCGCGAGCAGCTTGTGCGTGGAATGGGTCGCGAAGACCGTGGGCGCGTCCTTGGCGTGCGACGAGGGTTCATCGCGCATCGCGAAACGATTCTTGTACAACGGGTTGAAGCGCGCGTAGCCGTACCAGGCCTCGTCGAGGTGCACGCGATCCGAGCTCTTGCCCAGGCGCGCCTCGACCTGCGACGAGTCGTAACACATGCCGTCATAGGTGCAGTTGGTGAGCACCGCGTAAACGGGCTTCTTGCTCGTGGCGTGCTTCGCCAGCGGGTTCGCCGCGATGGAGGCATTGATGGCGGCGGGTTCGAGTGAAGCGGGCGACGCCGGGCCGATGATGCCGTAGCGATTGCGGGTCGGCGTGATGAACACCGGGATGCCGCCCGTGAGCGCCAGGCCCTGCTCGATGGATTTGTGGCAGTTGCGGTCGCAGAGCGCGATCTCTCCATCACCCACGCAGGCCGTCATGATGGTGCGGTTCGAGGCCGAGGTGCCGTTGAGCACGGTGTAGCTGCGATGCGCGCCGAACACGCGCGCGGCGTAGCGTTCGCTTTCACCAACCGGGCCGCTGTGTCCCAGCAGCGAGCCGAGCGCGCCGCGCTCGATGCCCATGTCGGTGCGGAACAGGTTCTCGCCGTAGAAATCGAAGAACAGCCGGCCCACGGGAGACTTGAGGAAGGCCACGCCGCCCTGGTGACCGGGCGCGGCCCAGGAGTACTCGCGCTCGCGGTTGTAGTTGGCCAGCGCGGCCGCGTAGGGCGGCAACAGCTGTTCGAGATAACGATCGATGGCGGCCTCGACGCGACCGGCGATGAAGTTCGCGGTGTCTTCGAGGATCCAGATGAATTCGTCCGAGAGATGCGCCACCTCGACGCTCACGGTGCCCGCCATCTTGCGGCCCGCCATGAGGAAGATGGGTACCTTGGCGTTGCGCCGGCGCACACCGCGCATGAGCTCGGTGGCCTGCGCATGTACCGAGCTGTCGTTCGGCCCCTGGGTCCAGTTGATGAGGATGCAGTCGATGCTGGCATCCGACGTGGCGGTGGCGATGCCGTCCTCGCAGGAATGCGCCTCGATGACTTCGATGCCACGGCCGCGAAGTTCATTGGCCAGCGCGCGCACGCCGCGCATCGCGGCGCCGGAAGTCGCGGACAATCCGCTGTCGACGATCAAGGCCTGGCGCACGGGGCGCTTTGCGGCGGTTTGCATGCCTGACTCCTTCAGGGCTGGGGGGTGCCGGCTCGGGAACTCTGCTCGGCGATGAAGCGCAACAACTCGCCTTCGAGGCGCAGGCGCAGCGCGCTGTATTCGGTGCGCAGGTTTTCCTCGGCATTGGGCCGTTCCAGCCGTTCGAGTACTTGGCTGCAGGCCCAGTACTCCTCGCACAACTCGCGGAAGGAATCCTGTTTCTCGCAGCGCTTGAGCGCGAGCGCCTGCACGTGCGGGAATCGATCGAGCAACAGTTTCATGCAGGCCTCCGCGGTGACTCTGCCCCGGTCCTGTGTGGCGTCATTGTCCTGGGAATGCGGCATCGCTATATCCCTGCGAGGTTCGGGATCATTCATCGCGCGGGTGTCACGCGGAAGTGGCCGAAGGTAACGTACGGTGTCATACCCCTTGTTCCTCATCGCCGCTCCTATCTATCTGCACGGGCTACTCTCATCCACCCAGGGCCATGATCGCGGCCATGAGCAGTGCACCGATGGCCGACATCGCGAGGCCATTGAGAAGAACGTTGCCGCTCGAGTAACGCGCCAGCGTCGCACCCGCGATGAACAGCATTCCGAGCGCCACCAGGCGCGACCAGAGCAGCGCGCGCGCGGTGTCGTCGATGAACATGAAGGGGATGACGAGCGGAAAGGTGGACAGCACCACGAGGAAGAACACCACGATGGAGTCGCCCACGTCGCGGCCGGTGATGCCGCCGGGCGCGGCCTCGGGCGGAACCTTCAACATGCGCTGGCGCAGTTGTTCAAGGCCTTCCTCGCCGGCGCGGCTGGCCAGCGGATCGGGCAGCTCGTCGCCCAGCAGCGCGCGGCCCGTCGCGGCGTCACCGGAATGCAATTGCTGCAGCAGCGCAAAGTTGCGCCGCTTCTGGGTCTTGGTCGCGACCAGGTGCATGACGGCGTCGACCAGTCCCCAGGCGAGATTGCAGCCCAGCGCCGCGACCAGCAGCGTGCGGACTTCCTCGCGGCCGTCCGTGGCCACGCTGATCGAGCCGATGAAACTCATGGCCATGAGCAGGCCGAAGATCACCTCGGACGCGCGATAGACGGGATCGAGTGCGCTGCTGGAGGATTGTTGTTGTAGTGGCGCGGCGTGCATGGCTCAGGCTCCCGGCATGAAATAGAACATCATGGCGATGATCAGGTAGATAGTGATGAGCTGGACGCCCTTGAACCAGTTGGCCTGCCCGTCGCCGTACACCATTGCGCCGATGATCACGCCGATGAACAACGTGCCCACCTCGGCGCGGCTGAACGACAGCTCCAGCGGCATCGGGGCGATGAAATAGCTGGCGAACACCAGCACGGGGGCGATGAACAGCGCGATCTGGATCGAACTGCCCAGCGCGATGCTGATGGACAGGTCCGGCTTGTTCTTCGCGCCCATGGCGATGGCCGAGCCGCTTTCGGCGGCGCCGCCGACCACGGCGAGGAACACGATGCCGATGAACACCGACGACATGCCGAGGGCTTTGCCGGTGCCGTCGGCCGCGCCCACCAGCACTTCGCTCATCCACGCCGCGAGCAGCGAGGCGACCACGAGACTGGCCACGGCCCGCGGCAGGCTCCAGCGCGCACCTTCGTCGCCGTGGCCGTGGCCGCCGCCCTCGCCACCTTCGCTGGCGAAGCTGCCACGATGGGTCTTGAGCGAGTAGATGAGATACAGCACGTAGATCGCGAGCAGGGCGGCCGCGACCCCGACGTTGAGCAGCGCTTCCTGGCGCACGGTTTCCGTGGGCGCGAGCATGCGGCTGAAGGCACTGGGTATCGCGAGGCTCATCGCGGCCAGCAACATCATGGTGGCGTAGGTGCGTGCGGCGACGCGGTTGTAGGTCTGGTCGTGGTGCCTCAGGCCACCGAGCAGGAAGGCGAAGCCCAGTGCCAGCAGCAAGTTGGCGAGGATCGCGCCGATGATCGAGGCGCGCACCATGTCGAGCTGGCCGGCGTGCAGCGCGACCAGCGCGATGATCAGTTCCGGGGCATTGCCGAAGGTGGCATTGAGCAACCCACCCACCGAGTCGCCGGTGTAAGTGGCGAGCTGCCCGGTGGAGCGCACGATGAGCGCGGCGATCGGCACGATGGCCAGCGCCGCGCAGAAGAACACCACGGGTGGTGAGGCGTGCGCGTGTTCCACGCCCAGCGCAATCGGAATGAATACCAGCAGCCAGTTGATCGAAGGTTTCAAGTCGATGAACTCCCGTTTTCGACGGGTGGCGTTCCTTCGATCACCCAGGACTTGCCCAATGTGTAGGTGGCGGCCAGCAGCACCGGGCCGACGAACAGGCCCATGACGCCAAAGGCCAGCAGGCCACCGATGACGCCCGCGATGATGAGCAACATGGGTAGTTGGACGCCGCGGCGGATGAGGATGGGTCGCAGGACGTTGTCCAGCGCGCCAATGGGAATCGCGAGCACCAGCAACACGGTTCCCCACAGGACGTTGTCGGTCCAGTAGAGCCAGGCGATGGCCGGCAGCAGCACGGGAATCGGCCCGAGTTGGGCGATACCCAGCATGAACACCAGCGCCGCCAGCACACCGGCCGCGGGAATGCCGCAGAGCCAGAGCGCGATGCCCGCGAGCACGGATTGCACCAGCGCCGTGACCACCACGCCCAGGGCAACGCTGCGCACGGCCTGTGCCGCCAGTCGAATGACCTCGATGCCGCGCTCACCGCCGAGGCGGTTGCCGAAAGCCAGGGCGCCACGCGCCGCCGTCTCTCCCTGCGAATAGAGGATGGCGACCAATGCAATGGTCAGCAGGATGTTCACCATCACCATGCCAATGCCGCCCGTGATGGAAATTGCCCATTGCGCCGCGGCGCCGAAGTAGGGGCGCGCGGCTTCGATGAGTCCATCACGTCCGCCCGCGGCGATCGCCTGCCACTTGGCGGTGAGCTCGTTGCCGACCGCGGGAATCTTGCCCAGCCACTCCGGCGGGGGACCCAGCCCCTTGGTGAGGAATTCGCCGAGCAGCTCGGGGCCGCGGTGGGCAACGTCGAGCAAGGTGCTCACCGCGAATGCGAAGGGCAGGATCACGGCGAGCAGCGCCAGCGTCGTCATGATGACCACGGCCAGCCACGGCCGCTTTTCGGTGCGTGCGCGCACCTTCAGCAGCAGCGGCCAGGTGGCAATCACCACGGTCGCGGCCCACACCAGTCCGCCCAGGAAGGGCAGCAGCGTGAGGAAGCTCCCGGCCAGCAACAGGGCGATGAACAGGACCATCAGCACGACGCGAGTGATGTCACCGGAGGGCTTCATGACCTCATTCCTTGGCCCGCGTGTCATGGGGCGCGCGTTCATGAGTCGGAGGTGGATAGACGCCCACCAGCTTGGCGATGAGGATGGCGAGGAACAGCGTCCCCACGATGCCTTCGAGGATGGCGCCCACCTGCGCGGCTCGCGACACGGGCACGATGTCGCCGAAGCCGATGGTGGTCAGCGTCGAGAAGCTGAAGTAGAGCAGGCTGGTGAGTTCGAGTTTTCCCGGCTCGCCGCGCACCAGGAAGGTCTGCTCGGCCTGGAGTTCGATCAGCGCATAGAGGAAGCACCACAGGATGCCGATCAGCAGGTAGGCCGCGGCGGCTCCCCACAGGCGGTCGGAGTCCATGACCTCGGGGCCGAATACGTAGCGCATCAGCAATCCGATGACGACCACGTAGACGCCGGCGTACAGCATCAGCGCGTAATTGAAGAGCGCCGGGTCGCCCATGTCCGCGGAGGCGTAGCGCAGTCCCACCGCGCCGCCGATGAGGCAGAACACCGCGAGAAACGACAGCGCCGTGCGTCCCACCGCAGCCGCCGCCGACAGCACGATGAAGGCATTGAAGCCGGACAACAGATAGGTGCCACGCACGCCTTCGATGAACGGCGAGATCGTGATCAGGCACAGCAACAACAGGAACAGCCAGAAGCAGCGCTGGAAGAACAACCGGCGCAGCGCGTCGCGCGGAATCTCGTAGGATTTGCGCACCGCCATGGCTTACTGCGGCGGCGGCGGCGGAGGCGTTTCGAAACTGCCGCCGAGCGCCAGGTGGAGGTTGATGCGCTGGGAGAGTTCTTCGGCCTGGATCGCCAGCAACGCGATGCGGGCATTGGCCGTGGACAGGCGCTGCTGCTCGAGTCCGCGCTGGTCGGCGCGGCCGATGCGCAGCGAAGTCTCGGTCAGCTCGAGGGCGCGGCGTTGCTCGGCATAGGCCGCACCCAGTGCGCGTGCGCGCGTCGCCAGCGAACGTCCCGCGGAGATGGCGCTCTCGACATCGTTGAGCGCATTGAGCGCCGCGCCGGCATAGGCGGCGAGGGCTTCTTCCTGCTGCAGCGTGCGGATGCGCACGTTGGCGCGCAGCGCGCCGCCCATGAAGATCGGGGCGAGCAGTCGTGCGCCGATACCGCCAGTGGGGTTCTCGAAGTCTTCCTTGAGCTCGAGGATGTCGCTTTCGAAGGCGCCGAAGTTCAGGTTGAGCTTGAGCTGCGGCAGCATGGCCGCCTTGGCTTCGCCGATGCGGTTGAACGCGGCGGCCACGCGGCGCTCGGCGGCTATGACGTCGGGACGGCGCTCCAGCATGGACAACGGCACATCCACGGGCGGTAGCGGCGGCATGCTCACGAAGTCTTCGCGCGCGGAAATCTCCGCGGCCGGGTAGCGACCCAGGAGCAGTTCGAGCGCGCGCAGCGCCTGGTCGCGTGCGTACTCGGCCTGTGCCTGGGTGTCTTCGAGATTGAAGGCGTTGGCGCGTGCCATGGCGGAATCCACGTCGCTGCCCGCGCCCACTCGTTCACGGTCTTCGGCCAGCTTTGCGAGGTGCGAAGACGAGGAGGCCATTTCAGTCGCGAGCTTCGCCTGCTGTGACAACTGGATGGCGCTGAACCAGGCGCGGGCCACGCTGGCCGCGATCGACTGGCGCGCGAACTCGAAATCCGCCTGCGCGGACAGATTGTCTTCCGCGGCGGCATTGCGCGCGTAGCGCACGCGGCCCCAGAGATCGAGTTCCCAGGAGGCCGCCGCCACGATGCCCTGCATCGCCGAGCTCGGATCGCCACCGCCGCCCGATTCCTTGAGGCCCCCGGTGCCGGCGATGCCGACGGCGGGGAACATCGGGGCGCGCGCCTGCACGAGCAACTCGTTCGCCTGGCGCATGCGCGCGCCGGCGACGCGCAGGTCGGGGTTGGCCGCCAGCGCTTCGCGCACCAGCGCGTCGAGCGTGCTGTCGCCGAAACTTGCCAGCCAGTTGTCCTGCACGGCGCCGGAAGCGGGCACGCCTGCCTTCCACGGCTGGTCGAGCGCCACGCCCTTGAGGGCCTGCGATCGGATTTCGTCCGGTGGCGGGGGTGGTTTGGTCATGCAACCGGCGAACAAGGTTGCAGACAGCGCCATCGTGCCGAGGCGCAGGAGTGCAGTGCGCTGCATCGGGCGTGTATCCATGTCAGTGCAACTTCAGGATCAGCCAGTCGAGCTTGGCGCTGACGCGGATCAGGATCTTGCGCAGGATGTGGATGGCCACGCCGCTATCCGTGTAGACCGCGCCAATGCCGGCGGCGCCCGAGGCCATGAAGAGATCGACGTCCTTCTTGTCCTTGAGCAGTCGCACCGCCAGGCTGTTGGGCGGCACCGGCGCCACACCCGCCATGTTGTTTGCGAAGCCTATTGGCAGCTGGCCAGCAGCCGTGGCCCACATGATGGATTCCACTTTGGTCTTGATGATGCGGCCCGGGTACATCTTGAGCGCGATCTCCGCCTCCTGGCCGGGCTTGATCTTGCGCACTTCGTTCTGCTTGAAGATGGCCATGACCCACTGCTCGTCTTCGACGAAGGTCATGGCTGGCGTGATGGGCAGCGGCACGGCCATGGCGCCGGGCCGCAGCGACAGCGACACGACGGTGCCATCGGCGGGAGCGCGGTAGATGGTCTGCTCGAGGCGCCATTCGGCATTGGCCAGGTTCGCCTGCGCGTTCTCGATCTTTGCCTTTACATCGGCGACCTCGTCCTGGTCGCCCGAGGCCGTCTTCGCGCCGACCTTGGCGACGGCCGAGCGCTCGGTCGCGACGGCGGCATTGAGCTGGCCCTGCAGGTTGCGCACGTTGGCTTGCGCCTGCTCATAGTCGTACTGGCTGCCCGCGCCGGTGGCCGCGAGTTCGCGGGTCTGCCGTTCACGTTCCTGCGCCAGTCGCAGCTGCGCGGCGACCGCGTCGCGCGCGCCGCGTGCGTTCTGCACCTGTTCGGAAAATCCCTTGGTGCTCGCCCCGGCCGAGAGCAGCTGCGCCTGCAGCGATTCGATCTGCGCCTTGAAGCCCGAGATTTCGATTTCAATCGGGCGGGGATCCAGGCGGAACAGGATGTCACCCTTCTTGATGTGCTGGTTGGGCGAGATCGGCACGTCCACCACCATGCCCTGGATGCGGGCATTGACGGCGGTGACGTAGTTGACGACGCGCACGTCGGCCGACGAGGGCGCGACGATGTTGAGCAGCAGGATCAGCAGCGTGAGTCCCACGATGGGAATGGTGACCACGATGACCTGGGTGACGAAGTTCCACGGCAGCCATTTGAACTTGAAGAAAATCAGCCAGACGATGTACGAGTAGATACCAAGAAGAATGAGTTCCATGACTCAGGACTCCTTCTTCTTTTCGACGCCGGCGTCTGCCAGCGGATGCAGGGCGTCGTCCGCGCCGTGCGGCTCCGCGGTGTCGGTGCCGTAGGCCAACTTGTGGACCACCGGCTTGGTGTAAGCCCACAGCCACGCCAGCGGCCACAACATGCCGCCGAACACCAGGGACAGCAGGCACAACGTCTTGATGGCGTCGAGCTGCGGGTGCTTTTTCTTCTCGGCGATCTTCTCGGGAAGAATGTGGATGATCAGGAAGATGCCGATGGCAGCCAGCGGCGCGATGAACAGCACCACCCAGGCGGCGCCGTTGGCGACGGCGTCGAGGGTCTCACCCGAGAACAACGAGGCCTGCGCGGAGGGCGCCAGCGCGCTCGCGATGACGGTGGCCGCCGCCATCCATGGCAACCGGGATCGATGTGTCGTCGGGCGACGCGATGGCTTGTTAGGCATGTTCACTCCGCGTGCGCGGCCCTCGCGGGAGGGCCGCGCCGCCGTTGATCAATACAAAAAGGAAATACCGAGCTTGAACTGGTCGAAATCGGAACCGCTTTCGGCCTGGCTGAAATCCAGCCAGTGCTTCTCGTAACCCAGGCGCACCGAGAGCGTGTCCGTGGCATCCCAGCGCACGCCGAGACCGAGGCCGTACATGAACTCATCAGCGCTGCGGGTCTCCTGCCACGCCGTGCAGACTTCGCCGTACCACGGATCCCACCAGCAGCCGATCTGCGGTGGGCCGTCGGGAATGTTGGTGTCGATGAAGCTGTAGCCGATGACGCCACTCACGTACGGGGTGATGGGGCCATCGATGAAGTTGTAGTTGATGCCGACGCGCGGCGTGAATGCCTCGTATTCGCCGTCGATCGTGACGGCCAGGTTTGCGTTGCCGGTGCCGGGGGCGATGACCGCGTTGTAGTCGACGGTCTGCCAGTCGAGACCGAACTGCAGTTCGAGGTTGGCGTTGAATCGATAGCCGAATGAGATGGCGAAGCCGAGATCGCTGTCGGTGGACACGGTCGAGTTGCCTTCGAACTCCATGTCCTGCGAGTTCTGGTAGAGCAGGTCGCCGCCAAACTCCCAGCCGGTATCGCGGTCCGCCCAGGCGGATAGCGACCAGGTACTGCAGAGGGCTGCCAACGTGATGATGTATCGGGTTCTCATGAAACACTCCTTTTGGTGGCCTGGCCGCCAGTCCCTCCTGAATTGCCGGTGCGTTCCATGGACGCCCGCCGGCACGGCGGCGCGTTGATTCAGACGGATAGTTCGCGACGGGTGGCGGGGCGGGGAAGTGGCGATGGGTAAGTTACGGTGTCATACGCGCCGCCCGCCGCCGCATGGCAGGCTGCCGCGGGCGATGAGTCGCGAGCTTTCCTACCTGCTGCTGATCTGCGGTCTCATGGTGATCCCGGGGCTGTTGCAGCGTCTGCGCATTCCGCCGCCGCTCACCTGCTTCCTGATCGGCATGGCGCTGTTCCTGCTGTTCCCGGGCGTGCATCACCACGACGATGCCGTGCACCTGCTGGCGGCGCTCGGCATTTCGACGCTGTTCCTCTACGCCGGTCTCGAGGTGGACCTGTCCACGCTGCGCAGCGCGGTGGGCCCGCTGTCGGTCTATCTACTGATCCGGGTGGGCGCGGTGGCGGTGATGGCGTGGCTGGGCGCCCGGTACCTGGATCTGGGCTGGCAGGACGCGACGCTGCTGGCGCTGGCGCTGCTGACGTCTTCGACCGGCTTCATCATCGATTCGCTGGATCGATTCGGGCTCGTGCCCGAAGAGCGCTTCTGGGTGACCAACAACGCCATCAGCGCCGAATTGCTGGCACTGGCCATCATGTTCGTGGTGCTCAAGGCCACGGCGCCGGGGCAGCTTGCCATCGCGATGCTGGCACTCTCGCTCACGCTGCTGGCCCTGCCGCTCGCGATGCTGGCGATGGGACGGTGGATCCTTCCCTATGCCCCGGGCTCGGCGTTCGCGTTGCTCATCATGGTGGGCTTCGCGGCCGCCTTCGTCACCGACTCGCTGGGCGTGGAATACCTGCTGGGCGCCTTCCTCGCGGGACTCGTGGCGCGACTGCTCGAGGGCCGCGTGCCGACCCTGGCCTCGCCGGACAACCTGCACGCGGTGAAGCTGTTTTCGTCGTTCTTCCTGCCGTTCTATTTCTTTGCGCGGGGCGCAACCGTCCCGGCCGATGCGTTGAGCCTCGAAGCCCTGGGCATCGGCGTGGCGCTGACCGTGGTGCTGGTGCCGCTGCGAGGATTCGCCATCTGGGCCAAGCGGCGTCTCATGGGGCTGGGCGATACGCGCAGCAGCCTGCGCGTGGCGGCGGCGCTCACGCCGACGCTGATCTTCACGCTGGTCCTCGCCACCATCCTGCGGGACCGCGGCGCGATCCCGGACGAATGGTTCGGTGGCCTGCTGCTCTATGCGGGACTGAACACGATGCTGCCATCGCTCATGCTGCGCACGGCCTTCGACGTGGCGCCTTCGCCGCTGAAAGGATCGGGCTAGAGGACTTCGAGGCCGGCTTTCCGCAGGCCATCGACAATGGTCGCGCGCACCTGGTCGTCCCTGATGTAGTGCGCGATCAGGCGGCGTCCACGATGGGCGAACTGCGGCCGGGCGCGCAGCAGTTCCGCGGCGTTGGCGCGTGCGTCTTCGACGCGGTTCAACTGGCCCAGCGCGCTGCTGATCATGAGTTCGCGCCAGAAGAAGTTGGGCTCGCGGTATTCGAGTGCAAACGCGTAGGCCGCCTCGAAGTCGGCGCGTCGCATGGCATCCGCCCAGAGGCCGTGGGTCACGCAGGGCTGGCAGTAGGGATTGCGTTCCTGCGCGGAGCGCATGAGCGCCACGCCCTGGTCCCATTCGCCGACCAGCGCCAGCAGCCAGCCGATGACTTCGCGATAGGCGAGGGAGTCGCTGTTGAGGCGCAGGGCCAGGTCGAGCTCGCGGCGCGCCGCGGCGAGTTCACCTTTCACGAGCAGCGCAGCTGCCATGAGGCAGCGCGTGCGCGCGCTCGCGGGTTCGAGCAACACGCTCTGGTTCGCGCAGCCGATGGCCATCTCCACCGGCGTGAACATGTTCGACAGCTCGAAGGTGTGGTTCATCAGGTAGAGCCGTGCCAGCGAAGTCCACGCGAGTTCGATTTCGGGCGCGCGCGTGGTCAGCTCCTGCAGGCTCTCGATGGCCGGTACCAGCGCGGTCAGCTGGCGGGAGAACTGGAAATGCTGGCCGCGCGCGATGGCTCCGAAGCCATCGCTGGATATGAAGGCGCGCGCCGCATGTTCACCCGCCAGCAGGCGCGAGATCACGCCATGCTCGGCGCCGATGCGGGCAGCGATGATTCGTCCGATGTCGTTGGAGCTGCCCTGGAATTCGTCGGCCCAGCTCTGCTGGCCGGTGTGACGGTCGACCAGGCGTGCCGAGAACTGCGGGCTGCCATTCAGGTCGCGGGCGACACCGTGCAATTCGAAGCGGGCCGCGAGCGTCTGCGGCACGGCGCCGCTGGCCGATTCACCCGGACGCGCCACACGCACGATGCCATAGCGGCACAGCTCCGCGCCCAGTTCGTCGCGCAGTTGCGCGGCGGCCGCTTCGTCGCGCGGCGAATGCATGGCGAAGGGATAGATGACCACCGTCGGCCAGTCCTGCGCGGTCTCCATCGCGGGGCTGCGCGGCGGTCGCATGTCGGTGGTCTCCACGAAGACGGGGGCATAGCTGCCCTTGGGAAGTTCGATCCGGATGTGGTCCGTGTCGCCCGACAGCAGGTAGTAACGCTCGAGCGAGCGGCGCAAGCGACCGGCCTGCACGCGAACGATGGGGTCGATGACGGCGTCGAAGTCCGGGTTGCGGCCGAACACTTCGACCGCGATGGTGGCCTGCTTCAGATAGGCCGCGCGCCCCGCGAGCACTTCTTCGACCACGTAGCGCAGGAACTCGCGAGACCGTGTCGAGCCGTCGAAGTGCGGACTGCACAGCACGATTTCGAGATGCGAACGCACCGCCTGCGCGGCAGGCTCGGGTGGTGGATTGACGGACTGGCGCAACCTCGCGACCGTGCCATTGCCGGTCAGCGCGATTTCGACTTCGTTTTCCGCCGCCAGGAACAGCCGCCGCGGCTGGGACGGAGTCGAACCGTGGTTTTCAATTGCCATACCCGCTCCCTGACAACCTTTGCCCGACGACTCGCGGTACCGGCTGTTGCGAAGAAGCTTCCGCGAAGCCCCGGTGGGGCTGCGGAAGGCATCACGTGCCGTTGTTCCCGCGCCTGTGGCCTGCGCAGGATCCGCGCGGGCCTGCGATGTGCCGGGTCGTGCAAATTCGTCGAATAATCGAGAACTTGCGTGTTGGAAGTAGGCGGCCAAACCGAGTTCCGGACCATGGGACCTAGGTCCAACGTTTCTAGTTAGGCATGAGCATGTGCATTGCAGATTCGTGAACGTCGCGTGGCGGCGACGATCAGCTGAACAGCAGGCAGTACAACACGTAGAGAATCATCCCGAGATTGAGGTACGCCGTGGCCGACATCCCCGGTGCGCGGAACAAGGGATGTTTTCGATACCCGAACCAGAAGACAAGCCGCGCGACCATGAACACGATGGCGCAGGCCCAGAGCACCTGCAGCCGGCCGGGCGACAACACCGTGGACAACGCGAGTGAAGCCACGGCGAACACGAAGTTCTGCTGGAGCGTGTTGTCCGTGACGCGGCCATCGATGACCTGGGCCGCCGTTTCCGCCGCCAGCGTGGGGTCGATGGCATCGCTCAGGAAGCGGGAATTCGCGACGGAAATGATCATCACGAAAAAGGGCAACAGCGCGACCAGGTTGACCCGCAGCGCGTAGACGATGCGGTCCGCCGTGGTTTCGATGCCGGTTGGCACAGGCAGCAGGCTGCTCAGCAACCAGACGCCGAGCGCCATGCCCGTGACGCCACTGGCGGCGCCAATCGCCACGATCTTCTGCTCCCGCCTCATTTGCGGGCATTGGACCAGCGCCGCCCGCCGCATCCATGGGACCAAGGTCCGTGGGTGTGGCCTTTGACGCTAGACTTCCCGCATGCAGACCAGTCCGGATTCCATGCACGCGTTGCGGGGTGCCGCCCTGACATTCGTGGCTGATCCCTTTGAGGTGGGTGTCGCAGCGGCCCTGCGACATGAATCCGATGCGCTCGTGGTCATGGAAGCCGGAAAGATCGCCCGCTTCGGTCCCGCCAGCCAGGAGCTGGCGCGGCTGCCACCCGGCACGCCGGTGCGCCAGCTCGGCCCGGACCTGTTGATCCTGCCGGGCTTCATCGACAGCCATGTGCACTATCCGCAGACCCAGATCATCGGGGCCCATGGCAAGCAGCTCATCGACTGGCTCAATCAATACACCTTCGTGGCGGAGCAGGCCTTCGGTTCGAAGGAGCACGCGCGCGAAGTGGCGCGGGTGTTCCTGCGGGAATGCCTGCGTGCCGGCACCACGACGGCGGCGGTGTATTGCACCGTGCATCCCGAGTCGGTGGACGCCTTCTTCGAGGAATCGGCGGCGCTCAACACGAGAATGCTGGCGGGCAAGGTGCTCATGGATCGCAACGCGCCGTCGGGGCTCCTGGATACCGCGCAACAGGGCTATGACGACTCGAAGGCCTTGATCGCGCGCTGGCATGGCCGCGGGCGGCAGTTGTATTGCGTGACGCCGCGCTTCGCGGCCTCGAGTACGCACGAACAGATGCGCATGGCCGGACAGCTGTGGGCCGAGCACCCGGGTACCTGGCTGCAATCACACGTGGCCGAAACCCGCGAAGAGGTGGCCTGGATCCGCAAGCTGTATCCCGAACGCGCCGGGTATCTCGACGTGTACGACCATTTCGGTCAGCTGGGTCCACGGGCCATTTATGGTCACGGCATCTGGCTCACCGAACACGAGCTGCATCGTTGTCACGACACCGGCACGGCGATCGCGCATTGCCCGACGTCGAATCATTTTCTCGGCAGCGGGCTGTTCAACCTGCGCAATGCGCTGAAGAAGCAGCGGCCGGTGCGCGTGGCGCTGGCCACGGACCTTGGCGCGGGGACTTCGTTCTCGATATTGCAGACGCTGAATGCGGCGTACAAGACGGCGCAATTGCGCGGCGCGTCGCTGTCCGCGGCCGAAGGGTTTTACCTGGCCACGCGCGGTTCGGCGCGGGCGCTGTATCTCGACGACCGCATCGGTTCGCTCGCGGCCGGGATGGAAGCCGACGTCATCGTGCTCGATCTCAAGTCGACACCGGCCATCGAGTTCCGCATGCGTGCCTGCGAGTCGCTCGAGGAAGCGCTGTTCGTCCAGATGACGATGGCGGACGATCGGGCTATCGATTCAACCTATGTGGCCGGAGCGCTCGTGCACGAGCGGCGCTGACCGCGAGCAGCGCGAGCATCAGCACGGTCCACCACTGCAACGCGCCGCCGCCGCGGCGTTTGCCGTTGCTGGACGATGTCACGCTGACGGTTGCCACCGGAGATTCGTAACCCTGGCGGTCGGATACCGCATAGGTGAAGGTGTCGGTGCCCGTGAAGCCGGCTTCCGGCCGGTAGATGATGGTGCCGTTCGGTCCGATGTCGACAGATCCATGCGCGGGTCGCTGGACGATGCGCAGCGTGGCGGGATCAAGCGTTCCTTCCGTATCGCTATCGTTGCCGAGAACGTTGATGGTCGCGGGCTGAGTAGCCGAAGCGCTGGCGGTGTCATTGACCGCGACAGGTCGGTCGTTCGGCAATACATGCAGTTCGCTGCCGGTCAGCCTCAGTTCGGCCGAGTAGACCAGGTTCTGTCCGATGACCAGGTAGCCCGGGTTCTCGCTGTAGCCCAGCGAGTCGGGCCATCCCGAAACGCCCAGCCGTGTCGTGCCCTGCGGCGTTCCATCGGTTTGCCAGAGCACGGATTCGAGAGAGCCGTTGCGCAAGGAGTCCTTGGACATCACCACCCGACCGCGGAATTCCATGAAGCCGAACGAACTGTATTGCTGCTCCGTCTCGAGGTCGGCGACCTGGCGCGTGCCGGCGGCCGTGCCATCGGTGATCCAGGGCTCGACGTCGGTGGCTTCCGCGACATTGGCGAAGTAGAGGCTGGTACCGGTGAACAGGGGTGCTCTCCAGTATTCGGCCAGCACCTCCGGAATGCGCACTGTCCCGGCCGAGGTTCCGTCGCTCGACCAGACTTCGTAGGGCGAGAACTGGGGGAAGCCAGTGGGCTTGAACAGGATCAATCTACCGTTGAGCACGCCGATGGGGTACGCGTCGAAGTAGCGTGTATTTCCAACCGGCTCGAGGTAGGTCATGCCCGCTTCGGTTCCATCCGTCCTGAGGAGATGATTGGTTTGCCCGAGTGTGGCGACGAAGTAGAGGTGGCCGTTCATCGGAACCAGTGACTGCGGGGAGGAGTGTGCATCGCCGGGCGCAAGGTCGGCGACGCGCTGCGTTCCACTGGCCGTACCGTCCGTTGACCAGAGCTCGATGCCGCCATTGCCCGGGCCGCCATCCGCGCCAAAGTACAGGCGATTGTTCATGACGGTGAAATCGCAGGGCGTGGAGTCGCCAGCCGGATGGATGTCGGCCACTTCGCGGGTGCCTGCGACCGTGCCGTCGGTGACCCAGAGTTCGGAGCCGTGCGCGCCGCTTGCGGGGAAGTACAACTTGTTTGCGAGGATGGCGTGGTTGGCTCCGCCGCAGCGTCCCTGCACGGGCGGGGGCCCGTTCCACTGGCCGACTTGCGCCGCGAGCGTGGCGAGCTCCACCGGTGTGCTGCTTCCGGGCATGAGCTTCATGAAGCGCGAAGTCGTACCGTCGGACGCGAAGAAGAAGAGCGCGCCGTCCAGCACCATGAGATTCCTGAAAGTGGCCTGGCTGGGACTGGCGGCGATTTCCCACAGTTCGCTGGTTCCCGCGGAAGTGCCGTCCGATACCCAGAGCTCATCCCGGTTGACGCCGCTGAAGGTGACGAAAACCGCGCGCCCGTCCCACTCGGTGAGATACCAGGGGAAAGAGCCGCTGTTGTTGATTTCCGGATTGAGGTTCGAAAGCAGTCGCGTGCCCGCGGGATCACTGATCCACAGCTCGCTGCCGTGAGTGCTGTCCGTCGAATTGAAGAGCAGGGCGCCGTTGCTCACCGACATGGACAGCTGGCCGAGGTCGTTCAGCGTGCTGGTCCGCAGCGGCGTCAGCTCGGCGGTGCCGGCCGGTGTGTACTGGAACAGCGAGTAGATTGTGGTGTTGTTGGGCCCGGGTGTCGAGTAACGCAGGTACTCGGCGGTCGCATCGCCGACGAGATTCAGGAACGTGAGAGCCTGGCCTTCGAAGGTCGTCGGAAGGATGCGCGTGCCGGCGGGGGTGCCGTCGGTGCTGATGAGGGTTGACGCGCTTCCCGCGAAGGCGCGCAACTGGAGATGTCGCGCGGTCTTCGGAATCGAAGTGAAGTCCCAGTGGGTGATTCCCGGCAGGGCTGTGAGCACCGCCTGGTCGCCGGGAGTGCCGTTGGTCGACCAGAGCTGCAGGGCGTTCGCGCTGTTGTTCGGCTTCGCCGGAAATACCAGCCGATCGCCGATGCGATACAGGCCATCGAAGGAGACGGACCCCGACTGCGGAGACAGCTGGATGTTCGTGACCTGCTCGATGCCGGAAAGCGTGCCGTCGCTGCGCCAGACCTCTTCCGAGTTCGCATTGAAACGCCCGACGAAGTAACCGTGGCCGTTCAGCACGGTGATGCGGCTGATGGGTCCGCTATCCGGTATGTCCAGCAACGAGACGGCTTCCGTCGCGGTGTCGATCGAGAAAAGAGTCGCCCGGCTTGCCGAGGCGCCGGCCAGCAGCACTCGAGTGCCGACGGCGCTCAGGGACCATGGCTGCTGATAGATGCCCGAACCTCCGAATTCGGGCATCGCATGCGTGCCGGCCGCGGTTCCGTTGCTGACCCAAACGTATGTACAGGTCCCGCAGTTGTACTGCCAGGTGATGAAATAGAACTTGCCGCCCGCGGCGGCGAATTCATCCTGGAAGTGGGTCCCTGGGGTCGCCGGAAAATCGGTGAGTGGCGCGGTGCCCGCCGTCGTGCCATCCGTGATGTAGACCTGCCGGGTTCCGTCGCCGCGCATCGCGTTGAACACGAGTTTGCCGTCGAACGCGCCGAGAAACTGCGGGAAAGAGCCCACGCTGCCGGGCGCGAGATCCGCAACCTGGCGTGTCCCATCCGCACGGCCGTCGGTGACCCACAACTCGACCCCCGTCGCCTGCTGATGTGCGGCGAAGTAGGCCTTCGAGCCCACCTGGAACAGGAGTTTGTAAGGCGTATTGGTGAATACCCCGCTGCCGTCGAAGTTCTGGACGATGTAGGCGCCGTCGGGAGTGCCGTCCGATCCCACCAGGCGCCACACGCCATCGACCGTGGCGCTGTACAGCGAGAGGCTGCCCAGCGTTCCGATGAACTTCGGGCTCGAGTCGGCGGGCCACACGGTGGTGTTGATGTCGCGGATCAGGGCGGGGGTTCCGGCCTGCGCGGCGATGAGGCAAAGCGGGAGAAGAAGTGCCAGCCAGCGGCGGGCGAACCGATTGTTGTTAGTCACTGACGTCCCTTTCGCAACTTGTTAGGTAACGTACCAGCGCGGGAAACCCGGGCCCACAGCGGGAACGGGCCCGTGTGACTTCCGTTCACATTTTGTTCGGGAAACCTGGACCGGGATCACGTGGCGGGGGCGCAGTGCAACGCGCCATCGCGGGCCGCGAAAGGGATTCAGGGTTGCAATTGTCCGGTCCATTCGCCTGCATGAGGCGTCGTCGAGTCGGCCAACGCTCCCGTCCCAGGATGGTGACTTCGGCCGGTACCGTTCCTGCGGCGAAATTGGCTCTTTCCGCCTGCGCTACCATGTGCGCCGTGAAAGTTGAAAACGCGGGAACATGGGACGCTTCCGGGCGGCGTATCAGCGTCGCCCCGATGATGGATTGGACCGACCGGCACTGCCGGTTCTTCCTGCGCGGCTTCGCGCCCGACACTCTTCTATATACGGAGATGATCACCACCGGCGCCGTGCTGCGCGGCGACCGCGAGAAGCTGCTGCGCTTCGACCCCGAAGAACATCCCGTGGCCCTGCAGCTGGGCGGCAGCGATCCGGTGGCGCTCGCCGAATCCGCGCGCATCGGCGAAGCCATGGGTTACGACGAGATCAATCTCAACTGCGGCTGCCCGAGCGATCGCGTGCATTCGGGCTTCTTCGGCGCCTGTCTCATGCTGAAACCGAAACTCGTGGCCGAGGGCGTGGCGGCGATGCGCGCCGCGGTGAAGATTCCGGTCACGGTCAAGCTGCGCATCGGCGTGGTCGATGCCTCCGAATTCGGCGGTGAGGGTGTGTCGAAGCGTGAGGCCGCGCGCGCCGCCGCGGCTCGCTTCGGCGAACCCGAGCAGGCCGCGCTCGACGAGTTCGTGGATGGCATCGTGGCCGCGGGTTGCGATGCCGTCATCGTGCACGCGCGCAAGGCGGTGCTCGGCGCCTGGTCGCCGGCCGACAATCGCGAGATCCCGCCGCTGCGATACGACGTGGTGCGTGGCATCCAGGCGCGGGTTGCATCGGTGCCGGTCGTTCTCAATGGCGGGCTTCGTACCGCGGAGCATGTAGATAGTCAGCTAGCGTGGGCGGACGGCGTGATGCTGGGTCGCGAGGCCTATCACCGCCCCATGCTGCTGTCCGAGGTCTCCAAATCCCCGGCGCCTCGATTGACGCGCATGCAGATGCTGGAGCGCATGGCGGCGTATGCCCGCCGCGAGCTCGCGCGCGGCGAACGGCTGTCGTGGATCGCGCGGCACATGCTGGGCCTCTACGCCGGCATGCCGGGCGCCAAGGAATTCCGCCGCCGGCTTTCCGAGGGCGCGCGAGCGCCGGATGCTTCGGCCGACCTGCTTCTGCAGGCGGGTGAGGCCGCCGAGCGGGCTACCGTCGCGGTGGCTTGACGGTCGTCACCCGTTCCCAGTCGCCAGGAAACTGCGACCCGAGCCAGGCGCTGACCGCGAAGGCCGCGGTGGACTGACGCAGCGCCTGCGGATCCACCATCAGCAGCGTGTCATTCGCCGAATGGTGCACGTCGAAGTACTTCGTGCCATCGAGATCGGGCGAAAGCAGGGGCATGCCGAGTTTCGCCAGGCCGTCGAGATCGGCACCACCGCGCGCTTCGTTGTCGCCACGCGCCAGCTTGAGCGGGCCCAGCGCGCGGAAGATCTGCTCCACCGCCGGCAGCTGCGCCGGGTTGACGCGGCTAGTTAGGCGCCAGACCGGCCCGGCGCCGAAGTCGGCCTCGAAGCCGAGCACGTGGCGATCGACCTCGTTCTGCAGCTTCTCGACATAGGTCTTCGAGCCCGAGGTTCCGAACTCCTCGTTGGCGAACAGCACCACGCGGATGGTTCGCCGCGGTTTCACCGGCAGCTCACTGATGAGTTTGGCCGCGCCCATGATGATGGCCACGCCCGCGCCGTCATCGATGGCGCCCACGCCCGGGTCCCAGGAGTCCAGGTGCGCGCCGAGGATCACGATTTCCGCGGCGCGGTCGGTTCCGGGAATTTCACCGATGACATTGGCCGAGCGTGCGTCGGCCAGCTCACGCGAGTTGCTCTTCAGCCGCAGGCGCAGGGGCTTGCCGGTGGCGAACAGTCGCTCGAGCGCATCGGCGTCCGGGTTGGAGACGGCGAGTGCCGGGATTCGCGGTGCGTCCGGCCGGTAGACCGTCCTTCCCGTGTGGGGCAGCCGGTCATCGCTGGTGCTGATCGAGCGGATCACCACGCCGATCGCCCCGAGCGCGCCCGCTTCGGCGGGGCCCTGCGCTCGCACGCCGACCGCCTTGGCGTAGCCGGAGCCATCGCGTGTGCGTTCCATCCGATTGGCGAAATAGACGATGCGCCCTTTGACGGCGCCTTCTGGCAGTGCCGTGAGCGCCGCGATGTCCTTGACCATCACGGCTTCCGCTTCGACGCCGGCGTCCGCGGTGCCTATGCTGCCTCCGAGGGCGATCGTGGGCATGACCTGGGTCGAGGAAGAAATCACGGTGAGCTCGGAATCACCTCGAACCCAGTGCGGCACCACGACCTCCATCGTGCGCACATTCGAAAATCCGAGGCGGCGCATTTCGCGCTCCGCCCAGGCGATGGCGGCCTTGTCGCCAGCGGATCCCGCGGGCCTGGCCCCCACCTCCGTGGTCAGCGATTCCACCAGCTGCCAGCCGGTGGTATCGGCAAGCGCGCGTTCACGGAGTGTGTTCGCGGCCGACAGATCGGCTCGATTGAAGGTTGGGGTGTTATCCGCGGCGATGGCCGCGCAAGAGAGGAATGAGCTTGCGATTAGCAGGGATTGGATTGTGCGCATGTGGCCGCGAACGGATGACCTAGGGGAATTGGCTGTGATTCTAGGGCATATGCGTATAATCCCCAGCGTCTCGTGAACCGTTCTCTATGGCCAAAGACATCGAACTCGCCATCGTATTTGCCGACGTCGTCGGCTCGACGCGGCTCTATGAGGAGCTAGGGGATCAGCGCGCTCGCGAGGTGGTGCAGACCTGCATCGACATCATGCGGCAGGCCACCGAAGAGCATCACGGCACGGTCATCAAGACCATGGGCGACGAAGTAATGTCCACGTTTTCAGTGGCCAACGACGCCCTGAATGCCGCGGCGAAGATGCAGAAATCCATTACCGGGAACCCGGAGCTGACGGCCGAAGGCCATCACGTGGCCATTCGCATTGGCTGTCATTGCGGGCCGGTGGTGGTCGAAAACCGGGACGTGTTCGGGTCGACGGTCCATACCGCGAACCGCATGACCAGCCAGGCCAAGGCCGGCCAGATCATCACCACCGAGGCCATGGTGGCGCAGCTGTCGCCGGACTGGCAGTCCTCGGTGCGTCAGATCGATATCGCCACCCTCAAGGGTCAGGGCGCCGAGGTCACGCTGTTCGAAGTGCTGTGGCAGACCGAAGACATCACCAGCATGTTGCCCTCGGTGAACATGGCCGCCCATGAAGGCCGGCGCGCCATGCGCCTGCGGCTCACGTTCGATGGCGGCGAAGTCATGCTCACGGAGCAGCGCCCGAACGTGGCCATCGGCCGCGCCGACGACAACGATCTCGTGATCCGCGGCAACCTGATCTCGCGCCTGCATGCGCGCATCGAGATCAATCGCAACAAGTTCGTGCTCATCGACCAGAGCACCAACGGCACCTTCGTGCAGGCGGAGGGAGGCGAAGAACTCTTCGTGCGCCGCGACAGCGTGCAGATCAAGGGCGAAGGCCTCATCGGGCTCGGGCGCGTTCCCGAGCGCGATTCACCCCTTACGATCCGCTTCTACTGCGAAGAAGCGTAGCGGTCCGGAAAATGGGGACATCCCTATTTTTCCGCTGATGATGTTTCCTGCCAGCGAGCCTGATTCCTGCGGCGGAAAAATAGGGATGTCCCCATTTTCCTCAGCCCAGGCGGCGTTCGATTTCGTCCAGCTCGCCGGCCATCTCCGCCGGCGCACGTGAGCCGAATTCCCTGAGGTAATCGCGCATCTCGCCGGCTTCCTTGCGCCAGGCTTCGGCCTGCACGGACAGCAGCTCCTGCATGGTGGCATCGCTGACGTTCGCGCCCTCGAGGTTGAGGTCCGCGGGACGCGGCAGGTAGCCGATGGCGGAATCCTGCGCGCCCACCGTGCCGGTGCAGCGCTTGATGATCCACTCCATGACACGAAGGTTGTCGCCGTAACCCGGCCACAGGAACTTGCCGGCGGCATCGCGGCGGAACCAGTTGACGTGGAACAGCCGCGGCGGCTTCTTGAGGTTCTTGCCGACGGTCAGCCAGTGGCGCCAGTAGTCGCCGAAGTTGTAGCCGGCGAAGGGCTTCATGGCCATGGGGTCGCGACGCACGACGCCGACCGCGCCGGTGGCGGCCGCCGTGGTTTCCGAGGCCACCGAGGCACCCACCATCACGCCGTGTTGCCAGTTGCGGGCCTCGTAGACCAGCGGCGCCACTTCGCGGCGCCGGCCACCGAATACGATGGCCGAAATCGGCACGCCGTTCGGGTCCTCGCTGCGCGGCGAGTAGATAGGATTGCCCCGGGCCGCCACGGTGAAGCGCGAATTCGGATGCGCGGACACGCCGCCGCTCGCCGCGTCGAAGGGCTTGCCCTGCCAGTCGACTACCGGTGTGTTGAGCTTGCGACCTTCCCACCACGGTTCGTTGTCCGCGGTCAGCGCCACGTTGGTGAACAACGTATCCCGGTGGATCATGTCGAAGGCGTTGCGGTTGGTGGCGCGGTTCGTGCCCGGCACCACGCCGAAATACCCGGCTTCCGGATTGATGGCGTAGAGCCGCCCGTCGGGTCCCGGATGCAGCCAGGCGATGTCGTCGCCCACCGTCCAGATCTTCCAGCCAGGCATGGAGTCCGGCGGAATCAGCATCGCCAGGTTGGTCTTGCCGCAAGCCGACGGGAAGGCCGCGGCGATGTAGTGCGTTTCGCCCTGCGGATTCTCGATCCCGACGATGAGCATGTGCTCGGCCAGCCAGCCTTCATCACGTGCCTGCCAGCTCGCAATGCGCAGCGCATGGCACTTCTTGCCGAGCAACGCGTTGCCGCCGTAACCCGAACCATAGCTCTGGATCGAAAGCTCCTCGGGGAAGTGCATGATGAAGCGGCGATTGGGATCGAGCTCGCCGGTGGAGTGCAGGCCCTTGACGAATTTCCCGCCTTCGCGCGCGATGCGTTCAAGAGCACCCCGGCCCATGCGCGTCATGATGGACATGTTGACCACGACATAGGCGCTGTCGGTGATCTCCACGCCGCAGCGCGAATAGGGTGAATCGATGGGGCCCATGCAGTAGGGCACCACGTACAACGTGCGCCCCTTCATGCACCCCTTGAACAACGCGCTCATTTTCTGGCGCGCTTCGCCCGGGTCCATCCAGTTGTTGTTGGGGCCGGCGTCTTCCTTGTTCTTCGTGCAGATGAAGGTGAGGTGCTCGACTCGCGCCACGTCGGAGGGATGTGAATAGGCGATGTGGCAGCCGGGGAAGGTGGCCTGGTTGAGCTGCTTGAGCTCACCGGATTTCTCGAGGCCCTGTTTCAGGCGCGCCAGTTCGGCGGCCGACCCATCGCACCACTGGACCCTGTCCGGAAGCGTGAGCTGTCGGACCTGTTCCACCCATTGGGCGACCGCCGGGGATAGGTCCTGCAGGGAGGTGAACGATTGCGCCGCTGTGGCCATCGCGAGTCCTCAAATTGTCTGTCTGTCCTGACGAGACAACGGAGTATAGCGGCGATACGCCGGGCGACTATCAGATGAGAAGGAAGAACAACGCGCCCCGTTGCCGGGGCGCATTGGTGTCGCAGCCTGCGGAAGGGCCGCGACGGGGAACGTCAGGCGGCCTTGGCCTTGCGCTTGCGCGTGGCGGCCGGCTTGCGGGCCTTCGGGGCTGCTGCCTTCTTCTGGAGCGACGCGAAAGTCGACAGGGCGAGGGCCGTCACGTCTTCACGCACCTTGGCGGCCAGTAATGAGTTCTGCTTGACGAACTGGACGCCGTGGCGGCGGGCCACCTTGTTCAGTTCGCGCCCGGCGCCGTTGATGACGCCCAGGGAGCCTTTCAGCTTCCCGGCGCGTTTGGCGGCGGCTTCAGCCTGGCTGCGGGCGGTGTGGACGGCGGCCTGGGCGAATTCAGCGGCGCGGCTGCGCAGGTCGGCGGTGGTTTCGAACAGTTTTTCCTGAAAATTCATGGGGTCTCCGGTGCTGCGACGCAGCAAATGATGCGATGCATCATACGGAGGGCGAGCACGAAGTCAATCAGGGAATCAAGGCAGAGCTAGGCGGCCAGGGGGACTTCCGAATCCAGGAAGCCACGGACCACGGGGACCACTTTGTCTATGGAATAGAGCATGAAGAGGTGGCCGCCGCCCGGCACGATGAACAGCCGGTTGTTCGGAATGAGCAGTCCCATGATGCGGGCATTCACCGGGGGCACCAGCGGGTCTTCGGATCCCGCCATCACCAGCGTGGGCTGACGGATGCGATGCAGCCAATGGATGCTGGTCCAGCCGACCCCCGCGAGCAGCTGATAGATGTAGCCCATGAACTGCGGCGCGATGATCCGGGAGGTGTGCGCGGACAGCACCTTGGGATTGCGCCGCGTCTCGCCACCGTAGATCTCCGCCGCGGCATTCTGCATGTAGTTCGGCGAGAGATAACGCTTCGGTGTCACCATCTTCGACAACACCGAGGGCTTGCCCGGCACCATCACCGCGCCCGGAGACGTGGCGGCGAGGATCAGGCGGCGGCAGCGTTTCGGATACTGGCGCGCGAACTGCTGTGCCAGCGCACCACCCCAGGACACGCCGATCACGTCGACCTGTTGATAGCCGAGCCGGGTCAGCAGTCGGTCGGCAAGTCGCGCGAGCCCGGAGAATCGCCGCGGCCGCCAGCTCATCTCGGAACGGCCGACACCGGGCACGTCGAAAATGATGATTTCCTTCTCGGGCATGGCTTCCATGAAAGGAAAGCAGAGCTCGAGATTGGCGCCGATGCCGTTGAAGAGGAGCAGGGGCAGTCCGTTGCCATTTCCTGCTCTTCTTAGGCCCTTCTGGGTCGCGACCCGCAGATTGATCCCATCGACCTCGATGAATTCGACGTGGGGGTTGCTCATCTCTGGTGAACGTACCGGCCAGGCGCGGGATCACCCGCGGGATGTTGCGTGCTGCCGGGAGCGGCCGGTGCGGGAACTTCGCCGCCACCGTGACCGCGATACCACGTGGCCCAGTGATCCCACCAGCTGCCCGCATGTTCGCTGGCGCCGGCGAGCCAATCCTCCGGCGTCTCCGGCAGCGAGGTATTCAGGAAATACTTCGCCTTCGGATTGGTCGGTGGATTGACGATGCTCTGGATGTGGCCGCTGGAGGACAACACGAAATCCATCTTGCCACGCAGGATGTTCTTCGACTGATAGCAGGCTTGCCAGGGTGTGATGTGATCGGTGATCCCCGCCACGACATACGACGGGACGTTCATCTTCGACATGTCGATGGGTGTGCCGAGCGCGGAGATCTTTCCGGCAGCCTTTAGGGGATTGTCCATGAACATGCGCAACAGGTCGGCGTGGAACTCGGCCGGCAGCCGCGTGGTGTCCGAATTCCAATAGAGGATGTCGAAGGCGGGCGGGCGATTGCCCATCACCCAGTTGTTGGCGACGAACAGCCAGACCAGGTCGTTGGGTCGCAGCCAGGCGAACACGCGCGCCATTTCGCTGCCCTCGAGCACACCCTTGCGTCGCGACTTCTCGATGGTGGCCGCGACACCGGACCGGGATGCGAACTGCCCGAGCAGCGTCGGTGCCTCGGTGTCGAGCACGGTGACCAGCAGCGTCGCGCTTTCGATGGAGTCTTCGCCCTTGGCCGCCAGGTGTCCGAGCAGCGTGGCCAGCGTGAATCCACCGGCGCAGGCTGCCATGGCATTCACCTTGTCCGCCCCGGTGATCTCGCGCGCCACGGTGATCGCTTCCTTGCACGCGGTCAGGTAGGTCTCGATGTTCCAGTCACGCTGCGCGGCCGTGGGATTGCGCCAGCTGATGCAGAAAGTCTGCACGCCATTCTTCACCGCGTACTCGGCGAAGCTTCGGCCTGGCGCGAGGTCGGTGGCGTAGAACTTGTTGATCTGCGGCGGCACGATGAGCAGCGGCCGCCGGTGGACTTTTTCCGTCTGCGGCGAGTACTGGATGAGTTCGAACGTGTCGGCGCGGTACACCACGGCGCCGGGCGTGGTCGCGAGGTTCTTGCCCACCTGGAATTTTCGCTCGTCGACCTGGCGGGGCATGCCGAAATTGTTGGTGAGGTCGTCGATGAAATTCTGCAGGCCGTAGATCAGGCTCTTGCCGCGCGTCTCGGTGATCCGCTGCAGCGCGCCCGGGTTGCCCAGCAAGGAGTTGGTGGGCGCGAAGGTTTCGGTGAACAGCTGCAGCACGAAGCGGGCGCGTTCCCGGTCGTCGCTGGTGGTGTCGGCCCGGTCGAGCACGCGGTTCAGCATGTCGCGCCAGGCAACGAAGCCCTGCATCAGCCTCTTGTAGTAACCGCTCTTCTGCCACACGGCGTGGCTGAAACGGCGGTCGCGCGCGTCGGGCAGGACCTTCGAACGGCCGAACGCGATTTCCACGACCTCGCGCGCGAAGGCGAGATTCTCTTCGATGAGCACCTGCGGATTTATTGTCATCAGCCGCAGCAGGCGTTTGCCCGCGGCTAACAACTCTTCGCGGTCGATGCCGAGCAGTGGATTGGCGCCGAGAATCTGTTCAGCGGCATCGGCGGCCGCGGCCCGTTCGAGTTCGGGCTGCGCCACGCTATCGGCCGCCGCAAAACCATCTTGAGCGCCTTTTTCAGGGCGGGCCTCGTTGGCGGCCTCACCGTTCAGGGATTTGACCTCCGTCACACTTTCCCTGGCCTGACGGGATTTTCTGGCTGCCATCGGCGCTTCTCCGCGGGGCTGCTCGCGTTATATGTGATCTGTTTCCCGGTGGCGACAGGGTCGACGTGACCCTAGTCACGTGCCCTAGGCCCCTCCATTCCTATTATGCATCGCAGCGAGGCCCCAAACCCCCGAAACGTCAGGGGTTTGACACTCCTCCCGCAATCGGTCGCGGGTTGGAAGTGCGGGTCTCCTAGGAAGAGAGAGGAGTTTCTGTGGTGCATTTTTCACGACTACTCGCCGTGGCAGGAGTGTTTTCCCTGGCATTGGCGTCTAACCAGGCGCACGCCGTCGGCGCGCCCGCCGGTACCAACATCGACAACACGGCGGTCGTCACCTACAGCGTAGGCACGGTGACGGCGACCACGACGTCGAACCCCACCACCGTCACGGTGGCGGAGATCCTCGACGTGGTGGTGACCCTGCAGACCCCGAACGTTCCGGTGGTCCCGGGTGCCACGCAGCAGGAAATGCTGTACCGCGTGACCAACGCGGGCAACGGCCCCGAAGCCTTCCTGCTGACCATGACCAGCGCCATCGGCGGCGACGATTTCGACCCGACCGCCGCGGCGCCGTCTATCTATTTCGACACCGACGCCAGCGGCGACCTGTCGCCCGGCGACGTGCCCTACGTGGCCGGCAGCAACGACCCGTTGCTCAACGCCGATGCCTTCGTCGGCGTGCTCGTGGTCAACGACATCCCGACCTCGGTCGGCGATGGCGACCGCGGCCGCTCGAGCCTCACCGCCGCCGCGCGCACCGGCACCGGCACCGCCGGTTTCGAATACGCCGGCGCGGGTGTGGGTGGCACGGTCGCGGTGGTGGGTACCACCGAAGGCGACGGAGTCGCCACCGGCGAGTACCTGGTCTCGGGCATCTCGCTGGATGCCGCGAAGTCCGCGACGGTCGCCGACCAGTTTGGCGGCACGCGCCCGATCCCGGGTGCGCGCATCAACTACAGCATCGTCGTGACGGCCACCGGCAGCGGCTCGGCCATCAGCACGCTGTTCAGCGACGCCATCCCGGCCAACACCACTTACGTGCCCGGCACGCTGACGCTCAACAGCGTCTCGCTGTCGGATGGCACGGATGCCGACGCCGGTGAATTCACCACCACGCCGAGCGCGCGGGTTCGCGTGCAGCTCGGAACTCTGACTACCGCGAGTGGACCGCAGACGATCCAGTTCGCCGTGACCATCAACTAAAGGGGATTCCCACTGTGAAGGAGACACACATGTTCAAGGGGACTATGAAATTCGTCATCGCCGCCATCGCCTGCACGTTCGCGTCGCAGGCTTTCGCGCAGGCGCAGAACTGCATCGAGCTCAAGACCACCGGCCAGGTCGAAAAGGAAGTCGTCAACGACAAGGGCGAGAAGACCAAGGTGCTGGCGGAAGCCGGCAAGGTGGTGCCCGGCACGGAAGTGGTCTGGACGGTGACGGCCAACAATGTCTGCAAGCAGGCCACCGACGGCGTGGTCATGACCAACCCGGTGCCCGAGCACATGACGCTGGTGACGGGCTCGGCCATCGGCCCGGGCAGCGACATCACCTTCTCGGTGGACGGCAAGCAGTTCGCGCCCGCCGGTCAGCTCACGGTCACGGAGAACGGCGCCACGCGTCCGGCCCGCGCCGAAGAGATCAGGCACATCCGCTGGCAGCTCAAGTCATCGCTGCAGCCTGGCGCGAGCGCCATGGGCCGCTTCCGCGCGGTCCTCAACTAGTTTTTTTCTGAGAGAGAGTAGGAGTACCCATGTCTTCTTGTTTCAAGCAAATGCGGCGAGTCGCTCTCGCTGCCGTTGCGTTGGGCTCGATCGGCATGTCCGGCACGGCGTTCGCACAGAACACCGCCTCGGGCACGACGATCACCAACACCGCAACGGTCAATTACAGTGTCAACTCGATCGCGCAAACGGCGATCAACGCGAGCACCAACTTCGTTGTTGATACCGTGGTCAACCTCAACGTCACCGGCGGCACCACCGTCAACGTGACGCCGGGGCAGACCGCGGCGGTCACCATTTACACGGTGACCAACACCAGCAACATCACGTCGAACTTCAACCTGGCGCCGACCAACCAGGCCGGTGACCAATTCGACGTGACCAACATTGCCGTGCGCGTCGACGGCAACGGCAACGGCACGTACGAGCCGGCCAACGACACGGCCACGTCGATCACGGGCCTGGTGCGCAACGGCTCGGTGGCGGTCTTCATCCTGGGCGACATCCCGGGCACGGCGACCAACACCCAGACGGCCATCGCGCGCCTGACGGCCAATGCGATCAACCCGGCCACCAGCGCCGCCTGGGTCAATGACACGGGTGCCGACATCCAGGGCACGGTGCAGATCGTGGTATCGAGCAACACCGCGTTCGCGCAGGACACCTATGTCGTGGCCACCGCCACGCTGGGCGTCACCAAGACCAGCAGCGTGATCAGCGATCCGTTCAACGGCACGACCAACCCGAAAGCGATTCCGGGCGCGGTCATGCAGTACGCGATTGCGGTCGCCAACACCGGTTCGCAGCCGGCGACGCTGCAGTCGATCAACGACCCGATCCCGACCAACACCACGTTCCTCGCGGGCCAGTTCACTGGCACCACCGACGTCAGCATCCAGGTGAACGCCGCCCCGGCGACGTTCTGCGTGGCTGAGGCGGGCGGCACGGACACCAACACCGACGGCTGCGTCCGCACGGTGGGTGGCGCGCTGGTCGTGGGTTCGCCGGCGATCTCCACGGTCGCGGCCAGCGCCACGGTCACGGTGCGCTTCCGCGTGACGATCAACTAACAGCCAGGAACACCTGGAAAGACATGACACGCAACGCAGCGGGTAATCGGGTCTGGAGCCCGAAGGGACGTCCCAAGTCCCACGCCCGCAACAACGGGTACTCTCACGCAGAGGGCGGGGTAGCGACTAGCTACCCCGCCTTCGGCGCGTTTATGGGTCGCGCAAAGGCGCTGCTCAGGGTTTCGTTGTTATTTGCTGCATGTCTCACTGCGGCCGGAGTTTCCGTGGCACAGGTCACGGCACCCGGCACGGTGGTGAGGAACGTCGGCAACGTCGCCTACGAGGCGTCGGGCGTGGCGCGAACCACGCTGTCGAACGAAGTCGCACTGGCGGTGGAACCGCTGCCGTCACGTGCGTCCATCCAGCTGGCGCGCTACGAGGCGTCGGCTGCGACTGCCGCCACCGCCGGCCCGACCCAGTGCCGCGCGGGCAATGCCTTCGTGCCGCTGGCGCCGCCTGCCCCGCAGGGCGTCGGCGCCCTCGACCCGATGGCGCCGATTCCGATGGCGGACACCGGCGTGGCCCACGCCGGCGATCCGATCTTCGTGCGCGTCGTGGACCTCGACCGCAACCGCGACGCCACCCTCGTCGACACCGTGGACGTGCGCCTTACCGCGCGCAGCACCGGTGACGTCGAAGTCCTGCGTCTCTCCGAAACGGGCCCGAACACGGGTGTGTTCGTGGGTTACATGCCGACGCTGACGAATGCGGCGGCCAGCGATTGCGCGCTGCAGGTCGAACGCAATGCCGATTTCGATGCGACCTACGTGGATCCGAGCGACAGCACGGATGCCGCGCAGGCCGATGCACTGGTCGATCCCTACGGCCTGGTGTTCGATTCCCAGACCGGGCTGCCGATCGACGGCGCCCGCGTGCGATTGATCAATGCCGACACCGGCCTTCCGGCCAACGTGTTCGGCGACGACGGCGTCAGCCGTTACCCGAATGAAATGGTGACCGGCCAGCCGGTCACCGACCAGGGCGGTACGCAGTACCAGCTGCCCGCCGGCGTGTTCCGCTTCCCGCTGGTGGCACCGGGCAACTACCGCCTCGAAGTGCTGCCGCCGGGCACGCACACTTTCCCCTCGCAGCGCACGATCGCCGAACTGCAGACGCTGCCGGGCGCACCGTACCAGCTGCAGGTCGGTTCGTATGGCCAGAACTTCGTGGTCACCGCCGCGCCGGCCGTGGCCGTCGACCTGCCGCTCGACCCGAGCAGCAGCGTCATGCTGTTGCGCAAGACCGCGGGGCAGCAGCTGGCCACCACCGGTGACTTCGTGCAGTACACGATCACCCTCGAGAACCGCAGCGAAACCGGTTCGATCAGCAACATCGACGTCGTCGACCGCCTGCCGGCCGGCGCGCGCTTCCGCCCGGGTTCGCTGCGCCTGAACGGCACGCGTATCGCCGATCCGGCGCTGGCCACCGATGGTGCGAGCTTCACGTACCGCCACGCGCTGCTCGGCGCCGGCCAGACGCTGACGCTGCGCTACGTGCTCGAGTACACCATCGCGATGCGCGGCATGCGCGATGCGATCAACACCGCGCAGGCCTTCGCGCCGGGCAACGTGCGCTCCAACGAGGCGCGCGCCCTGGTGCGCATGAACGAAGAGCTGTTCTCGCAGAAGGGCTTCATCGTCGGCCGCGTGTTCGAAGGCTCCTGCGACAGCGACGGCCGCACGGATGCCGGCGTCGCCAACGTGCGCGTCTATCTCGAAGACGGCCGCTACGGCGTGACCGACGACAACGGCCACTTCCACTTCGAAGGCATCGAGCCGGGCACGCACACTGTGCAGCTCGACAAGTTCACGTTGCCCGAGTACCTCGAGCTCGCGCCCTGCGCGGATCGCATGGGCCACGCCGGCCGCGACTACTCGCAGTTCGCCGAGCTGCGCGCCGGCACCCTGTGGCGCAGCGACTTCGTGCTGCGCCAGAAGTCGGCGCCGAACGGTGGCGTCGATTTCGAATTCCACACCGCGTTGCCCGAGGACACGGATGGCGAGGGCCTGGCCATCCACGAAGCCACGGTGCAGGTGAACGGCGTGCCCACGGGCAACACGCGCGTGATGGTCATGCTGCCGGCCGGTTTCGAGTACATGCCCGGCAGCGCCACGGTCGACGGCGAGCGGGCCACGGACTCCAAGGCGCAGGTGATCGGCGCCGGCGATCCGGTGATCAGCAGCAATGACGGCATGCTGGTGGCGCGGCTCGGCGAGTTGCAGGCCGGCACGGTGCGCAAGCTGCGCTTCGCCACGCGCGCCATGCCGAACGCCGGCGGTGCGCTGACGCTGCGAGCACTGGCCATGTTCGACACGCCGGCCAAGACCGGTGTGCGCACGGCGCCGGTGGAAGTGCAGATGTCGCGTGGCGAGGCCCGCTACTCGCAGTCGAAGTTCACCTTCACGCCGCGTTTCGACGTGATGAAGACGGAGCTGTCGCTGGCCGATCAGAACGCCCTGCGCGATCTCATCGACGCCTGGCGCGGTGCTCGCGAGATTTCGATCCGCGCCGTCGGCCATGCCGATGCGCAGCGCATCTCCGGCGCCAACCGCCGCGTGTTCGCCGACAACTACGCGCTGTCGAAGGCGCGCGCCCAGTCGGTGGCCGACTACCTCGCCGCGGCGCTGAACGTCCCGGCATCGCGCGTCACGGTCGAAGGCCGCGGCGCCGACGAACCGGTGACCTCGGGCGATGATGCCGAGAGCCTCGCCGCCAACCGCCGCGTGGAAATCACCATCGAAGGCTCGCGCTTCGAAGCCAACGCGCCGCTGGCGCTGGCTGTCGCCGGTGGCAAGGCCGAGTCGGTGGCGACTCAGGGCATGATCCTGCGCGGTCCGAGCGCCGGCGCGCCGAAGAAGACCGTGCGCAAGGTGAACAACGACAAGCTCGGCATGGGCCTGGTGCTCGACGTCGAAGAGCTGCAGCCGGGCATCGCCTGGCTCGCGCCCGTGGCCAATGCCACGCCGGAAATTTCCGTCACCAAGGTCGCCATCCAGCACAACCCTGGCCAGTCGGTGGAACTCAGCGTCAATGGCAAGCCGGTAGACCCGCTGACCTTCGATGGAGTCCAGCTGAACGCCACGAACACGGTGGCCCTGAGCCGCTGGCGCGCGGTGGAGCTGGTCGACGGCGACAACCGGATGGTGGCGCGCGTGCTCAACAGCGACGGCAGCGAAGCCTGGAGCGGTGAGCGCTCGGTGCACTTCGGCGGAGGCCCGGTGCGCGCCGAGATCGACAAGGCGGCTTCGAAGCTCGTGGCCGACGGTCGCACGCGTCCCGTGATCGCATTGCGCATGTTCGACAAGTATGGCAAGCCCGCGCGCGCCGGCATGCTCGCGGCCTTCAGCGTGGATTCGCCGTATCGTTCCTGGTGGGAAGTCGAGCAGCTCAACGACAACCAGATTCTTTCCAACGGCCCGCGCGAGCCGCAGGTTGAAGTCCAGCAGAACGGTCTCGCGCTCATCGAGCTCGAGCCCACCACCGAGACCGGCAACGTCGTGGTGCGCGTGCGCTTCAACGAGCGCCAGGACGACGAGTTCAAGGTGTGGCTGTCGCCCACGCCGCGCGACTGGATCCTGGTCGGTATCGCCGAGGGCACGGCCGCGTACAACACCATCTCCGGCAACATGGAAACGGCCAGCGCCGCGGATCGTGAAGAAGGTTTCGAGCAGGACGGCCGCGTGGCCTTCTTCGCCAAGGGTCGCATCAAGGGCGACTTCCTCATGACCGTGGCCTACGACTCGGCGCGCGAGAAGGAAGACGCGCGTGACACCGTCCACGGCACCATCGAGCCGGATCGTTACTACCTGCTCTACGGTGATGCCACCGAGCAGCGCTTCGAAGCCGCCTCGCAGAGCAAGCTGTATCTCAAGATCGAGCGCCGCCAGTTCGTCGCGCTGTTCGGCGACTTCGACACGGGCTTCACGGTCACCGAGCTCACGCAGTACAACCGCAGCCTGTCGGGCTTGCGCACCGACTACGCCGGCGAGCGTTATTCGCTGTCGGGCTTCGCGGCGCGCACCGATTCCGGCCTGGTGCAGGATGAGCTGCAGGGTGACGGCACCGCGGGCCTCTATCGCCTGTCGCGTTCGCCCATCGTGATCGGCAGCGACAAACTGCGGATTGAGATTCGCGACCGGTTCGAAATCACCAAGGTGGTCGAGAGCCGCGAACTGTCGCGCTTCATCGACTACGACCTGGATTACGAGCGCGGCACGGTGTTCTTCAAGGAACCGGTGCAGAGCCGCGACCATGACCTCAACCCGATCTTCATCGTGGTCGACTACGAAGTGCGCACCGGCGGCGACGAACAGACCACCGCCGGCCTGCGCGTGGCCGCGAAGTTCGCGGGCGAGAAGGTGGAAGTGGGCGCCAGCGCCGTGCACGAAGGATCCGAGGACGGTGACACCGGCATCGTGGGCACCGACCTCAACTGGCGCCCGACGCAGAACACCCGCGTGCGTGCCGAAGTCGCCCAGTCGCAGTCCGACGATCCGCTCAAGCCGGATTCGTCCACGGCCTGGCTGATCGAAGGCAAGCACATTTCCGAACACGTCGAAGCCCGCGCCTGGGCGCGCGAGGTCGAGGCGGGCTTCGGCGTTGGCCAGCAGCTCACGGCCGACACCGGCACGCGTGGCGCCGGCATCGACGCGCGCTACAAGTTCACCGAGGAACTCGTGGTCAGCGGCGAAGTGCAGCACCAGCAGGTGCTGGCCAGCGACGCGACGCGCCTGCTCGCCAGCGCCGACGTGCGCGTGCTGCGCGACACCTGGAGTGTCGGCGGCGGCGCGCGCCACGTGGCCGACGAAGACAACGAGGGTGAAGAGAATGTGTCCGACCAGGCCTTCGTCACCGGCAGCGTCGACGTGTGGGACGGCCGCGTGACCCTGCGCGGCGAAGCCGACATGACGATTGGCGGCAATGACGCCAGCGTCGACTACCCGGCCCGCAGCATCCTCGGTGTCGACTACCACCTCTCCGGCGACAGCACGCTGTACGCCGAATACGAACGCGCCACCGGCGACCAGCTCGAAGCCGACACCACCCGCTTCGGCATGCGCACGCGTCCGTGGGAGCGCACGCAGGTGAATTCGAGCATCAACACCCAGGCCACCGAGTACGGCCCGCGCACCTTCGCGAACTTCGGCCTCACCCAGGGCTTCGTCTACAAGGACCGCTGGGCCTTCGACGTGGGCCTCGACCAGAGCAACACGCTGCGCGGCCCGGACCTCGAGCCGTTCAATCCGAACGCGCCGCTGGCGTCGGGCAGCCTCACGGAAGACTTCCTCGCGGCATTCGTGGGTGCGTCGTATCGCCACGAGCTGTGGCAGATGACCAGCCGCCTGGAGCATCGCAATTCGGACAACGAAGAGCGCTGGAGCTCGACCACGGGCTGGTACCGCGAGCCGCTCGAAGGCCACGCCATGTCCGTGTCGCTGCAGGCCTTCGACTCGGATGCCACGCTGGGCGAGTCCACCGAGGCCGTGGGCCGCTTCGCCTGGGCCTTCCGTCCGGACTCCAGCCGCTGGATCGTCTTCAACCGCTTCGAGCTCAAGTACGACGATCTCGCCGGCTCGGTCAACGCCTATGAGTCGCAGCGCGTGGTCAACAACCTGCACGCCAACTGGCAGCTGAGCCCGGCGCTGCAGCTCGGCCTGCAGTACGGTGCGCGCTACGTGTCGACCACCTACGAAGGCGACAAGTACGCCGGCGTCTCCGACATCGCCGGCTTCGACGTGCGCCGCCAGCTCACGAAGCGTTTCGATCTCGGCGTGCACGCCTCGGTGCTGCATTCCTGGGAATCGGACGTGATGGATCACTCGACGGGCATCGACGTCGGCACCACGCTGGCGAAGAACATCTGGATCTCGGTGGGCTACAACTTCGCCGGCTTCCGCGACGCGGATTTCTCGGCCAGCCGCCACACGGCGCAGGGCCCGTACCTGTCGATCCGCATGAAGGCGGACCAGGATACTTTCAAAGATTTGAACCTCGACAGCCTGCGTCCGTCGCGCTAGCGTGGGTTGGTGAATGATCTCGAGGATGTTTTCGGCCCGCAGGGGCCGCTGAAACGCTCGCTGCCCGGGTACACGCCGCGGCGGTCGCAGCTCGCCATGGCCGATCGTGTGGCACGGGCGCTGGCCAATCGCGCGCCGCTGGTGGTCGAGGCCGGAACGGGTACGGGCAAGACCTTCGCCTACCTGGTGCCCGCGCTGCTCTCCGGCAAACGCGTGCTCATCTCCACGGGCACGCGCACCCTGCAGGACCAGCTCTTCAACAAGGACCTGCCGCTGCTGGCGGGCGCCATCGGCGTGCCGGCGCGGGTCGCGCTGCTCAAGGGCCGTTCTAACTATCTGTGCAGCTACCGGCTGAAACAGCTCGGCGGCCAGCGCAGCCTGGTGGGGACCCGCGACCGCACGCTGGCGCGCGTGGAGCGCTGGGCGGCCAGCACGCGCGCCGGAGATCTCGCCGAGGTGCCGGGTCTCAGCGATGCGCATCCGCTGTGGCCGCAGGTCACCTCGACGCGCGACAACTGCCTCGGCGCGCGTTGCCCGGACATCGGCCGCTGCCACGTCGTGGAAGCACGCCGCAAGGCCGCCGAATCCGACATCGTCATCGTGAACCACCACCTCCTGCTCGCGGACCTCGCGCTCAAGGAAGACGGTTTCGGCGACCTGCTGGGCTCGGCCGATGCCATCATCATCGACGAAGCGCACCAGGTACCCGACCTGGCTACCCAGTTTTTCGGCGCGCGCTTCGGCAGCCGCCAGGTGGAACTGCTGGTGCGCGACGCCCGCCAGGAGCTGGCGCAGGCGCGCGTGGATGCATTGTCCGCCGAACTCACCGCGGTGGAGAAAAACCTCGCGGTCCTCGCGGAAGTCCTGCGCGCCACGCCGCGACCCGACTGGCTCGCGGCCGACACCCCGCTGGCCGACGCCGCGGGCGATCTCGCGCGGGCGCTGCGGGCCCTCGCGGAGGCACTCAATGAACAGGGGCGCGAGCCCGGCATCGCGCAGTCGGCCGCGCGCGCCACGGAACTCGCGGCACGCCTCGACCAGATCACCCAGGCCGAGGAACACGAGGGTGCGCGCAGCGTCGAATACACGCAGCGCGGATTCTCGCTGAGCCTCTTGCCCTTCGACGTGGCGCCACGCTTCGCCGCCATGGCGAACGGCACGCGCGCTTCGTGGGTGTTTACCTCGGCCACGCTGTCGGTGGGCGAGGATTTCACTCACTTCACTTCACGCCTCGGCATGCAGGAGGCCGAGACGCTGGCCATTCCCAGTCCCTTCGATTTCGAATCGCAGGCGCTGCTGTACCTGCCGCCGCGTCTGCCCGATCCGGCGACACCGGCGCACACGCCGGCCGTGATCGACGTCGCCGTGCCGCTCATCGAGGCGTCGGCGGGCGGTGCTTTCGTGTTGTTCACCAGTCATCGCGCCTTGCAGCGCGCGGCCGAACTGCTGCGCGCACAGTGGGCCACGCTGGGAGACTTCCCCTTGCTCGTGCAGGGCGAAGCGCCCCGCGAACAACTGCTGCGCAGTTTCCGGGAATCGGGCAACGCGGTGCTGCTCGGCACCGCGAGCTTCTGGGAAGGTGTCGACGTGAAGGGCGATGCGCTGCGGCTGGTGATCATCGAAAAACTGCCATTCGCGTCACCCGACGACGCGCTCACGCGCGCTCGCATCGAACATCTCAAGGCCACCGGCGGCAATGCGTTCCGGGAATACCAGTTGCCGGAAGCGGCGCTGGCGCTCAAGCAGGGTGTGGGGCGACTGATCCGCAGCGAGTCGGATCGCGGCGTGGTGGTCATCTGTGATCCGCGCCTGGTCGACAAACCCTATGGGCGGGTGTTTCGTGCCAGCCTGCCGCCCATGCCCGTCACTCGCGTCGCGCAGGACGCGGAGAGTTTTCTGCGACGCATGGCCGGCACCAATTCCATCGCCACCGGTTTCGAACGCGTGCCGCTGGACGGCGAGCCGGCATGAAAATCCTGGCGCTCGATACGGCCACCGAAGCCTGCTCGGTGGCGCTGGCGGTGGGCGACCGCGAGTTCGATCGTTATCTCGAGCTGGGCCGCGGTCACGCCGAACAGATCCTGCCCATGATCCACGCGCTGTTGGCCGAGGGCGGCGTCAGTCTTTCGTCGCTGGATGCCATCGCTTTCGGTCGCGGGCCGGGAGGTTTCACCGGCGTGCGGCTGGCCGCCAGTGTGGCGCAGGGCCTGGCCTTTGGAGCCGGGCTCGGTGTCGTGCCGGTCTCCGACCTCGCGGCGGTGGCGCAACAGGTGGTGACGTTGCAAACCGGCGTGCGGCGGGTGCTGGTGGTCAACGATGCCCGCATGCGCGAGGTGTACTGGAGCGAGTTCCGTGTGGACGGTGCCCTGGTGCATGCCGCCGGCGCCGAGCAGGTCAGCGACGCGGGGCAGGTGACGCTTCCTGCCCATGGGGGCGAGTCCTGGGCGGCCGCAGGACGCGGTCTTCTCGTGGCTCCGGAGTTGGCGGATCGATGCCGCGCGGCGGGCGCCGTCCTTTATCCGGACCTGCTGCCGCGCGCCCGGGACATCCTCGCGCTCGCCCGACCCACGGTTTCAGAGGGCCGGCTGCTGCCGCCGGAGCGTGCATTACCTGTTTATGTCAGGGATCGCGTCGTGACCATCGGTTCGTCATGAAAGTGCAATACACTCCGGCTGTAATCCGCACGCCACAAATCCGTCACCTGTGCACGTGTCAGGAAACATGTCCGCGAAACAGATTCTGGTCGTCGAAGATGAACGCCCGATCCGTGAAATGATCGCCTTCGGGTTGCGCCGTGCGGGCTTCGAAGTCCGCGAGGCCGCCGATGCGCGTGCCGGTCGTGCCGAGGTCGCCAACAAAAGGCCGGACCTGCTGCTGGTCGACTGGATGCTCCCGGACACCAGCGGCCTCGAATTCACGCGCGCGCTCAAGCGCGACCGTGAAACCAGCGAGCTGCCCATCATCATGCTCACGGCCCGTGCCGAGGAGGGCGACAAGATCGCCGGCCTCGAAGGTGGCGCCGATGACTACATCACCAAGCCGTTCTCGCCGCGCGAATTGCTGGCGCGGATCAACGCGGTGTTGCGCCGCTCGATGCCGGCAGAAGGCACCGAGCGTGTCGATATAGAAGGACTGGTGCTGGACCAGAGCAGCCAGCGGGTCAGCACCGGTGATCGCACCGTGGCGCTGGGACCCACTGAATACCGCATGCTCGCTTTCTTCATGACGCACCCGGAGCGGGTCTATACGCGCGAGCAGCTGCTCGACCGTGTCTGGGGCGGAAACGTGTACGTGGAAGAGCGCACCATCGACGTGCACATCCGGCGCCTGCGCAAGGCGCTGGAAGAATTCGGCTACGACCGGCTGATCCAGACCGTGCGCGGGTCGGGCTACCGGTTCTCGTCGCGGCCTCTCTGAGATGGGCGGATCCCGCTCGGCTTTCGGCTACGTCGTGCTGCGCATCGTGGCGGCGGCGGCGCTGGGCGCGATGCTGGGCTGGTTCTTCGGATCGGTCTGGGGCGGAGTTTCCTCCACGCTCGCCGCCTATCTCGCGTGGAACCTGTGGCAGCTGCGCGAACTTTCTTTGTGGCTGCAGAATCGCAGCGTCGCGGATCCGCCGCACACCATGGGCCTGTGGGGCGACGTGGTTGCCCAGGTGGTGCGGCTGCACCGGCGCAAGCGTTATCACAAGGAACGGCTCACGCGCCTGTTCCGGGAGCTGCGTCGCTCGACCGCTGCCATGCCCGATGGCGTGATCATGCTCGACCCGGTGGGCGAGATCGTCTGGTTCAACCGCAAGGCGGCCGAACTGCTCGACCTTTCGCGGCGCGCCGATCTCGGGATCCGGATCGACAACCTGGTGCGCCATCCGGACTTCGTGCAATACCTGCACGGCGGCAATTTTTCATTGCCCGCCATCGTGCATCTCGAAGCGCCCATGGAACGCTACGTGGCCTTCCAGCTCATTTCCTACGGCGAGGATCAACGGCTGCTGATGCTGCGCGACGTCACGCGCGAGGTGCGGCTCGAACAGATGCGCAAGGACTTCGTGGCCAATGCCTCGCACGAGCTGCGCTCGCCGCTTACCGTGGTCGCGGGTTATCTCGAGACCTTCGGCTCCGATCCCGGGCTCGGCGAGCTCGCGGCGCCGGTCGCCGAGATGCGCCGGCAAACGGACCGCATGACGCGCATCATCGAAGACCTGCTCGAGCTTTCTCGTCTCGAGTCCAACGACAAGCCCATCAAGGGCCTGCCCATCGACGTGGCCGCCATGGCTTCGTTGCTGCGCAAGGACGTGCTGGCGCGGCCTTCACACCCGCGCCTGGTCGAAGTGAACCTCGAGTCGCCTGCGATGCTGGTGGGCGACGAAGCCATGGTGCAGTCGGCGTTCTCCAACCTGGTGGACAACGCGGCGAAGTACACGCCGCCCGAAGGCAGCATGATGATCCGCTGGTGGACGGACGAAGAGGGCGCGCATTTCTCGGTGCGCGACACCGGACCCGGAATCCCGGCCGAACACATCCCGCGCCTCAGCGAGCGGTTCTACCGCGTCGACCCGGCGCGCTCGCGCGAGACCGGCGGATCCGGCCTGGGCCTGGCGATCGTCAAGCATGCCCTGCTGCGTCACGGCGGCCGGCTCGAGATCGAATCGATCGAGGGCCGCGGCAGCACCTTCACCTGTCACTTTCCGTCGGAGCGGGTGCTCGAAACGCCCGTTGCCGCGACCGCCTGATGTCACGCGTCCGTCATCCGGCACTAACAAACTGAGCGGCGCACGCGCGCTGCCGAGGATTCCCATGGAAACCGCCGATCTCTCCCATCACATCTCCCGCCGCTTCAACGAAGACCTCGAGCGCGTGCGCAACAAGGTGCTGACCATGGGTGGCATGGTCGAGCAGCAGCTGCAGAAGGCCGTGACGGCGCTCATCGAAGGCGACAGCAACCTGGGTGTCTCCGTGGCGCGCGACGATTTCAAGGTCAATGGAATGGAAGTGTCCATCGACGAGGAGTGCCAGAAGATCCTCGCGACCCGCGCTCCCGCCGCCGGCGACCTGCGCGTCATCGTCGCCATCATCAAGACCATCACCGACCTCGAGCGCATCGGCGACGAGGGCGAGAAGATCGGCTACATCGCGTCGCGTCTGGCCTCCATGGAGCGGCCCGCCGACAAGTATCGCGAGATCAAGCATCTCGGCCGCATCGTCTCCGAGATGGTCCACCAGGCGCTGGATTCCTTCGCGCGCATGGACGCCGAGGCGGCCTTGCGCGTCGCGCGCCAGGACCGCGTGGTCGACGAGGAATACGAATCCATCCAGCGGCAGTGCATCACGTTCATGATGGAAGACCCGCGCAGCATCCGCCGCGCCCTCGACGTCATGTGGATCGTGCGTGCCCTCGAGCGCATCGGCGACCACGCCAAGAACATCTGCGAATACGTCATCTACATGGTGCACGGCAAGGACGTGCGCCATACCAAGCTCGAGGACGTCGAGCGTGACCTGCGCGGTCGCAGCAGCGGCGCCTCCCAGCCGAGGGAATGACGGCGGCGCAAGTTCTTATTGCGCTGCGTCTCCCTAAACCTAAAGTCGGATTGCACGCCCGTCCGGGGCGCTGAAACATGTGCGCCCGTCGTCCACGGAGCACGCCCATGGTCCCCGGCCAGCAGACGCCTCCTGGCGAGAATCCCTACGCCCAGTTCTACACGGTCAAGAAGGGCGACTCGCTTTCCAAGATTGCCGAAGAGTTCTACGGCGACAAGATGTTGTATCCGAAGATCTTCGAAGCGAACCGCGACCAGCTTTCCGATCCCAACAAGATCAAACCCGGCCAGAAGCTGCGAATTCCCTGACGCAATCTCGCGCCGACAGGAGCCTCTCATGCGTTCACCTCGCTGGATCATCGTCGCTGCGGCCTTGCTGGCCGTCGGCTGCGCCAATCAGAAAGAGCCGGCCGAAAAGGCCGTGGCGGCAGCCGAGTCCGCCGTCGCCGCGATCAGGGAGGATGCCGCGAAATATGCGCCCGAGGCTTTGCAGGGCGTGGAGTCCACGATCGCCGGCGTGAAGGACAAGCTGGCCAAGGGTGACTACAAGGCAGTGCTGGCGGATTCACCGCAGCTGACCGCGGCAGTGAACTCGCTGAAGGAAACCCTGGCCACGAAGAAGGCCGAGGCCGAAGCGGCGGCCGCGGCGGCCACGGCCGAATGGAACACGCTGAGCGCGGACGTGCCGAAGATGGTCGAGGCCATCCAGAGTCGCGTGGATATCCTCGGCAAGTCGAAGAAGCTGCCGAAGAATGTGTCGCAGGAGGCCTTCGATTCGGCCAAGTCCCGCCTCGAGACGATGAAGGCCACGTGGGCCGAGGCGACCTCGGCCTTTGCCGCCGGCAACGCGGTCGATGCGGCCGCGAAGGCCAATAGCGTGCGCCAGACCGGCACCGAGGTATTGCAGCAGCTCGGCATGACGCCGGGCTGAACCGCTCAACGCGCCAGCGAAACCAGCAACGCCACCAGCAGCAGCGCCGAGACGATCTGCCAGAAGCGCGTCGGGTTGCGTTCGTAGAATGGCGTGCGCGCCACCGACAGCGGGCGCGCGCGCAACGAGCCGTGCTCCAGTTCGAACGCGAACTCGATGGCATCCGCGAAGCGGACCTTGGGATCCACGGCGACGGCTCGCGCCAGGAGATGGTCGAGCCAGGCCGGAAGATCGGGTCGATGGCGCGCCAGCGGAGTCATGCGCGTGAAGCGCGGTTGCGAGAAGGGCGCGATTTCACCGTAGGGATACGCACCGCCTGAGAACATCCGGTACACGGTGACCCCGAGTGCATAGAGATCGGATTCTTCGCTGGCGCCGGACCCCGTGAACAGCTCCGGCGCCATGTAGCTAGGCGTGCCGGGTGAATTCGCGAGCTCGGTGTCTTCCAGCTGCGGCAGCCGCGCGACGCCGAGGTCGATGAGCTTGAGTCCGCCACCGGGCTGGAGGATCACGTTTTCGGGTTTGACGTCGCGGTGCACGATGCCGGCGCGATGCAGCGCCGCGACCGCCTTGGTCAGCTTGATGGCGATGTCGAGTCCGGTGGACAGGTTGATGGAAGGTTTGCGCAGCAGCCGTTGTTCGAGCGTCTCGCCGTCGTAGCAGGGCATCACGCCGTACACGCAACTGCGGCGCTCGGCCGGGGGTTCGATGGCCTCGGTGACGAACGGACTGCGCACATGGCCCGCGATCCAGGTTTCGCGCAGCAGCGCGGTGCGCAGCACGTCCTCGAGCCCGGGCCGCGACTTGGGGAACTTGAGGATCAACGTGCGGCCGTCGAGGTTGTCGATGGCGCGAAAGACGCGCGTGTAGGGACCGTCGCCCAGCATCTCGGTGAGTGTGTAGTCGTCGACGACTTCTCCGGCCACGGGCGTGGTGCGCAGCGGCCGATCGCCGAAGGCGAGTTCGAGATCCGCATACTGCGTGGCCGGCAAACCGAGCACGTCCACGACCACCGCCGTGGCGTTGTCCGAGTCGATCGTGGCCGCGGCCTCGGTGACCAGCTGGAAGGCCGTCTCGCGCGGCGCGGCCCGCTTGCACAGGGCGGCGAGAATCTGCTGCTGCGACAGCGCGCCGTGCACGCCGTCGCTGCACAGCAGGTAGCGGTCGTGTACCTGCGCCGTCTCCGCGCTGTGGTCGGCGCGCAATATGTCCTGCGCGCCCACGGCGCGCGTGAGCGCGTGGGTGGTCCCGGGTGCTCCCAGGGTGTGATCGCGGGTCAACAGCGTGAGCTTGTCGTCCCGCAATCTGTAAATGCGCGAGTCACCAACATGGAGCACATGGGCCCGCCTGCCGCACAACACTAGTGCGCTCAGCGTGCAGGCCATGCCGTTGAGTTCCGAATCGGTGCTGCCGACGGCGTGGATCCAGCGATTGACCGCGTCCACGGCCCGGGCCCCGATTCGCGCGATTCCCAGGGTCGCCGGCTGTCCGAGGGCCGCCTCGATGAAGGTGCGGACCGCGAGTTCGGCTGCCACGCGGCCGCCCTTGGCGCCGCCCATGCCGTCGGACAGGGCGGCGATCACCCCGGTAGCTAGTCGCTCGGGCGCCGTCCCCAGGTAGCAGGCGGCGTAGTCCTCGTTGCGTGGACGCGAACCCGCCAGCGTGTGTTCACCCACACCGACGAGCAGGCCGGTATTGGCCGATCCAGGAACCTGGGGACTCATGGCCCGCTATTTGCAATGACCCGCGTGCATCGCTGTGAATGAACGAGGGGACGATTAGTGATCAAACGGGACTTTCTCAAGGCTGGGCATCTTCCCACGTTGCTGGCCGCGTTCTTCTACTTTGACATGAGCTTCATGGTTTGGGTGATGCTCGGCCCGCTGGCCGTGCAGATGTCCGCGGACCTGGGCCTCACTCCCGCGCAAAAAGGTTTCATGGTGGCGGTGCCCGTACTGGCGGGCGCGCTGTTGCGAGTGGTGAATGGTGTGCTGGTGGATCGGCTCAAGCCGAAGCGTGCCGGCATCATCGGGCAGGTCGTGGTCATCGCGGGTCTCGTGGCCGCCTGGCTCATCGGCATCGACAGTTACCACGATACTTTGTGGCTGGGATTGGTACTGGGTGTCGCCGGCGCTTCGTTCGCGGTGGCGCTGCCGCTGGCTTCGCGCTGGTACCCGCCGCAGTACCAGGGCACGGCGCTCGGCATCGCCGGCGCGGGAAACTCCGGCACGGTGTTCGCCGCATTGCTGGCGCCCGGTCTCGCGGCCTGGTTGGGCTGGCAGAACGTCATCGGCCTCGCCGCGATTCCGCTCGCGGTCGCCCTCGCGGTCTATCTGTTCGCCGCCAAGGATGCGCCGTCGGCGCCGCCGCCCAAGACCTGGGTGGAGTATCTCGCGGTGCTGAAGATCAGCGACGCCTGGTGGTTCATGTTCTTCTATGCCGTGACCTTCGGAGGCTTCGTGGGCCTGGCGTCGTCACTGAGCATCTACTTCAACAGCGAATACGGACTCAACGCCGTGAGCGCCGGTTACTTCACCGCGGGCTGCGTGTTCGCCGGATCGCTGGTGCGGCCCATCGGCGGCGCGCTCGCGGATCGCATCGGCGGAATCCGCGCGCTGTCGATCATGTACTCCATCGCGGCCGTGGTGCTGGTGATGGTGAGCTTCCGGCCCGAGAGTGCCGCCGCGGCGCTGTCGTTGTTCGTGGTGGCGATGTTCGCCTTCGGCATGGGCAACGGTTCGGTGTTCCAGCTGGTGCCGCAGCGGTTCCGTCACGAAATCGGCGTGATGACGGGTCTGGTCGGCATGACGGGTGGCGTGGGCGGCTTCTATCTCGCCTCGAGCCTCGGTGTGTCGAAGCAGGCCACGGGCAGCTACCAGGCGGGATTGCTGTTGTTCGCGGCGCTGGCCGTGGTCGCGCTCATCGGGCTCACGACCATCAAACATCGATGGCGTACTACCTGGGGTGCCGTGGGCGCAACCACCGCCCGAATCTGAACTCCGCCGGTCTCGTGGACCACGCCGCTGGTCCGGCGGCGTTTTCATTTCACGGCAGGGGCCGGATAATCCCGCCCAATGCTCGACCGAAGACAAACCATCAACCTGGCAGCCGCGCTCACCTGCGCGGCGATGTTCGGCTACGCGCTCTACGCTGAAAAAGTGCTGGGATTCGTTCCCTGTCCGCTGTGCATGTTCCAGCGTGTGTGCATCGTCGCGCTGGGTATCGTGTTCCTGATCGCCGCTCTGCATCCGGCGCGCCGCACCGGCTCCATCGTGTACGGCGTGCTCATCTTCATCGCGGCTGGCGCCGCCACCTGGGTGGCGGGCCGCCATGTGTGGATACAGGCGCAGCCGCCCGGCACCGTGCCGTCCTGCGGCGCGCCACTCGACAACCTGCTGCAGATGTTTCCGCTGCTGGAAGTGGTTCGTCGCGTCATGACCGGTGGTGGTGAGTGCGGCGTGATCGACTGGACCTTCCTCGGTGTCTCTATGCCGGGCTGGGTGTTGATCATGGCCGTGGTGCTCGGACTGGTCGGCATCCTCAATAACATCGTCTATCCCGCACGGCGGGCCTGAACGTGGCAGACCTGTCCGCATTTCCGGTGACGCGTCGCTGGCCCGCGAAACATCCGGATCGCATCCAGCTGTATTCGCTGCCCACGCCGAATGGCGTGAAGATCTCCATCATGCTCGAGGAGACGGGCCTCGCCTACGAGCCGCACCTGGTGGATTTCAACACCAACGATCAGAACTCACCCGAGTTCCTGTCCTTGAATCCCAACAACAAGATTCCGGCCATCATCGATCCGGATGGACCCGAGGGCAGGCCGCTGCCGTTGTTCGAATCCGGCGCGATCCTGGTCTATCTCGCGGAGAAATCCGGCCAGCTGCTGCCGCGCGCGCCGGCGCTGCGCTACCAGGCGCTGCAGTGGCTGATGTTCCAGCTGAGCGGAATCGGCCCGATGTTCGGGCAGCTCGGCTTCTTCCACAAATTCGCCGGCAAGGATTTCGAGGACAAGCGGCCGCGCGATCGCTACGTGGCCGAGTCGCGGCGCCTGCTCAAGGTGGTGGACGACCAGCTGGCTTCCCGTCGCTGGATCACGGGCGACGAATACACCATCGCCGACATCGCGATATTTCCCATGGTGAGGAACCTGGTCGGGTTCTACGGCGCGGGAGACCTGGTGGGTTACGCCGACTTCCCGAACGTGCACCGGGCGCTCGAAGCGTTCCTGGCGCGGCCCGCGGTGGCTCGCGGCCTGGCCATTCCGGCCAGAAGTTAGGCGCGGCTAGAAGAAGAGGCCACCGACCCACCAGGCCAGCGCCGCGATGCCGGCCGAGGCCGGGATGGTGAGGATCCACGCGATCACGATGTTGCCCGCGACTCCCCAGCGAACGGCGGTGGAGCGTTGGGCCGCGCCGACGCCGACGATGGCGCCGGTGATGGTATGGGTCGTCGAGACCGGAATTCCCAGGAAGGTGGCCAGTCCCACCGACAACGCGCCGCCGGTTTCGGCGGCGAAGCCGCCCACCGGTTTCAGCTTGGTGATGCGCTGGCCCATGGTTTTCACGATGCGCCATCCGCCGAACAAGGTGCCGAGTCCGATCGCGACGAAGCAGGCCGCCACCACCCAGTAGGGCAGGTCGTCTTCCCGGGTGGTGACTCCGGCCGAGATCAGCAGCAGCCAGATGATGCCCATGGTCTTCTGCGCATCATTGCCGCCATGGCCCAGCGAGAATGCGGCGGACGACACCAGCTGCAGGCGGCGGAACCAGCGATCCACGCGTTTTGGCGTCTGGCGAAAGCACAGCCAGGACACGCCCAGCATCAGCACGGATCCCAGGAACATGCCGAGCACGGGCGAGATCACGATGAACGCCGCGGTCTTGATGATACCGGGCCACAGCAGCGGCGCCGTGCCGGCCTTGACCAGCGCCGAGCCGATCATGCCGCCGATCAGTGCATGCGAAGAACTGGAAGGAATGCCGTAGTACCAGGTGATCAGGTTCCAGCAGATGGCACCGACCAGGGCTCCGAAGATCACGCGCGAATCGACGAAGGCGGGATCGATGATGTTCTTGCCGACCGTGGCGGCCACCGCCAGGTGGAACACCGCCCAGGCCAGCACGTTGAAGGTCGCCGCCCACAACACCGCCTGCCAGGGCTTGAGCACGCCGGTCGACACCACCGTCGCGATGGAATTGGCGGCGTCGTGGAAGCCGTTCATGAAGTCGAATGCCAGCGCCAGCAGCACCAGCAAGACCAGCGTCATCGAGATCTGACCGTAATCCATGCGGGTGTCTGGCGATCAGGCGTTTTCGAGGACGACGCTTTCGATGACGTTGGCCACGTCCTGGCACTTGTCGGTGGCCGACTCCAGCGCCTCGTACACCGCCTTGAGCTTGATCACCTGCCGAACGTCGGTTTCATTGCGGAACAGTTCCGAGATGGCAGTGCGCATCACCTTGTCGGCCTCGGACTCGAGCTTGTCGATGTCCTGGCAGATCTTGAGGATGGCCGGCGCATCCGCCATGGACGCCATGAGCCCCACCGCGGACTGCACGCGCTCCGCGCAACGCAGAACCAGTTCGGCGAGCTGCGTGGCCTCGTGGGTAACCTTCTGGATGTCGTAGAGCACCAGCGACTCGCCGGTGTCCTGGATGAGGTCGAGCACGTCGTCCATGCGCGAGATCAGGCGATGGATGTCGTCGCGGTCGAAGGGCGTCACGAACGTGGTGTGCAACAGCTGCACGGTCTCGTGCGTGATGCGGTCGGCCGCGTGTTCCGCGTCTTCGATGGTCTTGATGCCGGCGGCGCGATCCTTCTGCACGTCGTAGTGGCGCAGCACGTCGGCCAGGGCGAGGGCACCATCGACGATCAGCTTGGCGTGATTGTCGAAGAGGCTGAAGAAGCGCCCCTCGCGAGGCATGAGACGGGAAATGAAGTTCATTGTGGCGGCCGACCCCTGCGTACTGGTCTTCTTTTCTGGGCGCGGAGTGTAGAGGGTCGCGGGGGCCCTGTCACAGTAACGTCATGAACGCCGGCCGGGCGTTCAGACCAGCATTTCCTTCAAGGCATTCAGGTAGATGCGGTGCAGCCGATCGATGTCGGCCACGCTGACGCTTTCATTGACCTTGTGAATGGTGGCGTTGATGACGCCCAGTTCCACGACCTGGGCGCCCATCGGGGCGATGAAGCGGCCATCCGAAGTGCCGCCGCCGGTCGAGAACTTGGGCTTGAGACCGGTTTCAGCCTGGACCGCCCGGGTGACGCCGTCCGACAGGGCGCCGGGGGAGGTGTAGAACGGCTCGCCCGAGACGTACCACTCGAGCGTGAAACGCACGCCGTGCTTCTTGAGGATGCCTTCGACCACATCCTTGAGACCGTCGATGGTCTGTACCGGTGAGTAGCGCAGGTTGAAACGCGCCTTCAGCTCTCCCGGAATGACGTTGGGCGCGCCCGTGCCCGCGTTGAAGTTGGAAATCTGGAAGCTGGTGGGCTGGAAGTGCTCGTTGCCCTTGTCCCAGACGCGCGCCGTGAGCTCGGCCAGGGCGGGCGCGAAGGTGTGCACCGGGTTCTCGGCGAGCTGTGGATAGGCGATGTGACCTTGCACGCCGTGGACCGTGAGACGGCCGGACAGCGATCCACGTCGGCCGATCTTGATGGTGTCGCCGAGCTGCTTTTCGCTCGAGGGTTCACCGACCACGCACCAGTCGATCTTCTGGCCGCGCTCGCGCAGGGTCTCGACCACCTTCTTGGTGCCATCCACCGACGGGCCTTCCTCGTCGCTGGTGATCAGGTAGGCAATGGTGCCCTTGTGGTTCGGATGCTCGCGCACGAACTGCTCGGTGGCCGTGACCATGGCGGCCAGCGCGCTTTTCATGTCGGCGGCGCCGCGTCCGTAGAGCATGCCGTCGCGTACCGCCGGCTTGAAGGGATCGCTCTGCCACTCCTCGAGCGGCCCCGTAGGGACTACGTCGGTATGGCCCGCGAAGCACAGCACGGGACCCGCCTTGCCCCGGGTGGCCCAGAAGTTGTCGACATTGCCGTAACGCAGGTTTTCCACCTGGAAGCCGGCCTCGGCGAGCCGGCGGGTCATGACTTCCTGGCAGCCCTGGTCGGCAGGGGTCACGGAATTGCGCGCGATGAGATCGAGCGTGAGGTCGACGGTGGCTGACATCGGAGCGCGTTATACGGAACCCGCCCCTGCGCATCAAGAAGTTTTGTGACGGTGAGATGAATTCGGAAGTGGCCTGATTTGTCAGCAAAAGGTCTTACGGCGCCCCGGGCGCGGCCGGTTGTCAGCCATCGACGGGCATATTCCGCGGCCGCGAGTTTGTTTGCGCACTGAAATATTTCCGCAACCTTGCGGTCATAAAGTCCCGCGCGTCACAACCGGAGGCAAGAAAACCGTGACTCGCAAACTTCTGATTTCCACGCTCGCGGCCAGCGTCGTCTGCGCCCTGAGTTCCGCGGCGCACGCCCAGTCGGCGCGCGATTCCATCACCATCGTTGGCTCGTCCACCGTCTATCCGTTCACCACCACGGTGGCGGAACAGTTTGGCCGCGCCGGCAAGTTCAAGACGCCGAAGGTGGAGAGCACCGGCACGGGCGGCGGCATCAAGCTGTTCTGCAATGGTGTCGGTCCGCAGTTCCCCGACATCGCCAATGCTTCGCGTCGCATCCGTCCGGCCGAGCTCGCGACCTGCGCGCAGAACGGCGTCAAGGACGTCATCGAAGTGAAGGTGGGCTACGACGGTATCGTGATCGCCGAGAACAAGGGCGGCGAATCGCTGAACCTCACGCGCAAGGATGTGTACCTGGCGCTCGCGAAGAATGTGCCAGATCCGGCCAACCCGACCACGCTGATCCCGAACCCGTACACCACGTGGAAGGACGTCAACAAGTCGCTGCCGGCCGCCAAGATCGAAGTGCTCGGACCGCCGCCCACCTCGGGCACGCGCGACTCCTTCGTCGAGTTGTACATGGAAGCCGGTTGCCGCACCTACGCCTGGCTGGAAGCGCTGCGCTCGCAGGATGAACCGCGCTTCAAGCGCGCCTGCGACACGGTGCGCGAAGACGGCGCCTACATCGAAGCCGGCGAGAACGACAATCTCATCGTGCAGAAGCTGACCGCCAATCGCACCGCGGTGGGCATCTTCGGCTACAGCTTCCTCGAAGAGAACCTCGACAAGCTCAAGGGCGCCGTGGTCGATGGCGTCACGCCGACCTTCGAGACCGTTGCCTCGGGCAAGTATCCGGCCTCGCGCCCGCTCTTCATCTACGTGAAGAAGGCGCATGTCGGCGTCATCCCGGGCATCAGCGAATTCATCGCCGAATACACCAGCGAGAAAGCGCTCGGTGAAGACGGCTATCTCGCGGACAAGGGCCTGATTCCGCCGACCAAGTCCGAGATCGGAAAGATCCGCGACGACTCCAAGGCTCTCAAGCCGCTCCGACTCTAAAAAGCAGGGCCGGCGGGCGCGCGAAGTCATCCCCCCGACTTCGCCGCCTGCCGCGACCGGCGTAAGACAAACGTCACTCAGTAACGAGAACACACATGACACGCAAATTAGTTTCACTGGCCGTCACCGCAGCGCTCGCCGCGGCCGCCGGTCTCGCGCCGACGACGGCGTTCGCCGCCGACGCCGAGGAAATCGCGGCGCTGAAGGAGCAGCTCGCGGCGCTCTCCGCGAAACTCGAGGCGCTCGAAAAGGCGCAGACCCAGACCAAGAAGACCAGCGACGAGGCGCAGGCCACGGCTGACCGCACCGCCGACGTGGTGGCGCAGTCGCGTGCCGCGCTGTCATTCTCGGGCGACCTGCGTTACCGCAACGAATCGTTCGACGTCGAATACGTCGACGGCAACCGCAACCGCGACCGCATCCGCGCGCGCTTCAACGCCAACTTCCGTGTCAACGACACCATCTCGGGCCAGGTGGGCCTGTCGACGGGTGCCGATGACCCGCGCTCGGGCAACCAGACGCTCACGGACCAGAACGCGCGCAAGGGCTTCGGTCTCGACGTCGCGTATGTCACCTGGGCGCCGAACCAGAACTGGCGCTTCACCGCCGGCAAACAGCGTTATTCGTTCACGCGCACCGGCAGCCTGTTCTACGACAACGACGTCAACCCGGAAGGCCTCGCGCTCAACTACCAGACCGGCAACTTCTTCGCCGGTGTGTTCTATGACTGGCTGGCCGAGCGTGCGCTGTCCTTCAGCAACCCGACCTCGGGCACCAACACCGACTCCATCATGTTCGGTGGCCAGGTGGGCTATCGCATTCCGCTCTCGGACTCGACGCGCCTCACCATCGCGGGCACGTACATGGATTTCGACGGCGTGCAGGGCTACAACCCGTTCTTCGGCGGCAGCTCGTTCGGCAACACCACCGTGGTGGGGCAGAACAACGGTTGCAGCCGCACGCTCGCGGTCGGCACGGCCTGCCTGCTCTCGGACTTCGACATTCTCGAGGCGTCGGCTGACCTGACGACGACGGTGGGTGGCAGGGCGCTGCGCTTCTTCATCGACTACGCGCAGAACACCGCGGCCGAGATCAACCCGGCCGCGCAGGATGAGCTCGACACGGCGTATGCGGCCGGCATCCAGTACGGCGGCGCCAATGCGACCAAGGGCACCTGGGACGTCGGTCTGCTCTACCAGCAAGTGGAGAAGGACGCGCTGTTCGGCCAGTTGCTGGATTCGGACTTCGGTGACGGCAATACGGACACCAAGGGCTTCGTGGTCCGCGGTGGCTACACCGTCGCGCGCAACTGGACTGTCAACGCCACGTTGTTCCTGAACGACCTGTCGAACGATGTGCCGCAGACGGTCACGGTGTTCAACACCGCGACCACCGGCAACATCTATGACACCGTCAACATCAACAATGTTTTCGACAGGGATTACAAGCGCTTACAGCTGGATTTGAACTTCCGGTTCTGATCGAAGAGGCCGGGTGGCAGGGATGCCACCCGGCTGATTTCACGAAGTTGTCACAAAAGGGCGATAAACAGAGCCGCATCGAACGGCCACGTCCCAGGAACACAGAAAACTTATGACTCCGGTGGCCCTGCTTCTGGCTCTCGCGCTCCTGTCCGTGGGCGCTTTCTGGATCGGAAAATCGCGTTCGCTGGCCCTGGTCGGCGGCTACCGCGGTGTCCGCAATCTGCACTCGCTTCCCAACCATTACGGCGCGATGACAGCCATGTGGTGCGCGCTGCCGGCACTGGCCGTCATCGCGCTCTGGATGATCTTCCAGGACGCCATCATCCTGCGACTGATCACCGGGCATCTGCCGGAAGGCGTGCGCAGCCTGCCGGCGAACGAGCTGTCGCTGGTGCTCAACGACGTGCGCAACCTGGTGGCGGAGAACGTGCCCGCGTCCCAGGTGAGTCCCGCGGTCCAGGCCGCCGCCAACGAATACATACAGCTGCGTGGCATCAGTCGCATGGCCCTCACGGTGCTGGTGATGGTCATGGCCATCGCCACCATTCTCGTGGTCCGCGGCCGGATCACCCCGGAGCTGCGCGCGCGTAACCGCGTGGAGCAGGTGATCGAGTGGGTGCTGATCGGCTGCTCGACCATCGCCGTGTTCACCACCATCGGCATCGTGGCCTCCGTGGCTTTCGAGGCCTTCCGGTTCTTCCAGCACGTCAATCCCTTCGATTTCCTGTTCGGCACCTCGTGGAGCCCGCAGATGGCCATCCGCGCCGACCAGGTGGGATCGTCGGGTTCCTTCGGTGCCGTGCCGCTGTTCGCCGGCACGGCATTGATCTCGTTTATCGCCATGGTGATCGCCGTACCCATCGGGCTGTACTCGGCTATCTACCTGGCCGAATACGCGCACCCGAGATTCCGCACCTGGGCCAAGCCGCTGCTCGAAGTGCTCGCGGGTGTGCCCACGGTGGTCTACGGATTCTTCGCGGCCCTGACCATCGGACCGGCGCTGCGCGGCTGGGGTGAGGCCATTGGTCTCGACGTGGCCTCGGAGAGCGCGCTCGCCGCCGGCTTCGTCATGGGCATCATGATCATCCCCTTCGTGTCCTCGCTGGCCGACGACATGATCACGGCCGTGCCGCAAAGCCTTCGCGACGGCGCCTACGCACTCGGCGCCACGCGATCGGAAACCATCAAGCAAGTGGTGCTGCGAGCCGCGCTGCCGGGCATCGTCGGCGGCGTATTGCTGGCGGTGTCACGGGCCATCGGTGAAACCATGATCGTGGTGATGGCGGCGGGACTCGCGGCCAACCTCACGGCGAATCCGCTCGAGGCGGTGACTACCGTCACCGTGCAGATCGTCACGCTGCTGGTGGGTGACCAGGAGTTCGACAGTCCGAAGACACTGGCGGCGTTCGCACTGGGCCTTGTCCTGTTCATCGTGACACTGGCCTTGAACGTCCTCGCGCTGCATATCGTCAGGAAGTACCGTGAACAATACGAATAAGCCGGGCAAGAGCGCGCAGGAAACGCAGGCCATCGTTGCCCGCAGTCTGCGGCGCCGTTACTGGGCCGAGCGCCGGTTCCGGGCCTATGGATTGACGGCCATCGTTGCCGCGCTGACATTCCTCGTCTACCTGTTCTTCGTGATCTTCTCGAACGGGCTCGGCGCTTTCCGCCAGTCCCAGGTTCGGCTCGACATTTTCTACGATCCGGCCGTGATCGATCCGACGGGAGCCCGCAACCCCGACGAGCTGCACGCGGCGGACTACCAGGCGCTGATCCGCACGTCGCTCAAGGCGAAATTCCCCGAGGTCGAAGGTCGCGTGGCGACACGCGAGCTGACGCGGCTGGTCAGTGGCAGTGCCTCGTTCGACCTGCAGAAGCGCGTCGTTGCCGATCCGGATGTCATCGGCAAGACCGAGTCCGTGTGGCTGTTGGCGAGCGACGCCGTGGACCTGCTGAAGAAGGGACACATCGATCGTGCCTTGCCCGAGGATCAGCGGCCGCTCAATGATCAGCAGCTGCAATGGACCGATAAATTGAGCGCCGAGGGCGCGCTGGCGCTCAAGTTCAATACCACCTTCCTGACCGGCGGCGATTCGCGCGAGCCCGAGAAGGCCGGTATCTGGGGCGCGGTGGTGGGTTCGTTCTTCACGCTGATCCTGACGCTGCTGCTGTCCTTCCCGATCGGCGTGGCCGCGGCCATCTACCTCGAGGAGTTCGCGCGCAGGAACCGCTGGACCGACCTCATCGAGGTCAACATCAACAATCTCGCCGCGGTGCCGTCCATCGTGTTCGGATTGCTGGGTCTCGCGGTATTCATCGCCTTCTTCGGCTTGCCGCGCTCCGCGCCGCTGGTCGGCGCGATGGTCCTCACGCTGCTGACGCTGCCGACCATCATCATCGCGTCGCGGGCGGCGCTCAAGGCCGTGCCACCGTCGATACGAGAGGCCGCGCTCGGCATGGGCGCGTCGAAAATCCAGATGGTCATGCACCACGTGTTGCCGCTGGCCATGCCCGGCATGCTGACCGGCACCATCATCGGCATGGCGCGCGCGCTCGGCGAGTCCGCGCCGCTGCTCATGATCGGCATGGTGGCCTTCATCGTCGACATTCCGAAGGGCTTCACCGATTCGGCCACGGTGCTGCCCGTGCAGGTCTATCTCTGGTCCGACAGTCCCGAGCGCGGTTTCACCGAGAAAACCTCGGGCGCCATCATCGTGTTGCTCGCCTTCCTGGTGGTCA